>Ga0075370_10001507_pt1 | contig 10178 bp, 11 predicted proteins | sample EndMethybrTD3035_FD_71398 | JGI IMG/M metagenome (GOLD analysis project Ga0075370, IMG submission 71398) | Populus endosphere microbial communities from Tennessee, USA - Endosphere MetaG P. TD hybrid TD303-5 | ecosystem: Host-associated > Plants > Roots > Endosphere | place: USA: Tennessee... | reverse complement strand
CCGTTCAATCCGCCTCACCTCATTCCACTGGTGGAGGTTGGCGGCGGCAAGCTGACGAGCGATGAGAACGTGACGAAGGCGATGGCGTTCTATGTGTCGACGGGCAAGAAGGCCATCCGCATCCACAAGGAGGTCAAGGGGCACATCGCGAATCGCTTGCAGGTGGCGCTATGGCAGGAAGCCATCTCGCTGGTGCAAAGAGGCGTTGCCTCGGTGGAAGACATCGACACCGCGATCTCGTACGGCCCGGGTCTGCGATGGGCCTTGCTCGGCCCGTTCCTCAACCTGCATGCATCCGGTGGCGCGGGCGGCATCACGCACTTGCTGCAGCACTTGGGCGCCTCCCAACGTGAATGGGCGCGAGACTTGGGCAAGTATCCGGAGACCGACGACTACATCCAGCAAATTGCTCAAGGCGTGAATGCCGAACTGAAGGGACGCGATTTCCCGGCGCTGCTTCGCGAGCGCGATGAATTGTTGGTGCAGCTAATTGCGACGAAGGCGACCAGGTCACAGATTCCATAGTGACAGCCGCACCAAGATAACCGCGCAGGGGCTTCGCGGTTATTCGTCTCAGGCTGCGCGGCGCGCTCGCTTGATCGGCACGACCGACCCGCTCTCCGGCTTCGCCAGCCGGTCCAGCGAATCCGCCCACCACTGTGCGAGTTGCCTGCGCTCCTTCATGTAGTCGTGCCGGTTGTAGGTCGTCTCGACGCTCGATCCGGTGACGTGCGCCAACGCCATCTCGATGGCCTTTTCGCGGTTGTTGCCGCTGTACGGCCATGAGCTATGGGCTGCCGTAGAGAACAGCTTGCGCAGCCCGTGGCCGACGAGCTTCCCATGGAGTCCCGCCCGCTTCAGGACATCGTTCACCGTGTTCTCCGAGGCGGAGCGCCTCGGCTCGACCCGTCATAGGAGGCTTCATCGGATGCCTGCTCCGCCACTCAAAGTTCAGGAAGCCCGCGACAGCGGGCTTTTTTGTTGGGGGGTCTCTTGCCGTGCGACATTTCCTACGCGACGGCGGGCGGCTTCGGCGGGACTGCGCATGTTGCATTGCGGTAGGCTGGACGCTCCACAGGCAAGCGAGCACCACACATGAGCCGCCGGGCCGCTCCCAAGGCGAATACCGGAGCGCGCGGCGCCAAGGTTACCCAATGAGCCTCTTCACCTTTCTTGTCGAAGACAACAAGACGATCCGCGACAACCTGATCCCCGCCCTGGAGGACCTGGTAGGCGCCGAGGTCGTCGGTTGTGCGGAAAGCGAGAACGAGGCGGCCGCCTGGCTGTCGACTCACACCGGCGATTGGCAGCTGGTGGTGGTCGACGTATTCCTGAAGCAGGGCTCGGGGCTCGGCGTGCTGCGAACCTGCAGGCAGCGCAAGGCGAGCCAGCGCGCGGTGGTCCTCAGCAACTACGTCAATGCCGACATCCGCGCCCGCTGCACGGCGCTGGGCGCAGACGCGGTGTTCGACAAGTCGAGGGAGCTGGAGGCCTTTTTCGACTATTGCAACGATGCCAGCCGCACAGCGACGAAGGAATAAAAAAAGGGCCCCCGAGGGGCCCTTTTTCCTGATGAAGCTAGCTTGCTTCAGCTGGCACCGCGCACCACGGCGATCTGCGTGCGTGCACCACCCTTGTAGGTGTAGATGGTCAGCGCGCCGTTCTTGATATCGCCCTTTTCGTCGAAGGCGATCGGGCCGGTCACGCCCTTGTATTCGATCTTGGCGAGCGCAGGCAGGTACTTGTCCGGCTCTGCCGAGCCGGCCTTCACCATTGCCTCGGCCAGCACGTTCACCGCGTCGTAGACGTAGGGGGCGTAGATCTGCACGTCGACGCCGTTCTTGGCCTTGAACTTGGTCTTGAAGTCCTCCAGCGGCTGCTTGAAGTCGCCTTCGACACCGCCCGCTTCCGCGCACACGACCATCTCTTCGCCGATCGCGTCGCCGGCCAGCTTGGCCAGTTCGCCGGTGCACAGGCCGTCGCCGCCCATGAACTTGACGTTCATGCCCAGCTGCTTGACCTGCTTGAGCATCGGGCCGCCCACGGCATCCATGCCGCCGAAGAACAGCACGTCGGGCTTGGCGCCCTTGAGCTTGGTCAGGATGGCGTTGAAGTCGGTCGACTTGTCGGTGGTGAACTCGTGGCCCACGATGGTGGCGCCGGCGGCCTTGGCGGCCTTCTCGAACTCTTCGGCGACGCCCTGGCCATAGGCGGTGCGGTCGTCGATCACGGCGATGTTCTTGCCCTTGAGCGTTTCGACCGCGTACTTGCCCAGCGTGCCGCCGAGCTGCGTGTCGTCAGCCACCACGCGGAAGGTGGTCTTGAAACCCTGGCGGGTGTACTTGGGGTTGGTCGCCGACGGCGAGACCTGCGGGATGCCGGCGTCGCTGTAGAGCTTGGAAGCGGGAATGGTGGTGCCCGAGTTCAGGTGGCCCACCACGCCGTTGACCTTGCTGTCGACCAGCTTCTGGGCAACTGCGGTGCCCTGCTTCGGATCGGCGGCATCGTCCTCGGCCAGCAGCTCGAACTTTGCGACCTTGTCGCCGATCTTGACGCCCTTGGCATTCAGGTCCTCGATGGCCATGCGTGCACCCAACTCGTTGTCCTTGCCGAGGTGGGCGATGGCGCCGCTGGTCGGACCCACGTGACCGATCTTGACCACCAATGCATCGGCCGGAGGAGCCGCGGGTGCAGGTGCTGCAGCGGTGGGTGCCGGCGCGGGCGCCGGAGCCGCTGCTTCTTCCTTCTTGCCACAAGCCACGAGCGTGAGTGCCGCCAGCGTGACTGCAGTCCATTTCAATTGCATGAGGAACCTCCAGGTATTGGTGGATAGAGAACAGAAATACGGCCTTTTGATCCGGGCGCGAACCCTCAGCAAGTTCCGCGCCTCAGACCCGCAGCGCCCTCGCGCTGTCGACCTGGCGCGCAGTGTAGCCCAAGGATCAAGGGCCAAAAGCTGGCGTTGACCCTGTGTTGTCCGACAGTTCCCGGGCCAGCGCTTCGCTCACCAGTTCGCGCAGCACCGTCTCGATTTCATCGCGCAGGCGCGGGATCATGTCGTCGAGCTGTTGCTGAACGGCGGCTGACACGGTGTCGCTCAGGCGCTCCTCCAGCGAGAGGTCGATGCGCTGCAGCACGCGGTGCACCAGTTGCTCCTCGAGCTGGAAGGCATCGGCCTCCGACAGCCTCGCCTGCCGGCCTAGAGCGACGGCTCGTGCCGGGTCCCCAGCGGCTGCGCTCGGTGCTGGGGCTGGAGCTGGAGCTGCAACGGGCGCAGCCGCGGCCTCGTCAGCACGCTCAGGCGCAGGCTCAGGCTCAGGCTGAGGCTCAGCGACAGGCTCGCTCGCGGGCACCGGCTCGGGCGGCAATTCGAGCACGGTCGTGAGCGTGGGCACGAAGCGTGGCGGGGTGCGCGCGGACATCAGGCAGCGCTCCCGGCAAAGTCGTGGCGCTGGATCGCATAGCCGCGGTCGGCGTAGTGCCGCCAGCGCGCGCGGCCCGCCTGCCGATCGGCGTCGTCGGCGCTCACGATGTCGATCAGGCGGTCGAAGCGCTCGAAACCGCCAGGCACCGCGTGGCCGAGGTTCACCAGAACCTGGCGGTGCGGCAGCGGCGCATCGCCGCTCTCGGCCAGCACCACCGGCGAGCGCGCGACCGTGTGCGCTTCGCCGTCGCTGCGGCAGTGGGCGATGAACTCCGCTGGAGCGAAGGTCCAGAGCGCGAGGTCGATCGCCTCGAGCATCTGCGCGTCGGCCACCACCACCACGCGCGCGCCGCGGGCGCCCACGGCCTTGCGCAGCAAGCGGCAGGCGTAGCCCAGCTTGTCCGGCGTGTTGAAGTGGAAGTCGATCTCGGTCATGGCGAAACCTGGCTAGTGCGCCTTGGCAGTCTTGCGCGCCTTTCGCGGTGCCGGGCTGGCCGCGCCCTGGCGCGCCCGCGCCAGAAGATAGGACAGCAGCAGCCCGACCGGCCGTCCGGTCGCGCCCTTGGCCGCCCCGCTCTTCCACGCGGTGCCCGCGATGTCCAGGTGTGCCCACGCGAAATCGCCCGCGAAGCGTTGGAGGAACTTGGCCGCCGTGACCGCGCCGCCGGCCCGGCCCGCGACGTTGGCGACGTCCGCGAAGTTGGTCTTCAGGCCCTCGGCGTAATCCTCGTCCAGCGGCATGCGCCAGCAGCGGTCTTGCGACTCCTCGCCGGCTGCGAGCAGCGCGTCGGCCAGCGCATCGTCGCTGGCGAACAGGCCGCTGCGCACGCCGCCCAGCGCCACCACGCAGGCGCCGGTCAGCGTGGCGATGTCGACCACCACCGCCGGATCGAAGCGCTTGGCGTAGCTCAGCGCATCGCACAGGATCAGGCGCCCTTCTGCGTCGGTGTTGAGGATCTCGATGGTCTGCCCGCTCATGCTGGTGATGACGTCGCCCGGCTTGATCGCACGGCCGTCGTTCATGTTCTCGCAGGTGGGAATCAGGCCGACCACATTGAGCGGGGGACGCAGGTCGCCGAGCGCGCGAAACACGCCCAGCACGCTCGCGGCGCCGCACATGTCGAACTTCATCTCATCCATCTCGGCCGCCGGCTTGAGCGAGACGCCGCCGGTATCGAAGGTGATGCCCTTGCCCACCAGCACCACGGGCGCCTGATCCTTGGGCGCGCCCTGGTAGCGCAGCACGATGAAGCGCAGCGGCTCGGCCGAGCCCTGCGCCACCGCGCCGAAGGCGCCCATGCCGAGCTTCTGGACTTCCTTCGGTCCGAGCACCTCGCACTTCACCTGCGGCAGCGCTGCGAGCTCTTGCGCAGCATCGGCGAGCATGGCGGGGGTGCAGTGATTGCCCGGGCGGTTGGCCCATTCCTTGGCCAGCTCGATGCCTGCCACCGTCGCCGCGGCCTCGGCGAAGGCCTCGCGCAGCGGCGCAGCATCGGCGACGCCGAAGCTCAGTTGGCGGATCGAACGCGGCTCCGGCTTGGACTTGGTGGCGGTGTAGACATAGCTCGCATCGGCCGACGCGATCACCGCGCTGCGCAGGCCCGCCTCATCGATAGGCTGCGCGAAGACGATCGCCACCTTCTTCGGGTCCGCCGCCTTGGCCGCGCCGACAGCGGCCAGCACGGCTGCGCGCACCGAGGCGGGCTGGCCGTCGCCGATCGAGGCCAGCAGCACGCGCGGCGCCGCCACGCGCTGCGGGCGGTACAGGGCCAGCAGCTTGCCGGCCTTGTCGCCCAGGTCGCCGGCCTTGCGGGCTTCGGCGACGAGCATCGCGATCGGGTCCTTGGAGGGGGAGTTGCCGGCTGCGGCGAGCACGATCAGCGCGTCGCATTTTTCGGTGGCAGCCTGGGCGTTGGAGAGGGTCTTGAGTTGAAAGTCCATAATCCTTTTTTTCCCTCGACGATGTTATTCCATTCCTCCATACGCAAGGAGCTGTCGCGCAGCTTCGGCGCCACGCTGGTGGTGCTGGTCACCATCGTGATGACCATGATGCTGATCCGTACGCTCGGCCTGGCGGCCCGGGGCAGCGTGAATCCCTCCGAGGTCTTCCTGGTGATGACCTATACGGTGCTCGGCTACATGCCGACCATCCTGAGCCTCAGCCTGTTCGTTGCCATCGTGGGCACGCTGTCGCGCATGTACCGCGACAGCGAGATGGTGATCTGGTTCTCCAGCGGCCGCGGCCTTGCCAACTTCGTGCCGCCTCTGTTCCGCTTCGCCTGGCCGATCCTGCTGCTCATCGCCGTGTTCGCTCTGGTCGGCTGGCCCTGGGCCAACTCGCAGACCCAGGGCATGCGCGACCAGTACCAACGGCGCAGCGACATCGAACGCGTGGCCCCCGGCGAGTTCCGCGAGTCGGCTGGGCGCCTGAGGGTTTTCTTCATCGACAAGGACGCGCCCGACAGCGCCACGGCCAGCAACGTGTTCATCTCTTCGATCGAGCGCAACCTGCAGATCATCACCTCGGCGCAGAGCGGCCGCATCGAGAACATCGGCGAAGCGCGCTACCTGCTGCTCAACAATGGCCAGCGGCTCGAACGCCCGCTGACGCCCGGCGAGCTCAAGATCAGCGAGTTCCGCAGCTACGGCGCCAAGGTCGGCAGCGACGTCGATGCCTCCGACGGTGCCGCACCGGCGCGCGCCAAGACCACGCTGGCCCTGCTGCGCGAGCCCAGCGCGCTGAATCTCGGCGAGCTGGCCTGGCGCGCCGGCATGCTGCTTGCGGCCATCAATTTCGTGGTGCTGGCGCTGACGGTGTCGAGCGGGAATCCGCGCGTGGGCCGCAGCGGCAACCTGCTGTTCGCGCTGTGCGCCTTCGTCCTTTACTACAACCTGCTCAACCTCGGCCAGAACTGGGTCACCATGGGCCGCTACAGCATGGGCGGCTTCATGCTGGCGCTGCACGGCGGCGCCCTGGCGCTGGGCCTGCTCTGGCTCGCCAAGCGCCACTTCAACTGGAGCTGGCGCCCGTTCCCCGCCCGCCCCCGGTCGCCGAAGAGCTCGCCGACGTGAAGACCATTCGACGACTGATCTATGTCGAGGTGCTGAAGGCCGTGGCCTTCGTGACGCTCGGCTTCCTGAGCCTGTTCTTCTTCTTCGACTTCGTCGACGAGCTGCAGTCCATCGGCCAGCCCGGCACGCCGGGCTACGGCGCCGCGCAGGCCTTGATGTACGTCGCCCTGTTGATCCCGAGCCATCTCTACGAGCTGCTGCCGATCGCGGTGCTGATCGGCACCATCTTCGTGATGGCGCGGCTGGCGCAGAGCTCCGAGTACACGATCCTGCGCACCAGCGGGCTCGGCCCTTGGCGTGCACTCCGCACCCTGCTCGTACTGGGCCTGGGCTTCGTGATCCTCACCTTTGCCGTGGGCGACTATGTCTCGCCGGCATCCGGCCGCGTCGCCCAGCTGTTGAAGTCGCGCTACCAGGGCACCTTCTCGATGGTGGGCTACACCGGCGCGTGGCTGCGGGAAAAGCAGGGCGACAAGTCCTATGCAGTGAACGTGGCTTCGATCTCGCGCAACGCCATGCTGAAGGACCTGCGCATCTTCGAGTTCGGCCCGAATGGCCTGCTGGTCTCGCATACCTCCGCCGCGCAGGCGCACATCTCGAACGGCGTGTGGACGCTGGTCGGCGTCGAGCAGCAGCACTACGACACGGGCAACGCCGACAAGGTGCGGGTCACCACCACGCACATCCCGGTGGTGAACTGGCCGAGTTCGCTGACCAACGAAATGGTGTCGGTGGCGCTGCTGCGGCCGGACCGCATGCGCACCATCGACCTGTTCGAATACATCCAGCACCTCGATGCCAACGGCCAGACCGCCCAGCGCTACGAGATCGAGTTCTGGCGCAAGGTGTTCTACCCGCTGTCCTGCCTGGTGATGGTGGTGCTCGCCCTGCCGTTCGCGTACCTGCATTTCCGCCAGGCGGGGATCACGGCCTACGTGTTCGGCGGCGTGATGATCGGGATCAGCTTCTTTCTGCTGAACAACGTGTTCGGCTACCTGGGCAACCTGAGCAACTGGCTGCCCTGGATCACGGCCGCGGCGCCCGGCCTGATCTATTCGGTGATGTCGCTGGCGGCCTTCACCTGGCTGGTGCTCCGGCGCTAGCGGCGAGCATGCAGATGAGTTCACCGGGCATCGTCCTGCTCGCGCACGGCTCGCGCGATGCGCGCTGGCGCGAGCCGATCGAGGCCGTGGCGCGGCGCGTTTCCGAACACGCCCCCGGCGCGCTGGTGCGCTGCGCCTATCTCGAGCTGTCGCAACCCGACCTGCGAACCGCCATGGCGGACCTGGTCGCAGCGGGCGTCCAGGCTGTGCGCGTGGTGCCGCTCTTTCTGGGCATGGGCAAGCATTTGCGCGAAGATCTGCCCAGGCTGCTCGAAACGCTGCGTGCCCTGCATCCGCAGGTGCCGGTGGAGTTGGCGCGTGCCGTCGGCGAGGAACCCGAGGTGCTCGATCTGCTGGCCAGGCTGGCCCTGAAATCCTGAACATCGGTGTTTTCGATAGACAGAGAAGGCATAATGAATTCCTGAATAAGACGGAATTTGTTATGAATCTTCACCAGTTCAAATTCGTGCAGGAGGCGGTGCGTCGCAACCTCAATCTGACCGAAGCGGCCAAGGCCCTGCACACCTCGCAGCCTGGCGTCTCCAAGGCGATCATCGAGCTGGAGGAAGAACTGGGGGTGGAGATCTTCGCGCGCCACGGCAAGCGCCTGAAGCGGGTGACCGAGCCGGGCCAGCATGTGCTCGCCAGCATCGAGCTCATCATGCGCGAGGTGGGTAACCTCAAGCGCATCGGCGAGCAGTTCAGCGCCCAGGACAGCGGCACCCTCTCGATCGCCACCACGCACACGCAGGCCCGCTACGTGCTGCCGGTGCCGGTGGCCAAGCTGCGCGAGGCCTACCCCAAGGTCAACGTGAGCCTGCACCAGGGCTCGCCCGACCAGGTGGCCCGCATGGTGATGGACGAGATCGCCGAGATCGGCATCGCCACCGAGTCGCTGTCCGATTACACCGAGCTCGTGACCCTGCCCTGCTACGAATGGCAGCACGTGCTGGTGCTGCCCAAGACGCACCCGCTGGCGGACAAGGAACGCATCCACCTCGAGGACATCGCGGCCGAGCCGATCATCACCTACCACCCTTCCTTCACCGGCCGCACACGCATCGACCATGCCTTCGCGCAGAAGAAGCTCACGCCGCGCATCGCGCTGGAGGCGATCGACTCCGACGTGATCAAGACCTATGTGCGCCTGGGCCTGGGCGTCGGCATCGTGGCCGAGATGGCGGTACGCGACGACTCCAACGCCGACCTCGTGGTGCGGCCGATGGGCCATGTGTTCGGCACCAACATCGCCCGAGTCGCCTTCAAGCGCAGCGCCTACCTGCGCAACTTCGTCTTCAAATTCGCCGAGCTGCTTTCCGACCGGCTCGACCGCAACCTGATCGCCAAGGCCTTGGCCGGTCACAACCAGGACTACGAACTGTGAATGCCCCCGTCGCGCGCACGCCCGATGTGCAGACCAAGCTGCCTAGCGTCGGCACCACCATCTTCACGGTGATGTCGGCGCTGGCCGTCGAGAAGAATGCGGTGAACCTCGGACAGGGCTTTCCGGATTTCGACTGCGACCCGAAGCTGCTCGACGCGGTGACGGCTGCCATGGCCGCGGGCCACAACCAGTACCCGCCGATGCCCGGCATCGTGCCGCTGCGCGAGGCGATCGCCGCGAAGGTCGAAACGCTGTACGGCCACCGCTACGACCCGGCGAGCGAGATCACGATCACCGCCGGCGCCACGCAGGCCATCATCACCGCGATCCTTGCGGTGGTGCATGCCGGCGACGAGGTGATCGTGCTCGAGCCCTGCTACGACAGTTACGCCCCCAACATCGAGCTGGCCGGGGGCACGGTGGTCCGCGTGCCGCTCACGCCGGGCAGCTTCAGGCCGGACTTCGACAGGATCGCGGCCGCCATCACGCCCCGCACGCGCGCCATCGTGATCAACACGCCGCACAACCCCAGCGCCACCATCTGGACCGAGGCCGAGATGCGGCGCCTCGAGGCGCTGCTGGCCCCCACCGACGTGCTGGTGATCAGCGACGAGGTCTACGAGCACATGGTCTACGCCGGCGCGCGCCACGAGAGCGCGGCGCGATTCCCCGGCCTGGCGGCGCGCACTTTCATCGTCAGCAGCTTCGGCAAGACCTACCACGTGACGGGCTGGAAAGTCGGGTACGTCGCGGCGCCGGCCCCGCTCACGGCCGAGTTCCGCAAGGTGCACCAGTTCAACGTGTTCACCGTCAACACGCCGATGCAGCATGCGCTCGCCAGCTACATGGCCGACCCGGCACCCTACCTGGAACTGCCAGCCTTTTACCAGCGCAAGCGCGACCTGTTCGCCGAGGGCCTGGCGAAGACGCGGTTGAGGCTGCTGCCGAGTGCCGGGACCTACTTCCAGTGCGTGGACATCCGCGAGGTCAGCGACCTTGGCGAGGCCGATTTCTGCCAGTGGCTCACCAGCGAGATCGGCGTGGCCGCCATCCCGCTGTCGGCGTTCTACGCGGAGGGCTTCGATCAGCGGGTGGTGCGCTTCTGCTTCGCCAAAAAGGACGAGACACTGCGCACGGCGCTCGAACGGCTGGCCCGGCTCTGACAAGAACGGTAGGAGAGTCCTGACCGCCGGAG
>Ga0075370_10001505_pt1 | contig 10181 bp, 8 predicted proteins | sample EndMethybrTD3035_FD_71398 | JGI IMG/M metagenome (GOLD analysis project Ga0075370, IMG submission 71398) | Populus endosphere microbial communities from Tennessee, USA - Endosphere MetaG P. TD hybrid TD303-5 | ecosystem: Host-associated > Plants > Roots > Endosphere | place: USA: Tennessee... | reverse complement strand
TGCTCGATCCAGCGCCGCCACCAGAAGGTGATCGAGGAGGCGCCGTCGCCCTTCATCAGCGAAGCCACGCGCAAGGCCATGGGCGAGCAGGCAGTGGCGCTGGCCAAGGCGGTGAACTACCAGAGCGCCGGCACGGTGGAGTTCGTGGTCGGCAAGGACCAGAGCTTCTACTTCCTGGAAATGAACACCCGGCTGCAGGTGGAGCATCCGGTGACGGAGGCGATCACGGGGCTGGACCTGGTCGAACTCATGATCCGCGTCGCTGCCGGCGAGAAGCTGCCGCTGGCGCAGGAGGATGTGAAGCGCGAAGGCTGGGCCATCGAGTGCCGCATCAATGCGGAGGACCCGTTTCGCAACTTCCTGCCCTCGACGGGGCGGCTGGTGCGCTTTCAGCCGCCGAAGGAGACGATGTTCGCGGCCGATGTGCCCTCGCCCTCGGCCCCTCGAAGCTTCGGTGGCGTTCGGGTAGACACCGGCGTGTACGACGGCGGCGAGATCCCGATGTTCTACGACTCGATGATCGCCAAGCTGATCGTGCATGGGCGCGACCGCGCGCATGCGATCGCACTGATGCGCGAGGCGCTCAACGGCTTCGTGATCCGCGGCATCAGCAGCAACATCCCCTTCCAGGCTGCGCTCCTGGCGCACCCGAAGTTCGTGAGCGGAGCCTTCAATACCGGCTTCATTGCGGAGCACTACGGGAAGGGCTTCCGTGCGGAGGACGTTCCGCACGACGACCCGGACTTCCTGGTCGCGCTGGCGGCCTGCATGCACCGGCGCTACCGGGCGCGCGCCTCGCGCATCAGCGGCCAGTTGGAAGGGCATGCCGTGAAGGTAGGCGAGCAGTTCGTGGTGGTGGTGCTCGATGAGAATGGGCAGCACGTGCACCAGCCCGTGACGGTCACCGATTACCAGGGGCCCGCCGGCTCGAGCGCGGTGACGGTGGGCGCCAACACCTACAAGATCGAGATCCGGGCGCCGCTGGGTAGCGTGCGGGTCGAGGGCAGCGTCGATGGCCGCGGCTTCACCGCGCAGGTCGAGCGTGGCGTCGGCAAGAACCCCTTGGCCTTGCGCATCGCGCACAACGGCAAGCAGATCGAGGCGATGGTGCTGTCGCCGCGGGGCTCGCGGCTGCTCAAGCTCATGCCCTACAAGGCGCCGCCGGATCTCAGCAAGTACCTGATGTCGCCGATGCCGGGGCTCCTGGTCGAGATCGCCGTGCAGCCGGGCCAGCAGGTGCAGGCCGGGGAGAAGCTCGCGGTGATCGAGGCGATGAAAATGGAGAACGTGCTCTTCGCCACGCAGGACGGCGTGGTGGGCAGCATCTCGGCCGCCAAGGGCGAGTCGCTGGCCGTGGACCAGGTGATCCTGGAGTTCGCATGAACACGCCGCAACAGCGTCCCTTCCAGGTGCTGGGCATCCAGCAGATCGCGATCGGCGGGCCGGACAAGGCCCGGCTTCGCAAGCTGTGGGTGGACATGCTGGGACTTGAGGTGACCAGCACCTTCAGCAGCGAACGCGAGAACGTCGACGAGGACATCTGCGCGATCGGCAGCGGCCCTTTCAAGGTCGAGGTCGACCTGATGCAGCCGCTGGACCCGGACAAGAAGCCGGCGGTGCACGCCACGCCGCTCAATCACGTGGGCCTGTGGATCGACGACCTGCCCGCCGCGGTCGGTTGGCTCACGGCGCAGGGGGTGCGCTTCGCGCCGGGCGGCATCCGCAAGGGCGCGGCCGGCTTCGACATCTGCTTCCTGCATCCCAAGGGCAACGAGGAGTTCCCGATTGCCGGCGAGGGCGTGCTGATCGAACTGGTGCAGGCGCCGCCGGAAGTGGTGAAGGCCTTCGCTGCGCTGGCCGCGGGCTGAAGAGGCTGTGAACTTTCAGGCGCCGGGCCGGCGCCAGGCGGCCAGGGTGGCGGCCAGCAGCCACATGCCCGCCGCACAGCCGCGGTTGACCATGCGCAGGCTGCGCCGCGAGAGCCAGCGAACGGCCTGCGTGCCGGCAGCGGCGTAGCCGAGCATGACGCAGGTGTCGATGCCGATGAAGATGGCGCCGAGCACCAGGTACTGGGGAATCTGCGGGCTTGCGGTGCTGACGAACTGCGGCAGGAAGGCGGCGAAGAAAAGCAGGGTCTTCGGGTTGGACAGCGCGACCGTGAGGCTGCGCAAGAAAGCGATGCGGCCGCTGAGGACGTCGGCCGGCGATGCGGCGAGCGCCGCCTGGATGTCGACCGGCTGGTTGCGCCACATCTTCAGGCCCAGCCAGACCAGGTAGGCGACACCCGCCACGCGGATGGCGTTGAAAAGCCATTCCGAGGCCGCCAGCAGGGAACCCAACCCGAGTGCCACCACGGTGATCAGGCCGGCGGCTCCCAGCGAAGCGCCGGCGATGCCCCAGACCGCAGCGCGCATGCCGCCGGCAATGCCGTTGGACATCGCCAGCAGCATGGTCGGGCCGGGCGTGATCGCCAGGGCGACGGAGGCGACCAGGAAGAGAAGCAGGGTGTCGAAGCTCATCGGCTTGGCTTGGGTTCGCTGCGCGATGCGGCGGCGGCGCGCGCGCGTGCCAGCGCCGCCTCGACGATGGCGCGTTTGCGATCGGGCGCAGCGGCTTCGGGCGGCTCGGCGGGTGGCGGCTCGTCCTTGTCGTGGCGCCGGCGATGCGCCTGGTAGCGGCTGCGCGCCGCGTCGGCCTGCGCTTGCGACCAGGCCTGCCAGCCGCTCTTTCCCGGCGTGGCCACCTGGAGCGAAATGCAGTCCACCGGGCAAACCGGGATGCAGAGCTCGCAGCCGGTGCAGTGGGTTTCGATCACGGTGTGCATGCGCTTGTGGATGCCGAGGATTGCATCGGTCGGGCAGGCCTCGAGGCACAGCGTGCAGCCGATGCACCAGGCTTCGTCGATCACCGCCAGCGCGCGCGGGCCCTCGGTGCCGAACTGCGGGTCTAAGGCCTGCACCGGTTGTCCGGTCAGCCGCGACAGCCGCGCCACGCCCTCTGCGCCGCCGGGCGGGCACTGGTGGATGCCGGCCGTGCCGGCGGCGATCGCTTCGGCGTAGCCGGCGCAATCGGGAAAGCCGCAACGCGTGCACTGCGTCTGCGGCAGTGCGTCGAGGATGCGCCCGGCCAGCGCGTTCACGAAGAAAACCTCGCGTTAGCGCGCGGCGCCGCGCGATCGGCGCGCGGGCGTGGACTTGCGCGCTACGGCTGTCGTCTTGGCTGCGGCGGCGGCCTTGATCGTGTCCTCCGCCGTCACCATGGGCGGCCGGCCGGCACGCTTCTGCGGCTTGTCGTAGGCGGCGATGAAGGCCTTCACCTCGGGGTAGACCTTCTCGCGCCAGCGGCGTCCGCTGAAGATGCCGTAATGGCCGGCGCCCTTGACCTCGCAGTGCCGCTGGTGGGCCTGCGGGACGCCGGTGCACAGGTCGTGGGCGGCGCGCGTCTGGCCGGCGCCGGAAATATCGTCCAGCTCGCCTTCGACGGTGAGCACGCCGGTCGAATGGATGTCCTGCGGGCGTACCAGCTCGGGCGTGCCGTCGGGGCTCATCACCGTCCAGGTGCCGTTGACCAGGTCGAAGTCCTGGAACACGGTGCGGATGGTGTCCAGGTAGTAGTCCGCATCCATGTCGAGCACGGCGTTGTACTCGTCATAGAACTTGCGGTGGGCCTCGGCGCTGGCGTCGTCGCCCTTGATCAGGTCCTTGAAATAGTCGTAGTGGCTGCTCGCATGGCGGTCCGGATTCATCGCGACGAAGCCGGTGTGCTGCAGGAAGCCCGGGTAGACGCGCCGGCCGACGCCCGGGAAGCCCTCCGGAACGCGGTAGATCACGTTGTTCTCGAACCACTCGTAGCTCTTGTTCATCGCCAGGTTATTGACTGCAGTGGGCGACTTGCGGGCATCGATGGGGCCGCCCATCATGGTCAGCGACAGCGGAACTTTCTCGCCGCGGCTGGCCATCAGCGACACTGCCGCGAGCACCGGCACCGTGGGCTGGCAGACGCTGATCACATGGCAATTGCCGTACTCGGCCTGCATGTGGCGGATGAACTCCTGGATGTAGTTGACGTAGCCGTCGAGGCGGAATTCGCCTTCGGACAGCGGCACCAGGCGGGCATTGATCCAGTCGGTGATGTAGACCTTGTGGTCCTGCAGCATGGTGCGCACCGTATCGCGCAGCAGCGTGGCGTAGTGGCCGGACAGGGGCGCCACGATCAGCACGACGGGCTGGGCCTTGAGGGTCTGCAGGGTCTGGGGATCGTCGGTGAAGCGCTTGAAGCGGCGCAACTGGCAGAAAGGCTTGTTGATCTCGACGACTTCCTGGATCACCACGTCGTCGTTGTCGACGTTCACCGTCTTGATGTCGAACTCGGGCTTCTCGTAGTCCTTGCCGAGCCGGTAGAGCAGGTCATACCCGGCCGCCATGCGCTGCGCCAACGGGGTTTGGCCGAAGACGCCGCCTTGGGCATAGAGCTTGGAAGCAGCTTGCGCGAAATCGGCAAAGGGCTCCATGAGGGAGCGCTGTGCTTCGTAGAGGTGATAAAGCATCGAGATTCGCGGGTGGTGTTGTTGCGATGCAATATATCAGCAGCGCCGGGCTGAATGTAGGCGAAACGCTCAAAATGAAAGAATGTTGCCGCCTGCGGCCAGCCCTCAGAGCACTTTTGCGATGCTCTGGCAGACGTACCCGATGTTCTTGCTGTTGAGCGCGGCCACGCACATGCGGCCGGTGTCGGTGCCGTAGACGCCGAACTCCTGACGCAGGCGCACCATCTGGTCCTTGGTCAGGCCTGAATAGCTGAACATGCCGATCTGGTCGGTGATGAAGTGCATGTCCTGCTTCACGCCAGCCGCCGCCAGGCCGTCGACCAGCTTGTGGCGCATCAGCTTGATGCGATCGCGCATCTCGCCGAGTTCCTGCTCCCAGAGCGTGCGCAGCTCGGGCGTGCCCAGAACGGTCGCGACCACGGCGCCGCCGTGCGTGGGCGGGTTGCTGTAGTTGGTGCGGATGGCGATCTTGAGCTGGCTCAGCACGCGGCCGGCTTCCTCCTTGTCCTCGCACAGCACCGAGAGGGCGCCGACGCGCTCGCCGTACAGGCTGAAGCTCTTAGAGAAGGAGGTCGACACGAAGAAGCTCAGGCCGGCCGCGACGAACTTGCCGATGGCGGCCCCGTCCTCCTGGATGCCGTAGCCAAAGCCCTGGTAGGCCATGTCGAGGAAGGCGACCAGCTTCTTCTCCTTGACGGCGGCGACCACCTGGTCCCACTGGTCGGCGCGGATGTCGTATCCGGTAGGGTTGTGGCAGCAGGCGTGCAGCACCACGATCGTGCCGGCGGGCGCTGCGTTCAGGGCGCTCAGCATGCCGTCGAAGTCGATGCCGCGCTTCGCGGCATCGTAGTAGGGGTACTCCTCGACGACGAAGCCGGCGTTGGTGAACAGGGCGCGGTGGTTTTCCCAGCTCGGGTTGCTGATCAGCACCTTGGCGTTGGGACTGAGCTTCTTGAGGAAGTCCGCGCCGACCTTGAGGCCGCCGGTGCCGCCGATGCCCTGGATGGTGGCTACGCGGCCGGACTTCACGGGCTCGCTGCCGGGGCCGAAGACCAGGCCCTTCACCGCGTCGTCGTAGGCGGCGATGCCGTCGATGGGCAGGTAGCCGCGCGCCTTGGGTGCCTTGATCATGTCCTGCTCGACCGCCTGCACGCAGCGCAGCAGGGGGAGCTTGCCGTTATCGTCGTAGTAGACGCCGACGCCGAGGTTGACCTTGTTGGGATTGCCGTCGGCGGCGAATTGCTCGTTGAGGCCCAGGATCGGGTCGCGCGGCGCCATCTCGACGGCGGTGAACATTGACATGGAGAAAAGTCCTTTGGGGTGATGCGTTTCGCCCCCGGCTGCATCCGGGTTTGCGCCATGGCTCGCGGGTGGGGTAGCCTCGCAAGTTCGCTTGAATTTTACCGGCCGAGCCGCACCTCTCCTGGACGCCATGCCTGAAATCACCGAAGTCATTCCGGATCGGCCAGGCGCCGAGCCCATGGGCCCCGTCAAGGAGGGCGAATTCATCCACTTTCCGGAGTCGCCCTTCGAGCTCTACCAGCCCTATCCCCCGGCGGGCGACCAGCCCGGCGCGATCGAGGGTCTGGTCGAGGGCGTGCGCGACGGCGAGGTCTACCAGACCCTGCTGGGCGTGACCGGCTCCGGCAAGACCTTCACCATGGCCAACGTGATCGCCCGGCTGGGCCGTCCGGCCATCGTGTTCGCGCCCAACAAGACGCTGGCGGCGCAGCTCTACAGCGAGTTCCGCGAGTTCTTCCCGAAGAACGCGGTCGAGTACTTCGTCAGCTACTACGACTACTACCAGCCCGAAGCGTACGTGCCGCAGCGCGACCTGTTCATCGAGAAGGACAGCTCGATCAACGAGCACATCGAGCAGATGCGCCTGTCGGCCACCAAGAGCGTGCTGGAGCGGCGCGACACGGTGATCGTGGCCACGGTCAGCGCGATCTACGGCATCGGCACGCCCGAGGACTACACCCAGATGCGCTTCATCATGCGCACGGGCGACAAGATCGGCCAGCGCGACGTGATCTCGCGCCTGATTCGCATGCAGTACACGCGCAACGAGCAGGATTTCTCGCGCGGCACCTTCCGCGTGCGGGGCGACACCATCGATGTGTTTCCGGCCGAACACAGCGAGCTGGCGATCCGCATCGAGCTCTTCGACGACGAGATCGAGACGCTGCAGCTCTTCGACCCGCTGACCGGGCGCATCCGCCAGAAGATCCCGCGTTTCACGGTCTACCCGTCCAGCCACTACGTGACGCCGCGCGACAAGGTGCTGACCGCCGTCGAGACCATCAAGATCGAGCTCGACCAGCGGCTCAAGGAACTGGTGGGCGACGGCAAGCTGGTGGAGGCCCAGCGGCTCGAGCAGCGCACCCGCTTCGACCTCGAGATGCTGGCCGAGATCGGCCATTGCAAGGGCATCGAAAATTACACGCGCCACCTGTCGGGCGCCGCGCCCGGCGAGCCGCCGGCCACGCTGACCGACTACCTGCCGAAGGACGCGATCATGTTCCTCGACGAGAGCCATCAGATGATCGGCCAGCTCGGCGGCATGTACAACGGCGACCGGGCGCGCAAGACCACGCTGGTCGAGTATGGCTTCCGCCTGCCCTCGGCGCTGGACAACCGCCCGCTCAAGTTCGACGAGTTCGAGACGCGCATGCGCCAATGCATCTTCGTGTCCGCCACGCCGGCGCAGTACGAGGTGGACCACGCCGGCAACGTGGTCGAGCAGCTGGTGCGTCCGACCGGATTGATCGATCCGGAAGTCGAGGTCCGCCCAGCCACCCACCAGGTGGACGACGTGCTGCAGGAGATCCGCCTGCGCACTGAGAAGAGCGAGCGCGTGCTGATCACCACGCTGACCAAGCGCATGGCCGAGCAGCTGACCGACTACCTGGGCGACAACGGCGTCAAGGTGCGCTACCTGCACAGCGACATCGACACGGTCGAGCGGGTGGAGATCCTGCGCGACCTGCGGCTGGGCACCTTCGACGTGCTGGTCGGCATCAACCTGCTGCGGGAAGGCCTGGATATTCCCGAGGTCTCGCTGGTCGCGATCCTTGATGCCGACAAGGAAGGCTTCCTGCGCGCCGAGCGTTCGCTGATCCAGACCATCGGCCGCGCCGCCCGCAACATGAACGGCAAGGCCATCCTCTATGCCGATCGCATGACCGAGTCGATGAAGAAGGCCATCGGCGAGACGGAGCGGCGGCGGGCGCGGCAGATCGCCTACAACCAGGCCCACGGGATCACGCCGCGCAGCATCGTCAAGCAGGTGCGCGACCTGATCGACGGCGTCTACAGCGAGAAAAGCGGCAAGGAAGCCGCCAAGCGCGAGATCGAGCGCGCCAGGGTCGAGGACATGTCCGAAAAGGACATGGCCCGCGAGATCAAGCGACTGGAGAGGCTCATGCTGGAGCACGCGCGCAACCTCGAGTTCGAGAAGGCGGCCCGGGTGCGCGACCAGCTGGCGCTGCTGCGCGAGCAGGCCTTCGGAGCCCCCGGCAAGGACAACATCGCGCCTCTGTAGACCGGCGAACAGCCTACCGCCGCCGCCCCTCGCGGCTTGCAATCGGGTTTACCCGAGCAGGCCGGAGGGCCTTCTGTTATACTTGACCGAAATAGTCAGGCAAAAAGAACTTCGCGATGAAGGACCGGCTCCTACCAGTGGATCACCAACTGAAGCGGGGCCGGGAAGGGCGGAGACGGCGTCACCAAGGCTCACCACGCTGAGGTGTCTTTTCAACGGTAAGCACTCGAAGGAGCTTGCGATGCGTCTCACTACCAAAGGCCGTTTTGCGGTCACAGCCATGATCGATCTGGCCTTGCGCCAGAACTCCGGTCCGGTCACGCTGGCCGCAATCAGCCAGCGGCAGCAGATTTCCCTGTCGTACCTGGAGCAGCTGTTCGGCAAGCTTCGCCGTCACGAGCTGGTCGAGTCGACACGCGGGCCTGGCGGTGGCTATTCGCTGGGTCGCAAGGCATCCGAGATCACGGTGGCCGACATCATTGTTTCGGTCGATGAGCCCATCGACGCCACGCAATGTGGCGGCAAGGAAAACTGCCTGGGCGAGGCTGGCCGTTGCATGACCCACGAGCTCTGGGCTTCGCTGAACCAGCGCATGGTCGAGTTTCTCGATTCCGTCACCTTGCAAAAGCTGGTGGACGACCAGATCGCCAAGGGCGTGCAGATCGAGAACAAGCCGGCGGTCAAGCGGGCGATCTCGAGCCAGCCGGTGGTGAAGCCGATCCGGGTCAACGCGCCCAATTCGGTGTTCGCCCTCGGCAATGCCTTCGCCAAGTCCTGACCCGACGGCGCCTCCGGGCGCCGGTATCGAAATATTCCCAGAGAACGTCAACCCCACGCCAGCCCGAGCCAGCCATGGATGTCACTCCCCATTTCCCGATCTATCTCGACTACGGCGCCACGACGCCGGTCGACCCGCGCGTGGTCGACGCGATGATTCCCTGGTTGCGCGAGCATTTCGGCAATCCGGCATCACGCAGCCACGCCTGGGGCTGGGAAGCGGAAGAGGCGGTGGAGAAGGCGCGCACCGAGGTGGCCGAGCTGATCGGCGCCGATCCGCGCGAGATCGTCTGGACCTCGGGCGCCACCGAGTCGAATAACCTGGCGCTCAAGGGCGCGGCGCACTTTTACAAGGGCAAGGGCAAGCACCTGATCACGGTCAAGACCGAGCACAAGGCGGTGCTCGACACCATGCGCGAGCTCGAGCGCCAGGGCTTCGAGGTGACCTACATGGACGTGCAGGAAGACGGCCTGCTCGATCTGGAGGCCTTCAAGGCCGCGATCCGTCCCGACACCATCCTCGCGAGCGTGATGTTCGTGAACAACGAGATCGGCGTGATTCAGGACGTCGTGGCGCTGGGCACGCTCTGCCGCGAGAAGGGCGTGGTCTTCCACGTCGACGCGGCGCAGGCCACCGGCAAGGTCGAAATCGACGTCAAGACGCTCCCGATCGACCTCATGAGCCTAGCTTCGCACAAGACCTACGGACCCAAGGGCATCGGCGCCCTGTACGTGCGCCGCAAGCCACGCGTGCGGCTGGAAGCACAGATGCACGGCGGCGGCCACGAGCGCGGCATGCGCTCCGGCACCCTGCCCACGCACCAGATTGTCGGCATGGGCGAAGCCTTCCGCATTGCCAGGCTCGAGATGAAGCAGGACATCGCCAAGGCGCGCGCCCTGCAGCAGCGCCTGCTCGACGGCCTCAAGGACGTCGAACAGGTTTTCATCAACGGCGACCTCGAGCACCGGGTCCCGCACAACCTCAACATGAGCTTCAACTATGTCGAGGGCGAATCGCTGATCATGGGCATCAAGGGAATCGCGGTGTCCAGCGGCTCGGCCTGCACCTCGGCCAGCCTCGAGCCCAGCTATGTGCTGCGCGCGCTCGGCCGCAGCGACGAACTCGCGCACAGCAGCCTGCGCATGACCATCGGCCGCTTCACGACCGAGGAAGAGATCGACTACGCGATCGCGACCATCAAGCACAACGTCGCCAAGCTCCGCGAACTGAGCCCGCTGTGGGAAATGTTCCAGGACGGAATCGACATCAGCACGATCCAGTGGTCGGCGCATTGAACAAAAGACTGAGAGGTA
>Ga0075370_10001504_pt1 | contig 10181 bp, 6 predicted proteins | sample EndMethybrTD3035_FD_71398 | JGI IMG/M metagenome (GOLD analysis project Ga0075370, IMG submission 71398) | Populus endosphere microbial communities from Tennessee, USA - Endosphere MetaG P. TD hybrid TD303-5 | ecosystem: Host-associated > Plants > Roots > Endosphere | place: USA: Tennessee... | reverse complement strand
CGGGTGAACCCCGCCGCGGTCACCACATCGCGGATCCGCGAGGGTCCGGCCTGCGTACCGAGAGCGAGACCGACGGGCTGTGCGAGCGATGACGGCGTGCACAACAACGTCGAGAAGCCGTAGTAGGCACGGCCGATCGGGTTGAAGTTGTCCTCGACCCGGTCGCCCGCGGCGGGCTCGACAATCATCCACGTCCCGTCGTCGGCGATCATGTTGCGAACATGGCGAGCCGCGCCGATCGGGTCACCCATGTCGTGCAGGCAGTCGAACATCGTGACGAGTTCGTACGGCCCACCGGTGAAGGCGTCCGCCGCAGCGGACTCGAAGGCGATAGCCGCTGAGGAATCGGACAGCGCGGCCCGTGCGCGGGCCGTTGCGATCGATTCGGCGTGCGCATCGGTGCCGCGAAAGGTCGAGCGGCCGAACGCCTCTGCCATGAGAATCGTGGACGACCCGTGGCCGCAACCGACATCGGCGACAGATATTCCGCGGTTGAGTTTGTCGACCACACCGTCCAGCGCCGGCAGCCAGGAGTTGACCAGATACGCGGCATAGGTTGGCCGGAAGAACCTTTCGCATCCCTCGTGGACGTCGTGGTTGTGCTCACCCCAACCCACGCCGTCCCCAGTGGCCGCCGCTGCCATCACATCCGCGGCGTCACGGGCTGTTCCGTGTGCAATCTGGAACAACCCGGTGACGAATGCGGGGTTCGTCTCATCGGTGAGTGCGGCCGCCTGCTCGGGCGGAAGGTGGTAACGCCCGGTCGCGGGGTCGTATTCGACATAGGATCCCGCCGCTTGCGCATTGAGCCATTCCCGGGCGTAGTGCTCATCGGTTTCGGTGTGCGTGGCGAGCTCGCTTGGGGTCGACGCTCCCATGACGTTGAGCGCCCGGTAATAGCCGAGCCGGTCGCCCATGACGACCAGTGCGCAGTTCAGGGCGGCGCCCGCCTCCTCGACAGCCCGGAAAACGAACGCCATCAGCTTCTCTGGGTCCAGTGCCTGGTCGGTCTTGCTCATGGTCATGGCGGTTCCTTCGCTCCGTTGTGTGGTGTATCCACCGTGACAGCCGAGCCACCATCCCCGAATCCGGTGACCCACCTAGCCCTTTTTTGACTGCCTTCGCGGCCTTACCATCAGCGCATGCTGGTCGGCCGCGAACGCGAACAGCTGCGGCTCGCGCAGGTGCTTGCCGCCGCACGACTGGGCCAGAGCGGTGTGTTGGTACTGCGTGGCGAAGCCGGAATCGGTAAGACGGCCCTGCTCGACGACACCGCGTCCCATGCGGGTGACATGTCCGTCGCGCGGATCGCCGGCACCGAGGCCGAGTCGACACTGGGGTTCTCCGGCCTGCACCAACTGCTGCAGCCCGCGCTGCATCTGCTCGACGACATCCCCACGCCGCAGTCGGACGCGTTGGCGGTGGCCCTGACGTTGCGCGGCGGCGTACCGCCGGAGCGTTTCGCTGTCGGCGCGGCGACACTGAGCCTGCTCAGCCGATTCGCCCAGGAATCGCCTCTGCTCGCGATCATCGACGATGCGCACCTCCTCGACCCGCCGTCGGCGGAGACGCTGCTGTTCGTGGCTCGTCGGCTGGTCGCCGACCCCATCGCACTTCTGATCGCGATTCGTCCCGACGAGGGCAGCGTGTTCGAGGATGCGGACATCCCGACTGCTGAGCTCGCCGGCCTCGACCTCCCGTCCGCAACCGCGTTGATCGCGACGAGCAGTTCCGTACCCGCTCCCGCACACCTCACCGCGAAGCTGCACCAGGAGACATCAGGCAACCCACTCGCGCTCGTCGAGCTGTCCCGCGATATCGATCGGCTGGATGCGGCGGCACCGGACCTGCCGCTGCCGGTTCCGCAGACCGTGGCGCGCGCCTTCGGGCGACGGGTCAATGCGCTTCCCGAGAACGCCCGGCTTCCCTTGCTCGTCGCGGCGATCGCCGACGGCGACATGGCGGTGACCGCGCATGCGGCAGCGGCGCTCAACGGTGACGTCGATCAGCTCGTCGCCGCTGAAACGGCGGGACTGCTTCGGCTCGACGGCGGCCGGGTGGTTTTTCGTCATCCGCTTGTGCGGTCTGCGGTCTACGTCGAGGCCGATGCGAGGACGCGGCGAGACGTGCATCGCGCTGTCGCCGCGGCGTTCCCGCCATCGATGCGTGACCGCCGGGCCTGGCATTTGAGCGAAGCCTGCCTGGGACCCGACGAGGCGGTGGCGTCCGAGCTGTCCGACGTCGCCGACCGGGCAGGAGCCAGGGGCGCCTACGGTGTCGCGGCCGCGGCGTCTGTGCGCAGCGCCGAGCTGACCGCCGATCACGCGACGCGCGGAGCGCGGCTCAGTGCCGCAGCCGAGTCGGCATGGTTGGCGGGACAGGCGGTTCGCGCCACCGAACTGCTCACGCAGGCAGCGGAATTGGTGACTGACGGCCGCGCACTGGCGGAGATCGAGGCACTGCGCGGCAATATCTCGCTGCGCGCCGGATCCCTGCGGGATGCGTACATGCAACTCACTGTCGCCGCTGAGCGAAGCGGAGATATCGACGCGGATATGGCGGTGCAGTTGTTGTCCGACGCGGTTACCGCGTGTTTTTACCTGTGTGACACCGCATCCGGGACCGCTGCGGCAGATCGGATAGAGCTCCGATTGGACGCCTGCCGGACCACTACCGCCAGGACGCGCGGGCAGATGGCCCTGGGTATCGCACGCATCGTGGCCGGCGACGACGGGGTGCGGTGGCTGCGTGAAGCCGTCTCGACCGTCGCCAGTGACCCGTCGGTGCTCGACGATCCCCGGCGTCCGGATTGGTCGATCATCGGAAGCCTGTTCCTGCGGGAGTCGGCCGCAGGACGGGACGCCATTCATCGTGTCGTGCAGAAGGCCAGAACACGGACCGCGATCGGAGCCCTGCCGAATCTGTTGTTCCACGTCGCCCGCGACGACGCCACCACTGACCGTTGGCAGTCGGCTCTGGCGGATTATGGGGAAAGCGTCGCGCTGGCAAGAGAAACGGGACAGAGCACCGATCTGACGACCTCACTTGCCGGGCTGGCCTGGTTGCAGGCCAGGATGGGCCGCAACGAGGAATGCCGGACGAATGCCGCCGAGGCCATGGAGCTTGCATCGCGGCATCAGATAGTGCTCGCCGACATTTGGGCCCAGTTCGGTCTCGGCGAACTCGCCCTCGTGATCGGGGACACCGAAGAGGCGCTCCAACAGTTCCTTCGGCTCGAATCGACGTTGACCGACATAGGCTTTCGTGACGTCGACGTGGCACCCGGGCCGGAACTCACCGACATCTACCTCCGACTCGGCCGTCCGAGCGATGCGGATGCCACGGCGCGCGAGTATCTGGCGCGAGCCGAGCAGAAGAACCAGCCGTGGGCACTCGCGAGGGCGCACCGGGCGATGGCATTGAATTCTGGCGACGCCGATGAGCGTGCTTCACATTTCGCCGAGGCTCTGCACCTACACGAACTCAGCCCGGACAAGTTCGAGCAGGCCCGCACCTGGCTGTCGTTAGGCTCATCGCTGCGTCGCGACAAGAAGCGAACCGCCGCCCGCCCGCATCTGCGTTGTGCGCTGGAGGAATTCGAGCGACTCGGAGCGCGGCCGTGGGCGGACGAGGCCGCGCGCGAACTCGAAGCGACCGGCGAGCGTGCGCGCCGCAGCGGAGACGAGTACTCGACCCGCCTGACCACGCAAGAGCTACGGATCGCGCAGATGCTCGCTGGCGGAGCCACCACAAAGGAAGCGGCCGCAGCGTTGTTTCTGAGTCCAAAGACAGTGGAGTACCACCTGCGTCACGTCTACCAAAAGCTCGGCATCGCATCACGGTCCGAGCTCAGGGAGGTGGTGGGCGACGACGCCGAGGGTCAATTCCCTTAGCGAGGTCCTAGCGAGGATTCTTCTCGCCGGCCTCGACGGGAACAGTCAGCCTGTTCTCGGCAGGGGCCACCGGGCACGTCGCGTAGTCGGTGAATGCGCACGGTAGATTCGAGGCCCGGTTGAAGTCCAGGGTCACGGCCCCGTCCGCCGCCGGTTGATCAATCGAAAGACCCCGGCACGCAGCGTATGTCGTGACCCCGCTGGTGGAATCCGTGAACAAGGCGTGCAGCCCGCCGTCGCGGCCGCTGAAGGACAGCAGCTGTAGCGCGACGCCACCCAGCTCGAAATCGACAACCCCGACGGCCTGGTGGTGATGCTCGAGTCCCTCGACGACCGCACCGGTCGTCACAGCCTGGGGCTGGTCATACGGCGAGAATCGGCCCCGCACGACCCAGCTTTGACTCGGCGGATAGGCGGGAATTCCCTGATACGCCTGCAGGTGCGGCGATCGCGGGTCGTGGACGCGCAATGCCACGGATCCCGTTCGACGGATCACTTCGATGCGGCGATCGCCGTCATCGACGAGGAGACCTGGCGCCCCCTCGACAGGTTCGAGCCGTTCGGTTCCGTCGACACCTTCGACGTATACCGCGTCGTCGTCCGCGCGCCATCGGCCGGGCAGATCGGCGACTTTTTCGAAATCATTTGCGAGCCAGTACAAACCGGTCAGGCTGACCCAGCCCAACGGATCGCCGTAGTAGCGCTCCCGCTCGCTGTGCCACTCGTGCCACGCCGCCTCGAAGGTGGACTCTGTCATTGTCATGCCACGACCTCTTCCTGCTTCGCTTGCGCGGACAGCGGCCTGCTCGGCAGCTTTTTCCGAAGTATGGGCGCCACTTCGGCCTGAAACAGCTCGAGGCTACGTAGCTTCTGCGTACGGGTAACGCCGTCCACGTCGGCGCTGAGGTGGATCACTTCGTGGCCGAGCTGCTCGTGATAGCGGCTCACCTTGTCGATCACCTGTTGCGGGCTGCCGATCAGGGCCGAACTGCGCGCCACGAAATCCTCGATCGATTCGAACACCACCGGGAGACCGGCGCTCCGCGCGAATGCCAAGCGTGCTTCGAACGCAGGCCGGAATTCGTCGATCGCCTGCTGCGACGTCGGCGCGATATGGAAGCCGGCGGTTCCGGCGCCCACCAGAGCATCGTGTGGTTCGTTGCCGTAGAACTCCCACCGCTGCCGGTAGTGCTGAACCAGCTCGGCGTACGGCTCGATCGGATAGGTCACGTTCGCCGAGAAGATCGGATCGCCGTGGCGGGCGGCCAGATCGACGGAGTCCCGGCTCGTGGCACTGCCGTGCCAGATGCGGATCTTCTTCTGCAGCGGACGGGGCAAGGCCTTCGCGTCGACCAGCGGTGGACGGAAGCGGCCAGACCAGGTGACACGTTCGCTGTTCCAGAGGGCACGGAACAACTCGTAGCCCTCGCTGTTGCGGTCCCACTGATCGGCGGTGGTGACGTGGAACAACTCGGCCTGCGCCGCACCGTTGCCCTTGCCGATGATCAACTCCAGCCGCCCGCCAGACAGATTGTCCAGCGTCGAATAGTCCTCGAAGGCCCGCACCGGGTCGAGCAGACTCAGAGTGGTCACCGCGGTGAACAGACCGATTTTGGAGGTACGTGCCGCAATATTGCTCAGCACCACCGGAGGTGAGGACGAGATGAACGGATCCTCGTGACGCTCCCCCACCGCGAAGCCGTCGAAGCCGAGGTCTTCAGCCAGCACCGCGGTGTCGACAACCTCCTGCAGCCGTTCGGCAGAACTCTTCGTCACACCCGAGACCGGGTCACGGTGATGTGTTATCAACGTGAGCAACAGGAACTTCATCAGGTTCTCTCTAGCACTTTTGATGTCCGCCTCGTTGGTAGCGAACCACGCGGCAAGCGATTTCATTCCCCGAGGAGCGCTGACTTCAGGGTCAAATAAAAATCAGCCCGACGAGATGCCTGCCCTTTCGGCTTTGCTGTGCCCATCATGATCTCTCGTGTCAACTGAGATCGCGCCAGGCGCAGAGTCTTTCACCGACGACGTCGCGCCACGAAGTCGTAGTGTCATCGAGAGCAGATCGATCGACTGGATCACGCCTGAGGAACGTCATGGGTCGCCGTGGCGGGTCAGTCCGCTGTTCTTCATCGCGAACTGGAGTTTCTTTACGATCGCGCTGGGCTTCACCGGACCAGCCCTCGGTCTGAGCGTGGGATGGGCGATCGCCGCGTCCGCCCTCGGCCTGCTGATCGGGACCTTCTTCATGGCTTTCCACGCCACGCAGGGACCGCGGCTCGGACTGCCGCAGATTCTGCAATCCCGTGCCCAGTTCGGCTTCTACGGCGTGATCGTCGTGGTCGCCATGTCGCTCACCTGCTACCTGGCGTTCGGGGTGGTCTACACCATCCTCACCGCGCAGGGCCTCGCGCAGATCTTCAACTGGTCACCTGTTGCGGTCGGACTTGTGGTCAACGTCGCCGGTGGATTGTTCGCCATCGCGGGCCATGACCACCTGCACCGAATTTCCCAATTGGTGTTCTACGTAACCGTTCCGCTCGTCGCAATCTTCTCGGTGGCCGTCATATTCGGTCACGCCGGCGGCGAGACGCCGTCGTCGGCCGAACACGGCTTTGTCACGTCGGCGTTCTTCACCGTGTTCGCGGTATCGGCCGCCTACAACATCGCGCTGGCGCCCATCGTGTCCGATTACACCCGGTACCTGCCTGTACAGACGTCCTCGCGCTCACTCATCGCGAGCGTCTACATCGGCGCCGGAGTCTCTGCATTGTGGTTGATCGCCTTGGGCGCGTGGCTCTCCGCGCACTACAACGCCACCGACGCTCTGGTGGCACTGCATGACGCCGGCAACGCCGTTTTCAACGGCTTCGGCGCAGTGCTGGCGCTGGCATCCGCGGCGACCCTCGTCGTGTGCACCGCGACAGCGGCCTACAGCGTGGCGCTGCAATTCCTCACCGGGGTCGATCTCGTCAAACGATTCCGGCCGACCAGAACGCTGCGCATCGTCGTCACAGCGGTGACCATCGCGATATACCTCTTGGTCGCATTGCCTTTCGGCGACCACGTCATCAACGCCGCAAGCAATGCCCTGTCGCTGATGCTGTTCCTGCTCGTCCCCTGGACGGCGGTCAATCTCACCGACTACTTCTTCGTGCGACGCGGGGAATACGCGATCACCGATCTGTTCACGCCCAAGGGCGTCTACGGCGCATGGTCCTGGCGCGGAATCGTCGCCTACTTCGCCGGCTTCGCCGCGATGATCCCCTTCGCAGTACTTCCGTTCTTCACCGGCCCGCTAGGCGATCTGCTCGGTGGCATCGACGTCTCGTGGCTGGCCGGCCTCGTGGTCGCCTCGGCGCTGTATTACGTGTTCAGTCGAAGTCTTGACCGCGATGCCGAACGCGCGGCAGTGCAGCGAAGCGACGCCACCCTCGACGTCATCGACGCCGACGATGTGACCCCGCACCGTCCCGCCGCGGAGTACGGGCTGCTCGACGGTCCGTGACCCGGCGCAGACACATCATCATTCGCCCCTGAGGCATCACATTAAGGACGTTGGATAGTGCCGCGCGACAAACGGTTTCACCTGGGCTGGTTCGCCAATTTCTGCGTGGACGGCTGGAATGAACAATGGGGGTCCACCGGTGGGCTGGACTGGTCAGGCGACTTCTACGTCGAACTGGTCCAGCATCTGGAGCGAGCCAAGTTCGACTACCTCCTTCTCGAAGACAAGCTCATGGTCTCCGATGCATACGGCGGCAGCTACGAACGCGAACTCAAGCACGCGTTGCACTCCCCCAAACACGACCCGGCACCACTGATCCCGCTCCTGGGCAACGTGACGAGCCATCTCGGGCTTGTCGTCACTCTCTCCGCGACGTTCTACCCGCCGTTTCTTCTCGCCCGGTTGTGCAACACGCTCGATCACCTGACCGGAGGGCGGTTGGGTTGGAACATGGTCACGTCAGCCGAAGACCGTTCAGCGCAGAACTTCGGACTCGACCAGCTGCCGCGTCACGACGAACGCTATGCGCGGGCACACGAGTACGTCGACCTCGTTCGCGCGCTGTGGAATTCCTGGGAACCCGATGCCGTGGTGCGCGACCGCGAATCGGGCACATTCGTCGACCACACAAAGGTGCACACCATCGACTTCGAGGGCGCCTATTACAAGAGCCGGGGACCCCTGAACACCGTGCCGTCTCCGCAGTACCATCCCGTGCTCGCACAGGCAGGCGGGTCACCGCAGGGCAAGGATTTCGCCGCCAAGTATGCGGACACGGTCGTCGGAACCGCCGCCGACCCGGAGGGAATGATCGCCTACCGCGACGACATCCGAGCCCGTGCAGCCGAATACGGCCGCAATCCCGACGACATCAAGGTCCTGTTCCTCATCACCCCGCACCTGGGCGACACGGACGAGGAGGCCAGGGCGAAGCTGGAACGCCTGGTCAACAACGAGTACTACCTGGAAAAGACGCTCGCCCACCTGGCGGCGATCGTGGAAATCGACTTCACCAAGTTCGACTTCGACAAACCGCTGCCGGACGACCTTCAGACCAACGGCGAACGCGGATCGCTGGAAGCGTTCATCCAGCGCGGCAGTGGAAAGACGTTGCGGGAACTCACCGCCGCATATCTGTCCACCGAGGACGCCCTGGTCGGTACACCCTCGACCGTGGCCGACCGCCTCGAGTCATTGATGGACGAAGTGGGCGGGGATGGGTTCTTGATCACGGCGCCGGGGATGAGATTGACACGCAGATACGTCATCGAGGTTGTCGACGGACTTGTGCCGGAACTGCAACGACGCGGTCTGGCCCGCGTCGAGTACGAGCACCGGCTGTTCAAGGACAACTTGCTTTCCTACTGAGCCGGCACCCATTTCATCGGCCAAGAATCTGTGAGACTCCAATCCTGGTGTGCCGCTGAGATCGCGGCATCATCGACCTATGACCGTCACCAACGCCCAGGGACCCGGTTTGGCCGTGGTCACGTACACGCCCGAGGCGCGACCGACAGTGGTCAGCCCCACCAGTCCGTTGGCTGACGGCTTCCGCAGTCGCTACTTCTCCGAAGACGATTACCAACGGTTCCATGGCCGGGCGGCGGGATACGACGCCGAAAACGCGTTCTTCTCCGAGGATTTCGCCGAGATCCTCGGAGCCGGATACCTCAAGGCGCCGCTGCCGGAGCGACTCGGCGGCGACGGACTGTCACTCACCGAACTGGCCCGCGAACAACGCCACCTCGGCTACTGGGCGCCGGCCACCGCGCTGGCCCTCAACATGCACCTCTACTGGGCCGGGTCAGCGGCAGATGCGGTGGCGCGCGGTGTGGGTGATCTCGAGTGGCTGATCCGAGACATCGCCGCGGGCGACGTCTTCGCCGCTGGGCACGGCGAGCCGGGTAACGACGTCGGCCTCGACGACGCGCTGGTGCGCGCTGTTCCGCAGTCCGACGGCTCGTACCGGATCACCGGACGCAAGACCTTCACTTCGCTGTCGCCGGTGTGGGACCAGATCGGTATCCACGCCCGCGACGACTCCGACCCCGATAACCCGTTGATCGTGCACACATTTGTGGACCGCGAGACGGCGGGTGTCAGTGTCGAGGAAACCTGGAACGCGCTCGGTGTGCGCGCAACCGCGAGTCACGACACCGTGTTCGAGGATGCACACGCGGAGGCGCACAAGACGGTCGCGATTCATCCCGTCGGCCCGAATTATCCCGACTACATCGGCCTGCTGCTCGGCTGGTATCTGCCGTTGCTGTCGAACGTGTATGTCGGAATCGCCCGCAGGGCACTCGATATCGCGATCCTGGGCGCCCAGACTCGGTCGTCGTTGCGTCAGGATGTCGCACGTCACGCCGACAAGCCCGCCGTACAGCGACAGATCGCACAGGCCGAGATCAAACTCGAGGCGGCAGTGGCGCTGGTCGAATCCGCCACCGTCGAGCGAGTGGGCGAACTGCCACCGTGGCGGGCTCTCGCGGCCAAGGAGTTCGCGACCGCGACGGCTCGCGAAGTCGTCGACATCGCGGTCCAGGTCGTCGGTGCCGCCTCGGTGTCCAAACGTCATGAGCTGGAACGCCTTTATCGGGATGTGCGGACCGGCACTCTGCATCCGCCGAATTCGGATGCCGTGCTGGAGGGCCTCGGCGCGATCGCGCTCGGGCTCGGATGAGACCTGGGCAGACTTCTGCTCAGCACGAGCCGAACTGGCTGCCACACCGTTTCACCGGGTAGTCGAATGTCATGACCACTGCGCACACCGACAC
>Ga0075370_10001503_pt1 | contig 10182 bp, 9 predicted proteins | sample EndMethybrTD3035_FD_71398 | JGI IMG/M metagenome (GOLD analysis project Ga0075370, IMG submission 71398) | Populus endosphere microbial communities from Tennessee, USA - Endosphere MetaG P. TD hybrid TD303-5 | ecosystem: Host-associated > Plants > Roots > Endosphere | place: USA: Tennessee... | reverse complement strand
CACCAGGACAGCGTCGGCAACGTCGGCCTGCTCGAGCCCGGCAGCGTGCAATGGATGACGGCCGGCCGCGGCATCATCCATTCGGAGATGCCGGAGCAGGAAGAAGGCCGGATGGCCGGCTTCCAGCTGTGGGTGAACCTCGCCGCGAGAGACAAGATGACGGCGCCGGCCTACCGCGACGTGCCGCCGAGCGGCGTGCCCGCGGTGATGCTGGACTCGGGCGCGAGCGTGCGCGTGATCGCCGGCTCGGCGTTCGGCGTCGACGGCGCGGTGAGCCGCCCGACGACGGAGCCGCTCGTGCTCGACATCACCCTGCCCGCCGGCACCTCGTTCGATGCGGCGCTGCCTGCCGGCCACAACGCGTTTGCGTACGTGTTCGGCGGCGGCACGGTCGAGGTCGGCGGCACATCGGTCGAAAGCGAACGCATGGCGATCCTCGCGAACAACCCGGAAGCCGACGGCGTGCGCTTTCGCGTCGCTGCGGACGCCAAGCTTGCGGGCCGCGTGCTGCTGGTCGCCGGTGCGCCGCTGAACGAACCGATCGCGCAGTACGGGCCGTTCGTGATGAACACGGTCGACCAGATTCGCGAGGCGGTCGAAGACTTCCAGCGCGGCAAGCTGGCCGCCTGACGGAACGCCCGTCCATCTGGGCTACCCTGTCGCCTTCGCCGCGACAGCCAGGAGCCCAGATGCCTCGCCAGATCCTCGATGAGAGCCGGATGCATCCGGCGATCCGCGACAAGGTTGCGAACCTGAACGCCGACATCGTGCACAACGTTCAGGCGGCGGCTGGCTCGAACCCGGTGCTGGTGGTTGGCATGTTCGGCAACCCGCATTGCCGTCGCGCGCGGGCGGCGCTCGTTGCCGCCGCGATCCCGCACCACTACCTTGAATACGGCAGCTACCTGAGCGCGTGGCGCCAGCGCAATGCGTTGAAGATGTGGACCGGCTGGCCGACCTTTCCGATGGTGTTCGTGAAGGGCTCGCTGGTCGGCGGTGCGAGCGAACTGCAGCGGTTGATCGACAGCGGCGAGCTCAAGCGCCTGCTCGGCGAATGAGAGGCTGCCTCGCGCGGCTTGCGGCGGCCGCTGCGCTTGCCATGTTTGGCATGGCCGGCGGCGCACAGGCGCAAGGCCTGAGCGAATGCCGCGTTGCCGGAATTCGCAACAGCGTGCAATGCGGCTCGGTGCGCAGACTGCTCGATCCAGCGCGGCCGAATGGCCCGAAGATCGAGGTGCGCTACGTCGTCGCTCCTGCGATGGCGCGGCGCAAGCTGCCGGACCCGGTGTTCGTGCTCGCCGGCGGGCCGGGCCAGAGCGCCACGCAGATCGCGCCGGCCATGCTTGCGCTGCTGAGCCGGTTGAACAACCGGCGCGACATCGTGTTCGTCGACCAGCGCGGCACCGGCCGCTCGGCGCCGCTCGACTGCGACGATCCGCAGCGCGAGGCGCTCGCCGACCAGTCCGACCCGGACCGCCAGTTCAAGCGACTGATGCAGTGCAAGAGCGCGCTGCTGAAGCTGCCCTACATCCGCGCCGAGAGCGACCTCGGCTTCTTCACGACGACGCTGGCGATGCAGGACCTCGATGCGGTGCGCCAGCAGCTCGGGGTCGAGCGCATCGATCTGGTCGGCGCGTCGTACGGCACCCGCGCCGGGCTCGAGTACCTGCGCGTGTTTCCCGGGCGGGTTCGGCGCGCCGTGCTCGATGGCGTCGCGCCGCCCGATATGGCGCTGCCGGCGAGCTTCTCGACGGACGGCCAGGCGGCGTTCGATGCCCTGCTCGCCGCCTGCGACGCCGAAACGGCTTGTCATCGCGATCACCCGAACGTGCGCGCCGACTGGTCCGCGCTGCTTCGAGGCCTGCCAAAGCAGGTGACGGCGCCGCACCCGCTGACCGGGCAACCCGAGACCTTCACGCTGACACGCGAGATGCTGCTCGCTGCGGCGCGGGGCCCGCTGTACACCCCGGCGTTGGCCGCTGCGCTGCCGGCTGCGATCTCGGAGGCTGCGCAGGGCCGCTACGATGGCATCGTCGGACTCGGGGCGATCCTCGCGTCGCGCAAGGGCATGAAGCTCGCGATGGGGATGCACGTGTCGGTGGTCTGCGCCGAAGACGTGCCGCGCCTGGCCGAGAGTTCCGACAAAGCCGGGGCCGATTTCGGCACCGAGTTCGCCGCGATGTACCGCCGCATGTGCAGCGCGTGGCCGCGCGGCGAGGTGCCTGCCGCGTTCTACAGCGTCGGCACGAGCCGCGCCCCCGTGTTGCTGCTGAGCGGCGGGGTCGACCCCGCCACGCCGCCGCGTCACGGCGAGCGGGTTGCGCGCGCGCTCGGGCCGATGGCGCAGCACGTGGTGGTGCCGAACGCCGGCCACGGCGTGATGGCGATCGGTTGCGCGCGCGACGTCGTGTACCGCTTCATCGACGCCGCGGACGATCGGGATGCGACGGCCGTCGACGCCAGCTGCGTGAAGGCGATTCCCCGTCCGCCCGCTTTCGCACCGATCGTCTTGCCGAACGGGGGTGCGAAGTGATTGCGATCGAGCACCTCGCGAAGCGCTTCAGCGTGCCCTCGGTGGCAGCGAAGGGGTCGGGCGGACTCGCGAGTCTTCGCCGCCGCGCGGCGTTGCGCACGGTGCATGCCGTGCGCGACGTCAGCTTCGATGCGCTCGACGGCCGCATCACCGGTCTGCTCGGGCCGAACGGCGCCGGCAAGACGACGACGCTGCGCATGCTGGCCGGCCTGATCACGCCTGACGCAGGCCGCATGAGCGTGGACGGCATCGACGTCGTCGCGCAGCCCGGCGCGGCGCTGGCGCGCATGGGCGTGCTGTCGGATGCGCGCGGCCTGTACCCGCGTCTGACCGCGCGCGAGAACATCGTCTACTACGGTCGGCTGCAGGGCATGCCGGCCGATGCGGCGAACGCGCGTGCCGAGGAGCTGGCACGGATGTTCGAGATGAGCGCCTTGCTCGATCGGCGCACCGACGGCTTCAGCCAGGGCGAGCGGATGAAGACGGCGCTCGCGCGTGCGCTGGTGCACGACCCGGCGAACATCGTGCTCGACGAGCCGACCAACGGCCTCGATGTGCTCGCGACAAGGGCGCTGCGCGACAGCCTGCGCTGGCTGCGCTCGCCCGAGGGCGGTTCGAAGTGCATCGTGTTCTCGACCCACATCATGCAGGAGGTCGAACGGCTGTGCGACGGTGTCGTCGTCGTCTCGCACGGCCGCACGGTGGCGAGCGGCACGGTCGGCGAGCTGCTCGCGCAGACCGGCGAGACAGACTTCGAGGAAGCGTTCGTGCGGCTCGCGTTCTCCGCCGACGAGCGCGCGCATCACGAAGTGGCGGGACCCTTCGAAGGAACGGCATGAACAATCTTCGGACCGCACTGACCGTCTATCGCAAGGAGATCGTCGATGCGTTGCGCGACCGTCGCACCCTGCTGACGGTGCTGATCTCGTCGGTGCTGATGGGGCCGGTGGTGCTGGTCGCGATCTCGGCCCTGGTTGCGAGCTTCGAGTCGCGTGCGGAGCTGCGCGAGGTCTACGTCGCCGGGATCGAGCATGCGCCGAGCCTCAAGAACTTCTTCGAGCGCCAGACCTATACCGTGAAGACAGCGCCGGCCGACTTCGAAGCGCAGTTGCGCGGGGCGAAGCTTGCCGACCCGGTGGTTGTGATTCCGGAGGACTTCGAGGCGATGCTCGCGCGCGGCGATGCGCCGGTGGTCGAGATCGTGCTGGACAGCGCGAACCAGCGCTCGCAGGCTGGTGCCGGGCGCATCGGGCGGCTGTTGAGCGGCTTCGGTCGCGAGCGCGCAGCGTTGACGCTCGCGCTGCGTGGCGTTTCGGTCGACCTGCTCGAGCCGCTGCAGGTGGAAGACCGCGACCTCGCGAGCACGCAGACGCGCGCGACCCAGATCACCGGCATGCTGCCTTACTTCGTGATGATGGCGGTGCTGTACGGCGCACTGAACGCAGCGCTCGACACGACGGCCGGCGAGCGCGAGCGCGGCTCGCTCGAGCCGCTGCTGATGAACCCGCTCGAACGCTGGGTGCTGGTGCTGGGCAAATGGGGCGCGGTGGCGAGCGTGGGCATGTTGATCGCGGTGCTGAGCAGTCTCAGCTTCCTGCCCGGCCAGTGGGTGCTGCGCAGCGACACGCTCGCGGCGATGTTCCAGTACGGGCTGCGCGAGGCGTCGATGTTTCTCGTGGTGCTGCTGCCGTTCGCTGCCGCGGTGTCGGCGCTGCTGATGGCGGTGGCGATCCGCTGCAAGAGCTTCAAGGAGGCGCAAGCGAGCGCGACGGTGGTGATGCTCGCGGCCTCGCTGCTGCCGCTGATCAACGTGTTCAGCCTGGGCAGCGAGTCGCCGTGGTACCTGTGGGTGCCGGCGCTTTCTCAGAACGTGCTGATGACGCACGTGCTGAAAGGCGAGGCGCTGAGCGCGGCGCAGATCGGCGCCTCGCTGGGTGTCTGCGTGGCGCTGACAATCGCCGGCGTCTGGTTCGTCGCGCGGGCACTGCGCAGCGCCGCGGTGCGCTGATCGCGGGTTCGCCGGGTGGGCTGCCTCAGGCGGCGCTCGCCATCCGGCTCGCGCCCAGGCTCGCAGCCACCACCAGCACCGTTCCTGCCACCTGAGCGCCGGTCAGTGCCTGCCCGAGCAGCAGCCAGCCGGCCAGCGCGCCGATGGCCGGCTCCAGGCTCATCAGGACGCCGAAGGTCGCAGTCGGCAAGCGGCGCAGCGCCACCAGCTCGCAGGCATATGGTGCCAACGGCACCATCAGCGCGAGCCCGAACGTCGCGGCGAGCAGCATCGGGGACGGGAGCGCTTCCAGCGTCGCGATGCCGAACGGCGCCGCGGCCAGCGCCGCCACCGTGATCGACATCGCGAGCCCCTGCAGCCCGGGGAATGCTGCCCCCACCTTCTTCGTCAGCACGATGTACGCAGCCCAGCCGACTGCAGCGCCGAGCGCGCACGCGATGCCGACGACGTCTTCGACCCGGCCATCGAACGCCCGCGACAGCAGCACAACGCCTGCCAGCGCCAGCAGCGGCCAGACGAGTGCCCGCGCACGACCCCTGGAAGCCCACGCCGCCGCGGTCGCAACGCCCAGCGGCCCAAGGAACTCGAGCGCAACCGCGAGGCCGAGCGGGATGCGATCCACCGCGGCGAAGAACAGCAGCGTCATGGCGGCGGACGCCAGCCCGAGCAGCGACGCACTCTTCCATTGGCGGCGCGTATAGCGGCCGATCGTCGGGCGCGCCACGACCAGCAGCAAGACGGCCGCCCACGAGAGCCGCAGCCAGGAGGTCGGCAGCACGCCAAGTGTCTGCATCACCTGCGCGGACAAGGCTGCGCCGAACTGGATGCAGCTCATGGACAGCAGGCACAGTACGAGACCTGCCGGGTCCGGGCTGGGCTGCAGCGGAATCGGCGCGAGAGCAGTGGCTGCGACGGCGCCGGGCGCCGAGTTGGTGGTGCAGGGATCGGGCATGGCATCGTTTGTAGAGCGGTCGGACGAATTGCGATAGGCTGATAATTTCTATTCGACTATCAGGGGAATTGATGGCTCGAGATCTCGACAGCAGCTTGCTGCGCACCTTCGTCACAGTGGTCGAACTGGGCAGCGTCTCGGGCGCGGCGCAGCGTCTGTCGCGTACCCAGGCGGCCGTCAGCATGGCGATCAAGCGCCTCGAAGATGACGTCGGCCAGCGCCTGCTCGAGCGCTCGCCGCGTGGCATGGCACCGACCGACGCCGGCCACGCGCTGCTGCCGTATGCGCACCGCATCCTGGGCGCGGCGGCGGAGGCGCGCCGGCAGTTGGCCGGGCGGCACGTTGAGGGGCAGGTGCGGCTGGGCATGTTCGAAGACGTCGCGACCGGGCGGCTGCCGCATGCGCTGCGGCGTTTCGCGAGCGTCTATCAGCGGGTAGCGGTCGATCTGAGCGTGGACCGCAGCCGTGCGCTGGCCGAAGGCTTCCAGGCCGGCCGCTTCGACCTCGTGATCGGCGACCGTGCCACGTTCGGAGCGGCGGCGACACCGGTAGTGGCGTGGTCGCTGCCGCTGTTCTGGGTCGGCGCCCGGGCATTCGAACTGGATGCCGGGCAGCCGGTGCCATTGGTCGTATTCGATGGCCCGTGCGTCTGGCAGCAAGGCGCGTTCAGCGCGTTGTCGGCCGCCGGCGTCCCATGGCGTGTGGTCTGCACCAGCACCAGCTTGCTCGCGATCCTGTCGGCGGTCGATGCGGGGCTGGGACTGGCTGTGCTGCTCGGCGACACGATACGTGCGTCGACGATGCGGGTGGTTGGCGCGGCCGAGGGGCTGGTGCCTTTGCCGCACGCCAGCTTCGGCCTGTATGCCGCCGAGGCCGCTGCGTCGAGCGCCGCGGTCACTGCGCTGCGCGGGTTCCTGACCGAGGAACTGGCTTCGTCAGTGGTCGGCAGCTCGCGGCTCCCGGGGGACGGCCGCACCCCGAGCCGCACTCGCGCGCGGCGGCGATCGGTCTCGGGGCGTGACGCACGAGCCGCGTCCCTATCATCGAGCGCATGAACGCAGCCCGACCGCCCCCCTCCTTCGACCTTGCCACGCTGCGCTGGCGCTGGTGCGCTTTCGAGGCACTCAGCGTGCAGGAGCTCCAGGCGATCCACATGGCGCGCCAGGCTGTGTTCGTGGTCGAGCAGCAATGCTGCTTCCAGGATGCCGACGAGGTCGACGAAGACGCATTCCATTTGGCGGCATGGTCACCGGCGTATCGGCAGCCGCTCGCCTACGCACGGGTGGCGCACCCCGGCGTCAAGTACGCGGAGCCGTCGATCGGCCGCGTGATCACGACGGCTCCGGCGCGCGGCACCGGGCTCGGCCGCGTGCTGGTACAGCGGGCGATCGCGCATTGCCGCGAGACCTATCCGGGCCAGGGCATCCGGATCTCGGCGCAGTCGCGGCTCGAGCACTTCTACGCGGCGTTCGGCTTTGAGGCGCAGGGCGACCGGTATCTCGAAGACGGCATCCCGCACACAGAGATGTTCCTGCCGGCCTGATGCCACGCGCCGCACGCGAATGCGTGCCCCTGCCGGTGACGTGAAGCGACCGCCTGCCTACAATGTCGCCTTGCTCAAAAAATAGGCAGTGCGATGTTGTTCCCGAAAGAGTTCGATGTGCTCGTCGTCGGCGGTGGGCACGCCGGCACCGAAGCCGCGCTGGCGGCGGCGCGCATGGGTGCGTCCACCCTGCTGCTGACGCACAACATCGAGACGCTCGGCCAGATGAGCTGCAACCCGTCGATCGGCGGGATCGGCAAGGGCCATCTCGTCAAGGAGATCGACGCGCTGGGCGGTGCGATGGCGGCGGCGACCGACGAGGCCGGCATCCAGTTCCGCATCCTGAACGGCTCGAAGGGTCCGGCGGTGCGCGCGACACGCGCCCAGGCTGACCGCATTCTCTACAAGGCGGCGATCCGCAAGCGCCTCGAGAACCAGCCCAATCTGTGGCTGTTCCAGGGCGCCTGCGACGATCTGCTGCTCGAAGGCGACCGGGTGATTGGCGCTCGTACGCAAGTAGGCGTTCGCTTTTCAGCCCGCGCCGTCGTGCTGACGGCGGGCACCTTCCTTGACGGCAAGATCCATGTCGGCCTCGAGAGCCACAGCGCCGGCCGCGCCGGCGATCCACCCGCGATCGCGTTGTCGGCGCGGCTGAAGGAGTTGAAGCTGCCGCAGGGGCGGCTGAAAACCGGCACACCACCGCGGATTGACGGGCGGTCGATCGACTTTGCGAAGCTGCAGGAGCAACCGGGCGACCTGGATCCGATGCCGGTGTTCAGCTTTCTCGGCGGCGCGAGCCAGCATCCGCGGCAGGTGTCGTGCTGGATCACCCACACGAACGAGCGCACCCACGAGATCATCCGTTCCGGCTTCGACCGCAGCCCGATGTTCACTGGGCTGATCGACGGTGTCGGGCCGCGCTACTGCCCGAGCATCGAAGACAAGGTCAATCGTTTCGCCGACAAGAGCTCTCACCAGATCTTTCTCGAGCCCGAGGGGCTGACGACACATGAGTTCTATCCGAACGGCATCTCGACCTCGCTGCCCTTCGACATTCAGATCGCCGCTGTGCACAGCATGGCCGGCCTGGAGAACGCGCACATCCTGCGCCCAGGGTATGCGATCGAATACGACTACTTCGATCCACGCGAGCTGAAGCCGACCTTCGAGACGCGTGCAATTCACGGCTTGTTCTTCGCCGGCCAGATCAACGGGACGACGGGCTACGAGGAAGCGGCTGCGCAAGGCCTGTTTGCCGGGATCAACGCGGCGCTCGCAGTGCGCGGGCGGGATGCGTGGATGCCGAGGCGCGACGAGGCCTACCTGGGTGTGCTGATCGATGACCTGGTGACCAAAGGCGTGACCGAGCCGTACCGCATGTTCACCAGCCGCGCCGAATACCGCCTGAGGCTGCGCGAGGACAACGCCGACATGCGCCTCACCGAGATCGGACGTGAACTCGGATTGGTGGACGATCACCGTTGGACGGCGTTCAATCGCAAGCGCGATGCTGTTGCGCGGGAGGCGCAGCGCCTGGCTGATGCGTGGGTCAATCCGCAGAATCTTCCCCCGGCTGTCGCCGAGCGTTTGCTCGGACGGGCGATCGAGCACGAGTACAACCTCGCGGACCTGCTGCGTCGGCCAGACATCGACTTCGACCGGGTCAGCGAGATCGCTGCAGCCGTCCCTGCCCTGGCGGCATTGGCGGCTGTTTCACGTGAAACCTTGCGCACCGAGTTCGGCGTGCCGCTGGCGGATGCGGTGATCGCGCAGATCGAGATCAGCCACAAATACGCTGGCTACATCGACAAGCAGGATGAGGACGTCCAGCGCGCATCGCGCTACGAGAACCTGCGCCTGCCGGAAGAACTCGACTACGCGCAGGTCAAGGCGCTGAGTTTCGAGGTTCGGCAGAAACTGAGCTGGCATCGACCGGCCACGCTGGGCCAGGCGTCGCGGATCTCGGGCGTGACGCCTGCCGCGATCTCGCTGCTGCTGATCCACCTGAAGAAGGGTCGATTCAAGGGCTTCGCCGCGAATGACTCGGCGCCGGCCGATGCCGCCGCGTGAGCCCTGGTCGAGCTGACGCGCGTATGCCGCGGCTGCAGAGCGCGGCCGCGCAACTTCAGCTCCAGCTGCCTGAGGCTGCCGCCGAACGCCTGCTGTCGTTCGTCGATCTGCTGCGCCGCTGGAACAGCACCTACAACCTGACAGCCGTGCGCGATCCGGACGAGATGCTGGTCCAGCATCTGTTCGACTGCCTTGCCGTCGTAGGTCCGTTGCACCACAAGCTGACGCAGCGGCCGGCCCGCCTGCTGGATGTGGGTAGTGGCGGCGGCCTGCCAGGTGTCGTGCTTGCCGCATTGATGCCGGATCTGGACGTGACCTGTGTCGACACGGTCGGGAAGAAGGCCGCCTTCATTCGCCAGGCTGCGGTCGAGCTGGGGCTGCGCAATCTGCATGCCGAGCACAGCCGGGTCGAAGCGCTGCACGTTCAGCCATTTGACGTGATCAGCGCGCGCGCGTTTGCCTCACTTGCCGACTTCGTCCGATTGACCCGCCAGCATCTCGCCGAAGCCGGCATCTGGATGGCGATGAAAGGCAAACATCCCGACGATGAAGTCGCTGCCTTGCCGGCCGACGTCGACGTGTTTCACGTGGAACCATTGACCGTGCCGGAGTTGAACGCAGATCGCTGCATCGTCTGGGTCCGACCCCGGTCGGACTGAATTCGGTTGTAAGCGGCCGACAGATCCGAGTACGGTCCTTCGCCGTGCGGGCGGCGTACAGGACAATCAGCCTTCCATGAGCCTCGCCTTCTTTCCCACGAGCTGAATCCACCCACCGATGGCCCGAATTTTCTGCATTGCGAACCAAAAAGGTGGGGTCGGTAAGACCACGACAACGGTGAATCTCGCAGCCGGGCTGGCGAAGATCGGCCAACGCGTGCTCGTCGTCGACCTGGACCCGCAGGGCAATGCGACGATGGGCTCCGGGGTCGACAAACGCGCCCTCGAGCTGACGATCTACGACGTGCTGCTCGAAAGCGCCGGGATTGCCGAGGCACGCCAACGTTCCGACAAGGCCGGCTACGACGTGCTCGGCGCGAATCGCGAACTGGCCGGCGCCGAAGTCGAACTGGTCGA
>Ga0075370_10001502_pt1 | contig 10182 bp, 10 predicted proteins | sample EndMethybrTD3035_FD_71398 | JGI IMG/M metagenome (GOLD analysis project Ga0075370, IMG submission 71398) | Populus endosphere microbial communities from Tennessee, USA - Endosphere MetaG P. TD hybrid TD303-5 | ecosystem: Host-associated > Plants > Roots > Endosphere | place: USA: Tennessee... | reverse complement strand
CGAGTCAGGGCGACCGAGCCGGCGTATTCGGACAGGCCGTAGCCATGGTGCAGCGGCTGTCCGAAGCGCTCTTCCACACGCTGCTTGAGCGTCATGTCGAGCGGGCCGGCACCGGTGTACAGGAAGCGCAGTGCGGGGCATGCGGGCTCGGCGATGTGCCGGGTGTCCATGTGGGACAAGAGGCGCGAGAACAGCGTGGGCGGCCCCTGCAGCGTGGTCACTCCGTGGCGCGCCAGCGCGTCAAGCACATCGTCGGGCGAGAAGGCGTGGCGCATCACGAGGCTCGCGCCGGCATGCAACGAGGCCGTGAGCACGGTCGCAAGGCCGAACACGTGCGTCATCGGCAGGTAGGCGTACGAGCGGTCGGCCTGCGACAGGCCTCGCGACTGCGCCGACACGCGGCCGAAATGCAGCAAGCCGGCATGCGTCACCAGCACGCCCTTGGGTACGCCGGTGGTACCCGACGTGAAGATGATCGCGGCGACCTTGTCGGCCTCGGCGCCGGCCTCGGCCACTGCCTCCGGGCGCACCAGGCTGCGCGACAGGCCGGCCAGTGCCGATGCGCGCGTGCCATGGCGTGCCGCGTGGCTCGCCGCCGCGCCGGACACGCCGTGCGTGAAGTAGATGACCCGAGGGTCGGCCTTGGCCGCAAAGGCCGCGACCTCGCCGTCGGCCATGCGTGCGTTGATGCCGCACGACCACGCGCCGACGCGGCTGCAGGCAATGATCAGCGCCACGTGCTCGGCGCAGTTTTCAGCCACGACCAGCACGCGATCCCCGGCTTGCACGCCGTCGGCGCGCAACTCGCGCTCCACCGTGTCGACCAGGGTGCCGAGCGCCTCGAAGGTCCATTCACACTGGTGCTCGTGGATGAACACCCGCCGAGGATCGCGCGCAAGCCACGCGTCGAAGGTGTGATGAAGGAGGGTCGGCGTCATGCGCTTACTCGGTTTCGATGCCCTTGGTCACACCGGCCCACATCGCGAAGTCTTTCGCGGCCCGGGCGGCGAGCACCTCGGGGCCGCCGGTCCACTTGTCGTAGCCCTGCTCGGTCCACAGCGTGCGCAGCTCGTCGCTCGCGAGCGCCTTGTGCACGGCCTCGTTGAGCCGGGCCACCGTGGCAGCCGGCAATTTCGCTGGCCCGTACACCCCATACCAGCCGATCACCTCGTAGTCGGGCAAGCCCGCCTCGCGCATCGTCGGCACCTGCGGCAGCGAGGGGTTGCGCTCACGCGACGTGACCGCCAGCGCGCGCACACGGCCGGTGTTGATGAAGTTGCGCGCGGTGCTGGTGATGTCGAACATCATCGCCAGCTGGCCGCCGATCACGTCGGTCATCGCCGGCAGGTTGCCCTTGTACGGCACGTGCGTCAGCTGCGTCTTCGACTGCGCGGCAAACAGCTCGCCGCTCAGGTGGTTGGAGGCGCCGACACCGGCCGAGCCGTAGAACAGCTTGCCGGGATTGGCTTTCGCATACGCGATCAGCTCGGCCAGCGTCTGGAACGGCAGGTCCTTGTTGACGACCAGCACATTCGAATAGGTCAGCACCGGCGCCACCGGCGTCAGCTCCTTCGCCGGGTCGAAGGCCATCTTCTTCAGCACATGAGGCGTGATCGTGATGGTCGGGCTGGCGGCAAAGAACAGCGTCAGCCCGTCGCCCGGCGACTTGGCCACCGCGGCACCCGCGAGAGCACCGCCGGTGCCCGGCCGGTTGTCGACGATCACCGTCGTGCCCAGCTCCCTCGCGAGCACCGGCGCGAAGAGCCGCGCCACGCTGTCCACCGGGCCGCCGGCGGTATAGCCGACGATCAGACGCACCGGCGGCAACGACGCCGGCTGCGCGCCGGCAGGGTTCGCGATCAGCCACGCGGCGAGCACGACCAACAGGCGGCGCAGGGTCAGCGAGCGTTGCGTCATGTCGCCTCCTTCAGAGTGTGTCCTGCGTGCCGAGCACGGCCGTCGCCTGGCTCGACAAGGTGCCGCCATTGCCGTGCGCAAGCGCGGTTCGCGCACCGGGCACCTGGCGCTCACCGGCTTCGCCTCGCAGTTGCCGCACCGCCTCGATCACCGCGAAGATGCCGTACATGCCGGGGTGCACGCACGACAGTCCGCCGCCGTTCGTGTTGACGGGCAGCGACCCGCCGGGCGAGATCGCGCCGCTCTCGACGAAGGCACCGCTCTCGCCCTTGGCGCAGAACCCGAGGTCCTCGAGGAACAGCAGCGTGTTGATCGTGAAGGCGTCGTAGAGCTGCACGACGTCGACATCCTTCGGCTCGAAGCCGGCCATCGCGAACGCGCGTTGCCCCGTCTCGCGCGCGGCGGTCACCGTGAGGTCGGGCATCGAAGAGACCTGCCGATTCCACACCGCGGTGGCGCTGCCCAGCACATGGACCGGCGGCTTGGGGCAATCGCGCGCGCGGTCGCCGCGCACGAGCACGAAGGCGCCTGCGCCGTCGGTGACGAGGCAGCAGTCGCGCACGCTGAGCGGGTCCGACACCATGCGCGAACCGAGCACGTCGTCCATCGTCAGCGGCTCGCGCATGAACGCCTCGGGGTTCAGCTGCGCCCAGGCGCGCGCCGCCACCGCCACCGCAGCAAGCTGCCGCCGCGTGGTGCCGAATTCATGCATGTGACGCGACGCCGCGAGCGCATAGGCCGACGCCGGCAACAAGGGCTCGTACGGCATCTCGTACGGCTGCGGATCGAGGAAGCGGCGCGAGGCGACCAACTCGCGCCGTCCGAAGGTCGCACTGCGCTGCGCGCTGCCGTAGCACACGAGCACTGCGTTGCACTGCCCCGCCTGCAGCGCCAGCATCGCCGGCATCAGGTGTGCAATGAAGCTCGAGCCGCCGAGCATCGTGCCCTCGATGAAGCTCGGCCGCAGGCCGAGGTACTCGGCGACGGGCATCGGCCACATCGTGGCAGAAGCGCTCGCGGTGCACAGGCCATCGATGTCGCGCAACGTCAGGCCCGCGTCGGCCACCGCCGCGCGTGCCGCGCGGGCGAGCAGCTCGATGTCGGTGAAGCCGGGCATCTCGCCGCAGCCGAAGGTCGCCACGCCGGCGATGGCGGCGCTGCCGCGCAAGGAGGCGCTCAAGCGGATGCTCCTTCGAGATCGAAGACGACGAGGCCGTCGGCGACGCGCGCCCGCACCCGCTGCCCGATCCGCACGTCCGAGGGCGCGATGCCTTCGACGCGACTCATCAGCCGCACGCCTTCGTCCAGATCGATCAGCGAGACATTGACATCGCCGCCCGCATCCGCCTTGCGCCGTACCGTCGTCACCGCGTACACGGTGCCCAGGCCTTGCGGCTGCACCCAGGCGAGGCGGTCCGATCCGCAATGCGGGCACACCTCGCGCGGGAAGTAGACGTGGCACGTGCAGGCCTCGCAGCGCTGGATGAGGAAGCGCCCTTCGTCGAGCGCGACCTGATGCCGTGCCTGAACACCGGTCATCGTCGACTCCTCCGCACCCGGCATTTCAGATCGGCTCCCACGTGAACACATCCGACGATCGATCGAGCGCGTAGAACGACCCCTTCAACGCCGGCAGCGCGTGCTGCGCCACGGTCTCGGGCGTCCAGCCCTCGCCACGGTGCACCGAACGCACCGGGCGCGGCTGGCTCATCAGGAAGATCTCGTTGTTGCGCACCGCGAACACCTGGCCGGTGACGTCGGCGCCCTGGTCGCTCGCCAATGCCACCGCGAGCGGCGCGATCTTGGCCGGCGTCATCTGCTTCATGCGCTCGACGCGTGCCTTCTCGGCCTCGGTCTCGGTCGGGATCGAGCCGATCATGCGGCTCCAGGCGAACGGCGCGATGCAGTTCGAACGCACGTTGAACTTCTGCATGTCGAGCGCGATCGATTTCGACAGCGCCATGATCCCGAGCTTGGCCGCCGCGTAGTTGGCCTGGCCGTAGTTGCCGATCAGCCCCGAGGTCGAGGTCATGTGCACGAAGCAGCCCGAGTTCTGCTCCTTGAAGTGATTGGCCGCGGCGCGGCTGACGAAGTAGCTGCCGTACAGGTGCACCTTGATGACGGCGTCGAATTCGTCGACGCTCATCTTGTGGAAGAAGCGGTCGCGCAGGATGCCGGCGTTGTTGACGATCGCGTCCAGGCGCCCGTACGCGTCGAGCGCCGTCATCACGATGCGCTGCGCCGCGGCCGCATCGGCCACGCTGTCGGTGCTGGCCACGGCCTCGCCGCCCGCCGCGCGGATCTCGTCGACCACCTGCTGCGCCGGGCCGGCGCTGGCGCCCTCGCCCGTCATCGACGAGCCCAGGTCGTTGACCACGACCTTCGCGCCCTCGCGCGCCATCGCCAGCGCGATGTCGCGGCCGATGCCGCCGCCGGCGCCGGTGACGATCGCGACCCGGCCCTGCATCATCCTGCTCATGTCTCTTCTCCTTGAGGCCAGCAAAAGCCTGGCGGTTGCTTGTCGAGGAACCGCGCGATCGCGGCCTTGTGGTCTGCGCTGCCGAAGCACAGCGCCTGCGCATCGGCTTCGAGCTCCAGCATCGTGTCGAGGCTCGCAGCGGGCGCCGCGTTCATCGCGCGCTTGACCAGGCTGAGCGCGAGCGGCGAAGCGCCGGTGAAGCTCGCCGCGATCGCCTGGGCGCGCGCCAGCACGCGCTCGGGCTCGACGATCTCGAGCACGATGCCGAGTTGCTTCGCCTCGTCGGCCGCCACTTCTCGCGCCGAGAGCATCAGCTCCTTCGCACGCTGCACGCCGACGATGCGCGGCAGCGTGTAGAACGCCCCGAAGTCAGGCACCAATCCCAAGCGCATGAACGACAGGCAGAAGCGCGCACGCGACGACGCGACGACGACATCGGCGGCCAGCGCGAGGCTGAAGCCCGCACCGAACGCAGGCCCGTCGACCGCCGCGATCACCGGTCGGTCGAGCGTGATCAGCGCGCCGACCCACTCGTGCGCATCCTTCATGCGCTGGCGCCAGCCGGCGGCATCGAGCTGGGCCGAGCCGATGTTGCGCAGATCGCCGCCGGCACAGAACGCGCCGCCGGCGCCGGTGATCACGAGCGCGCGCACGTCGCGGTCGCGCTTGAGCGCCGCCAGGCAGTGCGCGATCTCGTCGCGCATCTGCAGATCGATCGCGTTGCGTTGCGCCGGCCGGTCGAGCGTCAGCGTGGCCACGCCCTTCGTTACCTCGTAGCGGATGGTTTGCGTCATGACCGCTCCCGTTGTTGAAGCTCGCGCCACAGCACCTTGCCGGTGTTCGACTTCGGCAGCTCGGCGACGAACTCGATCACCTTCGGCGCCTTGTAGACCGCCATCGCTTCGCGGCACCACGCGATCAGCGCCTGGGCGTCGAGCGGCGCACCCGGCACGGGCACGACGAGCGCCTTCACGGCCTCGACGCTGCGCGCATCCGGCGTCGCGATCACGCAGGCCTCGTGCACGGCCGGATGCGTCTGCAGCTTGGCTTCGACTTCGGCCGGCCACACCTTGTAGCCCGACACGCTGATCATTCGCTTCAGGCGGTCGGTCATGAAGAAGTAGCCGTCGTCGTCGACGCGGCCCAGGTCGCCGGTGCGCAGGTAGCGCCGGCCGTCGATCTCGATGAAGGCCTGCGCCGTCGCCTCGGGCTGGTTCCAGTAACCGAGCGTCACCTGCGGGCCCGAGGTCACGATCTCGCCGCTCTCGCCGGCCGGCAGTTCACGCAAGGTCTCGGGATCGACGATGCGGGTGGCTACACCCGGCCCCGGCACGCCGAGCGAGCCGCGCTTCGGCGCATGCAGCGGATTGCCGTGCAGGAACGACGCGGTCTCGGTCATGCCGTAGCCTTCCTGGTAGCCGATGCGAAAGCGCGTACGCATCGTCTCTTCCAGCGCGGCCGGCATCGGCGCGCTGCCGCCGTGCACCAGCTTCAGGCTGCGCACCTTCTCGGGCGTGACCGCGGGGTTCGAGAAGAAGTCGAGCAGCATCGTCGGCGGCGCGGCCCAGCAGGTCACCCGGTGGCGCTCGATCAGCGCCAGTGCCGCGTCGCGGTTCCAGCGTGGCAGCAGCACGACGGTGGCGCCGAGCATCAGCGGCAGGTGCATGCCGTTCTGCATGCCCAGCGCGTGGAACAGCGGCGCCACGCCGAGGAACACATCGGCGTCGGTCTGGCTGCGCCACGCGGCGGCCGCGCGGTTCGCGCTTTGCACCGTGCCGTGCGTGTGCATGCAGCCTTTCGGCCGGCCGGTCGTGCCCGACGTGTAGGGCAGCACGGCGAGATCGTCAGCCTTGGATGCATGCGCCGCGGCCTGCTCGTGCACGGCGAGCGCCGCGTCCCAGCGCGTGACCGACGCATCGCACCGAAGCTCGCCGTCGCCGATCAGCAGCACATCGCGGATGCGGCCCGCCGCTGCCATCGGCGCCACGCGGCTACCGAACTCGGCGGCGACGATCGCCACCCGTGCCCCGCTGTCGTCGACCAGGCGCTGCGCCTCGTCGGCCGTCCACATCGCGTTCACCGGCACGACGACGGCATCGGCACGCAGGATCGCGTAGGTCGCGACCACGAACTGCAGGCTGTTCTGCGACCACAGCATCACGCGGTCGCCGCGCTGCACGCCGGCGCGCCGCTGCAGCCAGCCGGCGAGGCCTTCGGCCTGCCGCGCCAGCTCGGCATAGGTCATCGTCTCGTCGCCGAGCACCAGCGCGGTCTTGCTCGCATGCCTCGTTGCCGACGCGGCCAGGCACTGCCACAAGCTGACCGTGGGCGGCGGCAGCGTGCGCGGCACGCCCGCCGGCCAGTGCGCAAGATGCCTGGCCTCCACGTTCATGCACCCGCCTCCATCGAACGCGCGATCAACTCCTTCATCACCTCGTTGGCCCCACCGAGGATGCGCAGCACGCGCGCGTCGGCGTACATGCGCGCGATCGGGTACTCGGTCATGTAGCCGTAGCCGCCGTGCAGCTGCAGGCACTCGTCGATCACCTGACAGAGCCGGTGCGTGGTCGACCACTTGGCCATCGCGGCGGTCGGCACGTCGAGCGTACCGTCGAGCTGGCGTGCGATGCACTGGTCGATGAAGGCCTGCGCCAGTGTCGCCTCGGTCTGGCACTCGGCCAGCTTGAAGCGCGTGTTCTGCATCGCCAGCAGCGGCTCGCCGAATACCTTGCGCTGCGCCACGTAGGCGAGCGTTTCGTCGACCGCGCGCTGCATGGTCGCGGCGGCGCCGATCGCGATCAGCAGGCGCTCGCGCGGCAACTGCTGCATCAGCTGCCGAAAGCCCTTGCCCTCCTCGCCCCCGAGCAGGTTCGCCATCGGCACCCGCATCTCGTCGAAGAACAGCTCCGCGGTGTCCAGGCCATGCTGACCGATCTTCTCGAGCAGCCTGCCACGCCGGAACCCTTCGAGGTCCGCCGTCTCCGCCATCAGCAGCGAGACGCCCTTGGCACCGGCCGCGGCATCGGTCTTGACCACGATGCACACCAGGTCGGCATGGTGGCCGTTGGTGATGAAGGTCTTCGCGCCATTGACCACATAGTCCTCGCCCTCGCGCCGCGCGCTCGTGCGCACCGCCTGCAGGTCGGTGCCGGCGCCCGGCTCGGTCATCGCGATCGCGGCGACGAGTTCGCCACGCGCCATCTTCGGCAGCCAGCGCTGTTTCTGCGCCTCGCTGCCGTAGGCGAGCAGGTAGTGCGCGACGATGCCGCTGTGCACGTTGATGCTGAAGCTGTTGACCATCGCTCGCGCCTGCTCGTAGGCAACCACCGCCTCGTGCGCGAACGTGCCGCCGGCACCGCCGTACTGTTCGGGCACGCTGCTCAGCAGCAGTCCCATCTCGCCGGCCTGGCGCCACACCGAGCGATCGGCCAGGTGCTGCTGGCGCCAGCGCTCCTCCAGCGGCGCGAACTCGCGCTCGAAGACCTTGCGCACGCTGTCCTGGAACTGCGCGACGTCGTCGCTCATCCATGCGGGGCGATGTGTCATCGCAGCGCCACCACGGCCTCGCCGGCCAGCTTCTCGATGCCGCTCTGGTCGCGCACCGAGAGCTCGAGGCGCACTTGCCGATCGGCGAGCTTCTCCGCCACCGTCGCGCGGCAGGTCAGCTGGTCGCCCACGTGCGTGATCGAGACGAAGCGCGCCTTGAGGCTGCATAGTGCAGCCTGCGGCACCCAGCCGGTGAGCAGGCGCGCAAGGTAGGCCATCGGCAGCATGCCGTGTGCGAACACATCGTCCATGCCTGCTTCGCGCGCGAAGTCGATGTCGACGTGAATCGGGTTGTGGTCGCCCGAGGCGCCGCAGTACAGCGCGAGCGTCAGGCGGCTGATCGGCTCGCACGCCAATGGTGGCAGCTCGGCGCCGGCCGTCAGCTCGTCGAAACGCGGCTCAGCCATTTCGCACCACCGTCAGGCAAGTCAATTCCGCCACCAAGGCAGCGTGCTGGTTCGTCACCCTGGTTTCGCGGCGCACGAACTCGAGTGCACCGCCCTTCTTGTCGTAGATGTCGGCGATGCGCGGCTCGAAGCGCAGCATGTCGCCGGCGAACGCCATCGCGTGATAGGCGAACTGCTGCTCGCCGTGCAGGATGCGGCGGTAGTCGATGCCGAGCAGCGTGCGCAGCGCGGCGGGATCGGGCGCTTCCATCTCGAGGCAGAACAGGAAGGTCGGCGGCACCGGCAGGTTCGGGTGGCCGGCATCACGCGCCGCTGCCTCGTCGATGTACACCGCGTCGGTGTTGCCGGTGGCCTTCGCGAAGAAGCGCAGCCGGCCCGCTTCCACGGGCACCGTGAACGCCGGCAGTGCGTGCCCGATGTGACGACGATCAATCATCATGTCGGCCCCTCGTCCGACGGGTACGTCGGCCGATCCCCCGAGGGGATGCGGGCCGGCTTGGTTGGGCCACGAAGGGGCTCCTTCGTGGCCCTTGCCCGGCGCTCGACCCGCGCGGAAGATGACACTGCGTGTCTCATTGAACCTTCTCGTAGAGGGTCACCACGCAGGCTCCGCCGAGGCCGAGGTTGTGCTGCAGCGCCAGCCGCGCACCCTCCACCTGCCGCTGGTCCGCCTGTCCGCGCAGCTGCCACACCAGCTCGGCGCACTGCGCGAGGCCGGTGGCACCGAGCGGGTGGCCCTTGGACAGCAGTCCGCCGGAAGGATTGGTCACGACGCGCCCGCCATAGGTGTTGTCGCCGTCGACGATGAACTTCTCGGCCGTGCCCTCCGGCGTGAGGCCGAGCGCTTCGTAGGTGATCAGCTCGTTGGCAGTGAAGCAGTCGTGCAGCTCGACCACGTCGAGGTCGTCGGGGCCGATGCCCGCCGCCTCGTACACCTGCGCCGCCGCTGCGCGGCTCATGTCATAGCCGACCACGCGCCGCATGTCCTTCGAGTCGAAAGTGCTGGCCGTGTCGGTCGTCATCGCCTGGGCGGCGATGCGCACGCGCGTGTCCAGGCCGTGCTTGCGCGCGAACTCTTCGGAGCACACGACTGCCGCCGCGGCGCCGCAGGTCGGCGGGCAGCATTGCAGACGCGTGAGCGGATCGAACACCGTCGGCGAGGCCATCACCTCGTCGAGCGTCACGGTGTTGCGGAACACCGCGAATGGGTTGCGCGCCGCATGCTGGCGCGCTTTCACCGAGATGCGGCCGAAGGTGTCGCGACGGATGCCATGGCGCTGCAGGTAGTCGCGACCGGCGCCGCCGAAGAACTGGGCCGCACGCGGTGCCGTGTCGTCCCAGCCCTGCAGCGCGATCATCGTCTCGCCGAATCGCTCCATCGGCGACGGCCGGTCGCTCCACGCCGACTTCAGCGCGCCGGGCTGCATCTGCTCGAAGCCAAGCGCGAGCGCGCATTCGACTGCGCCGCTTTCGACGGCCTGGCGTGCGAGAAACAGCGCGCTCGATCCGGTCGAGCAGTTGTTGTTCAGGTTGAAGACCGGGATGCCGGTCAGGCCGACGCCGTACAGGGCCGCCTGGCCCGAAGTGGAGTCGCCGTAGACGTAGCCCACGCAGGCCTGCTGCACCAGGCGATAGTCCACGCCTGCATCGTCCAGCGCGGCGCGCGCGGCGCGCGCACCCATCACGGGGTACGGCTCGCTCGTGCCCGGCTTCGTGAAAGGGATCATGCCGACCCCGACGACTTGGACGTTGCGCTTCACGCTGGCTCCTGTTGCTTGGCAGCAAGGATGCGCGCGCGATGGCTCGTCAACAATGACCGTCGTCGACAAAGAA
>Ga0075370_10001501_pt1 | contig 10184 bp, 4 predicted proteins | sample EndMethybrTD3035_FD_71398 | JGI IMG/M metagenome (GOLD analysis project Ga0075370, IMG submission 71398) | Populus endosphere microbial communities from Tennessee, USA - Endosphere MetaG P. TD hybrid TD303-5 | ecosystem: Host-associated > Plants > Roots > Endosphere | place: USA: Tennessee... | reverse complement strand
GCGCTTCATGCGGAACAGCACCACCACGCCCAGCAGCAGCGCCACCGCGGCCAGCATCTGGTTGGAGATGCCGAACAGCGGCCACAGCGTGTTGATGCCGCCCAGCGGATCGACCACGCCTTGATAGAGGAAGTAGCCCCAGGCCGCGACGCAGAGAAAGGTCGCGATCAGGTTGGCGACAGCCGAGTCGGTGCGCTTCAACGCCGGCACGAAGCTGCCCAGCAGGTCCTGCAGCATGAAGCGCCCGGCACGGGTGCCGGCGTCGACCGCGGTCAGGATGAACAGCGCCTCGAACAGGATCGCGAAGTGGTACCAGAAGGCCATCATGGCCTGCCCCCCGATGGCCTGGTGCAGGATGTGCGCCATGCCCACCGCGAGCGTGGGCGCGCCGCCGGCGCGGCCGAGGATGGTGCTCTCGCCCACGTCCCTGGCGGTCTGCAGCAGCATCTCGGGCGTGACCACGAAGCCCCAGCTCGAGATGGTCTGCGCCACCGTGGCCGGCGTGTTGCCGACCAGCGCGGCCGGGCTGTTCATCGCGAAGTACACGCCCGGCTCGATGCAGGCCGCCGCCACCAGCGCCATCACTGCGACGAAGGACTCGGCCAGCATGCCGCCGTAGCCGATGAAGCGCGCATGGCGCTCGTTGTCGAGCATCTTGGGCGTGGTGCCGGAGGAGATCAGCGCATGGAAGCCCGACACTGCACCGCAGGCGATGGTAATGAAGAGGAAGGGGAAGAGACTGCCCGACCACACCGGCCCGTTGCCCTGCGCGAACTGCGTCACCGCCGGCATCTGCAGCGTCGGTGCGACGAACACGATGCCGATCGCCAGCGCGACGATGGTGCCGATCTTCAGGAAGGTCGAGAGGTAGTCGCGCGGCGCCAGCAGCAGCCACACCGGCAGGCTGGCGGCGATGAAGCCGTAGCCGATCAGCATCCAGGTCAGGGCCTTGCCGTCGAAGGTGAACATCGGCCCCCAGGTCGGGCTCTGCGCCACCGCCTGGCCGCCGAAGATGGCCAGCATCAGGAGCACGAAGCCGATCACCGAGATCTCGCCGATGCGCCCCGGGCGGATGTAGCGCAGGTACACGCCCATGAAGACCGCGACCGGAATGGTGGCCGCCACCGTGAAGGTGCCCCAGGGCGATTCGGCCAGGGCCTTCACCACGATCAGCGCCAGCACCGCGAGGATGATGATCATGATCATGAAGGTGCCGAACAGCGCGATCAGCCCGGGCACGGTGCCCATCTCCTGCTTGATCAGGTCGCCCAGCGAGCGACCGTCGCGCCGCGTCGAGATGAAGAGCACGATGAAGTCCTGCACCGCGCCGGCGAAGACCACGCCGGCCAGGATCCACAGCAGCCCCGGCAGGTAGCCCATCTGCGCCGCGAGCACCGGGCCGACCAACGGCCCGGCCCCCGCGATGGCCGCGAAGTGATGGCCGAAGAGGACGTTCTTGTCGGTGGGCACGTAGTCCAGCCCGTCGTTGTGGCGATGGGCGGGCGTCATGCGCTTGCCGTCCAGGCCGAGCACGCGGTCGGCAATGAAGAGGCTGTAGTAGCGGTAGGCGATCAGGTAGCAGCACAGGGCTGCGGCCACGACCCACAGAGCGCTGATGGCCTCGCCCCGCGCCAGGGCCACCGTGCCCAGGGAAAAGGCGCCGACCACGGCCACGACGAGCCACACCAGGTGGCGGCGGATGCTGTGCATGCGGATGTCTCCAGACGTTGTGAACCCGGCGAGTGTCCCGATTCGCCGCCCCGCCGGCATCCGTCGCACTGCGCGGAGGGGGCGCGTGGTGTTGCTTAATGGAAAACCCTAGGGTCTTCTCGGAAGAGATCGCGCGAGGTCAACGAGCGGCATGCCGTCAGCACGCCGTGGAACCAGCGCGACCGGCGAGTCACTCACCAGGGAGCTCTCGCAGGGGCTCCTCCGGCCCAGCGGCCTTGCAGGCAGTGAACGCATAGGCAAGTAGCGTGCCGCCGCACTTGCGCGGCGCCACTCACGGAGTGTTTTTGATGAATCATGAACCGCACCACAATCAATCTATCCACTCTCCCAACAACGGCCCGTCCCGCCGATATTTCACACCGAGATCCGCATTCGCCCGATTCACGTCCAGCCGACGCATGGGCGAGCCAGGGCGCGACACCAGAGGCCCGCGCTGCACGACAAGAAATCGTCCGCTTGTTCACCAGCGCCGCCACGCATCCAAGCAGCGAACTCAGCCTGATTCATTGCGATGCCCAGGCATGTCTGGACCTGCCACACGATCTGGTTGACGCATACGCGGCGGCGTGCACGTTTTCAGACCCGCCCACGAGCCGGCTGATTCTTCCTCCGGGACTTACGGACGTTCCTTCGTGGATCGTCAAGTTCCGAGCGCTTGCTCAACTCGTCGCGCATGGGTTCGCCGGCGACGCCCACGCCGCATTGACGCTACTCAATGATCGATGGCCGGAGTTGGCGTGTGATTTCGGCACAGTACGCCAGTTCGACGTGCAAGCGGCCACAGAGAACACCACGCTTCAGTCGATCTATCGCCCCTATGTCGGCACGCTCGACGAAGACGCAAAGATGAGGCTCGAAAACTTCATGGGCAAAGTGCGCGACGTCGCCAGCACCGCGCCCGGCATTGGTCAGAGTCACGACTACCATGTCGGAGGGTTCAAGGTGGTTCGCGCGCATGACGGCGGGCTCGAGCTATCAAAACTAGCGGCTCCGCCCTATGTTGCCTCTTCCCTCGCTCGCAGTGAGAAAGCGAACTTGCCGAAGACGATCGAGGTGTTCAATGCTCATTTCGGCGATGTGCAGTGCGCCGTCTGGCAAGCAATGACCAAGTGCGGCTACGTCGCGTATCTGCGGACACACGCCGCGACTCTGATCGACGGCGATTGGGACATCCTGGTCAACATAGACCCCTACTTCGGCCGCAGACCAGTACAGAACCTTGCTCACAAGGACACCGAAGGGGAAAACATGTTCCTCATGCTTTTCTATTGCAACAACCAAGCCCAGATGGGCCTGGAGTACCAGCTAAGGCCGCGGAATCCTCCGGGATACGTGGAGATCATGGAGCACCAGCTGCCTTCTGTATTCGTCGACGAGGTAAAAGAAGTGCTCAAGGAGCCGCCGGACCGCAAAGCGTATGCGCCTACGGTCGAGCCCTGGGGCTTTATTGCGGGCTGCGACGAGACGATGGTTCACTCAACCCCGTTCCTCCACCATCGCCACGCGTTTGATCTGCAATCGGTCATCGACCACATCCCCAGCGCATTGAAAGAGTGCTTTGGTCCAGGTGCCAAGCGCGAATATTTGAACGTCCGGGCGAGCTCCACAAGCACTGACAATGCGTGGGCGCAAGGCGCTCATGATGTGGCGGTGCAACTGGAAAACCTGCTGCGCTCCGACAGCTGGATTGACCGCGACAAACTGGAAAAGCTCTTGCGCGACGCCAAGCTCGAAGACGCTGACGTGAAGAAGCTCATCATCGCACTGGCGGGCATGGCGGCCACTGAAGATCCCTTCGACGGAATAGCCAGCATCTTCATTCCTCGCTTTAATTACGCAGCCGACATAGAGCTACCGCGCGGCAAAGATCTCGTGAGAGAAATGAGTGAAAAGCTGAAGAACGGGACGGCGCTCCCCTATCCGGAATCACGCGACTACCTCAGGGTCTGGATCATGGCGCGACGAAAAGTGGCATGAGTTCAGCCTTGCCCGAACTGCCGCGCGTGCTCCACCGCGTACTTGATCAACTCCGCCTGCCCCTCGATCCCCAGCCGCCGCTTGATGCTCTGCCGATGCGCCTCGACCGTGCGCACGCTCAGGTCGAGCTTGCGCGCGATCTGCTTGCTCGACTCGCCGCGGCCCAGGGCCGAGAGGATCTCGCTCTCCCGCGGCGTGAGCAGCGGCCGCGGCGCCTGGTTGCGGAACAGCCGCTGCGACACCGCCGGGCTCAGGAAGGTGCCGCCGGCGGCCGCGGCCTCGATGGCCGCGACGATCTCGGCCGCCGGCGCGTCCTTGAGCACGTAGCCGCGCGCCCCGGCCGCGAGCGCCTGCTGTACGTACTCGGGGTTGTCGTACATGCTGAGCATCACCACGCGCACCGCGGGCGCAAGCGCCTGCAGCCGTGCGGCCAGCTCGATGCCGCTCATGTCCTTCATTCCCACGTCGGCCAGCACCAGCTGCGGCTGCAGGCGCTCGATCGCTTCCAGCGCCTCGGCCGCGCTGCCGGCCTCGCCCACGATTTCGATGCCCGGCAGCGGATCGAGCCGCGCATGCAGGCCGTCGCGCACCAGCGGATGGTCGTCGACCAGGAACAGGCGGATCGGTGCCGTCATGAGCCCATCTCCAGGTTCTTCGCCGGCACGAAGGCGACGATGGCGGTCCCCTTGCTGCCCGAGTGCAGGTCCAGACGCCCGCCGATGGCCGCGATGCGCTCGCGCATGTTGCGCAGGCCGATGCCCCGGCGCGGATCGAGCTGCGTGGCCGCCAGGTCGAAGCCGACGCCGTCGTCATTCACCTCCAGCCGAACGCCGCGCGGCTCGAAGTCCAGCGCGATGCGCACCTGCCGCGCCCGTGCATGCTTGCGCACATTGGTCAACGCCTCCTGGGTCACGCGGAACAAGGCGGTCTTGACCTCCTCCGGCAGCTCGCGCGTCGTCCCCTGCACCGCGACCGAGGCGGCGACCGGCCCTTCCTCGCCGAACTCCGCACCCAGCCGCTCCAGCGCGGCCGGCAGGCCCAGCTGGTCCAGCAGCGCCGGCCGCAGCCGGTGCGAGATGCTTCGCACCTCGGCCAGCGCCTCGTTGAGCCGCACCAGCGCCTTGCCCAGCACCACCGGCGCGGGCTGCCGCGAGCGCTCCAGCGTATCGACCGCCGATTCCACCAGCAGCTTGGTCGACACCAGCGTCTGGCTGGTGCCATCGTGCAGCTCGCGCGCCAGATGGCCGCGCTCCTCCTCCTGCGATTGCACCACCTGGCGCGCCAGCAGGCGCAGCTTGGCTTCGGCCACGCGGTGCTCGCTGAGGTTGAGCAGCAGCCCGCCGGCGCTGACTACCGCCAGGCACAGCGCCGCGATGCCCGCGATCCACAGCAGGGTGGCGGCGACGTTCTGGTTCATCTGCCGGTCCAGGGTCTGCATGGTCGACTGGATGTCGTCCATGTACAGGCCGGTGCCGACCATCCAGTTCCAGCGCGGCAGCGTCGTGACATAGCCCAGCTTCGGCGCGGTCTGCGCGCTGGAGGGCTTGCGCCACTCGTACTCGACGAAGCCGCCGCCGGCGCGCGCCTGTGCGATCAGCGCCTGGATGGTGTGGCGGCCGCGCGAGTCGCGCAGTTCCCAGAGGTTCTGGCCGACGAGCTCCGGTTGGCGCGAATGCATCAGCGAACGGCCCTGCAGGTCGTAGACGAAGAAGTAGCCGTCGCTGCCGTAGTCGAGCGCGGCCAGGCGGCGCAGGGCCTCTGCACGAGTGGCTTCGTCGTCCAGGCCGGCGTCGTAGAGCGGACGCACCACGCTCAAGGCCAGCTCGACGTAGCTGCGCAGCTCGCTGCGGCGCTGGTCCATGTAGGTCTGCTCGATCAGCGCGCGCTCGCGGCGTGCCAGGTCGCGCTCCTGGTGGCGTACCGCCAGCGCCACCAGGACCAGCGCGACCAGCAGCGGCGCGACGGCCAGCGCGACGATCTTGGTGCGGAGGTTCATGGGGCGGCAAGACTAACACTGCGGCGAACGCTGCCGCGAGCTGGTCCGGCTCAGGCGGAGATCCCAGCTCGCGCCGGGCCAGTACCTGCGCTTCGTCCCGGCGCGCTAATACCTCCTTGAGGCCCAGGCTTCGAGCCCGGTCCCCCTTCCATGTCGCGCGCCAGCTCGTGCAGGCTTTGCACCAGGCCGCGCAGCCGCGCCAGCTGTCGCTCCATGAGCGCCATGGTCTCGTTGCGCAAGGCCGCATCCTTGTCCGCGGTGCTTCGCAGGATTTCCAGCGCCGCGTGCACGGTGCCGAGCGGCGTTCGCAGGTCGTGGTCGAGCTGCTTGAGGCGCACCGCCACGGCCTGCTCGGCCTGTGCCGCTGCTTCCCCTTCCCGGGCGCGCCGCGCTGCTGCGGCGGCAAAGCCGAAGCCTGCGATAGCGGCTGCCGCCAGGCAGGCCGTGCCGAGCGCACGCTTGGCGGTCATGGAGCACCTTCACCTTCGGCTGCGGTGCGAGCGCCTTCGGGCGGCCGTGCGGCGCTCACGGGCCCCCACCCGTCTTGCCGTTGCGCGCCGTGCTCGTCGATCAGCTTGCGCAGCTGGCCGATGTCCAAGGGTTTGGTCAGATGGGCGTCGAAGCCTGACGCCAACGTGTCGCGCACGTCCTGGTCCTGCCCCCACCCGGTGGTCGCGATCAGCATGGTTCGCCCGTCACCTTCGGTGGCCCGCAATTGCCGCGCCACTTCGTGGCCGTCGATGTCGGGCATCCCGATGTCGATCAATGCCACTGCGGGCCGGTGCTCGCGCAACATCCGCAGCGCCTCCGCGCCGCCGCCCGCCACCCGCACCTGGTGGCCGGCAAGCTCGAGCAGCTTCGCGATGCCCCAGGCAGCGTCCGCGTTGTCGTCGGCCACCAGCACCGTCGTCGCGCCGGCGGCGGCTGGTGCGACGGCAGCCGCGACGGGCGCCGGCAGGCTGGCGTCGCGCGGCCCGACAGCCCGCAGCAAGGGCACCCCGAAGCGGAACTGGCTGCCCTGCCCCGGGCCGCCCGATGTGGCCGTGATCCAGCCCCCGTGCAACTGCACGATGCTGCGCGACAGCGCCAGCCCGATGCCGAGCCCGCCGCCGATTCGCTCCCGTGCATGCTGCGCCTGGGAGAACATGTCGAACATGCTTTCGATCTCGTCTTCCGCCATCCCGATGCCGTCGTCCGAAACCGTCACCACCACCTCGTCGCCGGACAGTTCGGCCGACACGGCGATGTGGCCGTTCGGCGGCGTGTACTTGGTGGCGTTGCTCACGAGATTGCTGACCACCTGCGCCAGCCGCAAGGGATCGGCGTCGACCTGCAGCTCGTTGACCGGCAGCCGCACCGAGAGCGCATGGCCTGCCGCGTCGACGGCGGGCCGCGTCGCCTCCAGCGCCGTCTCGATCACATCGGAGATGCCGGTGGGCCGCTTCTGCATGGCCAGGCGGCCCAGGCGCAGCCGGGAGACATCGAGCAGTTCGTCGAGCATCAGGCCCATGCCGCCGGCCTGGCGGCGCACCACCTCGGCCGCCTTGGCGCGCTCCGCGTCGCTGCTGCCCGGCGAATCCAGGATCTGGGCGGCCGACGCGATCGATGCCAATGGATTGCGCAGCTCGTGCGACAGGATCGCCAGGAAGCGGTCCTTGGCGGCGTCGGCCATCTCCAGTGCCTGCCGCGCAGCCTCGTTGTCCTGCAGCGCCTGCACCAGCTCGGCCTGGCTGCGCTCGGCGGCATCCTCGGCCCGGCGAACCGAGGACTGGTCGCGCAAGATCTTCACGAAGCCGACGGCCTCGCCATTGGCGTCGCGCATCAGCATCATCGCCCCGCTGGCCCAGAAGCGGCTGCCGTCCTTGCGCTGGTGCAGGCGGTCGTCGGATGCACGGCCTTCCTTCAGGGCGATCAGCGCCTCCCGCTCGGGCGCATGCGCCGCGCGGTCTTCATCGGTGAAGATCAGGTCGGCCGGCTGGTTCAGCACTTCTTCCCCGGCGTAGCCCAGCAGACGCTGCGCGCCGGAGTTCCAGATCGTGATCCGGCGCTGCAGATCCATCGAGAAGATCGCGAACTCGCTCGCGTTCTCGATCACCATGCGCAGCTGTTCGCGGCTCTCGCGCAGTGCCGCCTCCACCTGCTTGGCTTCGGTGATGTCGCGCGCCATGGCGGTGCCGGCCATCACTCCGCCCTTGTCGTCGAGGATCGGCGAGACGGTGAGCGACACATGGATCAAGGCCCCGTCCTTGCGGCGGCGCACGGTGTCGAGGTTCTGCACCGGCTGGGCCCTGCTCAGCTTCTCCATCAGCATGTCGATCTCGCCGCCGCCGTCGGCCGAGAGAATGGAAAGCGGCTGGCCGATCGCTTCTTCGGCGGTGAAGCCGAAGATGCTTTCGGCGCCGCCGTTCCAGCTCAGGATCGTGCGGTCGAGCGAGAAGCTCACGATCGCGTCGCTGGACGATGTGACCACCGCCGACAGCCACAGGCGGACTTCTTCCGCTCGCTTGCGTTCGGTGATGTCGACGAAGGACAGCACCACGCCGGCGATGTGGTCCTCGATCGTGCGGTAGGGCAGGAGCCGCGCCAGGTACCAGCTGCCGTCGGCCTGGCCGACCTCGCGTTCGATAGGCACCAGCCGCTCGAGCACGCGCAGCGCGTCATCGCCCAGCTCGGCGTAGTGCAGCTGCGTCGTGAGGTCGGTGAGCGGCCGCCCGACGTCGGTGGGGATCAGGTTGAACAGCTTGACGGCCGAGGGCGTGTAGCGCGTGATGCGCAGCTCGCGGTCGAGGAACACCGTGGCGATGGCCGTCGAATCCATCAGGTTGTGCATGTCGCTGTTGGCATGCCCCAGCTCGTCCACCTTGCTCTTGAGCTCCTGGTTGACGGTGGTCAGCTCTTCGTTGATCGACTGCAGCTCCTCGCGGCTCGTTTCCAGCTCCTCCGTTGCCGAGCGCAGCTCCTCGTTCATCGCCTGCAACTCTTCGTTGCTGGCCTTCAGCTCTTCGGTCGAGGCTTCGTACTGCTCGACCGTGTCGCGCAGGTGCGACTTCAGGCGCTCCAGCTCGCGGTCCAGGTGTTGCGCCACCGGGTCGGACTCGGCCCGCGACGCCGTGCTTGCCTGATCCCCGTCCGTCACTGCGGGCGCCCGCGCCTGCGTCTGCATCGTCACCAGGTACAGATCCGCGCCGAGCTCGTTCGCTGGCGTCACGCGGATGGACACCAGCGCGTTCTCGCCTGCGAGCTCCACCGGCACGTCGAGCACCTCGGCCGTGGTCTTGGTCTGCGCCGCCTGGTAGAGCGCGGCCCGCAGCTCGATGCGCAGGCTCGGATGGACGGCGCGCAGCAGGTTGCGGCTGGGTTCGCCGCCGCTGAAGTGCAGGAAGCGCCCTGCGTTGGGCGACAGGTGGACGATGTCGTACTCGCTGTCCACCAGGGCAGACGGCGGCGCCAGCTGCTCCAGCAGGCGCAAGTGCAGCTCCCCCCAGGAGGCCTGGCGTCCTTCGATCGCGCGCGGCGCGCGATTGGCGCTCAGCGCGGCCTGCGTGAAGGCGCTGCCGGCGACGACCGGGGCCTCGCGGGTCGGGTGCTGCGTTTCCAGCGCCAGGGCGAGCGTACCGGGGCCCGAAGGCACCGGCAGACCGGCGCGCGGCGTGGGGCGCTGGACATAGATGCGATGCTTCTTGTCGAACACCCTGAACAGCCGGCTACCGTCCTCCACCGACTCCGAGGAGCCGAGGAACAGCCGCGCGCCCGGCAGCAGCGCGAAGTGGAAGGTGTCCAGGACGCGTGTCTGGGCCTCGCGGTTCAGGTAGATCAGCAGGTTGCGGCAGCTCACCAGGTCCAGGCGCGAGAACGGCGAATCCTTGAGCACGTCGTGCATCGCGAACAGCACCATCTCGCGCAGCTCGCGCCGCACCCGGTAGCCGCGGTGCTCCTTGACGAAGAAGCGGCGCAGGCGCTCCTCCGAAACGTCCGCCTCGATGGCTGCAGGATAGATGCCCTCGCGCGCCGCCTGGATCGCATCCTCGTCCAGGTCGGTGGCGAAGATCTGCATCACGGGCGGCGCATCGACCTGGCGCGCGTGCTCGCTCAGCAGCATGGCGATGGAGTACGCCTCTTCCCCGGTCGCGCAGGCGGCGACCCACACCCGCACCGTGTCCGTCGGGCCCTTGTTGGCGAACAACATCGGGATCTGCAGCTGCAGCGCGGCGAAGCATTCGCTGTCGCGGAAGAAGTTGGTCACGCTGATCAGCAGGTCCTGCAGCAGCGCCCCGGATTCGCCGGGTTGGGTGCGCAGGCACGAGAGGTAGCCCTGCAGATCGTCGATGCCGTTGACCTGCATGCGCCGGCCGATGCGCCGAAGGATCGTCGCCCGCTTGTAATGGGAGAAGTCGCGGCCGGTGCGCGTCCGCAGGAAGGTGAGCACGTCCCGCAACGCGGCCTCGTCGCCGCCCGCCTGCTTTTGCCGCAGGGTCGGCGG
>Ga0075370_10001500_pt1 | contig 10186 bp, 9 predicted proteins | sample EndMethybrTD3035_FD_71398 | JGI IMG/M metagenome (GOLD analysis project Ga0075370, IMG submission 71398) | Populus endosphere microbial communities from Tennessee, USA - Endosphere MetaG P. TD hybrid TD303-5 | ecosystem: Host-associated > Plants > Roots > Endosphere | place: USA: Tennessee... | reverse complement strand
TTTTGTTATGGAAGTTGAAGGAATGGACTTTCGTCAAGCGCTCGAACATTTGGCACGAAAGGCAGGTGTTGACCTGTCGGAATATCAGTCAACAGGAAGCCAAGAGATTGCGCGTCGCAAAAAAAGATTACTACAGGCGAGCGATTTGGCAGCAACCTATTATCAGCACAGCCTGTTAAAAAATCAGCATGCACTTGAATATGTGTTTAAAAAACGGGGACTATCAAAGCAAATCGTTCAAGATTTCAGAATAGGCTACGCTCCAACAACAGGCGATGCGTTGATTCAGTTTTTGCGTCGTAAGGGATTTACTGTCAAAGAATTGACTGATGCGGGACTAGCGAATCGCTATGGCGGTGACATGTTTCGCGGGCGTATGACAGTGCCACTTATGGATCCTAGCGGCCAGGTTATCGGGTTTACTGCGCGAATTATCAAAGATGATCCTAATGCTCCAAAATATCTAAATACACCACAAACATTCTTGTACGACAAAGGGCGACATGTGTTCGGACTCAGTCAAGCCAAAGAGGGTATTAGAAAACAAGATTACGCTGTAGTGGTCGAGGGTAATTTAGATGTTGTGAGCAGTCACCAGGCGGGCGTGACGCAAGTGGTTGCGACTGCGGGCACGGCGATGACCGAGCATCATTTACGTGCGCTACGTAGGCTAACGGGGAATGTCAGATTGGCCTTTGACGGTGACCGTGCTGGTATTGCTGCAACTGAGCGCGCTATTCCTATCGCTAGTGAGGTGGGAATTGAACTGACTATTATTTCACTTCCAGAAGGGGCAAAAGATCCCGACGAACTAATTCAGCAAGACGTTGCGCTATGGCAGCAGGCAATCGTTGCAGCACAGCCTGCGGTCGACTGGATTTTGGATCAATACAATAAGCGTGAGGATATTACGACAGCAGCCGGTAAGCGTGCCTTTACGACGGCCGCACTCACAGTGGTGCAAGGGCTGAACGATCCTATCGAGCGTGAGCATTACGAGAAAAAAATTGCAGCCATGACTGATTCGACCTTAGACGCTGTTCGGGCTAAGTTGGCGACGGTTGAAAAAGGCAACGAAACCCCTGGTGAGCTAAAGCCTGTAAAGCAATCATCGCAGCAAAAGCCACAGTTTGATCATATTGATACGCTACTTGGTCTAGGGCTAATGAACGCTCTTGCAAGGGATGAGTTTAAGTCAATTGATCCTGCTATTTTTGATGGTGAGGCGCGTCGTGCGGTGGCCACGTATTTGGCGAACACGCCAGGAGCGACAACGGAAACGCCCCCAGAGTTGCAAAGTTTTGATGACTATGTGACAATAGTTTTATTAAGAGCCGACAATCGATATCGCAGTTGGGATGACAAAGACCAAACAAGAGATGCGCGCGAATTGCTCCGCCAGTATGAAAATGAATACAAAATCCAAGAAATTGGCAAACAAAAACAAGCAGCACTAGAACATGGTGATGATGCGGAAGTTGAACGGTTGGGTCAGCAAGAATATTTACTTATTAAACAAAAGCATGCACTAATAAAGGAGACAAAACGTGGTTAAAGATACAACACTACCTGCAGAGGATGACGAGCAAGTAATTGATGGAAGCGGGGGTCCATTAGGAGACATTGACGAGCCAGCGATTGACGAGCTTATAGATGAAGAAGAGACGGATATTGATACGCTAAACAGTGGTCAGTACTTTGATGATGTCAGCGATGATAGCGTTCGCCTCTATCTACGTGAAATTGGTAAAATTCCACTACTCAACGCCGAAGAAGAGCTAGAACTTGCGCAGCGTGTCGTAGCAGGTGACAAAAGAGCGAAAGACAAAATGGCCGAGGCAAACATGCGATTAGTAGTTTCGATTGCTAAACGTTACAGTGGCCGTGGTCTTGATTTCCTTGATCTTATCCAAGAGGGTAATACTGGGCTGCTTCGTGCGGTTGAAAAGTTTGACCCGGACAAAGGATTTAAATTTAGTACGTATGCAACGTGGTGGATTCGCCAGGCGATCACCCGCGCGATTGCCGATCAGGCACGTACAATCCGTATCCCCGTTCACATGGTTGAAACGATTAACAAATTGCTACGTACGCAGCGTCGTATGACCCAGGAGCTCAACCGCGAACCTACCATCGAGGAGCTTGGTAAAGAGTTGGAAATGGAGCCTGAGAAGGTTGAGTATGTCATCAAGATCAAACAGGATATTACTTCACTTGATGCTGGTGTAGGTCGTGACGGCGAAGACGAAGACAGTGTTCTGGCAGACTTTATCGAGGATGAGGATGGACAGACACCAGAAGAATCCGCAACATCGCAGTTGCTAAAAGAGCAAGTGCAGTCAGTCCTTTCGACACTTTCAGAACGTGAACAAAAGATTATTAAAATGCGTTTTGGGCTTGAGAACGGCAAAAGTCACACGCTCGAAGAAGTAGGCCAAGAGTTTGCTGTAACGCGTGAACGTATCCGCCAAATCGAAGCAAAAGCGCTTGCAAAACTACGCAAACACAAAGACGCTAAAAAACTACACGAATATCTAGGCTAGATATTTATATAATAAAAATAAAACCCCACCGCGTAAACCTGGTGGGGTTTTGTGGTGGGTAGCTTACGGCTTATCGACCCACTGGGCGTTTCCGGTGGGTTGCAGTGTGTAGATGTTGCCGTCGGCTGTGAGCTTCCTCTCGGTGTCGTCTAGCGTTGCCGAGAAAGATCCTCCCTCGATGAAGATCGCGTGAGCGTTCCGAGGTGCGGGCCCGGTGTGTGTCCATGCCGGAAAGATCTTGCCATCACTTCGAGTGAGAATGAGACCTGAGCTGTCGTCTCCCGCTCGCATGTTGACCGTTACGCGTACTTCAGTGGGCACGAAATCGACCTTTCTGTGAGGTTGTGCATATTATATCATAAATATGGATTATTGGCGCTTCCTAGAACACTAAGTGAATTAGTAACCTAGGAAGTGGCCCGCTCCCTTATGTAAAGGGGCGGGCACACTCGTGTTCAGAATGTCAGGCGGCCAGCGCCTCGACCTTGTCGGTACGCGGATCGCCGGGAAGGAGTCCGACGGTGATCTGGCTGCCGTCGCTGTTGGGCATCGCCCAGACGCCGCGACTGACATGTCCGTGCTGGAAGGGCCTGCTGAAGAAGCCGCTGCTGATCATGTTGGGCCGCAGGCCCAGGATCGCGGTGATCTCGGGCAGTGCGCTGGCGGGCACCTTGACCCGGGTCTGCTTCTTCGTGGACGTGTGGCTGTAGCCGAGCTTCAGACACTCGCGTGCCACATGAGCGCCAGTGGCGATCTCGTTGGCGGTGAACCCGAGGCTGGGGCCGTCCTTGCGCAGCAGCGCGTCGGCGTCCTGGGGGTTGTAGCCCTCGGTGATGTAGTCCAGCCAGGTCGTGGCGGCCTCGCGCTTGTTGGAGGCAGTGCCGTGGGTCCTGAGGGTCTTCGTGCGGTCGGTGGAGCTGAACTGCCAGTTCGCCAGCGTTTCGCGGGCGAACTCCAGGGGTGCGAACGTGGTAGGTGCGGACATCGAGCGACTCCTTTAGTCGATCGTCTTGAACAGAGTGTCTCAATTATTTTAAACTATTTTATAGTAAAGTCAATACCTGATCTAAAAATCAATATGTTCTAGCACATCATCGATTTGGGTATGAAGATGATTCACGTCTCTATCGTTCATTAGATAGTAATCGGCAATGGCGATCGGGCCGCCTTTTTCGATGTTTTCGATTTCAGCCCAGTCACGTTGATCGACTTCAGTCGAGGTGAGGGGTCGAATGGGACGTTTTGCCATACGCTGTTTGCGAAGATGCTTGGGTGAAACGACGGCAACAACGGTTAATTCGCCCGGAAACTCATGTTTTAATGTTTTGTATTCGGTCCATGTATAAAGGCCATCTGCAACGATTCGGTGTTGACCGGCGCCAATAAGATGATGTAGCTGTTCGACAATGCGTTTAACAACGAAATCCTTACCTTCTTTTTCGCGTAGCTCTTCTCGAATGGGCTGTTCATTTTCTTGGGTGAGTTCAAGTCCTCGTTTGGTAACTTCGTCTAAAACGATACCGCCAAAGTATACTTTTGGATATCCTTTTTGTGTGAGATATTCTACAGCAGTGCTCTTTCCGCTTCCGGTCAATCCAACAAATGCAATAATTTTGACGTTTTCGTGGTGTTTCATACATACTAGTGTAACAGATGTGCAATTGCTTATTAAATGAGTGCTATGATAGTGCGTATGCATCTATATAAAATCCCTTTTTGCCTACGTTCTTTAGCGGTCTCTGTACTGTTTTTTGGTATTTTGCGAGTAATGTGGATGATAACCAATGAGCTACAGAGTATCGATGACTTTTATTGGCAGCTCGCGGTGCGCAGTGGGGCAATTATCGTTGGTGGCCTCATTGGATACGTGTTATCTGGTCGCAAAATAGGATTTGTTGCGGCTTGCTCGATGGCTGTGATGGGGTTTGGTGTGTATAGTCTATTGTTTGCTTTGGCACATTCCTTGCTTGCTGGGATTGTTTTGACATGTTTGGGTATTATAATCTGCGCAGGAGTATTCTATGGGATTTTTTACTGGCTTTCTAGAGTGAAGATGAGATGGCTGTGGGCACTTGTTGGTTTTGTTATCAGTTTTATTTTTGGCACTTTAGGGTCGGTATCTGCACTGTATCTTATCCGTATGAACTTCGTATCTTAGAGGTGCGATGATATACTAGTAGGATATGAAGCGCCTTGTAGTAATCGACGGAAAATCTGTATTTTATAGGGGCTATTATGCAATGCCTGGGCTTAGCACCCGCGATGGTACGCCTACGGGTGGCGTATTTGGTTTTGCTAGTTTGGCGCTTGAAATTATCAAAAAACTAGAACCCGATTACGTCGCTGTTGCGTGGGATAAAAAAGGTACCAGTATCCGCAAACGTCTAGAAATGCTACCCACATACAAGGCTGGGCGAAAAGCGCCGCCAGAAGATTTTTTTGCTCAAATCCCAATGCTGAACGAACTGTTAGATGCGTTTAACTGGCCCATGTATGAAGTAGATGATTACGAGGCGGATGATATCATGGGCGCGCTTGCAAAACAGGCAAGTGAAAAGAATATCGAAACCTGTTTGATCACAAGCGACCTGGATATGTTGCAGTTGGTTGGCCCGTTGACGCATGTGTATGCACTAAAAAAAGGCTTCACTGACATCGAACAATTTAGCGTTTCGTATTTTGAGGAAAAATACGGCATTGCTGTTGAACAGTTTATTGACCTAAAAGCGTTGAAGGGTGACAGTAGCGATAATATCCCTGGTGTTCCTGGTATTGGCGAAAAAACGGGTATTCAACTGCTGCAGGAATTCAAAACACTTGATGGAGTTTATGAACATCTAGACGATATCAAACCAAGCGTCGCCAAAAAGCTAGAAGCAGGCAAAGATTCTGCCTATGTCAGTAGGCAAGTAGCTGAGATTTGGTGTGATGCACCCGTTTCACTCGATCTAGAAGCAATGAATGCCCATGAACTAGACACCGAAAAGTTAGCAGCCCTGCTTCGTAGGCTAGAGTTTACATCGCTAGTGCGTCGTTTGCCGCAACATATGCAACAAACTACTCAGGGGAGCTTGTTTGATATTCCAAAAGAGGTGACGACTCCATCATTAGTGGTAAAACCATGGCCTGAAACACTGCAGCTTGACGCAAACGCAGAGGTATTGCTGCACGTGGCTGATGATATGGTGTGGCTTTCAACAGATAAAAAGACAGTGGCAATTAGCCCACTCCGTGCGGTTGACGCCAGTATTTGGCGAGCACTAGAGATGGCAAAAGCTATTGCATACGATTTGAAGAAAATTTATCATAGCGCCCACGACCAGGGTATAGAAATACGTTTTAATATTGCACACGACGTTGCGCAGGCTGCTTTTTTGCTTGATCCACTTTTGCGTGATCGATCGATCAGCGGGCTGGCAGGCGAGGCTATCGATGAATCTGATCCAGGACAAGTTATGGCGGCGCTTTGGGAAATCTATAGTCAGCAGATTCATGGCTTTAAGGACGTTCCCGAGGTGGCTAAGGTCGCGCACGAACTCGACTTTCCGTTAGCCTATATGCTGTACCGAATGGAGACTAAAGGAATCAAAGTCGATAAAGATTTTCTTGCAAATATGAGTAAGGAGCTGGGCGAAGAGCATGCCGCGCTTGAACAACAAATGTATACGATGGCAGGTTATGAGTTTAACATCGGCAGTCCAGCCCAGTTATCAGAGGTATTATTTACAAAATTACAGCTACCAACAACTGGTATAAAAAAGGGAAAAACAGGGTATAGTACAGGGCAAAAAGAATTGGATAAATTACGCGGTCAGCATCCAATCATCGAGCTAATTGAACGTACGCGTGAACTTGCCAAGTTAAAGAACACATATGTTGATACATTGCCACTTGCAGCGGATGAGCATTCGAGAATACACACCACGTTCAGTCAGGATGTTGCGAGCACGGGACGACTCAGTAGCAGCAATCCGAATCTGCAGAATATCCCTGTACGCAGTGATCTAGGCCGTAGAATTCGTGAGGCGTTTGTGCCCGAAAAAGGAAAGGTATTTGTTAGCGCTGACTATTCTCAGTTTGAACTGCGTCTGGCTGCAGTACTGGCAGGGGATGAAAAGCTCATCGCTGATTTTAACAGCGATGTTGATATTCATACAAAAAGTGCCAGTGAGGCATACGGTATTCCTCTGGATCAGGTGACCAAAGCGCAGCGTCGTGCGGCAAAGGTCATTAACTTTGGCGTGTTGTACGGCATGAGCCCGCATGGATTGTCGGCAGCGACGGGTATGACATTTACCGAAGCGAAACAGTTTATCGACAGTTATTTTGAACTGCGTGCACCGATTCGTACCTATATCGATAAGACACTGAAAAAGGCTGACGAAGAGGGTTATGTTGAAACCTATTTTGGCCGTCGTCGTCCAACGCCTGATGTTAAAAGCAGTAATTTCATGGTGCGCGAAGGTGCAAAACGCGCCGCTGCTAACATGCCAATCCAGGGTACAGAAGCCGATTTGATGAAAATGGCTATGTTACGCGTTGATGAGCGGCTTGGCAAGTTAGGCGATCAGGTGCTACAGGTGCATGACAGCATTCTGATTGAGTGTCCTAAAGAAAACGCACATAGGGTGGCGGAATTGCTTCGGGACACTATGGAGAATATTTATCCTAATTTGAAGATCAAATTAAAAGTCGATGTTGGTATTGCTGGAAACTGGGGTGAACTTTAGCGCTGGTGTGCGGTATACTATAATTTAAAGTAGTCTACTTGGAGGTGTCTCATGGCATTGTTTCCGCAAGGAGTGGGAAAGGGGAACGGGATAGTTTTTGAGCTCTCGCTCGATAACTACCCCGTAGACAGAAAGAAGGCCAGTAGGGAAGTTGAGGCGATCAGCCTCGTAGTGAAGGATTTCACTATCCGATCACGTCACGGCGGAGCTCGACTGATCCTCGAATCCGGACTCTCGCAGGACCAAGTCGCGCGAATGTGCCGGCGGGTTGTTCAAAAGCTTGTCGAGTTGGAGCTTCTGAATGAGCCGTTGGAAATGCGTGACGTGATGTACCACCTGTAGATGTACCCACCCATTACCCCTGGAGGGCAATGGGTGTTTATTAATGTGATTAATGCGTGTCTTTCGATTTGCTATTGTGAACTGAACATTTTATAGTGTAAATGAATCACTTTCGAGCGAAGGAGCACGTACATGGGTACGTTCCACAAAGGTGTACCAGTAGGCGGAGGCGATAGTCTCGTCGGACGGGACATACGCTTCAGGATCAACGTCGATATCTGTCCTGCGGAGGTTCAGGTTCGCCGCGCTGTGGCGGGTACAATACTCGGCATTCGTGGCGTCAGGCACTGTGTTTTCCCTGAAAGCGGGGAAATTAGTCTGGTGTTGAACGGCGATATCCGTCGTATGTCGAACAAGGTAGAGGGGATTTGCCGTCAGGTGAAGGATATCCTTGTAGAAAAGGGATATCTTGAGGAGTCCTCGAACTTGCCCGATCCGCTGTTCAGTTAGTGCTTCATCCCTGACCGCCATCCTATCACGGAGGCGGTCAGGGTATTGACTTATAAGCCTAAAAGTGATATTATGAATATATGTATAGAGGTAATTCATCACGGGTGTTCCCGATTGTTATCGTTCTTATCGTCGTCGCCATTGCGATTGCGGCATTAGTGTCTGTTGGCCGCACAATCTTTGGTGGTGATACGCAAACTGATTCATCAAAAGTAGACGCTGGACAAAAAGCGCTGCTTAATACATCAGTAGGTAATAGTGTTCGCATGACAGTTCGTGGTCCTATTGTGGCAGACGAAGATTTTCGTTCATACCGCGTTGCCGTGGATGCAAGTGGCCGTAATCTTTCGACATACTCTGGTTACGTTTCACAAGTGATCGATTCCAAGCAACTTGGCAATAATGTCAAAGCATACGAGCAGTTTGTTTATGCACTTGATAAAGCTAACTTCATGAAAGGTACCGCGGCGACTGGTGAAGCAGATGACACTAGGGGCATTTGTGCAAGCGGCCGTGTTTATGAGTTTGAGGTAGTGCAGGGCGGCATGGTAACAAAACGTCTGTGGACGTCTACCTGTAGGGGATCATCTGGATCGTTTAAGGGAAGCAGTGATCAAATCGAAAAACTATTTCTTGGTCAAATTCCGGACAACAAACCCCTTCTCAAGACCATCGATTTCTAAGATAATACCGCGTATACTAGTAGAGTGATACGCGGTATTATTTTTGACTGTTTTGGTGTGCTATACCACGGAAGCCTTGATCAGTTATTCGAACTAACTCCTCCTGATAGGCATCAGGAACTACGTGACCTTCATCATAGCTATGATTATGGCTATATCGACAAGAAGGACTTTTTTGAAGGTATGGGTATATTGATGGAAGTATCTGCTGGGCAGGTCGAGAAAATCTGCAACAAAGAGCATGTTCGAAATGATCGTTTAATACATTACATTAAAACGTTGCGACCTCAATACAATACAGCCCTTTTAAGTAATGTTGGACGGGGTTTTTTAGATAATTTATTCACTAGCGAGGAACTAACCGCGCTATTTGATGTTGAAATTCTTTCGGCCGAGGTGAACATAATGAAACCCAGCGCTGCAATTTACGAGCTGACAGCTGATAAGCTTGGCCTAAAGCCTGCCGAGTGTTTTATGGTGGACGATGTTCAGGCGAACATCGATGCTGCAAAAGAAGTGGGTATGCTCGGGGTGACTTATACGACAACAGATGCTTTACAGATGGCACTACGCCCGCTTTTGAGGGGGCCATATGCCTGAATTACCCGAAGTTGAGACGGTGCGCCGTGGCTTGAGCCAATTAATTATTGGTCGTACAGTAATGTCGGTTGATCATGATACGCCTAAAAGTTTCCCTAATGCAACTGCGGATGTCCGTCAATTTTTGATTGGGGCGACGATAATTAATGTTCGCCGGCGGGCAAAGGTTTTGATGATTGATCTTTCGACGGATTATACATTAGTCATCCACTTAAAAATGACAGGACAAATGGTATTTCGGGGTAAAAGTACTTTTGGGGCAGGACACCCTAATGATAGCTTGATTGGCGATTTACCGGATAGATCAACGCGAGTAACGTTGTCATTTGAAGATACGTCACACTTGTTTTTTAATGATCAGCGCAAGTTCGGTTGGATGCGTTTGATGCCAACATTAGAAGTGCCAAACATTGATTTTATGCAAAAAGTTGGTCCCGAGCCACTAGATGCAGATTTTACGGCAAGTGATTTTGCCGCACGGTTTACTCGTCGTGCACGGACGAGTATCAAAGCAGCCTTATTGGATCAAACAGTCGTAGCAGGGGTAGGGAATATCTATGCCGACGAAAGTCTTTGGGGGGCAAAAATTCATCCGCAACGGCTCGTTCAATCCCTGACGGCTCAGGATTTTGCGCGCCTTTATCATGAACTGCGTGAGGTGATGAACTTGGCGATAGAAAAAGGCGGTAGTACCGACAAAAACTACGTTAACGCCGAAGGAAAGCGGGGGAGCTATATGGATTTTGCCCGTGTATTTCGTCGTGAAGGAAAACCTTGTCCTCGATGTGGCACGACAATCATTAAATTTAAAGCAGCAGGACGAGGGACTCATATATGT
>Ga0075370_10001498_pt1 | contig 10189 bp, 9 predicted proteins | sample EndMethybrTD3035_FD_71398 | JGI IMG/M metagenome (GOLD analysis project Ga0075370, IMG submission 71398) | Populus endosphere microbial communities from Tennessee, USA - Endosphere MetaG P. TD hybrid TD303-5 | ecosystem: Host-associated > Plants > Roots > Endosphere | place: USA: Tennessee... | reverse complement strand
TGCTAGCGCACCCTGATTTTTGCGCTATACTCTTTGGCTCTGTGGTGGTTGTAGCTCAGTTGGTAGAGTCCAGGATTGTGATTCCTGTTGTCGTGGGTTCGAGTCCCATCAGCCACCCCATCTAATAAGCGACTTCGCTCTAACTGCCTGATTTCCTTGGGAATCAGGCAGTTTTCATTTCAGGGTGCTCTGGAGTTGTCACACAGGCTGTCACACAGCCCGGTGTCACAAGTCCTATGAGAGTCGTCTTCGAGCACATTTACGAGCGCGGCAAGCGCGCGACCAAATACCTCCGTCGGCGAATCCCTGCCGATCTGCTTTCTGCCTACCCCAAAGGGCAGACTCACATCACGCGCAGCCTCCGGACCTCCGATTTGCGGGAGGCCAAGGGGTTGGCCCGAATCGAGGAGGCACGCATTGAAGCGGAGTTCGAACATATTCGCCATGCGCAGGCCGAACGGCGTGGCCGCCTGTTTCCTGGGCGCCAGGGTCCACTGACCCTAGTTGGGGCCCCTGAAGTTGCAGCCTCGCTGGCCCTGGGCCAGGCTCGCGGTCCAAGAGCTGAAGCTCCCTTGGAAGGGGTGCTACATCTGCTGCAGCGGGGGGAGTCGGCCCTCGCGCTTGCGACGTTGCAAGGTCTGCTGGCGCAAGGCGGTTCGGCCTCGGTGCCATCTAGTGCCGTGCCATCAGCTCAACTGAGCAATGCGGCAGCCGGCGAACAAACTGCGGCAAGCGACACGCAAGCCAACGTCGCCGCGCTACCGAGCTGGGACGACGTGTTCGCAAGATGGCGGGACTACGTTCCGGATCGTCCAAAGTCGACCGCCATCGCAACACAAACGCCTTGGCGAGCTTTGCAGCGCTTCATGAACTCGCGTTCGGCCAGTGGGCAGTGCTGCTCGCCAGCGCTGGTGGCTCCGTTGGATATGACGGAATTTGTCGAGGACATGCGAGCGAAGGGGCTAGCGGTCGACACTCTCAACGAACGCCTTTCGAAAGTGAAAGCCGTCTACAAGATCGCCGTGGGTCGACATGTCCTGCAGAACAACCCGGCGTTGCACACGCTGGGCCTCAAGGAGAGCTCTGCGCAGAAGCGTCGCAAGCGGCGCCTCCCGTTCGACGCCAGTGACCTGAGCTTGATCTTCGGCTCCAGCATCTTCACGAGGCACCTACGCTCCAGTGGCCAGTCCGGCGAGGCCAGCTACTGGCTGCCTGTGTTGATGTACTACACCGGCGCCCGGCCGGAAGAAATCGCAGGGATGGCGCTGAGCGACGTCGTGCAGGGTGCCAACGCACGCTGGTACTTTGACATCGTCGACCGCCCGTCAAGCGAGGACCACGATCTGTTCGATGATGTGCCAGCGACCCACCGGCGAACGCTTAAGAACGGGCACTCCATCAGGCGGATTCCCGTTGCCCAGGAACTTCTCGACTCGGGCCTGCTCCGCTACGTCGAGTGGCTGCGAGGGCAGGGAAGCAGCGTAATGTTCCCCACCTTGGAGAAGGACTGGCATGGAAAGCTGTCTGGCGCGTTTTCCAAGTTCTTCGGCCGATTCAAGCGCTCGGTCGGAATCCTCGATGACCGAAAGGTCATGTACTCGTTCAGGCACACCTTCAAAGACTTGCTCGAGCGCGCAGCGGTCCCATCGAAGTACCTTCAGCGCCTCCTAGGTCACACGTCGGGAGACGGGAGCATCACAGATGGTTATGGCTCGGATTTGCCGTTCGATTTGATGGAGGAGCATTTCCTCCGGATCAGGTTCCCAAGCATTCCTGCCTTGCCCTGGGAGCCTGGAAAGGGAAGCTTTCGACTTAAAGGCGATACCGCTCCTATTGACGGCTGAATAGTCAATCCCTATAATGACGATAACCGCAGGGATACCTGCGTTCTCCTGGGCAGCTACTTTGCTGGCCCGACGCCTGAGTTTCTTGCTCAGGCGGTCAAGGAGCATTGCCGTAAGTCCAGCGCAACGCTGGCTCGATCTTGACTCGTGCGTCGTCACCGACGCCGGCAATGCTCTTTGACAATTCGCACCTCATTTTTCACGTAGCACCGCGGCGCATTCGCCGCGATGCATGGGTTGCGCGCGCCCCAAATGGGCGCGCGCATGATTTCGCCTGACGGCGCCGGGATGGCGCTGTAGGCCAGCTTTCTCAAAACATCTCCGCCCTTCGCGCGCGCCTTGTGCGCGAACACGCCTGGGCTCCCCATTCAACGATTTCTATGTCCTGCAGCGCGTGCGCGCCGCGGGAGAAGGAGCTATTTCCAGCATGCAGCAAACCACCTCCCTTCGCAAAGTCGAAGGGGACATCTACACCCGCGGCGTTCGCGGCAATCACTACATCCGTAAACGCATTCCTGCCGCCCTGCGGCAAGCGTATCCGCCGACCCAGTCCCACATTCAGAAGAGCCTGAAGACGTCGAGCATCGTCCTCGCGCGGCGTTCGGCCCCGCTCATACTGGCCCAAATCGACAAGGAGTTTCAGCAGCGGCGCGCTCATATTGACCTCGAGAAGGTGCATCTCTCGCCGCTACGCATCACTGGCATGACGCCTCGCCAGCGGCAAGGTGTCCTCGACTACTGGTCGCACCAAGCTTTAGGGGCCGACGATGCCCAGCGCGCTGGCGAACTGGACGACGAGCAGTTCGAGGAACTTCAGGCCGAGCTGCTGGCTCAGCGCAATGAGTTGGGCAGCGCGTTGGCACGAGGGCGCGTGGGCTCGGTCGCCACCCTTTTGGATGACTTCCTCCTGACGTGCGGGCTCACGTATGACCCGTCCGATGCTGAGCTGCGCGAGACCCGAGCCGCATTCCTCTCGCAGGTGGTCAAGGTGCTGGACTACCGCCTGCAGCGCCAGCGCGGCGAGAGCGTCCGGACGGATGACGTTGCACCCGCGACTCTTCATCCGCTCTACTTGATTGCGCCGGACCGTGCGCCGAAGGCTCTCCAGGTGCCGACTTGGGACAGGCTCTTTGAGGCATGGCGTGACGACGTCGTCAAGCGCCCGCCTGCAACGACCACTTCCGGCCGAACCCACTGGAAGGACCTGCAAGTGTTCTGCGAGGCGCTGGGGATCGTGTCGCCGGCGGATGTGACCGAGCAGCTCATGAACGACTTCGCAAAGGATATGCGCGGGCGACTCGCCGTAACGACCGCGCGGAATCGGATGCGCTTGGTTCGCAGAGTGTTCGCGATAGCGCGCGGCAACAGCCTGGTCCGCAGCAATCCGGCAGAGTTCACGCGCGTCGGCCTTGAGGCTACTGCGGCGCGCCGTCGGAAGAAGCGGCTCCCGTTCAGTCATGAAGAGCTTCAGGCGGTATTTGGCGCGCAGGTCTACCGGGAGCACCGTCGCTCCAAAGGACAAGTGGGCGAGGCCATCTTTTGGCTCCCGCTGCTCATGCACTTCACCGGTGCTCGCCCTGAAGAGCTGGCTGGCCTGGCGTTGGTGGACCTGAAGCAAGGACTTGGGGATACGTGGTACTTCGACATCCTCGACCGGTTCGACGACGATGATGACGACGACCTCTTCGTCAAAGACGACGGCACGTTTCCTGAGCATTACGTCCCGTGCACCCACCGGCGCACTCTCAAGAACGGCGCGTCGGTTCGGAAGGTCCCCGTCGCCAAGGAGTTGCTCGACTTGGGTTTGCTACGCTATGTGGAGCACGTCCGCCAGACAGGCTCAACGGTGTTCTTCCCTTCGCTTCGCAAGGACCGTGTTGGCAGGCTTTCGGGTGCGCTCGTCAAGGTGTTCTCTCGCATCAAGCTTCGTGAGCTTAGGATCAGCGACCGCCGCAAGGTGCTCTATTCGCTTCGCCACAACATGAAAGACCTGCTGGAAGCTGCAAAGGTGCCCTCCAAGGTGCTGATGCGAATCCTCGGGCATGCGACTGGCGACGGTGCGATTTCGGACAGCTACGGCTCTGACTTGCCGTTCGAGGTCATCCTCGAACAGTTTGCGAAGGTCAAGTTCCCGGTCCTTCCAGCGACCCCGTGGCAGCCTGGGCGGGGCACGCTCCGCTACCCGACGAAGTCCGGGCGTCGTCCTGACCGCGCCTGAGCATTCTTGGGCCTCATCGCCTTGAACGAGGCTCGTTGGCGATGCTGGGACCAGCATCGCCATGTCCGTCTGGACCGCGAGGTGCCTGCACCGGGAGACTTGGGGGCCGTGGCGCAGACGCGGGCTTGGACTGAGTCCGCAGACCAAGTGCGCTGCGGCCCGCTTATGCCTCTATCCGCACGCTCTCGACCCCATCGAAACGTGCCTGCAATCGCTGCACGTTTTCGTTGCGTCTCAGGTTCTCGGCATGAGCCCCCCTCCTTCCTATACTGGATGTAGGAGCTTGCAAGCCAGTCGCGACGGTCTATCCCGCGATGTCCCACGGGGCGAGATGGCTGAGACCTGAGCTGCGGCTCATCATCTCCGCAAGCGAAGCGGTTGCTCCTCGTCAGACTGCCGCGACTGCACGAGCGCGCCAGACACGAGTCGCTACGAGGGGCGCAATCTATGGGGTTCAGAGGCGTGAAGTTCATCACGCATCGTCCATTCATGCCTTCGAACTTCCCGGAGCGCTTCCTGGCGTGCTCTACATTCGCAGCCGCGGAACTTCCGCCGTTCTATCCGTGGCCGAACGCACGGATAGGTCCCCAGGCAACAAGCCTGAGGTGACGAGGACGTCATTGATCTGAAGCTGGCCGATGGCCGGGTGCGCGTCTACGCGCCGATGACGTTCTCTAAAAATTCAAACCCAATAGTGTTTTCGCAGTGTGCTTGCCGCACTGCGAGGCGGAGCTCTGGCCATCCACGCGGCTTGAGTTCCGTCGAAAGGGGAGGCGGCCCTTGCATGGCGCGTCTCACCACAACTATCTGGACCGGAGCCTCCGTGCTGCGCCGCTTTGCCGGCGAGCGGAGCGCCGGTCACTTGTCGCGCCTCTGCTTCTCGGCTTTTAGCCCCGCGTAGGCGCGAGGTCGGCATTTGCCGGCCAGCCCCCTCAACGCCATGCGGTGCACCCATCAGGGCGCACTCGCAGGGCATCCTATTTCAATCAATTTGCATCCCGCGGCGCAAACAGTCGCGGCGGGTGAAGGAGTATTCATATGAGCGCAGTTCTTTCACTTGTCGGTGACGACTACTTTGATGACATCGGCGACATCGACGACCTCCCGCCGGAGGAACCTACGGGAGGCTTCGACGCATTGGGCGTCGACAAGGACGCCGTGGTCGTGTTCTCTCACCTCCAGAAGTCGGTCTTGCGACTTCGTTCTTCGGACTTGAAGGAATTGAACCTGCGGCTGCGCCTCGGGTCGACGTGGTTCGAGGAATGCGCCAACTTCATGAGCAACGCAAAGAAGGACCCCGATGCGGGCCGCAAAGGGAATGGCGCTGCCGGGGTTGCCAAGTACATCATCGCCAAGGCCCAGGACGCTGGCGTGTACACCCCGGCGATGGAACGGCGCGCTGGGGCCTGGCGGGACGCCGATGGCGGCTTGGTCATCAACGGCGAGGTCCTGTGGCGTGACGACGGTTCGACCATGGAGCACGGCTTGCACGGCAGCTTCGTCTATCCGCAGTCCACACCCCTCGGCTACGGTCCGGACACCTCCGCAGCCACACCGACCGACGTCGAACGTGTGCTGGAGGTCTTTCGCTCGTACAACTGGCAAGTTCCTGGAGCGGCCGAAATGGTGCTCGGGTGGCTCGGCACCGTCTTTGTGGCGACGGCCTTGCGGCGCCGACCTCATGTGCTGCTAACAGGCCCGCGCGGGTGTGGCAAGTCCACGATGCTCGAGCAAGTGAAGCTGCTCCTCGGCAGACACGCTGCGCCGGTCACCGGCAGCCCCACCTTGGCCGGGCTTCAACAGCTCTTGCAGGACCACCCGTCTCGCGGAGTCCTCATCGACGAGTTTGAGGCCGATGGCCGTAACGCTCGACGACGGGGCGTGTTTGAAGCCGCGCGCGCGAGCTACTCGCTGCAGGAAGGTGACGCTGGCGTTGTCAAAGGCAGCACGTCTGGCGAGGCCAAGACCTACCGCTTGTCAGCTCCGTTCCTGGCCTGTGGCATCTCGCCGGGGCCGATGGAGCCGGCGGACGTCTCGCGGTGGCTCGTATTGGAGCTTGGCCGGCTTTCCGGCCGCGGGGACGTCGCGCCGCAACTTCCGGCGCCAGGCGAACTCCAGCAACTGGGGCAGGCCCTTGCTCGGCTCTTCATCGGACGCTGGCCCGCGCTGAAGACCAGCCTTGAACGCTTCCACGTAGCCATCAGGAGTGTCGGAGGAGATGCGCGTCAGGCTGACACCTTCTCGCACCTGTTGGCCAGCTACTGGACCTTCGCACATGCACACAGTGCAAGCACTGAGGAAGCCGCTCAGTTGGTCGAGCAGTTCCGCATCGGCGCGCGCTTGAGCACACAAGGAGGCAGCGATGAGGACGAGTGCATGAACGCGCTCTTCACACGGGTGTGCACATTTGCGGGCGTGGATGGCGGCGCGGTCAAGCTGTCCATCGGTGAGGCAATCAAGCGCGTAGTGGACGGCCTTCCGGGCAAGCAGGGCATCGAGAGTCGCTTGGCCCAGTTGGGTATGCGCGTTGGTCCCGGCAAGGCATCCGGACGGTTTCGTCTGCTGGTGGCGAATTCACCTAACCACACCGAGCTGCGACGGCTGTTCGGAGGCACCAAGTGGTCCCAGGGCGGGTGGTCGCTATTGCTTCGTCGTCTCCCTGGCGGGCACGAGACGACGCAGCGACTCGGCTCGGGAATGGTGACCTGCAAGGTCACGTCCTTCGAACTGCCGTCCAGCATGCAGCGACCGGTAGCAGGCTCTCCTCGCTAGCCCATCTCGCCACCTCAAGTTGTTACCTCGTTACCCCGTTACCTCACAGCTGCAGCGGATGAGCGCGCCGCTCTTTCGCTGCAGCTACTCAATCGAATCAACCTCCCTATGAATCAAGCAAACCTCACCTCCCGCGTCGCAACCTTCATCGACGCGCTGGACGACGACGAACTCTCTTTTATCTACCTCGGCGGCGCGCGCCTGTGGATGGATTCCGGCAGCGGTGCGCTCGCCATCACCTACGGCCCGCCGGACGACCAAGCCGGGCACGACATGACAGACAGCGCGCCCCAAGGGCAGTGGGTCTATGCGCGTTTGGAGCCGTCGCTCGCCGACGAACACCCGCGCAGTCCAACAGGCGACATCGACTTCGACTGGCCCGGGCTTGCCGCCTGGGAGCGCCAGTGGCTTCGGAACTGCCTGCATCAAATCGTGCGAAGCCTCGAGTTCGCGGTGGAACGTGCGGAGGGGGCGCTCCGAAAGACCCACACCTTGCTGGCGTCGTTCGGCCGCCGCGGTCAGCGCCTGCACTAGGCACATCTCTGGGCGTCATGACACCGCCCTCGCCCTATTCCTTCCCGAAAAGCTCTTGACGCCATGCACGGAGGCGCATGGCGTGCGCCGCGGGGACCTTGAATCCACGCGGCGCTCTCGAGCGCGCTTGACCGGTTGCCATTGCAGCACCGCCCTCGTGGGGACGTAGAGAGATTCGCCCTGCAACTGGAAGGTAAGTCTTCAGTTCAGCTGAACCTGCTTCGCCATGAGTAGGCCACAGCTCTATACGTTCAAGGACCCTCTCTTGCAACGCCGTCTGGCGTCGAGCGGGCAGACGTACTAGACGCGATGCAGCTGTGGACTTTGAGCAAGGACTGAATGAAATCCGACCTCGGGAGGTCGCTTCCGATGTGCAGGCGGCGCGCCCCTCGCGATACGACGTGGCAAGGATTTGCCGGGATCGGCACAGCCGCTTCCTGAGCGGCCTGCTTGCGCGTCGGCTTCGTGGGACGTCCATGACCGTTGGCAAGGCGTTGGCGGCTGCCTCTGAGCCTCAGGCAGGGGCATCCTCTCTACGCGCAATGGGCGCCCTGGAAAGCTCTGGTATCACGCTCTTGAGCGACGACCGCAACAGCGAGCGCGGGCGGTCGATCCCCCGCATCAAGGTCGACCCGCGCACGTTGCGTACTGCGTACCCGACATCCGCACGCCTTGAGCCGCATACCTTCCTGTTCACGCTGGATGCCGTGGCAGACCCGAGTCGTGGCGGCGCTGAGGATGCCGACGACTTCGCGGCCGACCTCATGCAACCGAGCCAGAAAACGCGCTACTGCGGCGGCATCTGCGAGATGGACGAGCTCCGCGTCCAGGTCGAGGTCCTCCGCCGGCCGCTAGACAGTCTTTGCCTTTCCATCGACCAAGGCCTGGACGAGCTGTGTGCGGGCCTTCAGAGCCCGTGCGCGCGGTCGCGTGCGCGTTGCGACAGCATCGTGCAAGAGCTCGAAATCCGCGGTGTGCGGTTCTTCGCGACACCCAAGTCCTGGCGTCTTCCGCGTGCCGGCGTCCTTCTCATCGAGGACCCGGAGGCCCTGGTTCGCATTTGCCCAGAGCTCGAGTTCTTCGAGCCGCATCGCTTCAGCTATTTGCCGATTGTCGACCGCCCGGTTCGCGCCTGCAACGAAGTGCGTCAGGGTTTGCTGTTCTGAGGTCGGGTGATGCGGCCTTGTGGCCGCAGCCGATCTCCTTGTGTTCTCAATCTAACCGCGATATTCATATGACAACTAACCTTCTGTACCGATCCCTGGTCGACGGAAGCACGACGACCGCTGATCTGCATGAGGGACTGGCACACATGCCCGCGTCAGCGCCCTCTGGGTTGAAAGAGGCGCAGTGGCTCCGCCGCTTCGACAAAGTCAAACGTCCGTTACCTTCGCTGGCAAAGCTCGACGCATCAGCTGTCGTGATCCTTGGGCTGTTCAGCAGCTTGAGCCGTGATGACTACGCTGGTGATGCGAGCGGCGAGTTTAAAAAGAGGGTCGACTACAGAACCGTAGAGCTGACAGTGACTTGCGGCAGCCCCCTTGGCGACTCCGAGCAGCGGGTGTTGCGTGGCTTGGCCGCACATGCGACTGACGAGTACGCCTCCTATTCCGCGGATCGGCTCTATGAGCGGGTGCCAGTGCACGACCCAGAGCTTCTCGTGGGGGTTCGCTGCACGTTGCACCGGCTTGCTCAGGTCGCTGGGTTCGGCTCGCCGGGTGCTGGCGAAACAAACGACGTAATTCGCAAGAGTCTGAAGAAGCTTGCAGACGTCAGGTTGCGCTGGGTGGGTCCGGACAGTGGCACGGAGGAAGAGGCCCTCATTACGAGCCTTGGAACGACTGCTGGACATCGCAGCGTGGACGTGTTCTTCCATTCGCGACTGCAGGCCGCCATCCTCGCGAGCCGGCCCGGTGAGCAGTATTACAAGGTCGGCATGGACGAAGCGCGAAGCTTGCGCTCGCCCTGCGCTCGGCTGCTACACCACAGGCTGGCGCACATGAACGAAGGGGCTTCGACCATTCACGGCATGGATACGCTGGAAAGCTACGTCTGGCCTGAGAGGGCACAGAAACGCCGGGACCAATTGAAGCGGCACGTCCAGGTCGTTAAAGCACTGACACAGCTGAGCGCGGCCGGGTGGCGCTTCGAACCGAGTGAGAAGCCTGGCTGTGTCGTTGTGGTGCGACCGGTGGTCAACTCGTTTCGACCCTTTTCCGCTGTCGAGGACTCTGTCGCAGAGGAGTCGATTTCGTAGGTGTAGGACAAGGGATTTCGAAGGTTGGGCCCTGGGATTCGAAGGTTGTGGTTCTGGCTTTCGAAGGTCTGTGGCTCTAGCAGCCGACAGGCTCGGGCCTGATTTCCACGAAATCGACGTCCCATCAAAGCCAGTTTTCAAGGGTTGATCGAGAGCGGTTCGCACGCTTGCAAGGCAGGCTTATGCCAGGTTCATTCCTCTCCATGAATTTTTTTTGGGGCCTAGCTGTCTGGCCTGGAGCCGCTCAGGTCTAGTGGAAGAACCGGTTCGTTGTGTAGGGCGTGGAGAGACGGGTTCTTCCCAACGCAGCCTCCAGCTGCGTTGTTCTCCCGCACGGCGTTCTCGCTATTTCTGCCGACCCATCTCGGACTCTCTTCCTGAGTTGCTGATGCGCCTCGTGCAGCGCTCGTGGCGCAGACCGGAGGAGCAGCGCGGCTTGCCGCGCCCTGGATGCCAGCATCCGCCGGGACGAACGTGACGTTGGGCCTCGGCAAGATCAGCAGCACTCAAGACGGTTGAGTTCTTGCGCACGGTAGGCGAGAGCCCAGTCCAACCAGGGCCGGC
>Ga0075370_10001496_pt1 | contig 10196 bp, 8 predicted proteins | sample EndMethybrTD3035_FD_71398 | JGI IMG/M metagenome (GOLD analysis project Ga0075370, IMG submission 71398) | Populus endosphere microbial communities from Tennessee, USA - Endosphere MetaG P. TD hybrid TD303-5 | ecosystem: Host-associated > Plants > Roots > Endosphere | place: USA: Tennessee... | reverse complement strand
TCGAACCAGCTCCACAGCTGGCTGCTCGGCAGTTTGTCCTTGCGGTCGACGCTGGCCGGGAGGATGTCGTTCATCCCCTTCACGGCCTGGATGTTCTTGCTCATGCGGTGGTGGTGCTCGCGCCGTAGCGCTTTTCGATGTAGGTCTCGACCAGGGCGTGGAACTCGCCGGCGATGTTGTCGCCGCGCAGGGTCAGCGCCTTCTCGCCGTCGATGAAGACGGGCGCCGCCGGCGCCTCGCCGTTGCCCGGCAGGCTGATGCCGATGTCGGCATGCTTGCTCTCGCCCGGGCCGTTGACGATGCAGCCCATCACGGCCACCTTCATGTTCTCGACGCCGGGGTACTTCTCGCGCCAGACCGGCATCTGGGCGCGCAGGAAATCGTCGATCTGCTTGGCCAGTTCCTGGAAGGTGGTGCTGGTGGTGCGGCCGCAGCCGGGGCAGGCGGTGACGCTCGGGTTGAACGCGCGCAGACCCAGCGACTGCAGGATCTCCAGCGCGACGACCACTTCCTGCGTGCGCGACTCGCCGGGCTGCGGTGTCAGCGAGACGCGGATCGTGTCGCCGATGCCTTCCTGCAGCAGCACCGACAGCGCCGCGGCCGAGGCCACCGTGCCCTTGGTGCCCATGCCGGCCTCGGTCAGGCCCAGGTGCAGCGCGTAGTCGCAGCGCTTGCTCAGCGCGCGGTAGACCGAGATCAGATCCTGCACGCCGCTGACCTTGCAGCTGATGATGATGTTGTCGGGGTTCATGCCCAGCTCGCGGGCATAGGACGCCGACGACAGCGCCGACTGGATCAGCGCCTGGTACATGACCTGCTTGCCGTCCCAGGGCTGCGCGCGCCTGGCGTTGTCGTCCATCATCTGGGCGAGCAGTTCCTGGTCCAGGCTGCCCCAGTTGACGCCGATGCGCACGACCTTGTCGTACTGCATGGCCGCCTCGATCATCTGCGCGAACTGGCGGTCCTTCTTGTCGCCCTTGCCGACGTTGCCGGGATTGATCCGGTACTTGGACAGCGCCTGCGCCATGGCCGGATGCTCGGTCAGCAGGCGGTGGCCGTTGTAGTGGAAGTCGCCCACCAGCGGCACGTCGATGCCCATGCGGTCGAGCTGCTCGCGGATGTGCGGCACGGCGTCGGCGGCCTCGGGCGTGTTGACGGTGATGCGGACCAGCTCCGAGCCCGCCTGCGCCAGTTCCTTGACCTGGATGGCGGTCTCGATGACGTCGACCGTGTCGGTGTTGGTCATCGACTGGACGCGCACCGGCGCGTCGCCACCGATGGTGACGATGCGGCTGCCCCAGCGCACCTGGGCCTGGCGCGAGCGGCGCGCGGCGGGCGCGGCGGCGGCGATCAGGTCCGACAGGTCGGCGGCGGCGAAATCGGGAGTGTCTGGCTTGTCCATCATGCGGCGCTCATGCGAAAGGGGTACGGCTGGCGGGGCGCCCGTCGGTCCGGGTTCAGTTCAGTTCAAGCCGGGCGACGTTGTCGCGCGCCCGGGCGGCGAGGTCCACCGGCTGGCCGCGGAACACCAGTTCCGTGCCGGACACGTTGCCCACGCGCAATCTCAGCGGCGCGACGCCGTGGACGTCGACCAGATCGCCAGGACGCAGCAGCCGGGACAGCAGCACCTGGCCCTTGGCGTCGACGACCTCGACCCAGGACTCGGCGCTGGCGCGGACCTTCAGCGGGGAGGTGCCGGGCGCGGGCGTGCCGGCCTGGATCTGCTGGCCGGCCCCTGCGGCGGCTGAAGCGGCGGTGGAGGCGGCCGGCGGCGTCGTGGCGGCGGCCTGCGTCGTCGCCGGCGCGGGGGACGGCGTGGCGGCCGGCGCCGTGATCGGCGTCGCGGCGCCGGAGGTCTGCGGCGGCAGCGTCGGCACGCTGGCGGTGGACTGCGGCGCGGCCTCGGAGGCGCTCACCACCGGGGCTTCGATGTTGGTCGGGGGGCTGTCGGTCGCGACCGGGGCGGTGCCGACGGCGCTGCCCGGGCCGGGGGTCGCGGTGGTGGTCGAGGCGTCGGGCGCCGATCGGAACCGCGCCGTCACCTGCTCGATCCAGCTCGACGGGATCGCGTACACGGCCACCGCGGCGACCAGCAGCACGCCCACGCCGAGCACCGCCGGGCGCTTCAGCAGCTCGGCCGAGAGCATCGGCTCCTGGCTCACCGAGCGCTCGCGGAACGGCTGGTTCAGGCCCGGCGTGACGCGGTCCAGCGAGGCCTCGGCGCCGCTGCTGGGCAGCATCGCCAGCACCGGCGCCGCCTCGATCTTCAGCACGCGGCACATCGAGCGCGCCAGCGCCCGGGCGAAGGTCGCGTCGGGCAGCTCGTGGTAGCGGTCGGCCTCGAGGGCCTCCAGCTTGGATTGCGGCACCTTCAGCGTCGCGGCCAGGGCGGCGATGTGCAGGCCCCGCGCCTCGCGCGCGCGCCGCAGCGCGGCGCCGGCGGAACTGGGGCCGAAGGTGGATGGCGCAGCGGATGCGGCTGCGGGCGTCGCCTCGTCGGCGGCCGTCGGAGTCATGCGATGTCCCTCATTCATCGAATCGACCGTTGTTCAATGCCTGCGTCTCGGCCGCCTGCGGATACTTGCGCCGCAGTTGCTGACCGAGGTCTTCCATGTTGGCCGCGTTGCCCAGGCGGCGCTCGATGCGCAGTTCCAGCCAGAGGCTGGCCGCGTTCGCCTGTTCCACATTGCTGTTGACGCGGCGGGCGTAGAAGCGCGCCCGTTCGTATTCGCCCTGGCGGTACAGCACCTCGCCCAGGTTCAGCGCGATGGTCGGATTGCCGGGCTCGGCCTCGAAGGCCTTGGACAGGTGGGCCTGCGCCGGCACCAGCCGGCCCTCGCGGGCCTCGCAGGCGCCCCAGGCCAGCAGCGTGCGCGCGGGCGTGCGATAGGCCGGCAGCGCCACGGCGGCCTCGAACTGCTGGTAGGCCTCGGCATAACGCTGGCGCTGGCACAGGAACCAGCCGTAGTTGTGCAGCGTGTCGCCGTTGTTGCGGTCGCGGGCCAGCAACTGCTTGAAGCCGTCCTCGGCCATCGCGTACTCGCCCATCGCGGCGTAGATCAGGCTGCGCAGGCTGATCGCCTCGGGCAGGTCGGGCTTGGCGGCCATCGCCAGCTTGACCTCGTCCAGCGCGGTCTCGTACTGGCCGCGCGCGAAGTAGCCGCTGGCCAGCTCCAGCCGCACCTGGGCCCGGCGGTCGTTGTCCGTCTTGTCGCTCTCGGTCCGCGGTTGCTGCTGCTGCGGCGAGGTCGTCGCGCACCCGGCCAGGGCCGCGGCGATCAGCAACACGACGGACAGGGTCCGGGCGGAACGACGCGGAAAGACGGAGCCGGGCGACGGAACGGTCATGGACGTGGGCCTGTGGGAGTGACGGGAGTGACGGGGGAAGAAGTCGCCGCCGGCGCCGGGGCCGCCGTGCCGGCCGATGCCGCGTCCCGCTGTACCACCACGGGCGCGCGCACCATGCGCAGATGGACACGGGTCCGGTCCTGCACCTCGCCGGCCAACTGGCCGCAGGCGGCATCGATGTCGTCGCCGCGCGTCTTGCGGACGGTGGTCACGATGCCGGCCTGGATGAGCAGGTCGGCGAAGGCCTTGACGCGCTCGTTCGAGCTGCGCTTCAGGCCCGACGCGGGGAAGGGATTGAACGGGATCAGGTTCAGCTTGCAGGGCACCTTGCCCTTGAGCAGCGCGATCAGCTCGCGGGCCTGCTCCGGCGCGTCGTTCACCTCGTGGAGCATGCAGTACTCGAAGGTGATGAAGTCGCGGGGCGCCTTGTCCAGATAGGCATTGCAGCTCGCCAGCAGTTCCGCGATCGGGTACTTGCGGTTGAGCGGCACCAACTGGTCGCGCAGCGGGTCGTTGGGCGCGTGCAGCGAGACGGCCAGCGCCACCGGCGCGTCCTCGCGCAGGCGGTCGATCATCGGCACCACGCCCGAGGTCGACACCGTCACCCGGCGGCGCGACAGGCCGTAGCCATGGTCGTCGAGCATCATCCGAAGCGCCGGGACCAGCGCGGCGTAGTTCTGCAGCGGCTCGCCCATGCCCATCATCACGACGTTGGAGATGATGCGTTCGTCCTTGCCCAGGCGCTGGCGCAGCGTGTGCTCGGCATGCCAGAGCTGGGCGATGATTTCCCAGGTCTCCAGGTTGCGGCTGAAGCCCTGATGGCCGGTCGAGCAGAAGCGGCAGCCCACGGCGCAGCCGGCCTGGCTGGAGATGCACAGCGTGGCCCGGTCGTCCTCGGGGATGTAGACCGCCTCGACGGCGTTGCCCTGGCCGACGTCGAACAACCACTTGATGGTGCCGTCGGCAGAGACGTGTTCGGAGATCACCGGCAGCGCGGTGACGTGGGCGCGCCCGGCCAGCTTGTCGCGCAGCGACTTGGCCAGGTCGGACATCTGGGCGAAGTCCGATGCGCCCTTCTGATGGATCCAGCGGAACAGCTGGGTCGCGCGAAAGCGCTTCTCCCCCAGCTGCTCGCAGTACGCGGCCAGGCCTTGCAGATCGAATCCGAGCAGGTTGACCGCGTCCATCATGCGTTCCTCTTTCTCAAGGGCCTCGTGGCCCGGAGGTCAGAGGCTTGGCCCGATTCAGCGGGCGTTGATTTCCAGGCCGGAGAAGAAGAAGGCGACTTCCACGGCGGCGGTTTCGGGGGCGTCGGAGCCGTGCACCGCGTTGGCGTCGATGCTGTCGGCGAAGTCGGCGCGGATGGTGCCCTTCTCGGCCTTCTTCGGGTCGGTGGCGCCCATCAGGTCGCGATTCTTCAGGATGGCGCCTTCGCCTTCCAGCACCTGGATCTGGACCGGGCCGGAGATCATGAAGTTCACCAGGTCGTTGAAGAACGGGCGGGCCTTGTGCACGGCGTAGAACGCTTCGGCTTCGGCGCGCGACAGCTGCTTCTGCTTCGAGGCGATGATCTTCAGGCCGGCGCCTTCAAAGCGCGAGTAGATCTGGCCGATGACGTTCTTGGCCACGGCATCGGGCTTGATGATGGAGAGGGTGCGTTCGATGGCCATGTCTTTTCCTTGAAAATCTTGGGCTTGGCAAAACCCGGCATTGTAATGCTTGAAGTCAAGCCCCCAGGTGACAACCCGTCATCGGACGGGGTCGCCGGGGGCGACGAGCAGGCTGAACCGCTCAGCGGCGACCGCGGCCGCCGCCGCCGCCGCCGCCGCCGCCGCCACCACCGCGGCGGCCACCGCGATTGCCGCCCCGGTTGATGAAGGCGTCGGCGCCGATGTAGCCCATCGAGGTCTTCATCGGATCCGGAATGCGCTCGCCGCCCGGGCCGCGCTGGTTGCCGCCGCGGCCATGGTCGCCCGCATCGCTGCCGCCCTTGCCGAAGCCTTGCGGGATGCGCTTGCTGCCGGTGGCGAAGCGACGGTCGAAGGTCTGCTCCAGCGGATTGATGTGCTTCGGGATGAAGTCGTCATCGTCCTCGTTGCGGGGCCGGCGATCGCGTTCGCGCTCCTGCTGCTGTTGCTGCGGGCGCTGCGGCTGGTGGGCGCGCTGTTCGCCGCGCTGCTCCTGGCGCGAGGGCTCCGGACGGCTCGGGCGCGGACCGCCGCTGTTGCCGCTGCGGCGCTTGTCGCGACGCTCGGCGCGGTCGTTGTTGCGCGGCGGGCGCGGCTCGTTGCCGGCCAGCTGGCGGATGACGCGGACATCGGCGTCGCCCAGTTCGATGTAGACGCCGCGGCGCAGGCCGCGCGGCAGCACGACGGTGCCGTAGCGGATGCGGATCAGGCGGCTGACGGCCAGGCCGACGCTCTCGAACAGCTTGCGGACCTCGCGGTTGCGGCCTTCGGTGATGACGACGCGATACCAGCGGTTCACGCCTTCGCCGCCGCCGTCCTCGATGCTCTTGAAGCTGGCCTGCTGACCGTCGACGTCGACGCCGGTCAGCAGCTTGTCCTTCTGCTCCTTGCTCAGCGAGCCCAGCACGCGCACCGCGTACTCGCGCTCGACGCCGAAGCGCGGGTGCATCAGCTGGTTGGCCAGTTCGCCGGAGTTGGTGAACAGCAGCAGGCCTTCGGTGTTCAGGTCCAGGCGGCCGACCGACTGCCACTTGCCCTGCGGCAGGCGCGGCAGGTTGCGGAAGACGGTGGGACGGCCCTCGGGGTCGTTGAAGGTGACGACCTCGCCGACCGGCTTGTGGTACGCCAGGATGCGCGGCGCCACGGGGGCGATGCGGACCTTGATCGGCTTGCCGGCCACCGCGACGCGGTCGCCGTAGGAGATGCGCTGGCCGACATGGGCGACCTCGCCATTCACCGTGATCTGGCCCTTGGCGATCATGTCCTCGATGTCGCGCCGGGAGCCGACGCCCGCCTGCGCCAGCACCTTCTGCAGCTTGGGCGCATCGGCATCGGGCGCGAGCACGCGCTTGCCGGGCTGGCCGTCGGTGCCGGTCTCGCCCTCGTCGGCGGAGGCCTCGACTTCCGCCGCGCCCGTCTCCGCCACGTCGCCGTCGCCTTCGACATCCGCGTCGAAGGCACCGGACACCAGCGCGTCGAAGCGCGCCTGGGCCTCGGCCTGCAGCTGGGCGTCGTCGACCGGATCGGCGGCACCTTCAGCGCCCTCGCCTTGCGGCGCGCGCGCGGGGCGCTGGCCGGACTCCTGGGCCTGCGACTGCTGACCCTCGCGGGGCTCGCGATCACGATCGCGACCACGACGGCGGCGGTTGCGGCCACGCCCTTCACGATCGCCACCCGCGTCGCCATCGGCGGCGTCACCGCCCACGGGGCCGGCGCCGCGCGTCTCGGGCGACACCAGCTCACCGACCGCTTCCGCGACCGGCGACACCGGTGCCGGCGACACCTCGACGGTCGCGACCGGCAGGTGACGGATCGGCTCGGCCATCACAGCGGCGGACGCCTCGGCGCCGGCGGCGGGAGCGGCCTCGGCCGCCTCAGCGGCCTTTTTCGTCGTGCGGCGCTTGGGCTTGGGCGCCTCGGCGTCAGCGGCGGGCGCTTCGGCGGTCTCTGCCGCAGCGCCCGCGGGGGCCGTCTCAGCCGGCGCGTCGACGGCCGCGGCCGTCTTTCGGCGCGCACGCGGCTTCGGGGTCTCCTCGGCCACGGGCGCGGCGCCGGGCTCGGCAGCCTCCGTCGGGGCCGCGGCCGCCTTGCGGGTGCGCTTGGGCTTCGCGGGCGCCTCGGACGGCGTGTCCGCGGCGGCGGTCAGCGTGTCGGGCTTGGAATCGTCGATTTCGTTGGAATTCATGTGTCGGCTTGCACCTTGTCAGCGGTGGACACGGCCCCTTCCCGGGGCGTTCAAGTGGGCTCGGGGTTGACCGCCCCGGCCGGTGGTTCTTCACCCGGCTCGCGCGAGGCGGCCGGCTTGGATTCGTCTTCGATGGCGGCCTGCGCCGCCGCTTCCGGCACTTCGGATGCCTGATCGTCGGCTTCGGCCGCAGCCTCCACGGCGATCGTCGATTCGGTCGCCGTCGATTCAGCGACTTTCGATTCGTCGGCCGTCGATTCGTCGGCCATCGACTCCTCGGCCGTCGATTCAACGCCAGCCGATTCCGCCGCCATCAGGGCCACCGGGGTGGCGCCGTCCGGCTCGACTTCAACGACCGCGTCGCCGGGCGGCTCCTCGAGCAGCGAGCCCTGCAGCGCCCCGGCGATCGGCGTCGGGTCGCCGCCCTGGATCAGCGCCGGCAGTTGCTCCAGCGAGTGCAGCCCCAGGTCGTCGAGGAACTGCTTCGTCGTCGCGAACAGCGCCGGACGGCCCGGCGCCTCGCGATGCCCGATGACCTCGATCCAGTTGCGGTCCTCGAGCTGCTTGATGATCGGCGCCGCCACCATCACGCCGCGGATGTCCTCGATGTCGCCGCGGGTCACCGGTTGACGGTAGGCGATGATCGCCAGCGTCTCCAGCACCGCCCGCGAATACTTCGGCGGCTTCTCCGGATTCAGCCGGTCCAGATGCTCGCGCATCTCGGGCCGGCTCTGGAAGCGCCAGCCGGAGGACAGCGCGACCAGCTCGACGCCCCGCCCTTCCCACTCGCGCAGCAACTCGTCGAGCAGCGACCGCACGCTGTCCGCATTGAGCTCGTCCACGAACAGCGAACGCATCTCGCGCAGCGTCAGCGGCGCCTGCGCGCACAGCAGCGCCGTCTCCAGGACCCGTTTGGCCTCCTGCGTGTCCATGGGCTCAGCTCATGATGCCGGCCTCGGGACCGGTCAAATCGGTGTGTTTCGCCATCTTGGGCGCCAGCGGCGGCAACGGGCCGCGCTGGACGGGTTCGATCTGCTTGCTTGGGAGCTCTTCGCTCCATCGGCCGCCGTTCAGTGGACGGTCCCGGCCGGTGGGACGGACGCCGCGTCGGTCCGCGGCCTGCGCTGCGGACGAGGTCGACTGCCGCCCGCCGCCGTCTTGCGCACGTTCTCGCGCAAGAATTGGTCGGCATTGTAGCGCGGGCGCGCGGACTCCTCTCAGAACGTCGGATCGGGCAAACCCGCGACGCGCCAGCCCGACGCCAGCTCCGGCGGCAACGGGGCCTCGAAGCGCATCGGCGCGCCGGTGACCGGATGCTCGAAACCGAGCCGCGCCGCATGCAGCGCCTGCCGCGACACGCCCAGGGCCTCGGCGCCGCCGTACAGCGCGTCGGACACCAGCGGATGGCCGCGATGCGAGGCGTGCACGCGGATCTGGTGCGTGCGGCCGGAGTGCAGCACGCAATGCAGCGCGGAGACGGTCCGTTCCAGGCCGCGGGCGTCCTGCCACTGCCCCTCGGCCAGCTTGAAGAAGTCGGTGCGCGCCGGCTTGCCGCCGCCGACCACCGCCATGCGAGTGCGCGACTGGGGATCGCGCCCGATCGGCGCCTCGACGATCCACTCGTCCGGCGTGCGGCCGTGGACCAGGGCGAGGTATTCGCGATGGACCTCGCGCGCCGCGATCATCCGCACCAGCGCGGTCACCGCCGGCAGCGTCTTGCCGACGACCATCAGTCCGGAGGTGTCCTTGTCCAGGCGGTGCACGATGCCCGCGCGCGGCAGCGTCGCGGCCTTGGCGTGATGCGCCAGCAGGCCGTTCATCAGCGTCCCGGACCAGTTGCCCGCCGCCGGATGTACCACCAGGCCGGCGGGCTTGTTCACCGCGAGCAGGTGTTCATCCTCGAAGACGATGTCCAGGTCCAGCGGCTCCGCGCGGAAGGCGAGCGCCTCCTCGGTGGGCACCAGGTCGACGGCCAGGCGCTGGCCCAGCCTGGGCTTGCGCGACGCCTGGGTGACGAGCTGCCCGTCCAGCGTGACGCAGCCGCGCTCGATCAGGCCCTGCAGGTGGCTGCGCGAGAACTCCGGCGCCAGCTGCACCAGCCACTTGTCCAGGCGCAGCGCGAGCTGGTCGCGACCGGCCTCGGCCTCGCGGCGTTCGGGCGCGTCGAGGCCGACGTCCTGGGCTTCGTCGATGCCCTCGCCGCCCGAGGGCTCGCCCGAGTCATCGCGCGGGTAAAGCCTGCCCTCGGGCGCCGGGTCGTGGCCGACCTGAACCATATAATCGCCGCTCCAATTTCAGATGAGGGCCGCCGTCGCGCGCGCCCTGTGGACCATGATCGAGACTTGGGTGTTGCGCCGCCGGACCGCGGAATCTGTCGAGCTGTCCGGGACCTGGCGCGCCGCGTGGCGCTGCGCCGCGATGACCGCCGCGACTGCCGCCGTGCTGGGACTGGCGGCCTGTTCGTCGGCCCCCAAGGAGGACCCGAATTCCCAGGCCAACCTGGAGAAATTGTACGCAGAGGCCAAGGAGGACATGCTCTCCGGCTCGTACGACCGGGCGATCAAGACGCTGGAACGCATCGAAGGCCGCGCCGCCGGCACGACGCTGGGCCAGCAGGCGCAGCTGGACCTGGCCTGGGCCAACTACAAGAGCGGTGAACGCGTGCAGGCCGTGACGGTGCTGGACCGCTTCATCAAGCTCAACCCGTCCAGCCCGGCGCTGGACTACGCGCTGTACATGAAGGGCCTGGTCAACTTCAACGACGACCTGGGGCTGTTCGGCCGCATCGCGCGCCAGGACATCTCGGAACGCGACCAGCAGGCGGCGCGCGACTCCATGCAGGCGTTCAAGCAGCTGGTCGAGCAGTTCCCCGAGTCGAAATACTCCGAGGACGCCCGCATCCGCATCGACTACATCACCAACAGCCTCGCGGCGTATGAGGTGCATGTGGCGCGCTACTACTACAACCGCGGCGC
>Ga0075370_10001494_pt1 | contig 10200 bp, 10 predicted proteins | sample EndMethybrTD3035_FD_71398 | JGI IMG/M metagenome (GOLD analysis project Ga0075370, IMG submission 71398) | Populus endosphere microbial communities from Tennessee, USA - Endosphere MetaG P. TD hybrid TD303-5 | ecosystem: Host-associated > Plants > Roots > Endosphere | place: USA: Tennessee... | reverse complement strand
GGAGCGTACGCGGCGGGCGGGCACGGTCATGCGCATCATGACGGGCATGATCACTCGCATGACGATCACGATCACGATCACGATCACGATCATGGTCACGAGCACGGTCATGGTCACGGCCATGGGCACTGAGTCGGACAACGCCGCCACGCTGCTCCAGCTGATCTGGCTCGCGTCGCCCGCCTTGCCGGTGGGCGGCTTCAGCTACTCCGAGGCGCTCGAAGCAGCCGTCGAGGCGGGCCGCGTGCGCACCGAAGCGCATGCATCGCAGTGGCTGTCCGACCAGCTCGCCCTCACGCTCGCGCGCAGCGATCTCTCGGTCGTGGCACGCGCGTTCGACGCATGGCAGCGCAACGACCAGCACGTCATCGACGCCTTGAACCGCTGGGTGCTCGCCACGCGCGAGTCGGCCGAGCTTCGCCAGCAGACCGAACAGATGGGCCGTTCGATGCTCGAGTGGCTCAAGAACAGCGAAAGCACCGAGGCGCTGGCGCCGCTTGTCGCACTCGCACCGTCACCGAGCTGGCCGATCGCGTTTGCGTTTGCCGTTTCGCGCAGTGGTGCGGCGCCGCGCGACGCGCTGCTGAGCTTCGCCTTCGGTTGGGCCGAGAACATGGTGCAGGCGGCCTTGAAGGCCGTGCCGCTCGGCCAGAACGCGGGGCAGCGCGTACTGGCACGGCTCGCACGCGAGATTCCACCGGCGGTGGAGCACGCACTGGCGCTGGCCGACACCGAGCGCCAGGCCTTCGCGCCGATGCTCGCCATCCTGTCGGCGCAGCACGAGAGCCAGTACTCGCGCCTCTTCCGTTCGTGACCCTGCCCATGTCGAGGCCCGCGTTGATCCACGTCCTGCTGGTCGACGACGACGCCGAGTTGCGCACGCTGGTGGCCGACTACCTCGAGCGCTACGGCATGCGCGTGAGCACCGTCGCAAGCGGCGCCGCGCTGCGGCGCGTCCTGCCCAGCGCATTGCCGGGAACGCCGGGCGGCTTCGACGTGCTGCTGCTCGACCTGATGCTGCCCGACGAGGGCGGTCTCGATCTGTGCCGCTGGGTGCGCAGCTCAGGCTCGCTGCCGATCATCATGCTCACCGCGCAGGGCGACCCGGCCAGCCGCATCGTCGGGCTCGAGCTCGGTGCGGACGACTATCTGCCCAAGCCTTTCGAACCGCGCGAGCTGGTCGCGCGCATCAACGCGGTATTGCGCCGTGCAGGGACCAACCGCGCGCCCTCCACCGGCCCCGGCAGCGAGCCGGCAGCGGTTCAGTGCTTCAAGGGTTGGACCTTCGATCGGCTCGCGCGCCAGTTGAAGTCTCCGCAGCAGGTGGTCATTGCGCTGTCGGGCGCCGAGTTCAGGTTGCTCGCCGCGTTCGTCGATCACCCCAGGCGCGTGCTCAGCCGCGACCGGCTGCTCGACCTCTCGCGCGCGCCGGGCGTGGACGTGACCGATCGCGCGATCGACCTGGCGGTCTCTCGGCTGCGCCAGAAGCTCGCCGACTCGCCGCGCGAGCCGATGCTGATCCGAACCGTGCGCGGTGAAGGCTACGTGTTCGACGCCGACATCGAGCGCGCAGGCTGAAGCCCACGCTCCGTCCCAGTGGGGCGTGTGTCGGCAACGACACAAAGCCGTGAAGACCACGAAACGTCCGGGCTGGATCATTGGCGTGGCAGCCATGTTGGGCTGCGCCTCGAATCCATCGCCATCCATGATGAAAGAAGCGGCCACTCTGATCTCTGGCCCGATCACGACCGGCCCGCCCGCGGATTCGGGGCATGATTCCAGCCCGACACCCTGACGACGGGATCGACGTGAAACGCTGGTGGTCCGACACCCTCTTCAAACGCCTGTTCCTGCTGATGTGGGTGGCGCTGGTCGCCAGCCACCTGTGCGCGTTCTTCACCGTCCGGTACTTCCACGGCTTCGATCGCGGGCCCGGGCCGCAGGGCTCCTTGCCGGTGTTGCCGTCGCTGCCACCCGGCGGGTTGACGCCGCACTCCCCGCCGCCCCCGCTGCGCGGGCCCGCCGATCGACCGCCGCTGCCTCCTGACTTCAGCAGGCCGTCGCCGGATGGTCCGGCCGGTTTCGCAGACCCGCGCGGTCCCGGAGGCCCCGCTCGCATGCCGGACAGCGAAGGGCTGCCGCTCAACGCGCTGTGGCTCGACTACTTCGTTCGCCTGGTCGTGATCGGCATTGCGGCCTGGGGCGGCGCGCGCTGGCTGTCGAGTCCGATGCGCAAGCTCGCGCGCGCCTCGGCGGCGCTCGGCCGCTCGATCAAGCAGCGCCAGCCGTCGCCGCAACTCGACGAGCATGCAGGCACGCTCGAAGTACGCCAGACCGCCCAGGTGTTCAACACCATGGCGCACCAGTTGCATACGCAGTTCGATGCGCAGGGCCTGCTGATGGCGGCGATCTCGCACGACCTGCGAACGCCGCTCACGCGGCTGCGGATGCGGCTCGAACAGATGCTGAACGACGACCCGCAGGTGCAGCGCTGCATCGTCGACGTGCGAGAGATGGATCAGCTGATCGGCAGCGTGCTCGGCATGCTGCGCGACCAGCACGCCACCGAGGCCCGCGAACGCATCGACGCGCGCGCCCTGGTGCAATCTCTGGCGGACGATCTCGCCGAGCAGGGCCAGCCCGTGACGGTGCAGGAGTCTGATCCCACCGTACCGCCCATCGTGCTCGCGCGGCCGATGGCGTTGCAGCGCGTTCTCGGCAACCTGGTGGGCAACGCCGTGAGGCATGGCGGCTCGGCGCGCATTTCGATGCGGGTGCGAGATTCGGAGTTCGTGATCTCGATCGACGACGATGGGCCGGGCATTGCGCCACATCAGCTCGAGGCGGTGTTCCAGCCCTTCTATCGCGCCGATGCATCGCGTGGCAGCGGCACGCCCGGCAGCGGCCTCGGGCTGTACATCGCGCGCGACCTGATCGAACGCGAGGGCGGGCGCATTGCGCTGGCCAATCGTCCCGGCGGCGGGCTCTGCGCGACGATCGCCCTGCCGCTCGCCTGAAGCAGCAAGTCGCTTGCGAGTGTGTCGGCACCGACACACTCCCGCGATACGGCCGATACAGGCGGCTCGCACACTGCCTGGCATCCGCAGCACCACGGCCCCCGGCCGACTCGACCGCCATGCATCCACACGACGATCACCACGAGCACGGCCACGGCCTTTGCGAAGACCTGGAGCGGCTCGCCCAGGGCCTGATGCGGCGCCGCCGCGCTCTCGCCTGGCTGGCCGGCGCCGGCGTCGGCACGCTGCCTCTGCTGCCGTTGATCGGCTGCGGCGGCGGCGACGACACGAGCAGCACGACGACCACCACCACGACGACAACGACCACCACGACCGGCACCGGAACCCCCACGACGGGCAGCTGTTCGGTGATCCCGACCGAGACCAACGGCCCCTACCCCGCGGACGGCAGCACCTCGTTGAACGCGCTGCTGTTGAGCGGCATCGTGCGCAGCGACATCCGCTCCAGCTTCAACGGTGCAACGGGCGTCGCTTCGGGCATTGCGCTGACCGTGACGCTGACGTTGGTCAACACGAACTCGAGCTGCGCAAGCCTCTCCGGCTATGCGATCTACATCTGGCACTGCAACCAGGCCGGGCTCTATTCGCTGTACTCGGCGGGCGTCACCGGCGAGAACTATCTGCGCGGCGTGCAGGAGACCGACAGCAACGGCCAGGTGACGTTCACGACGATCTTCCCGGCCTGCTACTCGGGGCGCTGGCCGCACATCCACTTCGAGGTGTATCCGAGCCTTTCGCAGGCGACCAGCGTGTCGCACGTCTCGAAGATCTCGCAGATCGCGCTGCCGAAGGACACCTGCAGCGCCGTCTACGCGACCAGCGGCTACAGCGCCAGCGTGAGCAACCTGAGTCAGGTCTCGCTCGCCACCGACAACGTGTTCAGCGACGGCGCCACGCTGGAGACGCCGACCGTCACGGGCAGCGTCAGCGCGGGCTATGCGATCGCGCTGACGGTCGGTATCGCTGCTTGATCGGCGGCTTGATCTGCGGCTTGATCAGCAGCCTGACGCGCTGCAGCCCGAAGCGCCTCGCGCCGCCATAATCGGCGCGATGAGCACTGCCCTGCACTCGATCCCGAAGCGCACCCGCAAACTCCCGCCGCTGCGCGTCGGCGTCGGCGGGCCGGTCGGCTCCGGCAAGACGACGCTGGTCGAGATGCTGTGCAAGGCGATGCGCGACACCTACGACCTCGTCGTCGTCACGAACGACATCTACACGAAGGAAGACCAGCGCCTGCTGACGGTGGCGGGCGCGCTCGAGGCCGAGCGGATCATGGGCGTCGAGACCGGCGGATGCCCGCACACCGCAATCCGCGAAGACGCGTCGATCAATCTCGAGGCCGTCGACCGCATGCTCGAGAAGTTTCCGAACGCCGACATCGTCTTCATCGAAAGCGGCGGCGACAACCTCGCCGCGACCTTCAGCCCCGAACTCTCCGACCTGACGATCTACGTGATCGATGTTGCCGCCGGCGAGAAGATTCCGCGCAAGGGCGGCCCCGGCATCACGAAGAGCGACCTCTTCGTGATCAACAAGGTCGACCTCGCCCCGCACGTCGGCGCCGACCTCGAAGTGATGCGAGCCGACACCACGCGCATGCGCACGGGCAGCCAGGGCCTGAAGCCTTTCGTGATGAGCAACCTGAAGACCAAGGCAGGGCTGGACGAGGTCATCAAGTTCATCGAGACCAAGGGCATGCTCGCGGCCTGAGCGGCTCGCATCGAACGATGCACGCGCTTGCGCCGAATTGCTGCTGGCCCTGCTGCCCGATTGGCGCCTGGGCCGCGCCCCCGACCCCGCCACGGGCTATGCCGAGCTGACCGTGCAACCGCGCTGAAGCCTCGCTAGACTGCCTCGATGGTGAAGAGCCGAACCTTGCGTGAGGGCGCCCTCGGCGTCATCGACCATCGCTGCAACGCCGGCGCGAACGACAGGCCGTTCGCCGAACTGCACACGCATCACTGCGTCTCCTACGTGCGCAAGGGCAGCTTCGGCTACCGCTGCTGCGGGCGCATGTTCGAGCTCGTCACCGGCTCGGTGCTGGTTGGTCGGCCGGGCGACGAATACGTCTGCAGCCACGAGCATCACGAAGGCGGCGATGAGTGCCTGTCGTTCCGCCTGGATCCGGCGCTCGTCGATGCGCTTGGCGCGCGAGCGAGCCCGTGGCGCAGCGGCGCATTGCCGCCGCTGCCGGAGCTGATGGTGCTGGGCGAGCTCGCGCAGGGCGCGGCCGACGGCAGCAACGACGTCGGCCTGGACGAAGCCGCCCTGTGGTTCACGCACCGTTTCATCGAACTGGCCGGCGGACGAGACGACAAGGCCGACGCGACCCGCGGCGTCGATCGACGGCGCGCCGTCGAGGCGGCGCTGTGGATCGAAGCGCACTCGGCCGAAGCCATCGAGCTCGACGACGTGGCGCGCCCCAGCGGGCTGAGCGCGTTCCACTTCCTGCGCCTGTTCACGAAAGTACTCGGCGTCACCCCGCACCAGTACCTGCTGCGCTCGCGCCTGCGGCGGGCGGCGCAGTTGCTCGCAGACGACTCGCTGCCGATCACCGGCATCGCGTTGGACGTGGGCTTCAACGACCTGTCGAACTTCGTGCGGACGTTCCGGCGCGCCGCGGGCGTGTCGCCACGCGGGTTCCGTGCGGCTGCGCGAGGCGAGCGCAAGATTCTCCAAGAACGCCTGCTGGCTGCTTCCTAAGATCGACGCTCATCTTCATGAGCTGCCAAGGAGGCAACGATGTACGACCATGTGGGATTGCGCGTCAATGATCTGGGCGCGAGCCAGCGCTTCTACACCGCGGTGCTCGGTGCACTCGGCCACACGCTGAACTCGAGCGGCGACGACTACGCCGGCTTCGGCGCGGGCCCGTCGACCTTCTGGCTGCACAAGAGCGACACGGCGCCGGCCAAGGGCGCGCACATCTGCTTCGCTGCGACAGACCAGGCCGCGGTGAAGGCGTTTCACGCCGCCGGGCTGGCCGCCGGCGGCCGCGACAACGGCGCGCCGGGAACACGCACCGAGTACAGCGCGGGCTACTACGCGGCGTTCCTGATCGACCCCGACGGCAACAACGTCGAGGCCGTGATCAGCCCCCGCTAGCGCTCGCTACTTCAGCGTGATGCTGCCCTGCAGCGCCTTGACCGCACCCGCGCCGATCGATGCGCCGAAGCGCTTCGCCAGACGCTCGGCGACATTTTCTCTCGGTGTGTAGTCGACCACTTCCTCGGCCTTGACGACCTCGCGCGCAACGTAGTCGAGGTTGCCGAAGTGGTCGGCCAGGCCCATCTGCAGCGCCTGTTCGCCGTTCCAGAAGAGGCCGCTGAACGTGTCGGGCGTTTCCTTCAGGCGCTGGCCTCGACCCTCGCGCACGACCTTGATGAACTGCTGGTGGATCTGGTCGAGCATGGCCTGCAGGTAGGCGCGCTGCTTGGGCTGCAGCGGCGAGAACGGATCGCCGATGCCCTTGTTCTCGCCGGCCGTCAGCAGCCGGCGCTCGACGCCGAGCTTTTCCATCAATCCGGTTGCACCGAAGCTGTCCATCAAGACGCCGATCGATCCGACGATCGACGCCTTGTCGACGTAGATCTCGTCGGTCGCGACCGCAATGTAGTACGCGCCCGATGCGCAGGACTCCTCGACGACCGCGTAGACCTTCTTGTTGTGCAGCTTCTTCAGGCGGCGGATCTCGTCGTTGATGATGCCAGCCTGTACCGGGCTGCCGCCCGGCGAGTTGATGCGCACGACCACCGCCTGCGCACCCACGTCCTCGAACGCGTTCTTGATGCCGGGTACGAGGTTCTCGGCACTGGCTTCGGCACCGTCGGCGATTTCGCCGCGCACCTCGATCAGCGCGGTGTGGGGGCCGGTCGGCGCGGTGACCTTGCTGCGCGAGACGACGATGCCATAGACGATCGCGATCACGAGCAGCAGCCAGCTCAGGCGGAAGAAGATGCGCCAGCGGCGCTCGCTGCGCCTGTCCATCAGGTAGGCGCGCGCGAACTGCTCAGCCAGCGTGTCGGTCGCGTGAGGGGCGGCGGCGACCGGTGGCGATGCAGGCAGCGGCGGCTGCGGGATCGGTGTTGCGGACTCAGGCAGAGGCGATGGGGTGTCTTCGGGCGTGCTCATGGGGTGCGCTCCTCGCTCGACGCGGGCAGCGGATGCAATCGATGGATCGGAAGGACGGTCAGTCGGCGAACGCGGGCCGCGTGTCGCGGGAAGGATACCAATACACCTCGCCGTCGCGTTCCGCGATGTCGATCGAGGTCAGGCGCCCGCGCCCGCACGGCCCGCCGGCACAGCGGCCGGTCTGAGGCTCATAGGCCGCACCGTGGGTGGCGCACAGGATGTATTCCTTGCTGCTGTCGAGGAACTCTCCGGGCTGCCAGTCCATCTCTGCCGGCACGTGCAGGCAACGGTTCAGATAGGCGACGACGCGGCCTTCGTAGCGCAGCGCGAAGGCGCGGGCCGGCTGGCCGTAGTGCAGCACGTCGAACACGTGCGCACTGCCTTTCTCGGCGAGCTCGGCGGATGCGCACAGATGCAGCTCCGGCCGCGGCATGAGTTCAGCCATGGCGGGCCAGCCAGTCGCTGAGGTCGGCCACCGAATGCGCCACATGGCGCGGCGCGAACTCGGCGAACGACTCGTGGTCGTGCGCGCCGTAGCTGACGCCGACGCTTGGCGTGCCCGCGTTGGAAGCAAGGAGCAAATCGTGCGTGGTGTCGCCGATCATCAGCGTGCGATCGGGCGCCACGCCGAACTCGGCCATCAGCTCGAGCAGCATGCGCGGGTCTGGCTTCGAGGCCGTTTCATCCGCGGTGCGCGTCGCGTCGAACAGACCTTTCAGCGCCGAGCCGTTCAGCACGTCGTCCAGCCCGCGACGCGACTTGCCCGTGGCAACGCCGAGCAGATGGTTGCGCGCCTTCAGCGCGTTCAGCATCTCCAGCGTTCCGTCGAAGAACACGATCTCGTGCTGGCGCGAGAAGTAGTGGTGCCGATAGCGCTCGGCAAGGTCGCGGTAGCGCTCGCGCGGCAAGCTGGGAGCGGCATGCTGCAAGGCCTCGGCCAGGCCCATGCCGATCACGTAGCTCGCGTCTCGATCGCTCGGCACGGCAACGCCGAGGTCGCCGCACGCGGCCTGGATGCAGCGGGCGATCAACGCAGTCGAGTCGAACAGGGTGCCGTCCCAATCGAAGACGATCAGGTCGAAGTTGCGTTTCGCGGTCATGGTGTGCGCGTCATGTGTGCGCGGCAAGAGCCCGGATCAGTGACTCGCATTCTGCCGGCAACGGCGCCTCGAGTTCGAGCACCTCCCCGCTCGCGGGGTGTGTAAAGCGAAGCCGCCGCGCATGTAGGAACATGCGGTCGAAGCGGCAACCCGGCACCGCATCGCCGCGCGCGAACGCCTTGTTCAAGGCGAAGTCACCGTACTTGTCGTCGCCGACGATCGCGTGGCCCTCGTGGGTCAGGTGCACCCGGATCTGATGGGTGCGCCCGGTCTTGATGGTCACGTCAAGCAGGCTGTAGCCGGGCAGCGCGCGGGCCACGCGCACCAGCGTGATCGAGCGCCGTCCGGCGTCTGCCGCCACAGCCTCGACACGCCGTTCGCCGTCGCCGGTCAGGAACTTGTGCAGCGCGACGTCGATCACCTTGCGGCTCGCCGGCCAAGCGCCGATCACGAGTGCGGCGTATGTCTTGCCGGTTTCGCGGGCGCGCAGCTGGTCTTGCAACGCAACGAGCGCGGAACGCTTCTTCGCGATGAGCAGCAGGCCGGAGGTCTCCTTGTCGAGCCGGTGCACCAGCTCCAGGAACTTGGCGCCCGGTCTCGCGCGCCGCAACTGTTCGATCACGCCCGAGCTGACGCCGCTGCCGCCATGAACGGCAACGCCGGCCGGCTTGTTGATCGCGAGGAGGAAGTCGTCTTCGTGCACCACGGCGAATTCGCGCGCGGGGGCGGCGGGCGCATCAGGCCGGTCGGCCAAGCGGACCGGCGGCACGCGCACTTCGTCGCCGATCGCGAGCCGCGTGTCGGCATCGGCCCGGCCCTTGTTGACTCGCACCTCGCCGGAGCGGATCACGCGATAGACATGCGCCTTCGGCACGCCCTTCAGCAGCTTGACGAGGAAGTTGTCGAGACGCTGGCCTTCCGAACCTTCGTCGATGACGACGCGGCGCACCGCCGGCGCTTTCGGTTCTGCCACGGGCGCAGCCGCCGCTGCCCGTTTCGGAGGCTTGCCGGACGAATCAACCGTCCTGGGCGGTTTGCCCCCTATAATGCGATGCACCACGTAGCTGCTGTAAGTGTTTGATTTTCCAGAGTTTAGCGTTGCCCTGAGGGCCTCACGCCGAACCCACTGAAGGCAGCTGGTGGCCAACCGGTGATGCAACGCCTGTGCAGCCCGGCGAGCAACGTCCCCACGTGACGGTGCAGCCGACAACGCAGGCGACAGAGCAACAAGAACGAACCCACTCAAAAGGTTTTCCCGGGCAGGAGCGAACGCTCTTCTGCCCGCGTCCAGTGAAACCAGGCGGATGTCGACCCCCACCCCCGATCCCCGGCGCCACGCGCGTTTGCTGTCAAGGCCAAGAGCCTGCGACGCAGCAAGCCCGCGTCGCGCGGCCCGGCGGCACACGGTCGACGCCTGCGCGACGCGCGCGCTGAACTCCAACTTGCTTGGAACGCAGCCCCGAACAACGCTCCCCGCCCACGCCACTGTCACGCACGCGCCAACGCTGCGTCCTCGGGTGTCCCGGCCGGTCTTCTGACCGCTCGAACTCCTCGCAGTCCAGGGCGACACCCTTCGGTTCTTTCTCGTTCTCGTGCATCGAATCGTCGCCAAGGCCGTCCGGCCAAAGTGACTGTGAGTGATGTGCGGCCCAGGACACGGGCCGCCTAGGAGTGCACGAATGAAGCGCATGCTGATCAACGCGACGCAGCCTGAAGAGCGTCGCCTGGCGATCGTCGATGGCCAGAAGTTGATGGACTTCGAGACCGAGATCGAAGGTCGCGAACAACGCAAGGGCAATATCTACAAGGCAGTCGTGACGCGCGTCGAGCCGTCGCTCGAAGCCTGTTTCGTCGACTACGGCGAAGACCGCCACGGCTTCCTGCCGTTCAAGGAAATCTCCAAGCAGTACTTCCGCGAAGGCGCCAGCGTG
>Ga0075370_10001493_pt1 | contig 10200 bp, 9 predicted proteins | sample EndMethybrTD3035_FD_71398 | JGI IMG/M metagenome (GOLD analysis project Ga0075370, IMG submission 71398) | Populus endosphere microbial communities from Tennessee, USA - Endosphere MetaG P. TD hybrid TD303-5 | ecosystem: Host-associated > Plants > Roots > Endosphere | place: USA: Tennessee... | reverse complement strand
AAGCCGTTCAATGGCTGCCAAAGCAGCAGCATCCGTCTCGACGTCAGGAGCCCCCTGACCATCCTTGAGGTAGAGCCGAGCGGCCCGCTCTGCCTCAGAGCCCGACAACCCCATCAGTCCCCTGATGCCGTTTTCGAACTCGCGTTTTGTGATTTGCTCGCCGGCGGACATCTTCGCAACCAGCGTCTGTGCGGCCTCAGCCTTCGCGGCGTTCGCGGCCTTGATGCGCTTTACCGGCGCAGGTTCCGCGTCCGCGCCGTAGCGGGCCAAGGTCTCGTCAAGCGTGGCAATTCGGTCGACCATGCCGCGGTCCATGAGCGCTTCTGCGTAAAACACGCGCCCCTGACCGTAGCCGTCCTCAACCTTACTGACCGTCACACCGCGCCCTTCGGCGACAGCTGCGACAAAGCGATTGTAAGAGCGGTTCACGCCATCCTGGACGTGGGCCAAGGTATCCTTGCCAAGCGCCTCGGTTTCGTTGCCCTCGACCTTGTGCTTGCCGGCTGAAATGTATGTGCGCTTTATGCCTCGCTGCTCAAGAGCGGCGGATAGGTCATCATGGGCGGTGTAAACGCCGATCGAACCCGCGCGCCCGGAAGGCGTGACGACAATTTCGTCGGTCGACGCCGCGATCCAGTAAGCCGCGCTCGCTGCCAAGCTGTTGACCTGAGCAATGATCGGCTTCTCGCCGCCGCGTAGCTTGCGGATCTCCGTTGCGAGCTCATCGGTGCCAGGTACCGTGCCGCCTGGGCTGTCGATGTCGAGAACGACGGCCTTGATGTCCGCGTTCGAAAGCGCCTTGTGCAGCGTTTTCTTGATGCCAGCATAGGAAGTGCCCCCGCTCATCGCGGAAAAAACATCCATTTTGTCGGCCAAGACCCCGTAAACCGGGATTACTGCCACGCTGCCGGACGTTTCTGCAATTTCCTTGGCGCGCGCATCGTCGATCGATGCGGCGAACTCGGACGAAAACAGCTTCTCACCTTCGGCCCGCGCCACCAAAACATCAGCCAAAACGCCCAGTTTTTCGCGCTGAATAGCCCAAGGCTCGGCCAAAAAGGCCGAAATCAGGTGTTCAAACTTCATGATTTTCCCTTATGCAGCGCGCGCTGCTGGCGTTGGCGCCGGAGTTTCGGTCTTGCCCAGCGTATCGAGGCGCGTCATCGTGCCGTTCACGATGGCCTTGTTGCCGCCGTCTACTGGCGCCTTGTCTTCGTACGAGCGAGCCTCATCGACGAGGTAAATGCCGTTCGTGACCATCTTCGACAGGAATTCCGCCCGCGCCGTGCTGTCGCCGCGCAAGAGTTCTTCCATGTTGAATTTCACCTTCGTAGTCTTCCTGGTCTTTGCGTCCAGCAAGTCACGATAGATTGCCGCTTCGATGCGCTTGAGCATCGGCCGCATGCAGGTCTTGGTGAATTGGAGGATCAGCTGCTCGATGCCGCTGCCCCAGGTCGTGGTGCCGTTTGCCGCGTGACCAATCATCACGGGAGGAACGCCGAAAATGCGGCAGATCTGCTCAACGCTGTACTGCCGGGCCTCAAGGAACTGAGCATCTTTAGGGTTGATCGACATCGGATACGGCTTGAAGCCAGCCTCCAATACCGTCACCCCACCAGCCTTCTCCGCACCGGCGAATTGCGTCAGCGTGTCGGATATCTGCTTGCGCTGATCTGCTTTGAGAATTTGGTCAGAGCTGACAATGAGCGAAGAAAGCAGGCCGTTCTTGAACATGCGGCCGGCGACCTTCTCGCCCGCCAATGCACTCCCGACCGTATTGCGCACCACACCGATCGGCGACATGCCGCGATCACAGCCAGGCAAACGGACGCCGCGGACGTGAAACATCTTGCCTTCTGGCACTCGGCGCTTTTTGCCGTCTTCCGTCACCTCGTAGTAGCGCGTGTTCCGCCCATCTTTGGAGCGACACACGTCCACGTTCAAAGGGTGAAGCGGATTAAGTGCAACGAGGCGCTCGCCGTTCATCTTCTTTTCGGCGAAGAAATTGCCGTCGAGCAGCAGGCACATCGCCGCCATCGACCAGAACTCTGGCGCAGTGTCGTCCATGTTCGGCATGTCGTGCAGAAGCTCGTATAGCGGAGCGTTCTTATCGACCGTGACGCCGTCCTCGCCGTAAACGATGCAAGGAAGCGTTCCGGCCGCGTTTTGCACTAAGTTGACGCATGCCCAAACCGCATCAAGCGAAAGGGCGCTCTCAATCGTGACTGTCTCCCCGGACGTGGTGCCGAGGCCGAAGAAGCCTCGCCAGAACTCGCCGTCGGTGAGCTTGATAGGCCTTCCGACCCATCTCTCAAAAAAGCCCATCAGGCCTCACCACTAGGTTGCCCGTCACCAGGTGACAGAAATGATATTGTTGACGAAGTCGTCCAAGTCACCGCTGTCGCCGCCCTCGTAGGTGCCAGCCATCGCCGTTGCCATTGCCAAGGCGACCGCGCCGTCGATGCGGCGTTCGCGGTTGTGTTTGACGAGCTTTCGATTGCCGGCAGGATCCGCTTTGACGGTGGCATTCATCATGCACATCGTCAGCACTGGATGGTCGCCGTGGGCCAGATTGCCATTCAGGATGATGCTTTCTAGCTCGCGGAGAGCTGGCGACATCGACTGAAACCCTTGCCCAAAAGGCTGGAAAACAGCGTCATCGCCTTCGAGCTGATCATCAGTAAAGCCAGCCTTTTGCAGCCATGGCTTCAGATGTCGGAAGTTCCATCGGTCGAACGCGATCTTGCGGATATCCATCTCTTCGAAGCGGTCTCGCAGGTAATGCGCGACAAACTCGTAGTCGACAGTTCTGCCTGGGGCGGCTTCGAGATGCCCATCTTTATGCCACACATCGTACGGCACGCGGTCGGCTTTTGCCTTCGCGCGTATCCCGTCGCCGGGCAGCCAGAACGTCGGCTTTACGTGCCAGGTGGTCTTTCCGTCCTGCTCTTTCGGCGCCATGAGCACCAGAGCAGTCAAGTCGCTCACCTCAGAAAGGTCGAGCCCACCAAACACAGGGAGACCATCAAAGTCCACAACTCGAGCGTTACACGCTCGCCAAATAGCCGGAGACACAAACGGTGCATTGGCATCGATCCTTTGGTTGAGATGGAGCCAACGGAAGCTGGCCTCCTCAGTCGGCATACGTGCCGCGCGCTCAGCGTCGTCGCGAACCGATGAAACGGACTTGAACTTGCCAAGCGCAGGGTTCGCGGCCTGCCACGCTTCCTCGTCGAGGACGTCGCAATCAGCCGGAGCCGTGTAAAGGTGCGAAACCGTTCGTGGTGCTTTTGATGTCTCGGCATCGTCCAGCCATCGCGAAAAGAGGTCGCCGTCAGTCGCTGCCTGCGTCGAGATAGCGAAGATCATCGCCTTATCGCCGTAAGCGCCTTGCGACGTCACGATCGCTTCGACGAAGTCGTCGTGCGGGCCTTTGATCTGGCCGACCTCGTCGAGGATGGCGACCAGTGGCGACCCACCGTGCGCGCTCTTGGCTTCCGCCGAGCTGGCTTGATATTCAACTGCTTTGCTCAAGCCAACGATGGTTTTACTGGACGGCACAAGCCTGTATTTTTTGTTGAGCTCAGGAGACAGCAGAAGCATCTTGCTGGCGTAATTGTAGACCTCTGCCGCTTGTTTGCGCGACCGAGCACCTGACATCATACGACTGTTTGGAAACGCCTCCGGGCCCACGATATGAGCTAACAGAAGACATGCTATTGTTGCCGTCTTTGAATTCTTACGTGCAATCGACAGGTAAGCCCTGCCCGTTCCGTGGGGGTTGTCGTAGACCGCCAGGATGAAGCACTCTTGAAAGTCAAGAAGCCTGATAGGTTGGCCGACGAGATCCCCCTCCGGGACAACCAAAAAGCCCTCGATAAATCGGCATACCTTTTCGCCTCTCGTAAGCTCGCTGACCGGAAGTCTGCGCCAGTCCCGCCTTAGTGGGGTGGGACCGCTCTTAATCGCCTCCAAAACACTTGGCGGCCAACTCAGATTTTGGCCGTTCATCATCCGCCCTCAAAGGGCAAGCGCGCCATTCAAAGGAGGCTTGTCCTGCTGTTCTTCTTTTTGTTGTTTTCGTCGGCCCACATTGGGCGTAGGTTCGAAAGCTGGTTGAGCGCTACGACGTCCTCCAAGTTTCGGGCCGAACTTGCAGGAACGATGTGATCAACCTGCCATGCACTCATGTTGTGCCATCCCATACCCGAGTGAAATTGGCGCTCGACATGACGAACAAAGTCATCGACGGTATAACCGAGTTGTTCGAACGTCTTGGAAGTCTTGATCGCCCCAACCCTGGCGAGGGCGTGCCGGTGCAACCTGCTTAAGCGGGCCTGCATTGCAGATCTGGGATCGGACTTTCGTCGCTGCCGCTGTCTGGTTCTGTTCTCCAGCACCCTTGCGAACCGCTCATCATCCGGAAGAGATCGTGAACGCAGTATCTCAGCAGCAACCTCCTTTTGCAGGCACCCACAGGACTTGGTCAGATGTGGAGAAGAGGTGGTAGTGGTGTTTCCACAGTCGCAAACAGCTTCCCATATTTTGTGCCTATGAACAGTTTCGCCTACACATTTGGTGAACGTCAAGCGGCCGTTTTTCGTCCCGGATCGGTCTTTGAAGCGAGTGCCATTGCCAGTTTTGCTATCCACACCTTTCGGCAAACGAAACTCCTACGCAAGCAAATCGCTATCTGATCTGACGCCTGCCTCGATCTCCTTGGCTTGGTCTCGCCGCTTAGCCGCGTCCCTCGCCTCGCCTTGTACGGCGCGCGCATGCAGCGCCAGTGATCGGCGAAACGAAAGGATGGAAGAAGCGTGCATCTGGACGACGGATTTCCGTGGGTTGGCTACGGGCGTCCCTTTTTCCGTAACGGCGACCGAGCCCTCAGTACGGAGCAGGTCCTGCTCCCTCACGAGGTCGGCCATAGTGCGGGCGAGCATTGCGGCAATCTCAAGCTGGTGCGCCGACCAGTCGGCGCGCGCGTATTCGGCAATGACATTCTTGAAAAATGGGACGTCGCCGTCGTCGAGCGGCACGTTTTCAGGAAACTGGATCTCCTCAGAAGCCACAGAGGCAATCCTCACGGCTTCATCAACGCTGTCGACGCGGCTTTTCTTATCAGACATGCGGAATCCCCTCGCGCACGCGCGCTTGCGCACGCGCTAGGCAAAAATCTGTGTTTGCATTTGAATTGCGTTACCCCGGCGGTCCTTGGCCGGGTCGACCGTCGACTTTTCGACCACCCCCCCGGTCGGGCAAAACCATCCATTATGTCACGGATCGAGAAAATTGTCAAGCATAAAATGTGATTTTATTAAATAAAATCAACAATTTTTCGACATTTCTTCAACCATCACATCATCTCGATAGGATATCCATCAACGCCAATGACCACCGCCTGCTGGCCTCGCTCGAGGCGAGCCTTCAGCTTGTCGTGGCATGGAGCGCAAAGTGATTGCAGGTTGCTCGGGTCGTAGAACAAAGCCTCGTCGCCCTTGTGCGGCTTGACGTGGTCACACACTCTGGCCTCCGTCACATCCTCGACAGCTAGGCAGAACCGACATAGCGGCTCGGCAGCAAGCTGCGCCTCACGTAAGCGCTGCCATCGTGCAGTCTTATACATACGGCGGTAGAGAGCAGCTTCGGTTGAACGGCCGTAGAGTTTGGTCATTGCGCCACACCCTTATGACGTGCATTCTGACTAAGCGCGCAAGGATAAATTGGGAGTGTCAAGTTGGCAGAAGATCATCTGGATAAAGAAATAAGCGTCGGAGCCTCACTCACCGAAAGTGGTGTAGAGGCTAAGGCGAACTCAAGAACGTTGGCCGCGCTTGATCGATTAGGGGGAAACCTTGTCGAATTCGGGAACGTGTATCTCGAAAAAGGACTTTCCAGGAAAAGAGCCACTATTGAAGGCGAGAAGCAAATTATCGCGGCGGTGGCGGCAAAGGCGGTTGAGGTCATCGGAAGCGATAACGCCTTTGCCGCGAGAGCGATTGCGGCCCACTTCGGGGAAGCGGCGCGAAAACAACTTAATAAAGACGGTGTGCTAGAAAAAGCCCTTGAAGACTTGCGGCACGCACCCCCTAGTCCTGAAGATGCAGGCACGGGTCCGGACACATTGGCTGATGAGTTCGTAACTCGAATAGAGCATTACTCATCTGAGGCAACCACTGAAGAACTGCGCGAACGATGGGGACGCGTTCTAGCTGCTGAAATTAGACGGCCTGGCACATTCTCAAGGGGCGTTCTCCGCGCCATAGACGAATTAGACGCCGATGCAGCTAGAATTTTCGAACAGGTCTGTCAGAATCGCATCAGAAGAAGTCTCCCTAAAACTTTGACCGGAGAACTAAGTTTCAACACCGTTGCAAAGCTTGTGGAAGCGGGTTTATTGCTTGACCCTGGCACCGGGCATACTCTTAGTTTCTCCGAAAAATCGGACTCTGAAGGCAAAAAAGTTTGGTTTCTTAACCTCGGAAATTTTGGTGTTTCCTTCGACGCAGACAAAAGTCTAGTACTTATCGGTAGCGATCCTATCGGTGTGGACGGCAACGTTCCATATATCAAGGTCTATGTCCTCACTGAGGTGGGACACGCTGTAAGCTCGATTTTACCTGACCATTCTGATGCCGCAGCAAAAAGGCTCATTGCATCGATTGTAAAGTTTTACCCCGACGTCTCCGTTTACTTTCAAAATAAGGCCACGAACACATATCGATATCTTGACCCATCATCGTTCGTGGATGCCCAATAGGCATTATGCGCAGAAGCCCAACATATTTTTGGTAATCACGCCGCAATACTTTGCGCGAGAAGGCCTTTTCAATCCTTGCGAGGGCGGATAGTGCCCCCCCGATTTTTCAGGAGATCAGCGAATGCAAAGCCGACATCTAGACAACCTCGCTCTTCTTTCGGGAGCGCAACGATAGAGAGGTTTGCAAACGCCTAGCAGTACCGAGACGAGTGTACCATAACCACGCCATCTGACTTTTGCGCCCATCCTCTAAGGAGAATAACAAAAGCGGCCCGCTCAACCACTTAAGGGAACGGGCCGCATGAACCCACGCTGCGGAGGAGAACGCGCATGGGATTGGTTGCGGAGGTGAGATTTGAACTCACGGCCTCCAGCTTATGAGGCTGGCGAGCTACCGGGCTGCTCTACTCCACGTGATAGTTACCCAAAGCTCAGAGGCTGCAACGAGTGCAGCATGGCGATGGGTCCGACGCTTAGAGCGCTCGGAGTGTGGTGGGGTTCGCAACTACGTTGCGCCACCCCTTCACATTACTCTCTCCGAGATCGCGGAAAGGGACGTTATGACGCCGCCTTTCGTAGTGCAGCCATCAATTTGTCGTTCGCGGCCATCAGTCGACGTTTTCCTTGTCGTTCGGCCTGCTTGCCTGAGTATCCGGCCTTGGTCCCGAGATCGGACATGTTCCTCGCTGACCGCGCGGCTTCAAGCGTCGCTCTGTCTTCGTCTTTCAACTCATCAACCGCATCGAACCACTCCTTGCGATCCGCCATTGCGGCTACGATATCCTGCCACATCATCGAGCCGCCGCCGGCGCATGTGGTCTTTTGCATTCCTAGAAAGCTATCTGCGATCTTGGCGGAGCCACACGGCAGTCCATCAGGGCAGCGGGTGAATGTAACCTTGCTCATGTCGGTGTTGGCATAAGCCCTGGCCAACTGCGCCTTGGCTTCGTCGTGGCTTAGATTGATGCGAATACCCTTGTGCCTGCGCCCCGTGACGTATCTGGGCTTCTTGGTGTCCAGCATCTCGGCGAAGTAGTTGTTGCTCTCTATCACCTCACGTGGGTTTTCGTCACCGCCAAGCGCAACGTCAACCTTGTCCCGTGAACCAAGCATCGCACCTGCTGGCATCCTTGCCGCATATTCCTCAACGCCTCCGTCGATCTTAAGCCTGAACGCTCTTTCGGTCTGGCTCCCGTCACTGAACCGCAGCTTTCCGATCCGGACAACCTGCCCTGCTGGGTTCCGCTCGACGTCACCCGTAGCAACGTTCTTCATGATCTCGGCGACAGATGGCGTTACCAGCCTTTTGCGATCGTGCTTTAGGTCTTCGATTTCGTCGGGGTTGTTGTCGTTTGCTGGGACGACAGACCAGTTAGTTTGTAGCGGCTCCGGCTGATGATCTGGTTCGGCGGCGAAGCGGCGGACCGCTGCCAGCTGCTCTGCAAGTGATCCATGTCTAGCCATTCTCGTCTCCCCTGTGGTGAAGGCGCTTGGTGGGCGCCGTTACTGCTGCCTGGTGTTGTCGTTATCGGCCAGCCAGCTTTTGACGAGCGACACGGCCTTGCTTGCCGCTTCCCCTGTGGACGTGAACCGCACCACCTCGACCGGATGCCCCAGTCTGACGAGCGATGCGTGGCGCTCGACCTGCGCAGGAGATAGCCGGCCTTTACCAACCTTGTTCTCGATCATCCGCAGCTTGCCGCCCTTGAGGTAAATCCGTAGATCGGCTTCGCCTGGCGTCAACCCGGTGGCTATAGCATCAGCTTGGGCACGTGGTCCGCGCTTGGCTGAATTCATGTCACCCGCGAGCAGGAACTGCCGTCCATACTCTGGCAAGGCGCGCAGCGCGCGCACCTGAGCCGCCTGCCCTTCGCTTTCCTTGATGGGTGCGTCAGCGACACTCACCTTGCCCTTGGCGCTCGTGCGGATGACCACGCGCTTCCCGTTGACGCGGGTGGTTTGGGTGGTGGCTTTTCCCATGGCTGTCTCCTCGTGTGGTGGCTCGCCAGTGGCGGTGGCGACACACATACTTTCCGAGAGAGGAGCGAAAACGGGTAGTCGATTTGTGAAATATTTTTTGCGCAAACAAAAAGACCGGCTGAACGCCGGCCTTTTTTTAGTGCTCGTCACCGCGATGCGGACATCGCTTCATCAGCTTCTTGATCGTCCGTCGATCTCCGCCGAACCGATCCATGACCTCGACGGCCTTTGGCAGGCTGACCGAATATTCCTGTTGCAGTTGCTCGACGGTGTATGGCTGCGTTTCGTTGTCTGGCATGGCGCCCTCCTTCTGACCCGCAAATGCGACCACCCTGATTCGAGTTCCAGTCAAAATGCAGGTTGCACCCGGACCGCCCTTCTGCCCGGTGCACGTTGCCCAGTTAAAATCATCATGAGAACCGTGCGCGCGGCACACCGCCCTGCACGGTTGCACGTGTAGGGGTATATATAAATATATACCCTACTAAACGTGCACTAACCGGGCAGCGCTGTGCAGGTGTCTCTGCCCGTATGTGCACAGTTAGTGCACGGATAGAAAATGACCTATTCGGGCGGTATCAGGGGTTGTATTCTTGGAAGATACAGGCGATCAAATAATCTAGAACGGGGAGGCTAGTGTTCATGGGGACAAGAGTAAATTTGGATGCAATGATTCAGCGTGCAGATTTTGCCACTGCTGATGGTGAATACACGATGGATCTGTTCCAGAACTTCACGGTTTCAAATTTGGAGCCAGGCTCTCCTGTTCGCCAGCTTCTACGAAAACCAGATTTTCAGCGAGAAACCTACCACTGGACGCCAACTCAGGTCGCGACTTTCCTCGCAAGCTTTCTGGATAATGAGTTAATTCCCTCTTTGATACTTTGGAAATCACAGTCTTTCATCTTTGTTATAGACGGAGGGCACCGCTTAAGCGCTCTGCGAGCATGGATAGAGGATGATTATGGCGACGGCCCTATATCCAGATCGTTCTATGGTGATGGTATCTCTGACGAGCAAAAGCGGAACGCCAAAAAAACCCGCACGCTGGTAGAGTCTAAAGTTGGCCGCTTTGCTAAAATGAAGGGTGTGGTCGCAAACAATGTCAACGGTAGTGAGGCCGAGATTAAAAGAGCGCACCTGCTCTTTACTAGAGGCCTCAATCTACAATGGGTGCAGGGGACAGCATCTGTCGCCGAAAGCTCATTTTTTAAGATTAACTCCCAAGGCACCCCACTGGATGACACTGAAGAACTCTTACTTCGCAACCGAAAGAAACCAATTGCAATAGGTGCACGCGCAGTCGTTCGATCTGGAAGCGGCCATAAATACTGGTCTGCATTTTCGCCAGAACGACAGCGTGACATCGAGCAAGCAGCGGAACAACTTCATCGTGTTATATTTAAGCCAGAGGTAGACTCGCCGGTGAAAACTCTGGACCTTCCGTTGGGAGGGTCTGT
>Ga0075370_10001492_pt1 | contig 10201 bp, 8 predicted proteins | sample EndMethybrTD3035_FD_71398 | JGI IMG/M metagenome (GOLD analysis project Ga0075370, IMG submission 71398) | Populus endosphere microbial communities from Tennessee, USA - Endosphere MetaG P. TD hybrid TD303-5 | ecosystem: Host-associated > Plants > Roots > Endosphere | place: USA: Tennessee... | reverse complement strand
TCGTCGACGCGCACGACGGTGATGAACGCGAGCCCGTACTGCAGCAGGCGCGTGGGCCAGACGGACGGGGACGCCGCGACCGGGGTCCGGGAGCGCCGCCGCAGCGGTTCGGGGGAATCGGGGGACATGGCCGGGAACGATCCTTTGTACAATGCTTTCGGCAGGACGGGAGACAGGCTATAGATGAGCTCGGAGTTCGTACTGGTTCTCACGACGGTTCCCGCCGACGCGGACGCGCCCGCCTTCGCGCAGGCGCTGGTCGAGGCGCGGCTGGCGGCGTGCGTCAACGTCCTCCCGCCGATGGAGTCGGTCTACCGCTGGCGCGGGACGATCGAGCGCGAGACCGAGCGCCAGGTCATCATCAAGACGACCCTGCCGCGCATCGACGCGCTCTGGCAGCGCGTGCGCGAGCTGCACCCGTACGAGGTCCCGGAGTTCATCGTGCTGCCGATCGTCGACGGCAACCAGGCCTATCTGCAGTGGATCGCGGACAGCACCACTTAGGGAATCTGGAGATTTGGGAATCTGGGAATCTGGGAATCTGACGATCGGGTGATCTGACGATCGGGTGATCTAGCGGCGGCGGTGGCGCAGGAATTCCACGACCACCGGCAGCAGCGAGACCGCGACGATGCCGATCGTCACGAGCGAGAAGTTGTTCTTGATGATCGGCACGTTGCCGAAGAGGACGCCGGCGAGCACGCACAGGCCTACCCACATGACGGCGCCCACCGCGTTGTAGAGCACGAACGAGGCGGCGGTCATCTGCGCCGCGCCGGCGACGAAGGGGACGAACGTGCGCACGATGGGCACGAACCGCGCCAGGATGATCGCCTTGCCGCCGTAGTGCTCGAAGAAGGCGTGCGCGCGCGCCAGGTACTCGCGGTTCATCAGGCGTCCGAGGCGGCTGCTCGTGTCGGTGGCGCTGAAGATCTTCGGGCCGATCCGCCGGCCGATGGCGTAGTTGACCGCGTTGCCGCTGAAGGCCGCGATCGTCAGCAGCACGAACAGCAGCCAGGGGTTGAGGCCGCCGCCGGCCGTCGCCGCCAGCGCGCCCGCCGCGAACAGCAGCGAGTCGCCGGGCAGGAACGGCGTCACCACCAGCCCGGTCTCGGCGAACACGATCCCGAACAGGATCCCGTAGACCCAGACGCCGTAGGTGTTGACGAACTCGATGAGGTGCTTGTCGAAGTGGAGAACGAAATCAATCACGCGAGCGCCTGCCTTATGTCGTCGATCAGATCCCGGGCATCTTCGATCCCGGCCGAGATGCGGACCATGCTGTCGGTGAGGCCGATGGCCTGACGCCGTTCCGGCGGGACCGACGCGTGCGTCATCGACGCCGGATGGCTGATCAGCGTCTCGACCCCGCCGAGGCTCTCCGCCAGCGCCATCAGCTTGACGCGGTTGCAGACCTCGCGGGCCGCCTCGAACGTGCCCGCGTCGAACGTCAGCATGCCGCCGAAGCCGAGCATCTGCCGCGCCGCCAGCGCGTGCTGCGGATGCGACGGCAGCCCGGGATAGTAGACGCGCGTCACCTTCGGATGCGACGCCAGGTATTCCGCCAGCGCCTGGCCGTTGGCGTTGTGCTGCGCCATGCGGACCATCAGCGTCTTGGTGCCGCGCAGCACCAGCCACGAATCGAACGGACTCAGGATCGCGCCCGCCGCGTTCTGGATGAACCGCAGCCAGGCGACGTCCTCCTCGCGCGTCGCGATGACCACGCCGCCGACGCTGTCGCTGTGGCCGTTGAGGTACTTCGTCGTGCTGTGCACGACCATGTCGGCGCCGAGCGGAATCGGCCGCTGGACGGCGGGGCTGGCGAACGTGTTGTCCACCACCAGCCGCGCCTCGTGCCGGCGGGCGAGCCCGGCGACGGCCTCGATGTCGGTCAGCCGCATCACCGGATTGGTCGGCGTCTCGACGAAGATCATCTTGGTCGCCGGCCGCATCGCCTGCTCGACGAGATGGAGGTCCGACGTGTCGACGTAGGTGAACTCGAGCCCGTACTTCCGCAGCACCTTGTCGAACAGCCGGAACGTGCCGCCGTAGGTGTTGTCGGTGACGACGACGTGGTCGCCCGACTGGAGCAGCGTGGTGACGGCGTCGATGGCGGCCATCCCCGACGCGAACGCGAACGCGGCGGCGCCGCCCTCGATCGCCGCGAGGTTCTGCTCGAGCGCGGTGCGCGTCGGATTCTGGGTCCGCGCGTACTCGTAGCCCTTGTGATGCCCGAGCGATTCCTGCACGTAGGTGGAGGTCTGGAAGATCGGCGTGATAATCGCGCCGGTGCCGGGATCGGGCGTCTGTCCCGCATGGATGCAGATGGTCGGGAAGCGCGCGTCCGGCGGGAGTTTCATGCTCTAATAATCGCACATGGCGCGACGTCCACTGCCCCGGCCCGCCGCCGCGCCGCAGCCGACCGCACGCGCGCTGCTGCTTCGGACGTGGCCGGGACGCGTGTTCATCGGCGCCGCCGCAGTGAAGTTCGTCTTCGCGATCTGGCGCGTCGCCGCGGATCTGCCGGCCGCCGCGCGCGTCGTCAGCGGCGGCGCCACGATCGCGCTCGCCGTCGCGCTCGTCATGTTCGTCTGGCGGCTGTTCGTGCAGGTGAAGCGCCGCCTGCTGTGGCGCGTCCGCCGGAAGCTGATCCTCTCCTACATCTTCATCGGCGTCATCCCGTCGCTGCTGATCCTCGTCTTCTTCCTGTTCGCGGGCAGCCTCGTGTTCATGAACGTGAGCGCGTACCTCTTCCGCGACGGCTACGAGAAGGTGATCGAGGACGCGCGCGTCAGCGCCCAGGCGGCGGCGATGGAGATCGTGCGCGAGCCGGCGCGCGCCGCCGAGACGATCGACCGCGTGCACCGCATCCGATCCGACGGCTATCCCGACGTGTCGGTCGGCTATCTCGCGCCGGACGGCACGAGCGTGCTGGCGGGACCGTGGAAGGCGCTGCCGGTCCCCGACGGCGTGCCGCCGTGGCTGGCCGCGCGCGACGGCTTCCAGGGGGCGATCGGCGTCCCGGTCAAGGACGCCGCCGGCGAGGAGGACCTCGTCGTCCGGACGCTGGTGAAGGTCGGCCCCGGCGGCGCCGCCGGCGCCGTCGTCGTCGACATTCCGCTCGACGAGCAGGTGCTGCACCAGGTCTACGTCAACACCGGCGTGCGCCTCGAGAACGTGTTCGACACCCGCGAGGAGAGCGCCGCCGCGACGCGGGGGAGCCAGGGCGGCCGCTCCGCCGCGTTCTTCGAGAACAGCCTCGCGCGCGTGAACGTCTTCGACTGGAAGACCGGCGGCGAGCACCATGACACGCTCGTCCTCGCCTACCGGCTGCGCGATCTCTACAGCCACCTCTCGAGCGCGCAGGCGATCGTCGTGCGCGACGGCATGCGGCTCTCCGACGCGCTGTTGTACTTCCTCATCGTCGTCGGCGTCCTCTTCCTGATCATCGAGGCGGCGGCGCTGACGATGGGCCTGGCGCTGGCGCGGTCGATCACCAGCTCGGTGCACGAGCTGTTCATGGGCACCGAGCGCGTCCGGCAGGGGGACTTCACGCACCGCATCGACATCCAGTCGAAGGACCAGCTCGGCGAGCTGGCCGACTCGTTCAACCAGATGACCGGCAGCATCGAGAACCTGCTGCAGACGGCGGCCGAGAAGAAGCGCCTCGAGGAAGAGCTGCGCATCGCGCGGCAGATCCAGATGTCGCTGCTGCCGCGGGGCCCGCTCGATTTCCCCGGCCTCGGCGTGACGGCGCTCTGCGTGCCCGCGCGCGAGGTCGGCGGCGACTACTACGACTTCTTTCCGCTCGGGCCCAAGCGCCTGGGCGTGCTGATCGCGGACGTGTCGGGCAAGGGCACCTCGGCCGCCCTCTACATGGCGGAGCTGAAGGGGCTGGTCCTGTCGCTCAGCCAGATCTACCAGTCGCCCCGGCAGCTGCTCATCGAGGTGAACCGGATCATCTCCGACAACCTCGATACGCGCAGCTTCATCACGATGACCTACGCGGTGATCGACCTCGACGCGTGCGTGATGACGTTCGCCCGCGCCGGGCACACGCCGGTGGTCTTCCTGAAGGACGGCGACGTCCGCGGCGCGCAGAGCCTGCTGCCCAACGGCCTCGTGGTCGGACTGCGCATCCCGGGCGCGCACGAGAAGTTCGTCGAGCTGCTCGAGGAGCAGCGCATCGACCTCGCCAGGGGAGACGTCATCGCCCTCTACACCGACGGCATCACCGAGGCGATGGACGCGCGCAGCGATCTGTTCGGCGACGCGCGCCTCAGCCGCCTCATCGCCGAGCACGGCCATCTCGACGCGGCCGATCTCCGCGAGCGGATCCTCCGCGAGATCGAGGCGTTCGTCGGGCAGGCCGACCAGCACGACGACATGACGATGATCCTGATCAAGGTGGAGACGGCGGCCGCCGTTCCCGAACGCGTCGCGGTATGAACAGCGACCTCGTCGTCATCTTCCACACGCCGTCGGAGATCGAAGCCAACGTCGTCCGCGGGCTGCTGGAGACGCACGAGATTCCCTCGGTCCTGCTCAGCGACAACTCGCGCACCGCGTTTCCGCTCGCGCTCAACGACCAGGCCTGGGAGCGGCGCGTCGCCGTCGCCCCCGAGCACGCGGCGGCGGCGCTGCGCATCATCGAGAGCCATCGCGACGACGTGCCGGGGAGCCGCGGGCGCATCGTCCCGTTCGGCTCGGAGCTGGAGCCGCTCGAGCGCGCCATCGCCTACCGCTTCAAGGATCGCGGCATGCTCGAGCACGCGCTGACCCACCGGTCGCGCGTGCACGAAGACGCCAGCGGCGGCGTGTTCGACAACGAGTCGATGGAGTTCCTCGGCGACTCGGTGCTCGGGTTCGTGATCGCCGACATGCTCTTCCGCGAGTTCCCGCAGCACAACGAGGGGCAGAAGTCGAAGCTGAAGGCGTCGCTCGTCTCGTCGGCGTCGCTGGCCAAACTGGGGGAGCGCCTCGGGCTCGGCCAGTTCCTGATCCTCGGCCGCGGTGAGGAGAAGACGGGCGGCCGGCGCAAGCACGCGATCATCGCCGACTGCTACGAGGCGCTGATTGCCGCGGTCTATCTCGACGGCGGCGTCGAGCCGGTGCGCGCCTTCATCCAGCGCGAGTTCGCCGATCTCATCGCCGAGGCGCGTCGCACCGGCGCCGAGGCGTCGTTCACGGACGACTGGAAGTCGGCGCTGCAGGAATGGCTGCAGTCCCGCGGCCGCGGCCTCCCGGCCTACCGCCTCGCCGACGAAGTGGGGCCGGACCACCGCAAGTCGTTCCTCGTCGAAGTGGTCGTGGAAGGGGAGGCCGTCGCGTCCGCCGAAGGCCGGAGCAAGAAGGAAGCGGCCCAGGCCGCCGCCCGAGCCGCGCTCGAAAAGCTCAGCGCGTGATTCGGCATCGGGACTTGCCGGCGCGCCGGCGCCTCAGTCGATCTCGATGATCCCCGAGTACTTGTCGCGCTCGGCTGGCGTACCGGCCAGCGCGAGTGACGGCTGCGCCTGCGGCAGGCGTCCGAGCACGTATTCGTGCAGCTCGCGCGTGATGTCTTCTTCCGCCGGCGGCGCGGCCTGGCCATGGAGGCGGACCCACAGCCGCAGCATCGGATCCGCGAAGCTGTAGCGCTTCTGGCGCGAGACGATGAGGTCGACGTCCTCGAGCCACGACAGGTAGTCCTTCGTCGATCCCGGCGTCCGCCGCAGGCGGTGCGCGATCTCGGTGAGCGTCAGCGGCTCTTCCTGCGCCAGCACGTCGAGAATCGCCTTGAGCGCGCCGTAGCCGCGCGCGCGGTGCAGACGGAGCTCGTAGCAGAAGCGGCAGGTCTGCGCGAGCTGCCCGCCGGGGGCGAGCAGCGCGGCGAGCGCGCCGACCGGGTCGGCCGCGCCGCGCGACGCGAGGGCGGTCGCGGTCTCGGCGATCGCGCGGGCGTAGGACGGACGGCCGTCGGACAGCGTCTGCACCAGGCGGGCGAGCTCGGCATGGCGGCGCTCGGCCTCGGCTTCACCCGCCGCCGCGCCGCGGACGTGATCGTCGTCGTGCGCGCCGGGCAGCGTCGCGCGGATCTCCTCCGCGGTGAGCGGCGCGACGTTGATGATCTCGAACTGCGACGGCGCGTCGCGCAGCAGCCGGTGCGCACGGGCGGCGTAGCGCGTCGTCAACACGAACCGGTTGCCGCTCGAGGCGAGCGCGCCGAGCAGGTCGCGCAGCACGCTGCGCAGTCCGGGAAAGCTCTCGAACGTACGCAGCTCGAGGAACTCGTCGAGCAGGAACGTCGCCGGCGCCAGGCCGGGGGCGCGCGCCGTGTCGAGGAACGCGAGCGTGGCGTCGAACGCCTCACGGGCGCCGCGCACCTCGCCGGGCTGTCCGTACGCGGGCACGCCGGGGAAGGGCGACGAGCTACGCACGGCGTCGAGGAAGCGCTCGGGCGTCGTCGCCACGGCCTCGACGTTGACGTACTGCGCCTGCGTACGGCCGATCAGATCGCGCAGCCGCAGCAGCAGCGACGTGCGGCCGGTGCCGCAGCCGCCGAGCACGACCGGGATGCGAGGTCCGGAGGAACCGTCGAGCGCGCTGAGTACGCGCTTCTCCAGCGAGGGACGCTCGGGAACCATCATCGTTGTGGGCCTCGGTCGGCAAGGGGGTTCACACCCAGCATGGGCATGTCGAGTCCATTCTCTTTCGCCGCCGCGATCGCGTCGGGATAGCCCGCGTCGGCGTGACGCACCACGCCGCTGCCGGGATCGCACGTCAGCACGCGCTGCAGCTTGTCGTCGGCCTCGCGCGTGCCGTCGGCCACCACGACCATGCCGGCATGCAGCGAATAGCCGATGCCGACGCCGCCGCCGTGATGGACGGACACCCAGGTGGCGCCTGAAGAGGTATTGAGGAGCGCGTTCAGCACCGGCCAGTCGGCGATGGCGTCGCTGCCGTCGCGCATGTGCTCGGTCTCGCGGTTCGGCGACGCGACCGATCCCGTGTCGAGGTGATCGCGTCCGATGACGATCGGCGCCTTGACGACGCCGCGCCGGACCAGGTCGTTGATCGCAAGACCGAAGCGCGCGCGCTCGCCGTAGCCGAGCCAGAAGATCCGCGCGGGCAGTCCCTGGAACGCGACGCGCTCGCGCGCCAGGCGGATCCAGCGGCAGAGCGCGGCGTCGCCGGCGAACATCTCGAGCGCGAGCCGATCGGTGGCCTCGATGTCGGCCGGATCGCCCGAGAGCGCCGCCCACCGGAACGGTCCCTTGCCGCGGCAGAACAGCGGACGGATGTACTCCGGCACGAAGCCGGGGATGCGGAACGCGTCGGCGACGCCGGCCTTCTCGGCCTGCGCGCGGATGTTGTTGCCGTAGTCGAAGGTGACGGCGCCGGCGTCCTGCAGCGCGCGCATGCCGCGGACGTGCGCGCCCATGGCGGCCAGCGAGCGCCGCTGGTACTCGGACGGGTTCGCGGCGCGCAGCGCGCGCGCGTCCGCCAGCGACATCCCGTTCGGCACGTAGCCTTCGAGCGCGTCGTGCGCCGAGGTCTGGTCGGTGACGACGTCGGCGCGGAACCCGCGGCGCGCGAGCTCCGGCAGCACGTCGGCGGCGTTGGCCTCGAGCGCGATCGACCGCGGCTGCCGGGCCGCCCGCAGCGTCTCGACGCGCGCGAGCGCCTCGTCGATCGAGCGCACGTGCTCGTCGACGTAGCGCGTCTCCAGGCGCCGCTGAATGCGCGACGGATCGACTTCGACGACGAGCGCGATGCCGTCGTTCATCGTCACCGCGAGCGGCTGCGCGCCGCCCATGCCGCCGAGGCCGGCGGTGACGACGACGCGGCCGGCGAGCGAGCCGCCGAAGTGCCGGCGCGCCACCTCGGCCAGGGTCTCGTAGGTGCCCTGCAGGATGCCCTGCGTACCTATATAGATCCAGCTACCCGCCGTCATCTGGCCGTACATCGTCAGGCCGCGATCTTCGAGATCGCGGAACGTGTCCCAGTTCGCCCACGCCGGCACCAGCAGCGCGTTGGCGATGAGGACGCGCGGCGCCCATGGATGCGTGCGGAAGACGGCGACCGGCTTGCCCGACTGGATGAGCAGCGTCTCGTCGTGCTCGAGGCGCCGCAGCGTGGCGACGATCGCGTCGAAGGCGGCCCACGATCGCGCGGCGCGTCCCGAGCCGCCGTAGACGACGAGATCGTCGGGGCGCTCCGCCACCTCCGGATCGAGGTTGTTCATCAGCATCCGCAGAGCGGCTTCCTGCTGCCACCCTTTGCAGGAAATGGCTGCGCCGCGCGGCGCGCTGACGTGGCGGCTCAGGGTCGTCATCGTATCGGAGCGATGTTCGCACGGGACGTCGCAGCCGTCACGCGCGGAAGGTTAGCAATCTAGAAACGTACGCGCGCGTTGTCAATTCGATTCTGAAAAATTTCTTACTTGACTTCTACGGCACACGCGCGTTCGAACGCACCACGAGTGATCAATTTTGAGATCGCGCCGATATCCGGCGACGGCGGACGGTCGCGATCGAGCGTGGGCACGCCGGAGCGTACGCGTGCGTGGACCGGCGCGAGCGCCGGCGACGTCGTCAGCGGCGCGAGCAGGTCGATCGCCTGGCACGCCAGCAGGATTTCGATCGCGAGCACGTCCGTGGCGAGCACGAGCGCGCGCTCCGCCTTCAGCGCGGCCGCCATGCTCATGCTGACGTGGTCCTCGCGGTTGGCCGAGGTGGGGATCGTGTCGACGCTGGCGGGATGCGCGAGTGTCTTGAGCTCGGACACCAGGGCCGCCGCCGTCACCTGCGCCATCATGTAGCCCGAGTGCAGGCCGGACTCGCGCGTCAGGAACGGCTCGAGTCCGCTCAGCGCGGGATTGACGAGGCGGTCCGACCGCCGTTCGGAGATCGTCGCGAGCTGGAGCAGGCCGATCACGAGCAGATCGGCGGAGACGGCAACCGGCGCGCCGTGAAAGTTGCCGCCCGACACGATGTCGCCGGCGTCGGCGAACACCATCGGGTTGTCGGTGGCGGCGTTGGCCTCGATCGCCAGCGTCGCGCGTGCGTGCGCGAACGCATCGCGCGCTGCGCCATGCACTTGCGGCGCGCACCGCATGGAGTATGCGTCCTGTACGCGGCCGCAGTTCTCGTGCGATCGATTGATCGCGCTGTCCTGAAGCAGGACGAGCAGGTTCGCGGCGGACGTTCGCTGTCCAGGATGTGGACGGGGATCGTGGAGCCGCGCCTCGAACGGATGATAGGAGCCGCGCAGCCCGTCGATCGTCAGCGCCGCCGCCACGTCGGCGGCACGCGCGAGCCGATCGGCGCCGAGCACGGCCAGCGCGGCCACCGCGGCCGAGGCCTGCGTGCCGTTGATGAGCGCGAGTCCTTCCTTCGGGCCGAGGTCGACGGGCGACAGTCCGGCGCGCGCGAGCGCTGCCGCGCCGTCGAGTACCGTCGTGTCGTCTCCCACGCTAGCCTGTCCTTCGCCGATCAGCACCAGCGACAGGTGCGCGAGCGGCGCGAGGTCGCCGCTGGCGCCGACCGACCCGCGGCTCGGCACGATCGGGTGCACGCGCGCGTTGAGCGCCGCGATCAGGAGCTCGAGCGTCGATCGCCGGATGCCCGAGAAGCCCTTGGCGAGGACGTTGGCCCGCAGCGCCATCATCGCCCGCACCGCGCGGACGGGGAGCGGCGTGTCGACCCCCGCCGCGTGGCTGCGCAGCAGGTTGCGCTGCAGCTCGCCGAGCGCGTCCTTCGCGATTTTCACCTCGGCCAGCGATCCGAAGCCGGTGTTGATGCCGTAGACCGGCGCGTCGCCCGAGGCGTGGCGATCGACGACGGCGCGCGAGGCGTCGATGCCGGCCGCGGCGGCGGGCGAGAGCGCGACCGGCGCGAAATCGTCCGCGATCGCCAGCAGATCCGCCAGCGTGAGCGACGAGCCGTCGAGCTGAATCATCAGGTGGACTAGAATACTTTGTCGCGGCGGCGACGAGCGAGCCGACAGGGCAGGCCACGCAGCGGATCGGGGAGCGACGATGAACATAGCGGTGCTGGGCGCGCAGTGGGGAGACGAGGGCAAGGGCAAGATCGTCGACCTCCTGACGCCGAACTTTTCGATCGTGGCGCGCTACCAGGGCGGCCACAACGCGGGACATACCGTCTACGCCAACGGGCGCAAGTTCGTCCTGCGGCTGCTGCCGTCGGGGATCCTGCACGAC
>Ga0075370_10001491_pt1 | contig 10202 bp, 7 predicted proteins | sample EndMethybrTD3035_FD_71398 | JGI IMG/M metagenome (GOLD analysis project Ga0075370, IMG submission 71398) | Populus endosphere microbial communities from Tennessee, USA - Endosphere MetaG P. TD hybrid TD303-5 | ecosystem: Host-associated > Plants > Roots > Endosphere | place: USA: Tennessee... | reverse complement strand
ATCGCGATATCGAGTGCCCTGCGGGCGATTCCGACGTACACATTCGACAGCAGCGGCAGATACCAGCCGAGCAGCAGACCGATGTAGTCGGGATAGTCGGGGCCGACGGGATGAATCGCGACGGTCTTGTGGGCGTCCGCGTGCGCGTCGGTGAACACAGTGTCGTGACTGGCGGTCGCGCGCACGCCGAGCGCATTCCAGGTCTCCTCGATGCGGACACCGGGGGTCTCACGGTCGACGAAGGTGTGCACGATCAACGGGTTTTCAGGATCGGAGTCGTCGCGGGCGTGGATGCCGATCTGGTCCCAGACCGGCGACAACGACGTGAAGGTCTTGCGCCCGGTGATCCGGTACGAGCCGTCGGCCTGGGGAATCGCCCGTACCACTGCGTCATCGAGACCGACGTCGTTGCCCCGCTCACCGTGCCCGGCGGCGAAGACGTCGCCTGCGGCGATGTCGCGCAACAACCATTCGAGGTCGCCGACGCCGCGCGTCACCGCGTGCGCTGCCGACCCGGCCCAATAGAGGTGCATGTTGAGGGCCAGCGCGGTAGCCGGTGCCCAATAGCCGAGGTGCCGCTGCTCGCGGGCCAGTTCGGTGAGCGACACGTCTGCGCCACCGAGCCGCTGCGGGAGTGGGGCCTTGAGGTATCCGGCCCCGAGAATCTCAGCGAAATCCTCGGCGAAGAACGAATTCTCGACGTCGTAACGTGCGGCGCGGCCGTGGAACCGCTGATAGTCGTCCGCGGAGAAGTAGCGACTGCGGAAGCCGCCGGCCGCCAACGGACTGGTGGGACTCACCACTGCCGGCTTCGGGTCCGGGGTGTAGGTGACGACGGTGAGGCCTGCCGCGTTGGCGTTGGTGACGGTCATAGGTCGATGATGCCGCCATCTCACGGACACACCAGGATTCGAGTCTCGCAGATTCTGACCGTCGAGCCGATTCCGACTCAGAAGGACAGCAGGTTGTCCTTGAACAATCGGTGCTCGTACTCCACTCGGGCCAGACCGCGGCGCTGCAACTCCGGAACCAGTCCGTCGACCACTTCGATGACGTACCTGCGTGTCAGCCGCATTCCCGGTGCGGTGATGAGGAATCCGTCGCCGCCCACTTCGTCCATGAGTGCCTCGAGCTTGTCGGCGACCGTCGACGGCGTACCCACCAGGGCATCCTCGGTGGACAGGTACGCCGCGGTGAGTTCGCGCAACGTCTTTCCGCTACCGCGCTGGATGAACGCTTCCAGGGATCCTTTTTCGCCGTTGGTCTGCAGATCATCGGGCAGCGGCTTGTCGAAATCGAACTTGGTGAAATCGATCTCCACGATGGCTGCCAGATGGGCGAGCGTCTTTTCCAGGTAGTACTCGTTGTTGACCAGGCGGTCCAGCTTCGCCCTGGCCTCTTCGTCGGTATCACCGAGATGTGGGGTGATCAGAAACAGGACCTTGATGTCGTCCGGATTGCGCCCGTATTGCACTGCGCGAGCGCGGATGTCGTCACGGTAAGCGATCATCCCCTCGGGATCGGCGGCGGTTCCGACAACCGTATCGGCATATTTCGCGGCGAAATCCTTGCCTTGCGGCGAGCCGCCGGCCTGAGCCAGCACCGGGTGATACTGCGGCGACGGCACGGTGTTCAGTGGTCCGCGACTCTTGTAGTACGCCCCCTGGAAGTCGATGGTGTGCACCTTTGTGTGGTCGACGAAGGTGCCCGATTCGCGGTCGCGCACCACGGCGTCGGGTTCCCAGGAATTCCACAGGGCCCGAACGAGGTCCACGTACTCGTGGGCCCGCGCATAGCGTTCGTCATGGCGCGGCAATTCATCCAGGCCGAAGTTCTGCGCGGAACGGTCCTCGGCGGAGGTGACCATGTTCCACCCCACGCGTCCGCCCGTGAGGTGGTCCAGTGTGTTACACAGCCTGGCCAACAAGAACGGCGGATAGAACGTCGCCGACAGGGTGACGACGAGCCCGAGGTGACTGGTCACGTTCCCCAGCAGCGGTACCAGCGGCGCTGGGTCGTGTTTGGGCGAGTGCAGCGCGTGTTTCAGTTCACGCTCGTAGGTACCGCCGTAGGCGTCGGACACCATGAGCTTGTCCTCGAGCAACAGATAGTCGAACTTCGCCCGCTCCAGGTGCTGAACCAGTTCGACGTAGAAGTCACCAGACCAGTCGAGTCCGCCCGTCGAGCCCCACTGTTCGTTCCATCCGTCCACACAGAAATTAGCAAACCAGCCGAGGTGAAAGCGTCTGTCGCGCGCCACTATAAAACGTCCGCCGCAGGGCGGTGAGGGGTGACATCCGCGGGTTCGACAGTGTCGAGGGTGGCGTCGCTGCGCTGTACCGCAATGCGCTCGGCGTCGCGGTCGAGGCCGCGGCTGAACAGGAAGTACAACACCGAGGACACCAGCAGTCCGACCAGCCAGGAAATGTCGATGCCGCCGAGTAACTCGCCGAGTGGTCCGGCGAAGAACGGTAGGACCGCGAAGGGGACCATCGCGGCGAACCCTACGAAGTACGCGACGATGCCGCGCCAGGACCACGCTCCGTAGACGCCGTGCGGGGTGAACAGATCGGTGATCGCGTACTCCCCGCGACGCACGAAGAAGTAGTCGGTGAGGTTGACGGCGGTCCACGGGACCAGCAGGAACAGCATCAGCGACAGCGCATTGCTGGCGGCGTTGATCACGTGGTCGCCGAACGGCAGTGCGACCACGAGGTATATCGCGATGGTCACCGCGGTGACCGCGATGCGCAAGGTGCGCGTCGGCCGGAAGCGCTTGACCAGATCGACTCCGGTGAGGAATTGCAGAGCGACGCTGTAGGCCGCAGTGGCGGTGCAGACGATCAGGGTGGCTGCCGACGCCAGCGCCAATACCGCGCCGAATCCGCTGAAAACGGCGTTCCCCGCATCGTGCAGCGCAACCAGGGCATCGGTGGCGTTGTAATGAGCCGAAAGCCAAGCGCCGAGGGCGATCAACCACAGCGCCGAGATTCCGGCACCGACGTAGACGCTCGCGACAAGCGAACGTGAGGACGTCTTCGCGGGGAGATAGCGGGTGTAATCGGACACGATGGGCGCCAACGCGATGTTGTAGGCGGCCGATACCGCGAACACCGTGAAGAACGCCGAGGTGACGAACCCGTGCTCGGCAGCAGAAGGCGTTTCCCCGCCGGCGTGGCCGAAGACGACGGCCACGGAGAAGATCGCGACGAGCGGAACGGTCACGTAGAAGACGATCTGGGAGATGCGGTGCAAGTGGTCGTGCCCCGCGATGGCGAACAGGCCGCCGGTGACATTGACCACCAGTCCGACTGCAACGGGTGACCAGTCGAAGATCTGCGCGAGCCCCTGTGCGGTGAGGATGGTGTAGACCACCCCGAACGCCAAGTAGCAGGTGAGGGACATCGCGACGACGACGACCACGCCGTAGAACCCGAACTGAGCGCGGGACTGGATGATCTGCGGCAGGCCGAGGCGCGGTCCCTGCGCGGCGTGAAAGGCCATGAAGAACGTCCCGATGAGCAGACCGAGCGCAGACGCGGTGATCGCCCACGCCACGCTCAGACCGAGGGCGGGGCCGGTGAAGCCCAGTGCGACGGTGAAGAAGCTCCAGTTAGCTATGAAGAACAGCGGGCTGATGCGCCACGGCGATCCATGGCGTTCTTCGGGCGTGATCCAGTCGATTGATCGACTCTCGATGACGCTGCGACTCCTGGGCGCAGCGTCATCGGTGAAACGCTGTGCGTCTGGTGTGATCTCGGTGGACACGAGACACCATATTCGGCATCTCGGCGCCGAAAGTGCAGCCATCTCGTCGCGCTGATTTTTAGTTCGCCAGGGAATGAAAGCGTTGCCGATGTGGTTCGCTAGCTTCGAGATGAAGTTCTTGTTGCTCACGTTGATTGCGCATCTCCGCGACCCCGTGTCAGGTGTGATGAAGAGTCCTGCCGAACGCCTGCAGGAGGTCGTCGACAGCGCGGTGCTGGCCGAGGACCTCGGATTCGATGGTTTCGCAGTCGGTGAGCGTCACGAGGATCCGTTCATCTCGTCATCACCGCCGGTGGTCTTGAGCAATATCGCGGCACGCACGTCGCGGATCGGTTTGTTCACCGCGGTGACGACATTGAGTCTGCTCGATCCCGTGCGTGCTTTCGAGGACTATTCGACGCTCGACAATCTCTCCGGTGGGAGGCTGGAACTGATCATCGGCAAGGGCAACGGAGCCGCGCAGGCAGAGTTGTTCCATGTGACCACCGCCGATCAATGGGACCGCAACCGCGAGGGCTACGAGTTGTTCCGCGCTCTCTGGGACAGCGACCGTGTCACGTGGTCCGGCCACTACCGTCCGCCGCTCGTCGACGCCAAAGCGCTACCGCGCCCGCTGCAGAAGAAGATTCGCGTCTGGCACGGCAGCGCGACAAGTAGGGATTCGGTCGATCTGGCGGCGCAGCACGGTGATCCGATCTTCTCGGCGAACGTGACGTATCCGATAGAGCCCTACGCCGAGCTGGTGGATCACTACCGGCGACGGTGGGAGTTCTACGGCAACGATCCCAGTGACGCCCTGGTAGGCGCGGGAACCGCCGGCTTTCACATCGCCCCGACGTCACAGCGGGCGATCGACGAATTCCGGCCCGCATTCGAGGCGCGGTTGGCATTCGCGCGCAGCGCAGGCCTTCCGGTGGTGTTCGAATCGATCGAGGATTTCGTCGACCGCAGCTCGGCGCTGGTCGGTAGCCCGCAGCAGGTGATCGACAAAGTGAGCCGCTATCACGAGCGGCTAGGGCATGACGTGATCCACCTCAGTGCCGACGCCGACGGACTCACCACGGCGCAGAAGCTCCGTAGCCTCGAGCTGTTTCAGGCCGATGTGGCTCCCGTGTTGCGTGCACAGCTGCCCAGCAGACCGCTGTCAGCTCAAGCGGAACGGAAAGAGGTTGTGGCATGACAGAATCCACTTTGGCTCAAGCGTGGAACGACTGGCACGCCGAGCGGGAACGCTACTACGGCGACCCGCTGGGGTGGGTCAGCCTGGTCGGTCTCTATTGGCTCACAGACGAATTCGATACGATTGCCGATCTTCCGGGTAAGTGGCGTGCGGACGGCGACGCGGTGTACGTCGAGGGTATCGACGGCGCCGACCGGCTCGAGCCTGTGGAGGGTGCGCCCGGCCTGCTCGTCGAGGACGGCGACCGTCGTATCGAGGTGATCCGCCGAACCGGCTCGGTGGCACTGCGCGTTCACGACCCGAAATCGCCGCACCTGCAGTCCTATCGCGGAATTCCCACCTACCCGCCCAGCGAAAGCTGGGTCGTACCCGGCCGTTTCTCGCCCTACGACCAACCGCGGGCCGTGACGACCGGTGCCGTCGTCGAGGGCCTCGAACACCACCATCGTGCGATCGGTGTCGTCGACTTCGAACTGGCGGGGGTTGCGTTGCAGCTGTTGGCCTTCGGCGGCCGCGACGGCGGTCTACACATCTTGTTCACCGATTCGACCAGTGGTGTGACAACGTATCCCGCATGCCGATCGCTGGCGATCGACAAGCCTTCGGCAGACGGAGTGGTGACGCTCGACTTCAACCGCGCGTCGAACCTCCCGTGCGCATTTACCGACTTCGCGACGTGCCCGGTAGCGCCTGCGGAGAACAGGCTGACGGTTGCCGTCGAGGCCGGTGAGAAGAACCCTCGCTAGCTAGGCCGCGACGGAGGCGGCAGCCACGGCGTCGAAACGGTCAAGCACCGTCGCGGCGACCAGGTTGTGCGAACCCAACGGCTCGGCCATCGGAATGCCATGTGCGGCAGCATAACTCGCGATGCGATCGGTGATGACGCCGTGCGCCAGGAACCACGGCGCGATCACCAGATGGCGGGCGCCTGCGGCCCGCAGATTCTCCACGGTCTCGGCGACGCTGGGCTGTGGTCCGGTCGCGAACGCGACGCCGGTACCCGCCCACCGGGTCCCTGCGCTGAGTGCACGCGCCACCGTCGACGTCCGCGCGTTGGCGGCCGAGTTCGACGAGCCTACGGCGACGACCACGACACCCAGACCGTCGGTTTCAGGAGACACCCCGATCTCGGACAGCCGCTGCCGCAACACCGACAGCAGGGCGGGATCCTCGCCGAGCACCTCGGCCTGTTCAACTCGCGCGCCCGCCGCGACGATCATCTCGGGGATGTCGATTCGGGCGTGATAGGCGTCGGCCAACAGGAAGGGCACCACGACACCGGCGGGCAGATCGACAAGCACGTCGCGAAGATCGGGGTCGGTCTTCTCCAGAAAGGCGGCGCGGACGTCGAGCCAGGGCCGCAGCCGCCGGATCCGGCCGGCGACGGCATGGGTGACGGCCGCCGAGCGAGGATCGACGCTGCCGTGTGCCGCGAGGACTAGTGGGCGATGGGCGGGAGCCAGCAGCGTCACGACGCGTGCAGCCCGCATTCCGTCTTGGACTGACCTGCCCAGCGACCGCTGCGCGGATCGGCGCCCGCGGCGGGCTTGGCCGTGCACGGTGCGCAGCCGATCGACGGATAACCCTCGAAGACAAGCGGATTCACCAGCACGTCGTGGGCGTCGATGTAGTTCTGCATGTCCTCGTCGGACCACGCCGCGATGGGATTGATCTTCACGAGACCGAACGCCTTGTCCCAACTGATCAGCGGCGCGTTGGCCCGCGTCGGAGCTTCGACGCGTCGGATGCCGGTGACCCACGCCGAGTAACCGCGCAGCGCCTTGGACAGCGGTTCGACCTTGCGCATCCGGCAGCACTCGCTGGGCTCACGGGCGAACAGATCCTTGCCGAACACCTCGTCCTGCTTGGCGACGCTGTTCTCCGGCGTGACGTTGACCACGTTGATGTCGTAGACGGCCTCGACGGCGTCCCGCGTGCCGATGGTCTCGACGAAGTGGTAGCCGGTGTCGAGGAACAACACGTCGACGCCCGGACGCACCTTCGACGCCAGGTCGACGAGCACCGCATCCTGCATGTTGGATGCGACGACGTAATTTCCGGCGAAGTGCTCTTCGGTCCATCGCAGCAGCTCATCGGCGCCTGCGCCGTCGAGTTCGGCCGCCCCGCGTTCGGCCAGCGCGATCAAGTCGTTCTCGGTCATCACTTCAGTCATCGCAAATCCGCCTCGTCTGCTCGTACGGCCCACGTAGCGAAACGCTCACCCTGCTCGCGTTGTTTCACGAAATTGCGAACAACCCGGTCGATGTAGTCGCCGAGTTCGGTGGAGAGCACTTTGTGCTGGCGCAGCTTGCGGCCGAAACCGCTGTCCAGACCCAGGCTGCCGCCGAGATGCACCTGGAATCCCTCCTCGGGACCGTTGCCCTCGTCGACCATCTGACCCTTGAAGCCGATGTCGGCGACCTGGATGCGGGCGCACGAGTTAGGGCACCCGTTGATGTTGATGGTGATCGGCACGTCGAGCTGAGCGTTGATGTCCTCCAGCCGCTTGTCCAGCTCGGGCACCAGCACCTGCGCCCGGTTGCGGGTCTCGGCGAAGGACAGCTTGCAGTACTCGATGCCGGTGCAGGCCATCAGGTTCTGACGCCAATGCGACGGCGTCGACGGCAGCCCGAGCGCGTCCAACCCCTCGCGCAGCGCGTCGAGCTTGTCGTCCGGAACGTCGAGGACGACCAGCTTCTGGTACGGCGTGAACCGGATCCGGTCCGAGCCCGCGGCATCGGCGAGGTCGGCGACCTTCGTCAGCGTCGTTCCGGTGACGCGGCCCGCGATAGGAGCGACGCCGACGGCGTTGAGGCCGTTTTTCTGCTTCTGCACGCCGACGTGGTCGAGCGGATGCTTCAGCGGCTCGGGGGCGGGGCCGTCGATCAGCTTGCGGCCCAGGTACTCGTCCTCGATGACCTGGCGGAACTTTTCGACGCCCCAGTCCTTGATCAGGAACTTCAGTCGCGCCTTGCTGCGCAGCCTGCGGTAGCCGTAGTCGCGGAATGCCGAGGTCACGGCCTCCCAGACGTCGGGCACCTCGTCGAGCGGGATCCACGCGCCGACACGCTGGGCCAGCATCGGGTTCGTCGACAGTCCGCCGCCGACCCACAGGTCAAGGCCAGGACCGTATTCGGGATGGTTGACCCCGATGAATGCCACGTCGTTGACCTCGTGGGCGACGTCCTGCAGACCCGAGATCGCGGTCTTGAACTTGCGCGGCAGGTTGGACAGCGTCGGGCTGCCGATGTAGCGGCGCACGATCTCGTCGATCGCCGGCGTCGGATCGAGGACCTCATCGAGCGACTCGCCCGCCAGGGGCGAACCGAGCACGACGCGGGGGCAGTCACCGCACGCCTCGGTCGTCTGCAGTCCGACCGCGGCCAGCCGGTCCCAGATCTCGGGCACGTCTTCGATCCGGATCCAGTGGTACTGCACGTTCTCGCGGTCGGAGATGTCGGCGGTGTCGCGGGCGAACTCGGTGGAGATCTCGCCGATGGTGCGCAGGGCGGCGCTGCTCAGGGCGCCACCGTCGCAGCGCACCCGCATCATGAAGTACTCGGCCTCGAGGATGTCGGCGTTCTCGTCGCCGGTCCAGGTGCCGTCATAACCCTGCTCGCGCTGGGTGTAGAGGCCCATCCAGCGCATCCGGCCGCGCAGGTCCTGCTTGTCGATGCTGCTGAAACCCTGCTTGGAGTAGATGTCGACGATGCGGCTTCGCACGTTCAGTGCGTCATCGTCCTTCTTGAACTGTTCGTTGGGGTTGAGCGGTTCGCGATATCCGAGCGCCCACTGCCCCTCGCCACGTGGGCGTTTGATGGGCTTGGCTGTGGTCATGTAGTTGGGCTCCTTACGGGGGAGCCGGATCGCGCATCTCACCGGTGGGCTGACCGGCGGCGCAGATCCGGCGGCCAGCTGACAAGTCTGGGCGGTCTACGACGTCAAGGCAGACAACAACAGCTACATACGCGCTTGAAGTCGACGTGCCGACGCACCACCAGCGAGACGCGGTGGGTATGGATGCGGGCGGCAGTCACGTGCCCAATTGTGCCACGGAGACCCCGTACAGCCCTAACCGGGCGAGATTTGCGCTCACGGTGAGCGAAAGTCCGCTCTGGGAGACTGGGTACATGACCGTTCGGACGGCGCCCGCTGGGCTCGAAGGCTTGGCCCCCACGCCGGGCCGTGCGTTCGGTATCTACGTTCACGTGCCGTTCTGCGCAACCCGCTGTGGTTACTGCGACTTCAATACCTACACACCCGCCGAGCTGGGCGGCGCCAACCCTGACGGTTGGCTGACGGCGCTGCGCGCCGAGCTGGCCCTGGCCGCCGCGCGGTTGGGCTCCACGCCCACTGTCGACACCGTCTTCGTCGGCGGCGGCACTCCCTCGATGCTCGGCGGACCCGGACTGGCATCGGTGCTCGATGCGGTGCGCACCCACTTCACCCTTGCCGCCGACGCCGAGGTCACCACCGAAGCGAACCCGGAGTCCACCTCGCCGGAACTGTTAGAGCAACTGCGTACCGCCGGCTTCACCCGGGTGTCGCTCGGCATGCAGTCGGTGGCGCCGCACGTCCTCGCAGTGCTGGACCGGGTCCATTCGCCGGGCCGGGCGCTGGAGGCGGCGCGCGACGCCCGTGCCGCGGGCTTTGAGCACGTGAACCTGGACCTCATCTATGGCACACCCGGGGAGACCGACGACGACCTGCTGCGTTCAGTGGACGCCGCCGTCGAGGCGCAGGTCGATCACGTGTCCGCGTACGCCCTGGTCGTCGAGGACGGCACGGCGCTGGCTCGACGGGTGCGTCGCGGCGAGGTGCGCGCACCGGACAACGACGAGCTCGCGCACCGCTACGAATTGATCGATGCGCGGCTGTCCGCGGCGGGCCTTGGCTGGTATGAGGTCTCCAACTGGTGCCTGCCGGGCGGTGAGTGCCGGCACAACGTCGGCTACTGGAACGGCGGCGAATGGTGGGGCGCCGGCCCCGGCGCGCATGGCTACGTCGGTTCGACCCGGTGGTGGAATGTCAAGCACCCCAACGCCTATGCGCAAGCGGTGGCCGAGGGGCTGTTGCCGGTGGCCGATTTCGAGCGGCTCGACTCCGTTGCGTCGCACACCGAGGACGTCATGTTGCGGGTGCGGTTGCGTGACGGCCTGCCCGTCGCGGCGCTGAACGAGTCCGAGCGACGCAGGGCTCAGACCGTCGTCGAGGACGGGCTGCTGACCCTCGAGGGCGACCATCTGATCCTCAC
>Ga0075370_10001490_pt1 | contig 10202 bp, 9 predicted proteins | sample EndMethybrTD3035_FD_71398 | JGI IMG/M metagenome (GOLD analysis project Ga0075370, IMG submission 71398) | Populus endosphere microbial communities from Tennessee, USA - Endosphere MetaG P. TD hybrid TD303-5 | ecosystem: Host-associated > Plants > Roots > Endosphere | place: USA: Tennessee... | reverse complement strand
GATCGGGCGCAACGGCATGCACCGCTACAACAACCAGGATCACTCGATGCTGTCGGCGAAGTTCGCGGTCGAGGCGATCCTCGCGGGCAGCGGCGACAAGTCGGCGATCTGGGGCGTTAACATCGATGACGATTACCACGAGGAAGCGGAAGAGGCGTGACGACAACGACGATGATTGGAGTCGCGCCTGAACGCGGCCTGCCCAAGCTGCTGGCGGCGTATGCCGTCATCGTGCTGATGCTGATGCTGGTGTCCGCGCGCCTGTGGTGGCAGTCGCCGCTGACGTTGACTCGCTACGAGTTCGACTATTTCCTGGGCCTGTTCGCGTCGCCTGACCAGGCGCTGTCCGAAACCTGGGTGGCACTGGGCCGAAGACTGCACCTGTTTGGTTGCGTGCTTGTCGGGGCGCTCTACCTGGTCCTGGTCAAGAGGTTGGTGCGGTCCCCGTCGCTCCTGAGCACGCGTAGCATCGTCGTCTGGGCAAGTGTGGTGTCGCTGTTCTTCGCGGTCGGCATGCCCTGGGTCAGCCCGGACGTGTTCTTCTACATAGGCACGGGCTGGGTGGAAAGCCATTACGGCGTCAGCCCCTATCTCGCCAGCGTCGCCGCCGTGCCGGGATTCGCGCACGACCAGATGTTCGCCAACATCTACCCCGGCTTTCTCGGTGGCATCACTTCCTATGGGCCGCTGTTCCAGAAGTCGGCGGCCGTGCTCGCCGGCCTGTCGGGCGGCAACGAGACGCTGGCGCTGGCGCTGCACAAGGTGGTGGCATTGGCGCTGCACGGCGGCTGCAGCGCGCTGGTCTGGCGTCTGGCACCGGCGAACTTCAAGCGCGTGGCGCTGTTCTCCTATGCGGCGAATCCCCTGATCTGCTTCAGCGTGTTGACCTGCGCGCATAACGACCACTGGATGAACCTGTTCGTGCTGCTTGCCTTGCTGGCGGTTGCGCGGCGGTACTGGTTGCTGGCCGGGGCAGCGCTGGGTGCGGCCTTCGGGATCAAGTATTTCCCGCTGGTCTTCTTTCCCGTGTTCGGCCTGGCTGCGCTGGTGCAGCAGCGGGAAGGCGGCGGCATTGCGCGCAATGTGGCCGATGCGGCCAAGCTCGCCGCCGGGTTCGTAGGCACCATCGTGCTGACCTACATGCCTTATCCGGAAGCGCTGAAGGCATTCACCAATATCGCGACCTCGGGCATCGCGGTCTATCGCAACTGCGTCTACTACTTCATCGACGCGATGACGGTCTACGCGTTGCCGGCCTTGTTCAAGACGCCGGTGTTCATTGCGACACATCTGAATGTGGGGCCATGGCTGCGCGGGGTCTACGTCGCCCTTTACGCGGTCATGCTGCTGGCACTGACGGATCGGCTACGTCGAGATCCGCTCCGGGGGATCGTCGAAGGCTGCCTCGCTGCGACCTTGCTCTATTTCATCCTCGTCAATACCTGCAACCAGGAGTGGTATCTCACCTGGATGATCGGCCTGGCGCTCGTGCTTCCGTACGACCGCGCGCGCTCCCTGGCGTGGTGGCTGTCGGCCTGTTTCCTGCCATTGGTCATCTTCACGGTGAAGAACCCGGCACCGATCTGGTTTATCGCCAATGTGGCGTTGTATTGCCTGGTGCTCGTGCTGGGCGTTCGCTATCTTGCGTCCCTGGCGCGCGCGATACGGGCACGCGAATGGGAAATTCGCGGGTGAACTGAACGCAGCAGGGTTGCATGACAACGGTCTCGGTTCTGATACCGACTTACAACGGGGCCCGATACATCGGTCCCGCGATCGATTCCGTTCTCGCGCAGGAGGGCGTCGATCTGGAATTGATCGTCGTCGACGACAACTCGAAAGACGACACGGTGGAGGTCGTCGAGGCCTGTCGCGACCCGCGCATTCGCGTGGTTCGCAACCCGTTCAACCTGGGGCCCGAGGGAAACTGGAATCGGGCGCTTGAACTGGCGACCGGCAAATACGTCAAGCTGCTGCCTCAGGACGACCTGCTGCAGCCCGGTAGCCTGGCCAAGCAGGTCGCGGCGCTGGACGCCGACACCGACGAGTCCATCGCACTGGTCTTCGGTGCGCGCGAGATCATCGGCCCGACGGGACGGATCTTGATGCGAAGAGGCCTCAACGGCGCGGCGCCGGGGCGCGTCCCGGCAGCGAGGTTGGTTCGCCTCTGTGTGCGGCGCGGCACCAACGTCATTGGCGAACCGGGCGCGATCCTGTTCCGCCGTGCGCTCGCGCAACGGGTCGGGCGTTTCGACGGGCAGCAGGGATTCGTCATCGATCTCGACTACTGGATCCGACTGCTCGCCCACGGCGATGCCTGGTACATGGCCGAGCCGGTCTCCTCGTTCCGCGTCTCGGGCGGATCCTGGAGCGTGGCGATCGGTCGCAATCAGACCCGGCAGTACACGGACCTCATCGCGCGGATGCAGGCGGCGGGGCTGGTCTCGGGCTCGCGCTCGGACTTGGCAATCGGCAAGGCGGCCGCGCTGACGAACACCGCCTTGCGGCTGATTTTCTATAAGCTGTTCGTTCGATGACGCCGGCACACTCGCCCGGAAAACAGACAGGGGATCTTTGCCCATGAGCGAACCCAATCCAGCGTCCAGCGCATTGCGCATCTCCGTGGTCATCCCGGTGTATCGCGGTGCCGACAGTCTGCCGGCCTTGATCGACGAGCTGTTGCCCATGACGCAGATCGGCCACACGCCGGCGGGCACGGCCTATCGAATCTGCGAGATCCTGCTGGTGCACGATTGCGGCCCGGATCGTTCGGATCTCACCATCGAGGCGCTCGCGCGCGGGCACGCCGAGGTGCGCCCGGTCTGGCTGTCGCGCAACTTCGGCCAGCATGCGGCCACCTTGGCGGGCATGGCGGGCGCCGTGGGCGACTGGATCGCGACACTGGACGAGGACGGTCAGCAGAATCCAGCCGACCTGCCGCGAATGCTCGACGTGGCGCTGGCCGGCCGGCATCAGCTGGTCTACGCCCAGCCGACCAACCCGCCGCCGCACGGCGCCGTGCGCAATCTGGCCAGCCGGTTGGCCAAATCCATCAGCGTGCGACTGCTGGGCAACGAGGCGTTGGGCCGCTTCAACAGCTACCGGCTCATCGACGGAGAGGTCGGCCGCTCGCTTGCCGCCTATTGCGGCTACGGCATCTACCTCGATGTCGGGCTGTCCTGGCTGACGACGCGCATCGGGCATTGCCCGGTGCAGGTGCGAGAAGAGTCGGGCCGGCCTTCGGGCTACTCGATGATCAAGCTGGTGGGCCACCTCTGGGCGCTGGTGCTGACCAGCGGCACGCGCCCGCTGCGCCTCATCACGCTGGTCGGGGGGCTGTCGGTGCTGGCAGCGGTGGCACTGATGCTGTGGGTGGTCGTCAGCAAGCTGATGGGCAACATCGAGGTGCAGGGGTGGGCGTCCCTCGTCATCGTCGTGTCCTTCTTCAGCGGCACCATGCTGATGGCGCTCGGCGTGATCGCGGAATACCTGGCCGTCACGATGGGCATCGCAATGGGGCGACCGCTTTACGTGGTCAGCAGCAAGCCGACGCGGCCGCGTCCCGAGTGATGGGCGAAGCGGGCTGGGTGATCGGCGCGGGGGGGCTGTTGGGCGGCGCTCTCGTGCGCGCACTCCACCAGCGGGGCGGCGTCGCGCTGCATGCTGTCGAGCGAAGCCTGGCCTGGGGGCATGACGAGTTGCTGGCGGCGCAGTTGGATCGCGAAGTGGCGGCGTTTGCGCGCACCGCCGGGCGCATGGGGCGCTGGCTGCTGGTCTGGGCGGCCGGCGTGAGTTCCATGTCCAGCGATGCGGCCAGCCTGAACCTGGAGTCCCGGGCCTTCGATCTGTTGCTGGAGCGCCTGGCGGCCGAGCCAGCGTTGCGCGCCACGCCGGGTTGCCTGGTGCTGGCCAGTTCCGCCGGCGCCATCTATGGCCAGTCGCGCGAGAACTGCGTGAGCGAAGCCAGCGCCGTCGCCCCGGGTACGGCCTATGCGGCCCACAAGCTGCAGCAGGAAACCAGGCTGCGCCGGCTGGTCGATGCGCAGCCCGGCTGGACGGCCTTGCTCGCGCGCTATTCAACGCTCTACGGCCCAGGCCAGTCGCGCGACAAGGCCCAAGGCTTGATCAGCCAGGTGGCGCGGCGCATCGTGGCCAACGAGGTCGTGCATATCTATGTGCCGCTCGACACGATCCGCGACTACATCCATGTCGACGACGCGGCGGACCGCACGCTGGCCGCCGCGCACGACCTGCGTGGCCGTGCGGGTGACGTCGTCATGAAGATCATCGCCTCGGAGCAGGCCACCAGCATCGCTCAACTCGTGGGGGTGTTCCGCCGCGTATCGCGCCGGCCGGTTCGGCTGGTCACGTCGGTGAACAACCTGTCGCCGCTGTATTTGCGTTGCATTCGATTCCGTTCCGACGAACCCGCTGGCCAGCCGCACACGATCTGCCGCAACCTGCATACCGGCATCCATCAGGTCCTCGAAGCGGAGCGCACGGCGGCGTTCCGCGGCGAGTCAGCCGTGGAGCGGCGCCACTGATGGCCTGGCCGGTGCTTGTGCAGTCCGCCTGGCGGCATGCGCTGGTTCGCTACGTCGTGGTCGGCGTCCTCAACACCGGCTTCGCCTATGCGGTCTATGCCTCGGCCCTCGGCCTGGGTTGTGGCTATCCGCTAGCCAGTCTGATTGCATTGATCGCCGGCACCTGCCTGAGTTTCAAGACCCAGGGCCGCCTCGTGTTCCGCAACATGCGCAACTCGCTGTTCGGCCGCTACGTCGCGAGCCTGGCGCTGGTCTATCTGAGCAATGTCGGCGTCATCGCGATCTTCGTACGGCTGAACTTCGGGCCTTTCGCGGCGGGTGCGATGGCGTTGCCGATCAACATCGCCGTCGGTTTCGCGTTGCAGCGCTTCTTCGTCTTTGGCGGTCCACGCGACAAGCTGGAGTAGGGCCGGGGACAGCAAAGGCCGTGCGCCGGCGCATTGAACGCAGGTGCACGAGGCGGCGCCCGCGAACGCCCCGCACCTGATTCGCGGTACCCTGTGCACCGTTTGCGCCGCCTCGGGCGGCGCGGTTTGCCCTTTTCCTCCCGCAATGAACAGTCCCACCCCCCTCGGCGATCGCCCGGAAATCCGCCTGACCGTCTACGCGCTCGCGCTGCTGTGCCCGCCGCTGCTGGCCTGGAACCGCACGCCGTCGGCGACGCAGCTCAACGAGTTGCTGTGCGTCCTCTGCTGGGGCCTGTGCCTGCTGGCCGCCGGCGCAGCGCCGTCCTTCGGGCTGCGCCGCGGCCCGACCACGCCGCTCGCGCTGCCGCTGGGCGTGATGATGCTGGCGATCGTCGGCTCCTGGACGCTCGGCGCGCTGCCGACCTCGCTGGCGCTGCCGCCGCTGCTGTCGCTGGTCGCGGCCTGCTTCGTCGCGGCGCTGGGCGCGCGCGCGGCCCAGGGCGGCGAGCGCGACGGGCTGCAGGCGTTCGCGCCGTTCGCGTTCGGGATGGTGGGCGTGGGCGTGCTCAGCGCAGTCATCGCCGTGATCCAGGTGTACGTGCCCAAGCTGGCCGACGGCACGCTGATCGCGCAGTCCGGCATTCCCGGCCGCGCCGTCGGCAACCTGCGCCAGCCCAACCATCTCGCCAGCCTGCTGGTGTGGTCGGTGATCGCGCTGGTGCCGCTGGTCGAGTGGCGTCGCATCCCGCGCTGGCTGGGCGGCGTCGTGCTGTTCCTGCTCATGTGGGCAGTGTTCCTCAGCGGCTCGCGCACCGGACTGGTCGGCGGCGCCGCCGTGCTGGTGCTGTGGGCGGCGGTCGATCGCCGGCTGTCCGCGAGCACGCGCATCGCGCTGGTCGCCGCGGTCGCGTTCGCGCTCGCGCTGCCATGGCTGACGTCGCACCTGTCGCACGCCTCGGTGGGAGCTGCCACGCGCTCCGGCGATGGCGACAGCTCGCACTTCGCGATCTGGCGCAACACCGTCGAGATGATCCGCCAGCAGCCGTGGCTGGGCGTGGGCTGGGGCGAGTTCAACCTCGCGTGGACGATGACGCCGTTCCCGCAACGGCCCACGGCGTTCTTCGATCACACGCACGACCTGCCGCTGCAACTGCTCGTCGAACTGGGCATTCCGCTGGGCCTGCTCGTGCTCGGGCTGCTGCTGTGGGCGCTGGGCCTGGGCCTGGCGCGGGCCTGGAAGACGGTGGGCGAGGCCGGCCACGGCGCGCGCGCGGCGGCGGTGATGGTGCTGATGATCGCCATCCACAGCCTCGACGAGTACCCGCTGTGGTACTGCTACTTCCTGCTGCCGGCCGCGTGGGCCTGGGGCTTCACGCTCGGGTCGGGGCCGTCCGCGGCGGAGCCGGCGCTCAGCGGCGTCGGCCGCGGGCAGCCGATGGAGTCGGGCCGCATCGTCCGCCTGGGCAGCGAGGGCACCTCCCTGCGCTGGTTCGGCGGGGCGATGGTCGTGGTGGCTCTGCTGGCGTGGTGGGACTACATGCGCGTGTCCACCATCTTCCTCGACGAGCCCGGCCTGCCGCCGCTCAACGAGCGCATCGCCGCCGGCGAGACGAGCCCGCTGTTCGCCCACCACGCCGACTACGCCGAAGCCACCACCGCCGACCCGCCGTCGCGCGCGCTGGGCGCGCTCGCGCGCTCCACGCACTCGCTGATCGACGGCCGCCTGATGATCGCCTGGGCCAACGCGCTGGCCGAGAGCGGCCAGCGCGACCGCGCACGCTACCTCGTCGCCCGCCTGAAGGAGTTCCACAAGGAGGAGGCCGACGAGTTCTTCGCGCCCTGCGCCGACGAGACGCTCAAGGTCAAGCCGTTCCAGTGCCAGCCGGAGCCGATGGGGCTCACCTGGCGCGATTTCCGCTGATCGACCTCAGCTCAAAGCGGCAGGATCGGACCGCGCCGGCGTCCTGGCCAGGATCTGCAGTGCGGAGGGGCGCCCGGTGAGCGCTTCTCCCAGCCGCTGGACAGGCTGCAGCACGGCGGTCACCAGGATGAAGAAGAGCGTGTTGCGCCGACCGAGCAGGTTGGCGATGGCGCGGCCCATGGTGGGCACGCTGGCGGAGCCTTCGGCGACGACCGTCAAGCCGCCTGCCTCGATGGCCGAGCGCAGGCTCGTGCGCGTGAAATGGACCCGGTGGTAGGGCGCGTACCACGCGTCCCAGAAGCGGCCGAATACCGATATCCAGGCGCAGTCCACGTTCGGCACCTCGAGCATGACGAGTCCGCCGGGCCGGGCATGGCGGGCGATCCTGGCCAGGAGCGCGCCGGTGTCGTCGTCGTGCTCGAGGACATGCATCGCGATGACGGCGTCGGCGGTGCCCGCCAGATCGCCGGCTTCAGCGGCGCCTCGATAGGGACGACCGGAAAGCGCGGGCGGCGGCGTCGGATGAAAGTCGGTGCCGATCACTTCGGCGTCCTTGGCGACGTCGCCGAGGCAACGGGTGAACAGCCCGCTGCCGCAGCCGAAATCCACGATACGGCCTGCGGGGTTCCCCATGCGTCGCAAGAGGGTGCGCGCCTGGCGCCGGAAGGCCACCGTCTTGATGAAATTCGCCAGGCCGCTGGTGCCGGGCTGGAAATCCTGGCTGAGGCGATCGGCGTACAGAAACGACACGTCGGGGATCGGCGGGAGGGTGATGCCGACGCCGCAATGCCGGCATCGGACGACACGTACGCCGGGAACGAGCCCGCTCTGGTCGTTCAGGGGAGTCGCGGCGCCGAAATGGCAGTACCCGTCGTTCGACTCTGGGCAGCGCCGCGCCAAGGGGACGTCGTCGCCGGCGCCCGCGCGAACGGAGGCGGGTGCGTTCATTCGGCGCCCCCGGCGGACGCCTCGCTCGATGTGCCGAAACTCGACTTCCCGCCGTGCTTCTCCAGCACCCGGATGTTCTCCATCACCATCCCCCGGTCGATCGCCTTGACCATGTCGTAGACGGTCAGCAGGCCGACCTGGACGGCGGTGAGCGCCTCCATCTCGACACCGGTGCGCCCCAGCGTCTCGGCCCGGACAGTGCAATGCACGGCGCCGGCGGCCGCGTCGATCGCGAACTCCACCTGCACGTGCGTCAGCGGCAGCGGATGGCACAGGGGCACCAGTTCCGACGTGCGCTTGGCGCCCTGGATCGCCGCGATGCGCGCGACGCCCAGCACGTCGCCCTTCTTCGCGCTGCCGCCGGCGATGGCGGCGAGGGTGGCGGGCTGCATGCGGATGCTGCCGGACGCGCGGGCGACGCGGCGGGTCTCGGGCTTGCCGCCGACGTCGACCATGTGGGCCTGGCCCTGCGCGTCGAAGTGCGTCAGCCCGGAGGCGGCGGGGGAGTCGGTCGAGTCGTTCATGGAACCTTGGGCGCGCAGGGGGATCGCAACGGATGGGGCGGCAGGCCGCTTCGGGGCGCCGCTACATGGCCGATACATGGCGGTGTCATCATAGCGAGCGCGGCCGCCGCCGGGCCGCGCCCCGACTGGACAGGAAATCGCTCCCTTGCGCCCGAAACTCGCCAACCTTGCCGCCGCCGCCTGCCTCGCGCTGAACGTGTTCGTCACCCCGCAGGCACCGGCCGCGCAGATGAACCTGCCGGCGCTCGGCGAGGCCGAGTCGGACGAGTTCAGCATCGACGACGAGCGCAAGCTGGGCGAGCAGATCATGCGCCAGATCCGGCCGGATCCGGCCGTCATCGACGATCCGGTGCTGCTCGAATACCTGCTGTCGGTCTTCGTGCCGCTGCACGACGCGGCGCTCAAGCGCGGCAACATCAGCCCCGAGCAGGAGGAAAAGCTCGCGTGGGAGCCGTTCCTGGTGCGCGACGCCGAGTTCAACGCGTTCGCGCTGCCGGGTGGCTACATGGGCGTCAACCTGGGCCTGATCGCGCAGGCCGGCACGCGCGACGAGATGGCGTCGGTGCTCGGCCACGAGCTGTCGCACATCACGCAGCGCCACATCGCGCGCAGCATGGTGGCCAACAAGCACCAGAGCATGGTGACGATGGCGGCGATGCTGCTGGGGCTGCTGTTCTCGGCGAAGTCGCGCAACGGCGACGTGCCGATGGCCGTCGTCACCAGCGGCCAGGCCGCGATGGCCACCGGCCAGCTGACGTTCTCGCGCCAGATGGAGACCGAGGCCGACACCTTCGGCCAGGACGTGATGACCGACGCGGGCTTCTCGCCCTCGGGCATGGCCGACATGTTCGGCCGGCTGGATGACGTGAGCCGGCTCAACGACAGCAACCAGTACCCGTGGTTGCGCTCGCACCCGTTGACGATCGAGCGCATCGCGGCCGCGCGCCTGCGCGCGCGCCAGGGCGCGCCGCAGGATCCGGCGAAGAGCCACCTCGCCGAGCATTCGCTGATGCGCGCCCGCGCCCGGGCGCTGATGGACACCTCCGACGTCGCGCTGCGCCGCATGCAGGGCCAGGCGCGGCTGAACGCGCCGCTCAACGACGCGCAGCGCCTGGGCACGCTTTACGGCGGCGCGCTGGCGTCGATCGAGCTGCGCGACTTCGCCTCGGCCGCGACGATGATCGCCTCCGCCGAGGACGTGCTGGCCAGGCACGCCGCCGCGGTGGCCGCGCAGGACAGCGGCGCGCGGCCGCCGCCGGCGCCGCCCGCGCAGGTGGTCGTCACGCCGCGGCTGTACCCGATCGAGCCCGAGGTCGCGCGCGATTTCGCGCTGTTGCGCGTGGAGGAGACGGTGGCCAGGCGTGCCGCGCCGGAGATCGTGGCGAGCGTCGCCGCGCTCGGCAATGACCGGTCGCGCCCGGCGCTGATGGCGCGCGCCGAGGCCGCGATCGGCCGCGCCGCCGCGCACGACGCGAGCGCGGGCGCCGCGCTGCAGGAGGCGGTCGAGACGCTGCAGACCTGGGTCGCTCTGCATCCGCGCGACGTGCTGGCCTGGACGCTGCTCTCGCAATGCGCCGAGCCGCTGGGCCTGAAGCTGCGCGCGATCCGCGCCGAGGCCGAGGCGCATGCCGCGCAGGGCGACCTGGTCGGCGCCATCGACCGGCTGCACGCCGGCCAGAAGCTGACGCGCACCGGCAAGGTCGACTTCGTCGAGGCCTCGATCATCGACGCGCGGCTGCGCGAACTCGAGGCGATCCGGCGCGAACTGACCAAGAATGGGCGCGACGGCGAGCGGCCCTGAGCACGGGGCCGCGGGTTCCTATTCCTCGAACAGGTGCTCGATCGCCACGTCGATGAT
>Ga0075370_10001488_pt1 | contig 10203 bp, 11 predicted proteins | sample EndMethybrTD3035_FD_71398 | JGI IMG/M metagenome (GOLD analysis project Ga0075370, IMG submission 71398) | Populus endosphere microbial communities from Tennessee, USA - Endosphere MetaG P. TD hybrid TD303-5 | ecosystem: Host-associated > Plants > Roots > Endosphere | place: USA: Tennessee... | reverse complement strand
CCCTCGATGACCTTCACGTGCACGTTCACGGTGTCGCCGGGGCTGAAGTCCGGGATGTCGTCGCGTAGCGACGTCTGATCGACGAAGTCCAGCGTGTTCATCGGTGACACTTCCTTGCTGTTGGCGGCTGCGGGCGTGCTGTCGCGGTGTTATTCGCGGCGCCGAGCCGATCTATCGGGCGTATCGGGGTGTACGTGTCGCGGCGGGAGGATCACGCACCCGCGCGGACAACTGCTCAATTGTGCCAGATGGGCCCCGATCCAGTGAAATCCGTGACCAGGATCCACCCGAATGCGCGCCCGCGAATGTGAGGAACACGAAGCTTACCTAAGCAAGCGTGAGCCGTCGGCTGGCATTACGCTGAGGACGCTGATCATGGGAAGCGCTGATCATGGGAGGGGCAATGCGACGCCGGCCGTCGAAGCTGGTCACGGCGACTGCGATCGTCATTCTCGTCGCCTCCGCCGTGAATGGCTGCGAGGCAAGGGTGTACGGAACGCCCCCGTATTCGGCCGGACCACAGCTGACCGTCGTCGTGCCCCAGGGGAATATGGCGCCGCTTCCGGAGACCCCGCCCGATGAACCGGCGGCGGCGTTCGGCGGGTTGACCGAGCGGGTGCGCCTGGCCACCGCTCAAGCCGCGAAGGCCGGCGCGGACATCACGCTCACGGTGTTGGATCGCAATACCGGCCAGATCGTGTCCAACGGCAACGGCGAAGCTGTGCCCATCGCGTCTGTGGTCAAGCTGTTCATTGCCGATGACCTGCTGCTTCAGGAGTCGCAAGGGAAAACGCAGCTGAGTCCCGACGATCGCAAGATGCTGGACGTCATGCTGCGGTCCTCCGACGACAGCGCGGCCCAGATCTTCTGGGATCGCCTCGGCGGCAACGCCGTGATCAGCCGTGTCGTGGCGCGGTACGGATTGACGGACACCACGGCTCCTGCCGGCGGCAAGTGGGACGTCACGCTGAGCACTGCCAGCGATCTTGTCCGCTATTACGACAAGCTGCTGGACGGCAGTGGCGGGCTGCCGCCGGAACGCGCCGACGTGATCATGAGCAACCTGGCGCGATCCACGCCGACGGGAATCGACGGATACCCGCAGCGCTTCGGCATTCCCGAAGGTTTGTTCGCGGAGCCGGTAGCCGTCAAGCAGGGCTGGTTCTGCTGCTGGGGAGGCGGCAATCAGCTGCATTTGTCAACAGGGGTGATCGGACCAGACCGTCGATACGTGATGGCGATCGCGTCGCTTCAGCCCGTCGGTGAGGCGGCAGCGCGAGCCACCGTGACCCAGGTGGTCAAGACGATCTTCCCGGGTGGCCGTATCTAGCTCGCCCGAGGAGTCAGTCCAGCAGATCTGGACGTCGGTCGCGGGTGCGCTGCAGACTCTGTTCGTGTCGCCACGCCGCTATCTTGGCGTGATCGCCGGACAGCAGGATCTCCGGCACGTCGAGTCCGCGCCAGCTCGGCGGCCGGGTGTAGCTGGGTTCCTCCAGTAGACCGTCCGAATGCGAATCGTCTTCGTGCGACGCGGGATTGCCGAGCACATCAGGCAGCAGGCGGACGACCGATTCGATCATCACCAGCGCCGCGGACTCACCCCCGGGCAGCACGTAGTCCCCGATCGACACCTCTTCGACGCGCATCCGGCGGGCGGCGTCGTCGGCGACGCGTTGGTCGATGCCTTCGTATCGCCCGCACGCGAACACCAGATGCTGCTCGTCGGTCCACCGTTGCGCGTCGGCCTGGGTGAACAACCTGCCCGCCGGCGTCGGTACGACCAGAAGCGTTTCGGCAGAACATATTTCGTCGAGAGCCTCACCCCAGACGGGAGCTTTCATCACCATGCCCGGTCCCCCGCCGTACGGCGCGTCGTCGACCGACCGGTGCACGTCATGGGTCCACCGCCGCAGATCATGCACTGCCAGCGTGAAGATGCCCGCGTCAATCGCCCTGCCCGGCAACGATTGTCGCAGCGGGTCGAGGTACTGCGGAAAAACGGTGACCACATCGATGCGCATGGTCATTCCAGCTCCAGCAGACCCTCGGGCGGATCGATCTCGATGGTCTGATCTGCCAGCGACACCGACGTCACGATGGCGCCGACGAAGGGCACCAGCACTTCGGCACCGGTCTCCGAGGTCACCGAAAGCAGTTCGCCCGCGGCGGTGTGCAGGACCTCGGCGACGTTGCCGACCAGCCGCCCCTGGGTCGTCACCACCCGCAGACCCTCGAGCTGATGGTCATAGAACTCGTCGGGATCGTCGATAGGCGGCAGATCCGAGGAATCGACGAGGAACAGCGTCCCGCGCAACGCGTCGGCGCCGTCGCGGTCGGCGACCCCGTCGAGCCGGACCAGCAAGCGTCCGCCGTGCGGACGTGCGGATTCGACGACGAAACGGCGTTCGGATCCACCCCTGGCGCGGCCGCGCAGACCGGCGCCCGGCGCGAAGCGGATGTTGGGGTCGTCGGTACGAACGTCGACGACGACCTCGCCCGTGATTCCGTGCGCCTTGACGACCCGCCCGACTACCAGGTCCATATGACCGCTACTGGTCGGTGTCCACCACGTCGACGCGGATGCCCCGGCCTCCGATGCCGGCCACCAGCGTGCGTAGCGCGGTCGCGGTGCGTCCGCCGCGGCCGATGACCTTGCCGAGGTCGTCGGGATGCACGTGCACCTCGACGGTGCGTCCGCGACGGCTGGTCACCATGTCGACCCGGACATCGTCGGGATTGTCGACGATCCCGCGGACCAGGTGCTCGACTGCGTCGACGACGACTGAGCTCACAGCGCTCAGCTCTCCGTAGCGCCGTCGACGGTGGCGTCCGCACCCTCTGCGGCGGGCTCGGACTCGTCCTTGACCGCGGCGGTCTCGGCGGGTGCGGCCTCGTCAGCCTTCTCGGCCTTGTCGGCAGCCTTCTTGGCGGGCGCCTTCTTCTTCTTGGCCTGCGTGGCCTCGCCGGACGGTCCACCTTCGGCTTCGGCCAACGCCGCGTTGAACAGGTCCAGCTTGCTGGGCTTGGGCTCCTTGACCTTCAGCGTGCCTTCGGCGCCGGGCAGACCCTTGAACTTCTGCCAGTCGCCGGTGATCTTCAGCAGCTGGAGCACGGGTTCGGTCGGCTGAGCGCCAACGCCGAGCCAGTACTGGGCGCGCTCGGAGTCGATCTCGATGAGGCTCGGATCTTCCTTCGGGTGATACCGGCCGATGACCTCGATCGAGCGGCCATCGCGGCGGGTGCGCGCGTCGGCGACGGCGATGCGGTACTGGGGATTGCGGATCTTGCCAAGCCGAGTGAGCTTGATTTTGACAGCCATGGTTGAGCGACTTCTCCTGTGAGTGCCACGCTGCAATTCAGCGATGCCTGCGGAGTTGCCGGCACCCGGTTTTGCCTTACGTGTGTGACCGCCACATGGCCTTGGTCGTGTGGCAGACAGCCGCCCATTGTGCCAGAACAGCCCCTACCGGTGAAAATCCGGCCGCTACGCTCGCGGAGTGGACGCCGCCAGCACCCTGCTCGAGATCGAGGCCATCAAGCAACTGAAGGCACGCTACTGCCGTTTCCTGGACACCAAGGACTGGCAGGCGTGGCGCGGCATTTTCACCGATGACTTCCACAGCGACACCTCCCCGTCGGGCGGCAAGGTCATCGACGGCGCCGACGAGTTCGTCGCCTTCGTGCGCAAAACGTTGGAGAAGCAGCCGACGGTGCACCAGGTGCATGCTCCCGAGATCGAACTGACCTCGGCCACCACCGCGCGAGGCGTGTGGGCGCTCAACGATGTCGTCCGGCTGGCACCCGGCCTCAATCTCGACGGCTACGGCCATTACCACGAGACCTACGAGAAGATCGACGGTCAATGGCGCATCACGAGTTCGACGCTGACCCGCCTGCGCACAGACTTCTTCAATCCGCTGTTCTCCGTGCGCATCTCGGACCGGCTCACCCGCGCAGCGACCAAACTGTCACGCCGCTGAATGGCGATTTCGGTGCGCTTTACGACCGGTGAGCGATCGTAAGCGCACCGAAATCACCTGATCACAGCAGCTTGTCGAAGCACTTCTCCTCGACGCGCTTGTTCATCCGCCAGCCGTCGGCGGTGCGGGTGAACTCGTCGACGTACCAGATGCCGACGAACAGGATCTGCTTCTCCTCTGCGTTGAAAACCATCGGGTTGAAGCAGATGGTCCGCGAGGCCGCACTGTCCCCATCGATGCGGATATCGACATTGCCCAGCATGTGGTAGTAGGCCGGGAAGTTCGGTAGTACCTCCTTGAGCCACGCCTTGACCTCCGGAAAAGCGCCCTCGATTCCGCCGGTTACCCGGTAGTCGATGTAGGCGTCTTCGGTGAAGACCCGATCGAGGTCGTCGAAGCGCTTCTGGTCGATCGCGTTCGAGTAATCGATCATCAACTGCTGTATTTCGAGGCGATCCGATATCTCTTCCAGGCTCAGCATGCATCGATTGAACACGATCGCGCCGCAGCGATAGGCTCAGCCGTCATGCGGAGGTTTCTTGTCTGCATGGCGACCACGCTGTGCCTGGTCGCCGGGGGAACAGCGGTAGCGACAGCGGTGCCCGCCGGCGTCGTCCAGCCATCGGGTTCGGTGCCCATCCCAGAAGGCCCTGCCGCGGCATGGATCCTCGCCGACATGGACACCGGTGCGGTGCTCGCCGCGCGCAATGAGTACGGCCAGTTCGCGCCGGCCAGCACCATCAAGGTCCTGCTGGCGTTGACGGTGCTCGACGAGGTCCCGCTGGACACCACGATCGTGGCCAACGAGGCCGACACCAAGGTCGAATGCAACTGCGCGGGCGTCACTCCCGGGATGACCTACACCGCACGCCAGCTGCTCGAGGCGTTGTTGTTGGTGTCGGGCAACGATGCGGCCAATACCCTGGCCAGCATGTTGGGCGGCCAGGACGTCGCCGTGATGAAGATGAACGGTAAGGCCGCACTGGTCGGGGCGTACGGCACCAACGCCGGCTCACCGTCGGGTCTCGACGGACCCGGTATCGACATGTGGTCTTCTCCGCATGACCTGGCGGTCATCTTCCGCGCCGCCATGGCCAACCCGGTGTTCGCCCAGATCACCGCCCAGCCAACTGCGGTGTTCCCCACCAAAACCGGTGACAAGGTGCTGGTCAACCAGGACGAGCTGCTCAAGCGTTATCCCGGAGCCATCGGCGGCAAGACCGGCTACACCGACCTTGCGCAGAAGACATTCGTCGGCGCCGCGGACCGCAACGGTAGGCGCCTGGTCATCTCGTTGATGTTCGGCTTGGACAAGCCAGGTCAGCCGACCTACTGGGATCAGGCCGCCAGCCTGCTGGACTGGGGCTTTGCGCTCGACCGGAATGCCACCGTCGGCAGTCTGTAGTCAAACCGAAGTTGATGTGAAGTTGCGCAATCGCAACACGTTCGAGATCGGGCCTGAAAGCCCACCGGTTACGCTCGGCGTTCGTGCGAAAGTTGTTGGCCGCGTTGGCGATCACGTTGTGTGCTGTCAGTGCGATTACACCGCGCGCATCCGCGCAGCCCGACAGTCAACCCTCGGGCGCCGTCAATCTGCCGGATGGTCCGGCGCAGGCCTGGCTCGTTGCCGACCTGGACACCGGCGCAATTCTGGCCTCCCGCAACCCAAATGAGGCGCATGCGCCCGCGAGCACCATCAAGCCGCTGCTGGCGATGGTGGTGCTGGACCATCTGCGGCCGGACAACTTCGCGCGCGCCAATTCGTCGCACACCGAGGTCGAATGCTCCTGCGTGGGACTGAAACCCGGGCAACCCTACACGGTCCTGCAGCTGTTGTCGGCGCTGCTGATGGTGTCGGGGAACGACGCCGCCAACATGCTGGCCGACATGCTCGGTGGCCAGGGTGTCGCGGTCCCGGCGATGAACCGCAAGGCCGCCGCCCTCGGCGCGCGGTCCACCAAGGCCTCGTCACCCTCCGGCCTGGACGGGCCTGGCTGGGAATCCACCACCACGCCCTTCGACCTCGCGTTGATCTATCGCGCGGCACTGAAATATCCGCTCATCGCCCAGATCATGCGGTCACAGTCGGCGGATTTTCCCGGCAAGACGCTGAGCAACCAGAACGAACTACTGACCCGCTACCCCGGAACCTTCGCGGGCAAGACCGGGTTCACCAACCTCGCTCGCGAGACCTTCGTCGCCGCTGCGCAGCGCGGTGACCGTCGACTCGTGGTGGTCGAAATGTACGGCTCCGGCGACCTGTACGGCCAGGCGATCAACCTGTTCGACTTTGGTTTCGGCCGGCCCCGCTGACGCGGCACTCTGCCCCCGAAGGGAGGCCCGTACAGCGCCTCGCTTTCAAGTAAGGTCACCCTAAATTCGGTGAGACCAAGGGGAAGCGATCGTGACCGGCCAGCAGTTTTCCCTGATCGTGGGCTATGGCACAGATATGGGCAACGCCGAGGACGCGGCGATGACGTTCACCGAGACACTCGAAACCGTCGGCATCGAAGCCGAGGCCATCGAGCTGAACCAGATCGACGTCGCAGACCTGCAGACGGCCACTCACTTCGTCGTGGTCACCTCGACGTTCGGCGACGGTGAGTTCCCCGACAACGCCACTTTGTTCTGGGAAGCGATCAGCGGTGAGACCGAGCGACTGGAACACCTCGGTTTCGCGGTGCTGGCCCTCGGCGACAGCTCCTACGACCTGTTCTGCCATGCGGGCAAGGTGCTCGACGAGCGACTCGAAGAACTCGGCGCCACGCGCCTGGCCGAACGCATCGACATCGACGGCTTCTACGAACAACCGGCCAAGGCGTGGGCGAACGATGTCGTCAAGGTGCTCGCCGCCGAACTGACCGGTCCCGCACCGGCCGTCGCCGACACCACGGCGCAGACAGTCGAACAGCCGCCGAGCCGCGAGCGCAACAACCCCGTCGACGTCCGACTGGTCGTCAACCGGCTGCTGACCGCACCGGAATCCGACAAGGAGGTCCGGCACTACGAACTCGATCTCGCCGAGACCGGAATCGCTTACCAGTCAGGCGATTCCATAGCTGTGCATGCGAACAACGACCCAGTGCTGGTTGACGCGATACTCGGACAGCTCGGCGTCGGGCCCGACTATTCCGTCGCCGGTCACGAAGAGCCGCTCGGCGTCCTGCTGACCGACAGCTTCGAGATCCGGATGCCGTCGCGGGCGCTCAAGGCATTGGTGGCAACCCGAACCACCGACCAACAGGCGGCGGCCGCACTCAGCAGCGACACGGCGGCCGAGCGCGGTTCGTGGCTCTATGGCAAGGACGTCCTTGACCTGATCAGGCTCGGCGGCCTGACCGCCGACGAGGTGGTCGACACCCTGCGTCCGTTGCAGTTCCGCGACTATTCGATCGCGTCGAGCCCACTGGCCCATTCCGAGCGTGTCCATCTCACCGTCGCGACGGTGCGCTACAGCGCCGACGACCGCACCCACGGGGGTGTGGCGTCGACGTTCCTCGCCGAGCGCGGCGACACGGTGCGCGTGCACCTGCGTCCGAACAACCACTTCCGTCTGCCCGCCGACGACGTACCGATCATCATGATCGGCCCCGGCACCGGCATTGCGCCGTTCCGGGCTTTTCTGCAAGAACGCCGGTCGACTGGCGCGCGGGGCCGGTCGTGGCTGTTCTTCGGCGACCGACGACAGGCCACCGACTTCCTCTACGGCGAGGAGTTGAGAGACTTCGTCGACTCGGGCACGCTCACCCGCCTCGACCTCGCGTTCTCCCGGGACGGAGCCGAGGGCAGCCCGAAAACCTATGTGCAGCACCGGATGCGCGAGCACACAGCAGAACTGTTCGAGTGGCTTCAGGACGGTGCGCACGTCTATGTCTGCGGTGACGCGGAGCGGATGGCCAAAGATGTCGACGCGGCGCTGCACGAGATCGTCGCCACGGGCGGCGGTCTGGATGCGGTTGCGGCCCACGCTTACGTCAACGAGCTGATCAAGTCGCACCGGTATCTGCGCGACGTGTACTAGCGGTAAGCCCTGCCCCGCAGGATCACCAGGTCCGGATGGTTGACGATGGCCGCACCCCGCCTGGGGTCGTCGTGGAAGCACACCAGGTCGGCCGATGCCCCGTGCTCCAGACTGGGGCGGCCCAACCACTCGCGAGCACTCCAGCACGCCGCGCCCAGCGCCTCGGTGGGCGTCATCCCGATGCCCTGCAGCGCCTCGATCTCGTCGGCGATCCGGCCGTGGGCCACCATGCTGCCCGCATCGGTGCCCGCGTAGATCGGCACACCCGCCTCCCGGGCGGCAGCGATGCGCGCGGGACACTTCTCGTAGAGGTCCCGCATGTGACGGGCGTAGACCGGGAATTTGGTTGCGTTGTCGGCGATTCCGGGAAAATTCTCAATGTTGATCAACGTTGGCACCAGCGCGGTGCCGTGCTCGACCATCAAGTCGATCATGTCCTCGGTCAGCCCGGTGCCGTGCTCGATGCAGTCGATGCCCGCTCTGATCAGCCCCGGCAGCGCGTCCTCACCGAACACATGCGCCGTGACGCGGGCGCCGTTCTCGTGGGCCGCGTCGATTGCCGCCTTCAGCACACCGTCGGACCACAGCGGCGCCAGGTCGCCGACCTCGCGGTCGATCCAGTCACCGACGAGCTTCACCCAGCCGTCGCCGAAGCGCGCCTGTTCGGCCACGGCATCGGGCAGCTGGGACTCGTCCTCCATTTCGATCGCGAAGCCGCGCTGATAGCGCTTGGGCCTGGCAAGATGGCGGCCCGCCCGGATGATCTGCGGCAGGTCGTCGTGATCGTCGAGGCTGCGGGTGTCGATCGGTGAGCCGGCATCGCGTAGCAATAGCGCGCCCACATCGCGTTCCGTCTCAGCCTGGGTGATGCACTCGTCGATGGTGTCGACAGGACCGTGCTCCCCCAAACCGACGTGACAGTGGGCATCCACCAGTCCCGGCAGGATCCATCCGCCGTCGAAGACCGTCTCGGCGTCCTTCACCGGCTCGGCACTCAGTGTGCCGTCGACGATCCACCACTGGGCCGGCTGCTCGTCGGGTAGACCCCGACCGCGCACGTGCAAGCGCATCAGTTCTTGGGGAACTTCAGCTTCGACAGATCGATGTCGGCGAGACCCGGCGGGAGCTCGTCGAGGCCCTTCGGCATGTCGGAGAGGTCCGGGAAGCCCGCGGGCAAACCGGCGCCAAGCGGATTGCGCACTTTCGGCGGCGTCGGCCCGCGGCCCTGCTTCTTGTTCTTGTTCTTCTTGTTCTTGCCCGACTTGCGGTTTGAATTCTTGCGGCCGAAGGGCATGCCCATCTGGCCCGCCATCGACGACATCATCTTGCGGGCCTCGAAGAACCGCTCGACGAGCTGATTCACCTCGCCCACCGTGACACCGGATCCGTTGGCGATACGCAACCGGCGTGAACCGTTGATGATCTTCGGGTCGGCACGCTCGGCCGGCGTCATACCCCGGATGATCGCCTGCAGGCGGTCCAGAGACTTGTCGTCGACGGCTGCGAGCGCCTCCTTCATCTGACCCGCGCCGGGCAGCATGCCCAAAAGGTTGCCGATAGGCCCCATCTTGCGGATCGCCAGCATCTGCTCGAGGAAGTCCTCCAGCGTCAGCTCGCCACTGCCGATCTTCGCGGCCGCTTCCTCGGCGCGTTCGGCGTCGAAGACCTGCTCGGCCTGCTCGATGAGCGTGAGCACGTCGCCCATGCCCAGGATGCGACTGGCCATCCGGTCGGGGTGGAAGACGTCGAAGTCCTCGAGCTTCTCGCCCGCGGACGCGAACAGAATCGGGACGCCGGTGATCTCACGGACCGACAGCGCGGCGCCACCGCGGGCGTCACCGTCGAGCTTGGTCAGCACCACGCCGGTGAAGCCGACGCCCTCGCGGAACGCCTCGGCGGTGGTGACGGCGTCCTGACCGATCATCGCGTCGAGGACGAAGATCACTTCGTCGGGATTGACGGCCTCACGGATCGCAGCCGCCTGACCCATCAGCTCGTCGTCGATGCCGAGCCGGCCCGCGGTGTCGACGATGACGACGTCGAAGTGCTTGGCGCGGGCCTCGGCCAGGCCGGCCGAGGCCACCGCCACGGGATCACCGGGCGACGCGTCGTCGGAGCCCTCGATGGTGCCCGCATGTGGTGCGAAGACCTCGACTCCGGCGCGCTGGCCCACGATCTGAAGCTGGTTGACCGCACCGGGGC
>Ga0075370_10001487_pt1 | contig 10204 bp, 6 predicted proteins | sample EndMethybrTD3035_FD_71398 | JGI IMG/M metagenome (GOLD analysis project Ga0075370, IMG submission 71398) | Populus endosphere microbial communities from Tennessee, USA - Endosphere MetaG P. TD hybrid TD303-5 | ecosystem: Host-associated > Plants > Roots > Endosphere | place: USA: Tennessee... | reverse complement strand
GGTCGGCGGTGCGGATGTAGTACATGAGGAACCGGTCGAGGTAGCGAACCAGCGTCTCGGTGTCGAGGTCGCCGGCGAGCAGCCGGGCGTGGACCGGCGTCGCCCCGCCGTTGCCGCCGACGTAGAGGTTCCAGCCCTTCTCCGTCGCGATCACCCCGAAGTCCTTGCCGCGGGCCTCGGCGCACTCGCGGGCGCACCCGCTGACGCCGCCCTTGAGCTTGTGCGGTGAGCGCAGCCCCCGGTAGCGCAGCTCGAGGTCGATGGCGAGCTGGACCGAGTCCTGGACGCCGTACCGGCACCAGGTGGACCCCACGCAGGACTTCACCGTCCGCAGCGCCTTGCCGTAGGCGTGGCCGCTCTCGAAGCCGGCGTCGACGAGCCGCCGCCAGATCGCCGGCAGCTCCTCGACGCGGGCGCCGAAGAGGTCGATCCGCTGGCCGCCGGTGATCTTGGTGTAGAGCCCGAAGTCGCGGGCGACCTCACCGATCACGATGAGCTTCTCCGGCGTGATCTCGCCGCCGGGGATCCGGGGGACGACCGAGTACGTGCCGTTGCGCTGGATGTTGGCGAGGAACGCGTCGTTGGTGTCCTGGAGCGTCCGGGTCGATCCCTCGAGCACGTGCCCGCCGACGAGCGAGGCCAGGATCGAGGCGATCGCCGGCTTGCAGACGTCGCAGCCGCGGCCGGTGCCGTGCGCCTCGACGACCTGGTCGAAGCTCCGGTAGCCGTGCACGGCCACGACGTCGAACAGCTCCTGCCGGGTGAGCGGGAAGTGCTCGCAGAGGCTCCGGTCCACGACCTTGCCGACGGACTCGAAGTAGTCCTCGACGATCTTCTTGACCAGGGACTTGCAGGAGCCGCAGGTCGAGCCGGCGCGCGTCGTGGTGTCGGCCGCCGCGGCCTCGACGATCTCGCTCTTGCAGACGTCGTTGCACGAGCAGACCTGCGCCTCGTCGGGCATCGCCAGGTCGACGGTGCCGCGCCCGGCCGGGAGGATCAGCTCCTCCGGGTTGTCCGGCAGCGCGATGCCGCTGGCGACCATCGGCCGCAGGACGCCGTACGCCGTCGCGTCACCGACCAGCACGCCGCCGAGCAGCCGGCGGCCGTCCTCGCTGACGACGAGCTTCTTGTAGACGCCGGCCACCGCGTCGGCGAAGACGAGCTCGAGCGCGCCTTCGGTCGTCGCGAACGCGTCCCCGAACGACGCCACGTCGACGCCCAGGAGCTTGAGCTTCGTCGACATGTCCGCACCGGTGAACGCGCCGGGCCCGCCGAGCATCGCGTCGACGACCACCTCGGCCATCGCGTAGCCCGGTGCGACGAGTCCGTACATGCGGCCCGCGGGCGCGGCGCACTCGCCGACCGCCCACACGTGCTCGTCCGAGGTGCGGCACTGCTCGTCGACCAGGACCCCGCCGCGCTCGGCGATCTCGAGGCCGGCGGCGCGTGCCAGCGCGTCGCGCGGCCGGATGCCGGCGGAGAAGACCACGACCTCCGCCGCGATCGGGTCCGCATCCTTCAGGCCGAGCCCCGCGACCCGGCCGTCCTTCTCCAGCACGGACGTGGTCGTCGCGCCGGTGTGCACGGTGAGCCCGAGGCCCTCGACGTGCCGGCGCAGCGTCGCACCGCCCGCGTCGTCGATCTGCACGGCCATGAGCCGCGGTGCCATCTCGACGACGTGGGTCTCCAGCCCGAGCTGCGCCAGCGCGTTCGCGGCCTCCAGGCCGAGCAGCCCGCCACCGACGACGGCGCCGACGGTCGCCCCCGCCGCGGCCTCACGGATCGCCTCGAGGTCCTCGATGGTCCGGTAGACGAAGCAGCCGGGCAGCTCGTGACCGGGCACCGGCGGCACGAACGGCGCCGCCCCGGTCGCGAGCACCAGCTCGTCGTACTCCAGCACGCGACCGTCCTCGAGAAGCACCGTCTGCGTCTCGGGGTCGAAGCCGTCGACCGCCGTGCCGAGCACGAGCTCGACCCGCGGGTCGTCGTACTCGCCCTCGGGCAGCAGGGACAGCGCCTCGGCACCGACCTCGAAGAACGAGGTCAGGCCGACGCGGTCGTACGCCGGCCGCGGCTCCTCGCCCACGACGACGACGTCGTGGGTCTCGGTCAGGCCGCGCTCGATCGCGGCCTGCACGAAGCGGTGCCCGACCATGCCGTGGCCGACGACGACCAGCCGGCGGCGGTACTGGGGACTCATGCGCGGGTTCCTTCCAGGGTGGGGACAGGTCGGGTGGCGAGCAGCTGGCGGACCGTGGTGGCGCACCCTCCGCAGCCGGTGGTGGCGCGGGTGCGGTCGCGGGCCTCGTCGAGGGACGAGCACGCCCGGACGGCGCCGGCCGAGACTCCTGCGCACGCGCAGACCTCGGCGTCGTCGGGCAGGACCGGCGGTGGAGCGGTGCGCTCGGGCATCAGCAGGGCGCCCGGCTCGTGCGGCCCGAGGACCGTGCGCCGGTCGAAGTGCTGGGTGATCAGGCCGACCCGCGACAGGTCGCCGACCAGCGTCGCGGCGACCACGACACCGTCGCGCACGACCAGGCGGCGGTGCGACCCGGCGACCGGGTTGGAGACCTCGACGACGTCGCCGTCGGCCTCCAGCGGGTCGCCGAGGACGGCGACGTCCAGCCCGGTGGCGCGCAGTCGGGCGACCGTCCGGCTGCCGTCGTACGTCGCGGTCTCGCCGTTCAGCACCCGGGCCAGGACGCCGGCCTGCTCCCACGCCGGAGGCACGAAGCCGGTGACCCGGCCGCCGTGCTGGGCGCAGTCGCCGATCGCGTGGACGTGCGGGTCGCTGGTGCGCAGCTGGTCGTCGACGACGACGCCGCGCCGGACCTCGAGGCCGGCCCGGCGGGCCAGAGCGGTCGACGGGCGGCCACCCGCGGTGAGCACCACCAGGTCGGTCTCGAGCGTGTAGCCGTTGTCGAGCACCAGTCCGTCGGCGGTCAGCCGCGTCGCCCGGGCTCCGGTGTAGACGGCGGTGCCGAGCCGTTGGAGGTCGCGCTTGAGGATCGCACCGGCGGCCGCGTCCACCTGGGTGCGGAGCAGGTGGTCCCCGCCCTCGACCACCTCGGTGTCGAGGCCGCGGACGGACAGAGCGCGGGCGACCTGGAGCCCGAGCAGCCCGCCGCCGACGACGACGGCGCGGCGGGCGTACGGCACCGCCGCGTCCAGGCGCAGGCAGTCGTCGAGACCGCGGAACGCGTGCACCCGCGCGTCGAGCCGCCCGTCGATCTGCACCAGGCCCCGGATCGGCGGCAGGGTCGGGATGCTGCCGGTCGCGAGGACCAGCTCGTCGTAGCGCAGCCGGGACCGGTCCGCCAGCTCGAGCTCGCGCTCGTCCCGGTGGATCTCCACGACCCGGGTGCGACGGCGCAGGTCGACGTGGTCGGCGAGCCGGAGCGTGAGCGCGGAGGTGTCGTGGGTGCCCTCGAGCACCGCCGACAGCAGGATCCGGTTGTACGGCGCGTGCGCCTCGTCCCCGAGCAGGACCACCTCGTGGTCGGCCAGGCCGTCCGCCAGTCGCGCGGCCGCCATCCCGGCGCCGATCACCACGACCCGGCTCATGCGGCCGACCCCGCGTGAGCGGTGAGTGTGGGCCCATTTCGCTCGTCAGAACGGGCGCTGACGCACCGCCCGATGCCGTCGACCCGGGCGGGCGGTGAGCAGAGGCCGGTTTGATCGGTGGAAACGGGCGCTGACTCACCGCTGACCCGGCGGCTCACGCGCGCACCGCCGCGGCGCAGACCTTGAACTCCGGCATCCGGCTGGACGGGTCGAGGGCGTCGTTCGTGAGCCGGTTGGCGCCGACCCAGTGGAACGGCACGAAGACGGTGTCCGGCCGGATGGTGGTCACCACGCGGGCGGGGGCCTTGAGCTCGCCGCGGCGGGTGGTGACGACGACGAGCTCGCCGTCCCGCGCGCCGATCCGGTCCGCGAGCATCGGGTGCAGCTCGACGAACGGTCCGGAGTCGGGGAGGTCGCGGACCCGCCGGGTCTGGGCTCCGGACTGGTACTGCGCGAGGACACGACCGGTCGTCAGGTGCAGCGGGTAGTGCTCGTCCGGCGCCTCGGCCGGTCCGCGGTGGTCCACGTCGACGAAGCGGGCTCGCCCGTCCGCGTGCGCGAAGGACCCCGCGAACAGCCGCGGCGTCCCGGGGTGCTCAGAGGTCGGGCACGGCCAGAACACCCCGTGCTCGGACCGGATCCGGTCGTAGGTGATCCCGGCGTAGTCGGCGCGACCACCGGCCGACGCCCGCCCCAGCTCTCCGAAGACCTCCTCGGCGTCGGTGCTGAACGGCACCGGTGACCCGACCCGCTCGGCGATCGCCGCGATCACCTCGAGGTCCGATCGCACCCCGGCGGGCGGTCGGACCGCCTGCTGCCGCAGGATCACCCGCCCCTCGAGGTTGGTCATGGTGCCGGTCTCCTCGGCCCACTGGGTGACAGGAAGGACGACATCGGCCATCGCCGCGGTCTCGGACATGACGAGGTCGGCGACGACGAGGAGGTCGAGCGCGGCGAGCCGCTCGGTCACGTGACTCGCGCGTGGTGCCGAGACCACGATGTTGCTGCCGAAGACCAGCAGTGCCTTCGCGCCGGCGTCGGTGCCGAGCGAGTCGAGCAGCTCGTACGCCGAGAGCCCGGCTCCGGGCAAGGAGTCCGCGTCGACACCCCAGACCCTCGCCACGTGGTCCCGGGCCACGGGGTCGTCGATCATCCGGTAGCCGGGCAGCTGGTCGGCCTTCTGGCCGTGCTCGCGCCCGCCCTGGCCGTTGCCCTGACCGGTGAGGCACCCGTAGCCCGCGAACGGCTTGCCGCACATGCCGAGCGCCAGCGTCACGTTGACCCAGGCGAGCACGGTCGCGGTGCCCTGGGCGTGCTGCTCGGCGCCGCGGGCGGTCAGCACGGTGACCCGGTCCGCGTCCGCGAGCAGGGTCGCCAGGGTCCTGAGCTCGTCGACGGGGACCCCGGTCACCCGCTCGACGCGCTCGGGCCACCAGCCCGCCGCGGTACGACGGACGGCGTCGAAGCCGGTGGTCCGCTCGGCGACGTACGTCTCGTCGACCGCGCCCGCGGCGTCGAGCAGGTGCAGGAGCCCCAGGGCCAGGGCGAGGTCGCCTCCGGGCACGGGCTGGAGGAACAGGTCCGCTCGGTCCGCGGTCGGCGTCCGCCGCGGGTCGATGACGACCACGCGACCGCCGCGCTCACGGAGCCGGTCGAGGTGCCGAGCGGCGGGGGGCATCGTCTCGGCGAGGTTGGAGCCGACCAGGACGAGGACGTCGGTCTGCTCGACGTCCGCGAGCGGGAACGGCAGGCCCCGGTCGATGCCGAAGGCCTGGTTGCCGGCCGACGCGGCCGAGGACATGCACCAGCGGCCGTTGTAGTCGATCTGGCTGGTGCCGAGGGCGACCCGGGCGAGCTTGCCGAGCTGGTAGGCCTTCTCGTTGGTCAGCCCGCCGCCGCCGAAGACCGCGACCGCGTCGGCGCCGTGCTCGGCTCGCAGGGCGACCAGCTTCGAGGCCACCAGGTCGAGCGCCTCGTCCCAGGACGCGGTCCGGAGCTCGCCCGTCGACCGGTCCCTGACGAGCGGCGAGGTCAACCGCTCACGGTGGCCGCGCAGGGCGGCGGCCGACCAGCCCTTGCGGCACAGCGCTCCCTCGTTGACGGGGAACTCCGGCCACGCTCGCACCTCCAGTGCGGCACGCCCCTCCACCTCGAGGGTCATGCCGCACTGCAGGCTGCAATATGGGCAGTGGGTGTGCGTCATCGCTTCCTGGAAGACCTAGATCCCGACGCCCGCGTAGCTGCTCGCGGCCTTGGCCTCGGCCGGACGGCGGAGGTAGACGGCCCAGGTGACGAGTGCGCAGACCAGGTAGAAGACGGTGAAGATCATGAACGCGGTCTTCGTGGCGTCCAGAGGGTCCGTGATCCACGGGGACCCGAACGTGATCGGGATGAGGAAGCCGCCGACGGCACCGACCGCGCCGATCATGCCCACAGCGGCGGACGACTTCTTCGTGGCCGCCAGGGTCGCCGCGTCCCGCTCGGGGGTGCCCGGCGCGCTGGCCCGGTCGGCCTCCGACTTGAAGATCGCGGGGATCATCTTGTAGGTCGAGCCGTTGCCGATGCCGATGAACAGGAAGATCAGCAGGAACATGCCGAGGAAGAACGGGAAGATGTCACCGTTGGCGTTGACGGCGTCCACGACCGCGGGCGGGAACTCGAATGCACCCGGGTCGGCCTTGATCGCGGCCAGGGCCTCGGGCGTGGGCGGCGGGGGCAGCGTCTTGAGCTGACCCAGCGTCACGAGCACGCCCAGGGTGCCGAGCACCATGCCGCCGAAGGCGACCAGGGTGACCTTCGCACCGCCGAAGCGATCGGCCAGGTAGCCGCCGAGCGGACGCGCCATCGAACCGACCAGGGCTCCGAGGAAGGCGTAGAAGGCGAAGTTGATGCCGATGCCCTGCACGCTCGGGACGGGCTGCCGCCAGAAGTTCAGCTTGATCAGCAGCGGCATCGCGGCGGAGTAGCCGATGAACGAGCCGAAGGTGCCGATGTAGAGGAACGACATCACCCAGGTCTGCTTGTGCTTGAGGACGGCCAGCTGCTCCTTCGGGGACGCCTTGGCGGTACCGAGGTTGTCCATCAGGAAGTAGGCCGCGGTGGTCGCGGCGATCGCCAGACCGGCGTACACCCACGCTGCGCGCTCCAGGTGAACGCCGCCCTCGGCCGCCTTGACGAGGCCGAAGATCGCGGCGCCGCCCACGATGGCGGGAAGCAAGAACTGGATCAGGGCGACGCCCACGTTGCCGCCGGCCGCGTTCAGGCCGAGCGCAGCGCCCTTCTTCGACGAGGGGTAGAAGAAGTTGATGTTCGCCATCGACGAGGCGAAGTTCCCGCCGCCCAGGCCGGCCGTGGCCGCGATCAGGCAGAACGCCCAGTACGGCGTGCTCGGGTTGGTCACCGCGTAGGCGAACCCGAGCGTCGGGATGAGGAGCAGGGCGGCACTGACCATCGTCCAGTTGCGACCGCCGAACCACCCGACCGCCAGCGTGTAGGGCACGCGCAGGAGGCACCCGACGAGGTTCGGGATGGCGACCAGGAAGAAGAGCTGCTGCGGCGTGAACTCGAAGCCCATGGAGAGCAGGAAGGCCGAGCTGACGCTCCAGATCAGCCAGACCGAGAAGCCGAGGTGCTCGGCGAAGATCGACCAGATCAGGTTGCGGCGGGCGATGCTCTTCCCCGTCGACTCCCAGAACTCTGGCTCCTCGGGACGCCAGTCGTCGATCCAGCGGCGGGTCCGCCGTGAGGTCGTCGTTGCGGTCGCGGCCGCCGGGTGCGGGCTGGTGAGCGTCATGCCTGCGATGGTGGGAGGCGGATGTGTCGCGGCGTTCAGCCCGCAGTCTCTGTCCCGTCAACTTGTCCTCACGGCCTCACACGGCTCACGGCCTCACGGTGTGACGGGTGCCACGATGTCCCCGTGGCCCGGTCCTGGCGACGTACCCATCTCGGCACCGATGCCGATCGAGCGACGTTCCGCACGCTCCACTCCGCGTCCCTGGCCAGCCCGGCGCTGCGCGCCGGGCTCACCGCCGACAGCGCCGCCAAGGCGATCAAGCACCTGCGCGCCCTGCTGGGCAGCCCGGCCCTCGCGCTGACCGACACGCACGGGCTCCTGGCCTGGGACGGCGTCGCCGACCACCACGGCACCCAGGCCGACCGGCTGGCCCGGGAGACGGTCGAGCGCGGCGCGACCCGGGTCTTCGACCGCTCCGACCTCCCGTGCGAGGACGCGGGCTGCCCGGTGCGGACCGCGGTCGCCACGCCACTGGTCGCGGACGAGCGGATCGTGGGGACGCTCCAGGTCTTCTCGCCCCACCACACCGCCGGCCTTGCCCGGGCAGCCGACGAAGTCGCCCGCTGGGTGTCCGGACAGCTCGACCTCGCCGTGCTCGACGCCAGCCGCACGCGCGCGATGGAGGCCGAGGTCCGCGCGCTCCGGGCCCAGATCAGCCCGCACTTCATCTACAACTCCCTCGGTGCGATCGCGAGCTTCGTCCGCACCGACCCCGACCGCGCCCGTGAGCTGCTGCTCGAGTTCGCCGATTTCACGCGGTACTCGTTCCGAAGCCACGGCGAGTACACGACGCTGGCCGAGGAGCTCCGCTCGGTGGAGCGCTATCTCTTGCTCGAGCAGGCGCGCTTCGGCGACCGTCTGCAGGTGACGCTGCGCATCGCCCCGGAGGTGCTGCCGGTCGCGGTGCCCTTTCTCTGCATCCAGCCGCTGGTGGAGAACGCGGTGCGACACGGCCTCGCCGAGTCCGAGCGGGTGGGTCGCATCGTCATCACCGCGCAGGACCGTGGCCAGGAGTGCCTGATCGAGGTCGAGGACGACGGTGCGGGCGAGGATCCCGAGAAGGTCCGCCGAGCCCTGGCGGGCGACATCGAATCGGACTCGGTCGGCCTCGGCAACGTCGACAGCCGGCTGCGCAACGCGTACGGCGACGACTACGGCCTGGTCGTCGAGACCGCACCCGGCGCCGGCACCAAGGTCATCGTGCGGGTTCCCAAGTTCGCCCCGGGAGTGCACGCATGAGTCTCCCCACCGGGCTTCGCGTTCTCGTCGTCGACGACGAGCGGCCCGCGCTCGACGAGCTCGCGTTCCTGCTCGGCCAGGACGCGCGCATCGGCGAGGTGCTGATGTGCGACTCGGCGACGCAGGGGCTGGTCATGCTGCAGTCCGACGAGGTCGACGTGGTCTTCCTCGACATCCAGATGCCAGGCCTCTCGGGCATCGAGCTCGCACAGGTCCTGAGCCGCTTCCGCACGCCGCCGAAGATCGTGTTCGTCACTGCCCACGAGGAGCACGCCGTCGACGCGTTCGAGGTGCGGGCGGTGGACTACGTGCTCAAGCCGGTCCGGGCCGACCGGCTCGCGGAGGCGGTGCGCCGGGTCGTCGACGACGGCGACCACGCCCCGACGAGCCAGGACCTGGTGGTCCCGGTCGAGCTCGGTGGCGTCACCCGGCTGGTGCGCCGGTCCGACGTCACCCACGTCGAGGCCCAGGGCGACTACGCACGGCTGCACACCTCCGACGGCTCGCACCTGTTGCGGGTCCCGCTCAGCCAGCTCGAGTCCGAGTGGGGGCCGGCCGGCTTCGTCCGGATCCACCGCTCGCTCCTGGTCGCGCTCGCGCACGTCACCGAGCTGCGCATGGACGGCGGACACTGCTCGGTCCGGCTCAGCGACGGGTCCGAGCTCGGGGTCAGCCGGCGCCAGACGCGCGAGCTGCGCGACCTCTACCTACGTCGCGACGGATGAGCGACCAGCCACCGCGGGTGCGGGTCACCGGCCCGTCGCGGCGCCCGCAGGGCGGGCAGCGTCGGGTGGACCTCGGGGTCGAGTCACCGCTGAGCGAGGTCTACCTCGACTCGCTGCTGGCCGCGCAGCTCCGGCTGGCCGGTCGCATCCTGCTGGTGCTCGGGCTGACCGTGGGCTCCCTGCCGCTGGTCTTCTTCGTCGTCCCCGACCTGGCCGAGGTGACCCCGCTGGGCATCCCGCTCTCGTGGCTGCTGCTCGGCTTCGGTGTCTACCCGCTTCTCGTCCTGCTGGGCTGGCGGTTCGTGGTCAGCGCCGAGCGCAACGAGCGCGACTTCGTCGACCTGACCCGAGGCACCCGGTGACGGGGCAGAGGACGACGCCGTGAGCCTCGAGGCGCTGCCCGGCGTCATCGCGGTCAGCCTGGTCGCGGTCGCGACGCTGGTGATCGGCTCGTGGGGCCTCAAGCTCTCGCGGACGACGAGCGACTTCTTCGTCGCCTCGCGCAGCGTCAACCCGCAGCTCAACGCCAGCGCGATCGGCGGCGAGTACCTCTCGGCCGCGTCGTTCCTCGGGGTCGCCGGCCTGCTGCTGACGTTCGGCGCGGAGATGCTCTGGTACCCGATCGGCTGGACCGCCGGCTACCTCGTTCTGCTGGCCCTGGTGGCCGCGCCGCTGCGCCGCTCAGGTGCTTACACGCTCCCCGACTTCGCGGAGGCGAGGCTGGGATCACGCAGTGCACGCGCGGCCTGTTCGCTGCTCGTGGTGGTCATCGCATGGCTCTACCTGCTGCCGCAGTTCCAGGGTGCTGGGCTCACCCTGCGCTCGGCCGTCGGCGCGCCCACCTGGGTCGGCCCGCTGATCGTCGGGGTCGTCGTGCTGGCCA
>Ga0075370_10001486_pt1 | contig 10209 bp, 6 predicted proteins | sample EndMethybrTD3035_FD_71398 | JGI IMG/M metagenome (GOLD analysis project Ga0075370, IMG submission 71398) | Populus endosphere microbial communities from Tennessee, USA - Endosphere MetaG P. TD hybrid TD303-5 | ecosystem: Host-associated > Plants > Roots > Endosphere | place: USA: Tennessee... | reverse complement strand
GTAGAAATTACTCGAATCGCAGAAAAGGCAGGGGCCAAGGCAATCACGATTCATGGCCGGACGAGGGCTCAAGGATATAAAGGTCCTGCGAATTGGGATTATATTCGCGATTGCAAAGCGGCAGCTAAAAACATTTTGGTGATTGGCAACGGAGATGTATTCGATGCCCAAAGCGGTCTCAGAATGTTTGCCTACACCGGTTGCGATGCGGTTCTTGTTTCCAGAGGGACTATGGGACAGCCTTGGATTGCGGACGATATTCGGAAAGCTTTGCTGGGAGAAGAGGTGTTTTCTCGGAGCGTAGAGGATATTCGAAGCGCTTTATTGGAACATTTTGAATACATCGTTGCTTACCAACCAGAAAGACAAGCTTTGTTGGATATGAGGCGTGTTGGGTGCTGGTATTTGAAAAGGTGCCAGGGAGTCAGAGAATTAAGGATGCAAATTAATAAATCGGCCTCCACCCGGGAAGTATTTGAACAGATCGAACGTTTTTCTTGGAATTCGATCGAATTGAGCGAAGAAGTCCTCTTTGCGGAAAGTGAATCGTGAATCCATGATTCGAGAAATGCATCTATTTGTGACAGGAAAAGTCCAAGGCGTTGGATTCAGGGCTGCGGTCAAAAAACAAGCGGTTCTTCACGGAATCCAAGGCTATGCCAAAAATCTTCCTGATGGAAGAGTTGAGATCTGCGCTCAAGGAGAAGAAGTTCAAATCCTCGCCTTTTTAAAGGCTGTAGAGACAAGACCTGGCCACGGCTCGATCATCCATATAGAAAAAGATCTCAGGCCTGTTCAAAAGTCCTATCTCTCATTTGAAGTTCTTTGAAATTACAGACCTTTTAACTTTTCGAGAAAAAATTGGGTGGGAAAATCTTGGGGGAACCTTTCCAAGGTTAATTTGAAGAGTTTTTTCGCTTTTTCTAAATCGCCTTGATAAAACGCTTTGTAGCCTTCGGTAAAAGTTTGACAAAGTTCGATTTGTTCCGGCGTGGGGGAAATTTCTTTTGCACCGTTTAGTTTAGCAACCAGTTCGTAGATTTCTATCTTTTCTTTTCTTCCCTTGACGGCCACTTTATCTAAAGGGCGGACCAGAAACTGATCCTTGGTTTTTTCATAAACATCTTGCCCAATGACAATAGAGACATGATATTCTTTAGCGACTTTCTCCAAGCGATGGGCGATATTGACTACATCTCCGATCGTTGTGTAATTCATTCTGTCCCGAGTTCCGATGTTCCCGATGAAAGCAGTTCCCATGTTGATTCCGATCCTCGTGATCAACTGCGGCCGGCCTTGTGTTTTTAAATTTTCATTGAGTTGGCGGAGCGAAGCTTCGCACAAAAGCGCCGTTTCACAAGCTTTGATCGGATGATCGGGAATATCTAAAGGAGCATTCCAGAAAGCCATAATGCTATCTCCGATATATTTATCGATGGTGCCTCCCTGATCCAAAACAATTTTAGAGAGGAGCCCAAAATATTCGGCAAGCAAAGGGATCAGCAGATCCGTTGAGATTGTTTCAGCAATCGATGTAAATCCTGCAATATCGGAAACAAAAACTGTAATTTCTTTTTTTTCTCCTCCTAAACCGATCTCCTGACCTTTTTGGATGAGCTGTTTCACGACTTCTTTAGGTACATAACGGCCAAATGAAGCCAAAGCAGCCCTCATCGATGCAATGGAGGAATCCATAATTTGGATCTCTTTAATATTTGACTGCACCCTGACGTTGCTTTCCAGGTTGAGTTGTCGGATTTTGTCGATTTCTCCAGATAAAGTGACGATGGGATTGGAAATTTTCTTAGAAAAATAAATCACCACGAACGATCCAAAAATCAAAATCAAAAGAGAGATGACAGAGATCAAAATTTGGGTATGGATCAAGTCGCCAAAGTAATCATTGAGAGGAACGACGATCGTAATCAACCATTCCTTGCCGATATGAACTGGGAAAGGCTTCAAAAAGGCCAGGTATTTAACGCCCTTGGACTCGAAAATAAAATTCTGTTTGCCCTCTTTTGAAAAGAGATCGAAGGCTTGGGAAATAGTTCCGGGATCGATCCCTTTGCTAGGAAGGTGTTTAGGAATAATCAGCTGCCCCGAACTATTCAAGAGAACCGCTAAACCGGTTTTCCCCACTTTTTGCTGCGCTAAAAAAGACTCTAAGAAAGAAACGGTGATATCGAGGCCGATTACATATTGGAGTTTCCCCGATGGATCAAAAACCGGGTTGGCAATTGTGATTCCCGTAGCAGGTGCGCCTGGAACCGCGATAAAATCGTAAACATCGGTCCAAAAAAGATGGCCGCTGGTTTGGGCGCCAAGATACCAGGGTCTTTGCCGAGGATCGAAGGAGGGGTTCGAAATTTCTTCCTGGGCAACAGAAACTAAATTCTCATTCAAATATTCCCATTTTTCCATAGGGACCGTTTGGGAACGGTCAATGAAATGGAAAGAGTAGAGGGCTCCTGTCGGCAATTTTTTTGAAGGATCTCCATTAAAATGAGTTTGCCCGTTCAAAGCCAAACTGTTGACTTCAATGTAGCTTCCATCGGATTTGGCAATATAAAATGCATAGATCTTAGAATAATCTTTGACGATATCGAGCATGTATCCGCGCATTTCGGGATTATTTAAAGAGGGATGCTCGGTATTTTCTAAGAAGCCTTGAGTAATTTCAGGGAAATATTGCGCGTCCTGAACCAGCTCGTTGATTTTTTCCACTATGACTGCGCTGGTCCGCTCAATTTCTCCCTGCGAAAACGCTAAGATGGACTTAGAGGTTTTTTGATAGGTAAAAATGATGACAAAAGCAAAAGAAAGAGCAAAAAGAGAGAGGAAAACTGTCAAAATATCGAATCGAAGCTTTCGATGTTTGAAATAATCTAGGAACTCTTCTTTCTGCATAAACTAGTATACCGAAATAATCTGAATCGGTTTCTGCCGGCGTCGGTTCCCTTAGGACCCGTTCGCTTTTCACCTGCTTCTCTAAAAAATGTCCCTCGGACATTGTTTGAGTATCCGCAGCCTCTGGCAATGTTCCCTGGCCCCGGCCAAAAAATTTGAGGAGCTCCTGGTCATATCTAGATTCTACAGACAATTTCGGTATACAAATAGATTCAACATAATTTCAAGAGACTTAAGACGCTCTCTAAATAAAATCGTCGTCTGGATTCTGTTTTAATTTTTCTTCGAAAATTTTTAGGAGACGATCGATATTTTGTTTTGTATCGACGGGTGTGATTTCTTTCTTAGATTTTTTTTTCGATCGGCTCGTTAGCAAGCGGATGAAATCAATATTCGATTGGACTTTAGAGCCTTGGGAGCGTGCATGTAAAGCCAGCCCTTTGTCATTCGTAATCACTGTAATGATTCTGGGATTGGCAGATGACTCGATCTTTTCCACAATATACTCATCAGCGCTTTGGCCTTTGGGCGTATAGGCAACCACCAAAGGAGTGGGATACGAGAGGCCGCTTTCTTCTCCCTTTTTGTATGAACCATCAAAAACTACCGTTCCGGAGAGACGCAATTCTGCAAATTGCCTTTGAAGAAGACGGACTGTTTTTTCTCTTAAAGATTGGATGGTTTCTTTTGAATCTACGAGGCTGAAAATTAGGTTGTAGCCATCGATATAGTAATAAATCATGAATTCAAGATCGACTCGAGGGATAAAATGATTTTATCCAGAGCTTTGCGGCGATGGGAAACGCGATTTTTAATCGATTCTTCCAGTTCGGCGAAAGTTTTACTGTATCCATGTTTTATAAAAAGAGAATCGTAGCCGAATCCTCCCCCACCTCGATCTTTAGACAATAAAATTCCTTCGCAAGTTCCTTTGACGCACTTCTTTAAACCTGAGGGTGATGCAAGGGCAATGCTGCATTCAAAAAAAGCTTGTCGGTCATCATCCATTAGATGTTGCATCGCATCGAGTAATTTTTTCCGATTTTCTAAGTCGGTTGCATCATTGCCCGCGTATCGAGCAGAAAGAATGCCTGGTTCACCATTAAGCGCTGGAACTACGAGCCCAGAATCGTCAGCAAGGACCCATCGATTTAAAGTTTTGGCAGCATGTTCCGCTTTTAAAATCGCATTCTCTTCAAAGGTTTTTCCTGTTTCTTCTGGAGGGGAGTAGTCGGGAAAGTCGTTAAGACTCAAAAGATCGAAATTCGCAAAAGATTTCAAAATAGAGCGATATTCTCTCGCTTTATTGAAATTAGTGCTGGCAATAACAAGTTCTATATGAGGGATTTTAGCAGGCTGAGTCGGTGGGGAGCGCATAGTATAAACCTTAGATGGGATCTACAATTTGTAGACTCCCTCTTCCTTCCCCACCATAGTGGATCTATTTTTTCTGATCAAAGTAATTGTCAATATCAGTAATCGTGTATTGATCTCCTTGGAATTCGAACTTCTGTCCCACAGTCCGCCCTTTCATCGCTTGGGCCAATTTAGATTGGAAGGAAATGATATGCTTCTCTGGATCTGCATCCCAAGGTCCCAATAGGACGAAACGGAGATGTTCCCCTTTGCTATCGCTGCAGTGAACCACCGAACCAATGCCTACTTCGTCCGTAACCACGTCTTCGGGAGTCAATACACGCGCGTTTGCAATTTGGTCGGATAAAAATTTTAGTTCTGATTGGAGACGAGAACGACGTTCCAGAGCCGCTTTGAATTCGGCATTTTCTCTAAGGTCTCCTAAAGCACGGGCAGCCTCAATCTCTCGGGCATTGTTCACAGTTTCAACCGTTGCAATTTGCTGGACGCGAAGCTGGGTCCTTTGGTACCCCTCTTGCGTGGTCCAAATCACCGTTTCTTCATCAGGAGTTCGATCTTTGTCCTTTCTTACCCTCGCTAGCGAAGGATAAACCACTTCAGCCAGAGAATGGAGGATTTTGATGTCGTGATCAGTTAAACTCCCGCACTTAGTTGCGAGCAGTAAATACTCTTTTACTTCTTCTAAGGAGGAATGCTGGATAATATCTCGAACGATTTTGTAGCGCTCGGAAGTAATTAGGGAGATAATTTTTTTGAGAAGGTCCCTATGCTGCGGTTTTTGTTCTAAATGATCCAAAATGATCAAGAGAGCTTCAAAGAATCTATTTTTCCCTTCGGCTTCTGAGAATGGAAGCTTCGATTTCTTATCGATAATCTTTTGGAAATACCAAATCACGATATCGGGAAAAGAGAGAGGGTGAATCAAAAGACCATTGAGTTTTTGTTTTAAAACTTCCCGAGTTTTTGGCATATCGAGCTCGGTCAAAATAAAATCTCGCAACAAGTTTTGATCTACCGTAAAGATCAAATCGAGATAAATCTCTTGCCAATCGCTTCTTATTTTACGGACTTGCTGCAAGGTGCGTTTTTGGAATGGCATGATTTCGATGCTCCGGATAATATCAGGAGCCGCTTTCATATTCGAAATCAAGTCGTCAATTTGATTGCTCATTTTCGGGACGTCTAAATCTTCTAAAAAGAAAAAGACCTGAAGCTTTTGACTATCAGCCAACTGTTCTTGTGCGATAATTTCTTTGAATCGTGTTTCTAGGGAGGATTTAAATTCAGGATTTTTGAGCGTCTCAGGAAAATCACGTAGGAAAGAATAAACTAATTGAATGGTTGCATTGACGCTGGGTTTGGCTTCAAGGGATTTATGAAGCGCCACTTCATGAGGCACATCTTCGGTTCGCAAACGAAAGGGTTCTTTCAATTCTTTCGGAGATTCGATTTTTGTGTCTTTCTTCAATTTGGCGCGTGCGGTTTGCCACCAACGGTTCCAATCCTCAGTAGGAATGACGAGATCGTAAAGTTCTTCTTTAATTTCAGAGGCCGTCTTTGGGCCTAGATCGCGAAGCATCATGCGGATTGTTTCTGCTGGATTTTCTCTGGCTTCTTTTTCGAGTTGATCCGGATTTCCGAACCTGCGGGAGTAAAAATGTTCGGGAGTCAAAGGAAGGAGGGTTTTGAATGCTTTTTCAAACGAAATGTGTTGCGGTCCAATCACATACTCAAATTCTAATGTAAGTTCTTCGCGGACTAGAGAAACATCGATAATTTCTCCCGTGCCCCATCCGCTTGTATGAAAAACATAGTTCCCCTTTTTCATGTGGGTGAGCAATTCGAAATTGCGGATCGCAGACTGAAATCTTTCCCGGTTTCTCAGTCCAATTAAGCGGAATTTTTCATTTAAAAGAGGATCGGACGCATTTTGAGTTTTCAAAAATTCTGTGGCAAGATCTGCTAATTCTTCGCTATTTGTAGTTTGCAAATCAAAGATAAGCCGTAGAACCCCAGTGATGTGTTTGGGTTCTTTTAGTTCTCTCCACAAGGGAAGGATTCTCTCTACGTGCTGGCCGAACCGATTTGCCAAATCAGATGATTTGACACTTTCTAGGACAGCGATAATTTCTTCTCCGTCGGGTTGGTCCCCATAGCAATATTCTTCCCAAATTTTTAGGAAACCTGGGTAATCGTTATTTTGAATCCTTTCGCGAAAATCCTTCAAATAAGCCATGCTCGTCACAAAATATCCTGGTTCTTGCAGGAGGATTATAGGAAGAGCTGAAATAATCTTCAATTCAAGAGTTTAAGAATCAATAAAGCAGAATCAAAAAACTTTCTTGCAAGAAAACCAAGGCGGCCCTACCCTTTCCAAATTCGACCCAGAATTTGATCGATGGAAATCAAGACCGTTAAAAATATTTTGGAATTCCCATCAAAAACCGATCAAGATCTCCTTTTCCCCGATTTAAGCCAGGTCCTCGGCTGCATTGGTTCGAATCAGTTAAAGCGCGCCTCCGAGTCCATCTTATTGCCGCGCTCTTTGATATTCCGCGCCCGCTTAGGTTGTGTGAATTTTGACAGCGGATTTTGTGTTCCAGTAGCCTTGCGGAGATCGCTGTAAACTTCAGTATGTTAGCAAGATTGAGCAATGCGCTGGGATGCAAAAGACGCTCAACAAAATTCACTCAGGATGAGCGGGCACGGTATATTATGAAACGGCTTTTTTTTATTTGCCTTTGTGCACTGCCTCTTGGGTCTTTGCGAGCCAACGAAGAAGAGTTTTGTCAAAATTTTTCCGTTTCTCAATTATTCAGCGATTTGGAACTGGTCCATCAAATCGACCGGCAAATCCATGACAGCCTCCCCCTAATGATCAACTATCAGCTTCAAGGCGGCTATTTTGCGATGCCTTCAGCCCGTACTTTCGATGCAGGAGTTCTAGGATTCGGTTTTTCCTATGTTCCCCCTTACCGGATTTGGAGCTTAGGTTTTCAGTTTTTCGATCATATCGAAACGACCGGAAATTATTGGATTTTCCATGGAATTACTGAGGCGAATTTTGGAAAACATGGGTTTGGCGACGATGCTGAGAGATCTGCCAATGTGAAATTCATTCTGCTTCGCAAAGAGGATGGATTTCCATTTCTTCCCGATTTTGCTTTGGGTTGGAATGATTTCATTGGAAGCAGGCGTTTTAATTCGTTTTATGTGGCTGCGACCAAAGAATTGCTCGATTTAAATTTTGAGGCTACTTTGGGCTGGGGCCGCGGCCGGATCCAAGGTTTTTACGGCGGTTTGGCGTGGACTCCTTGGCGCCATTCCGAGCATTTTTGGAAAACCCTTACTTTGGCCGCAGAGTATGATGCGAATAACTATAAAAAGCATGCGCCCGAACATTCTTCTGGACGGACAGTGAACAGCCGGATCAATGTCGGCCTGCAATTGAAACTGTGGAACCTATTTCGTTTTTCTGCAAGCACGATCCGAGGGGATGATTGGGCGGCTAGCGCCGCTTTCCATTACAATTTAGGAAGTTCGGAAGGCTTTTTTCCTAAATTTGCCGATCCTCCGATCTATTCCGCTCCGGTCGATACTCAGCCTATCGGCGTCCTTCGCTCGCGCCAGGAACTAGCCCAAGAATTGGCTTACGCATTCAAAGAACAAGGGTTCGATTTATACACTCTCTATTTGATTCCTGAGGAGAATGGGAAAGATAGGCTTTGGATGAAGATCATCAACGTGATGTATAGGCAGGAAGAAGAAGTACGCAAAAGGATTGAATATGTCCTTGCAGCTCTTTCTCCTTCTAATATCGAGGCGATCACCGCCGTGATCGAAGCCGACGGGGTCCCCGTTCAAGAGTATCGCTTCAAATTGAAGGATTTAAAAAGATATACGAAAGGGCAAATGGGAGACGATGAATTCAGAATCATCGCTCCCATGCGCGAGGCTTCAGGATCTCCGAGTGATTACGACTCAGCGTTGCTTTATCACCGGAATAAGAGGATTTGGATTTTGACTTTCCGGCCTTGGCTTCGTTCCTTTTTCGGAAGCCATACGGGGAAATACAAATACGAAATCGGTTTTTCTTTGAGTACCGAAGGCTACTTATTCAATGAAATTTATTACTATTTGAATGGGACTTACACAGCTCTATCCAGTACGCAGAAGATGAAAGACGTCGATGTTCTCAACCCTTCGCGTCTCATCAACGTACGAACCGATTCGATCCGCTTCAACCAATCGAATTCGTTCCACTTGGAACAAGGGTTTGTGCAAAAAAGCTGGAATTTGGGACAGGGATGGTTCACGCGTCTCGGGTTGGGTTATTTCGAAATGGCCTATGCGGGAGTAGCTTGGGAGGCTCTTTACTATCCTGTGAATTATAATTGGGCGATCGGGTTTGAAGCGGCAACGGTTTTGAAAAGAAGCTATTATGGTTTTACTTTAGAAAGAAAGATCCGCAAGCTCACTTCTGAAGGATTCCGTTATTTCCCCTATACGGGCTTCCAATATTTCGTCGATTTTTATTATCAATACAAGCCCTATAGCTTAGATTTCAAAGCGAGCGTGGGCCAATTTTTGGCGCGAGACAAAGGTGTGCGTCTAGAATTAAGCCGCACTTTCCCAAGCGATTTGAGAGTGGGAATTTGGTATACCTTCACAAATGCCAACGACGTCGTCAATAATAGCCGTTACTACGACAAGGGCTTTTTCATTTCTATGCCGCTCGATTTATTTATGAATCAATCGAGCCGCACCCGGGTTGCTTATGCGATGTCGGCCTGGCTCAGGGATTGCGGCGCCCAAGCCGCCACAGGCAAACAACTCTATCCTACCGTCTATTGGGAACGCTACAACACCGACCAAGTCCTCTATTAAAATTCCCGCAACAAAATGAAAGCAGAAAAGAGAGTAGAGATATATTTCTTAAGAAATACCATTTTTTTATCCTGTAGATCGTGTCGCTTTTTGTTCCTCTGAGCTTTAAATGTGTAAAGCGGGTTTACATTTCTAATTGATGGAGGATTTGGGGGATGGCGTAGGTAAAGATGATGTCGGCGCCGGCTCGTTTGATGCTCAAAAGGGCTTCATAGAATACTTTCCCTGCATCCAGCCAGCCGGCCTGATGAGCCGCCATCACCATGGCGTACTCTCCACTGACGTGATAGGCGGCGATGGGGCGCTGGGTCCTTTCTCTTAGTTTCGCGATGACGTCTAGGTAATAAGTCGCTGGTTTGATCATTAAAATATCAGCCCCTTCTTGTTCATCGAGAAGGGCTTCAAGGAGAGCTTCACGGCTATTGGCCGGATCCAATTGATAAGTTTTTTTGTCTCCATATTGGAGGCGGACATTGAGGGCTTCTCTAAAAGGGCCGTAAAGAGAAGAGGCGTATTTGGCGCTGTAAGCCAGTATTCCTACATTGGGATAACCGTTTTTATCGAGGGCTTGCCGGATGGCGCCGATCCTTCCATCCATCATATCGCTGGGAGCTACGAAATCGATTCCAGCCTCGGCCTGCATCAAGGCCATCCGGATGAGGCATTCGATGGTTTCGTCGTTTAGGATTTCTCCCTTTTGATTGACTAACCCATCATGGCCATGGGTTGTAAAAGGATCCAAAGCGACATCGGCCATAATACATAAGTCAGGAAGTTCTTGTTTGATCCGAAAAATGGCCTTAAATAAAAGACCGTCAGGATTCCAAGCTTCTTCTGCTTCTTCTGTTTTTAAGGCAGGATCGATGACAGGGAAAAGGGCGACGGATTGAATGCCTCGTTCATAAAGCGCTTCTGCTTCTTGAATGATCCGATCGATGGAAAATCTGTGAACTCCAGGAAGAGAAGGGATGGGGGTCGTTTTATTTTCTCCCTCGATCACAAAAAAAGGCGCAACAAAATCTTCTGGGAAGAGTC
>Ga0075370_10001485_pt1 | contig 10209 bp, 5 predicted proteins | sample EndMethybrTD3035_FD_71398 | JGI IMG/M metagenome (GOLD analysis project Ga0075370, IMG submission 71398) | Populus endosphere microbial communities from Tennessee, USA - Endosphere MetaG P. TD hybrid TD303-5 | ecosystem: Host-associated > Plants > Roots > Endosphere | place: USA: Tennessee... | reverse complement strand
GAGCACGGGGCGTCGGTCTGGAACTACACCGAGGTCACCGAGGCGCTCCACGAGGCCGGCCGCGTCGCCGGCGTCAAGGCGACGCACACGCTGACCGGCGAGACCCGCGAGGTCCGCGCCCGTCTGGTGGTCAACGCCACCGGGCCCTGGTTCGACGCCGTGGCCGCGAAGATCGAGCGCCCCCACGCGCCCCGCGTCCGCATGACCAAGGGGATCCACATTGCGTGCGAGCCGTTCACTCGGCACGCCCTGATCCTCGAGTCCGGGGTCGACGGCCGCGTCGTCTTCGCGATCCCCTGGTCCGGCTACACCTGGATCGGCACCACCGACACGGATTTCCAGGGCGATCCAGCCGACGCAGTCGCAACCCCTGAAGACGTCAAATACATGGTCGACTCGATCGCGTCGCACCTGCCCGCGGTCCGCGACGCGAAGAAGTACTGGACCATGGCCGGGGTCCGGGCGCTGGTGCGCGAGGAAGGCTCGGAGTCCGAGGTCAGCCGGATGCACCAGATTGCGACCGACACGCCGGGACTCATTTCGGTCGTCGGCGGCAAGCTGACGGGCTATCGCGCCATCGCCGAGGAAGTCGTCGACGCGGTGTGCCGCCAGCTTGGGCGTGACGCACGCTGCTCGACCGCGACGACGCCGCTGCCCGGCGGCGGTCCCGAACGGTCGGGCGACGAGCATCTGGACGCGATATACGGCTCGCGCGCGCCGCGCGTCCGCGCGCTGATCGCCGCACACCCCGAGCTGGGCGCGCGATTGTCCGACGAATCGCCCGATGTCGCGGCACAGGTGGTTCATGCCGCGAGCCGGGAGTGGTGCAGCCTGACGCAGGACTTTCTCCTGCGACGCTCGTATCTCGGTTTCGGGCCGGGCCGCGGCCGCTCGGCGAGCGCCACGGTCACCCGCCTGCTGGCTGGCGACGCGCCGCCAGCCGCCCACGAGTCGTAGACACGCCGCGGCCACACAGGCCACATAGAGCGGCGGATCCTCCGCCACGGGCGATGTTCTATTCGCCCGGCTCCGGTCGGCGCGGGCACCAACTAAGGAGTTGTCATATCAGGGCTCCTCGAGTGGCATCATGGACGTGACTTAGGCGGTCTTTGGTGGCTCCGCACCTTCCTTTTCGTCACCTGAAAGTCCGTAAAGTATCGACCGCCTCCGGATTGCTGATACTGTAGGTGCCTCGAGCTTGTATTCATCGCCACAAGCCATCGCGTATCCACCTTGGTCCCCCCGTCCGACGGCAATCCCTGGACCTTATGCCTCATAAGTCGTCTGCCTTGGCGGCCGCTGCCGTCCTCTTACTCGTCACGCCGACGGTGGTCAACGGGCAGAGTCTCCGTCAGCGCTGGGGTGTGGCCGTATCCGTCGCACCACGGTGGCGGGTCCCGGACTACCAGAAAGTCTTCCTCGACGCAGACAGTACGGCTCTGAACGGGACGGACCTGCGAGTCGGGTTGACCAAGGGACGTCTATTCGGCGGAGACGTTTCGGTCTCGTTTGTCCGGCGAACGATCGCCGATCGCCCGAATGCGTTGATCAAGACCGACGGCACGAGCGTGGCCACTCGGCGCGACACCCTGCTGGGGGTCGCCGTACAGGGGTTCAAACCCTTCGTCACCATTCGCCAACGCGCGCAAATCGGGGCGTCGTTCGGAGTCGGCGTCGGTCGGTACCGTGGTACGGTTCTGCAAACCCGTCCAGGCGACGCCCCGGAGGAGGTCGGAGCGGAGGCTCTGTTTTCCTTCGCCAACGGGCCCGTCCAGTTCATGCCCCTGGGCAATCTCGAGCTGACGGGCGCGGCCATCATCGGAACCCATGTCAAGGTGAAGATTGGCGGCGGGGTCAGCTTTCCCGGTCAACAGCTCGTGAACGTCGGCCTCACTTACTTCTTCTGATGCGAATCAGAGCCGGTCTCGCCGCCGGCATCGCCGCGGCCTGTCTGCTCGCAACTTGCGGCATTGGCGCGGCGGAGCCGTGGCCGGGACTGGAGGTCACCGGCACGCCCTCGCACTGGGGCCAGACGACCGGGTGGAACGCGACCACAATCGAGCGCGTCAGACTGCTGCGCGACCTCGCGTTGCTCTTTCATTCGACCGCGGCGGTCGGCGGCCACGCGGAGATCGACGGCCTCGTGGCGTGTGCCCGGGATTTCGATCTCGTCGAGCGTCGGACCAGCGCATTGGCGACTCCGGTTTCTGGATGGCGTCAATTCCGCGGCGGACCCCGCCGCGCCTTCACCGACCTCCTTGACGCCATCGGCTACGAGATGGTCGATGGCAAGAGGGCGTCCTTGAGGCCCGTCGGCGGTCCGAAGGCGGAGGCCCTACGTGGGTTGCTGAAAACGGCCGGGTTCTCAGTGGACGCGTTCATTCGCGACCTTGACGAGGAGCGGCCAGCCCACCTCGCTCGCCCGTCCTTTACGGTGCCGCTGCCACTCGGACGCGAGTATTGGTCGACCCGCATCGTAGGCGAGCCGCTGACGGACACTGGCCTTGCCGTCCAGATCCTCCAGAACCGACGGCTGGCGCTCCTCTATGTGGGCCTGTTCAGCCTCGACGCCGAGTCGCTTGCTGCGCTGGCCACTCACCCCACCTTCGTGCCGCGGATGCCTGTGGAGCGGACAGGTGTGTTCGCCGCCTTCGGCCGGAGCCTGCACGTCCGCGGTCGACGCATCGTGACACCCGGCGGAGAGGCACTCGTGCCGTTCTGGCAGGACGTGGTCGGAGCTCCGGTGGACGACCCCGTCCGCTTCACCGAGCGGCTGCTGTCGGCGGACGGCGGGCGCCTTGCCTGGTTCTTCGACTTCGTCCAGCGTGCCGAGCCCAAGGTACAGGCTTTCGCGCTCGCTTCGTGGGAGACGGCCGCCGGCGAGCGACGGCGGCGAGTGCGAGCGCTCTACGACGCCATGTGGGATTCCGTCGAAGTCGAACACTTCACCTTCACGGAGCGGCCGTTCGTCCGCCCCACCTTCAATCCCACGCTGGTGTTGTCCCTGGTCGCGACCGACGACAAAGGACTGCCTTCCAGCCCATCCTCCATCCGCTTCTGGCAGCGGGTGTTCGAGTCGCAAGATCTGCCTGCGGTCCTGGCCGTCCCGTATCGACCCGCCTCGAGGGACGATGTGCTCGACGCGGCGGGCCTGGTGCGCCTGATCGCCGACGTGACCAGGGTCGATGCGCACCGCGAGTCGGAGCAGAGGGCCTCGGCGCTGCTCCTCGCGCAGTCGTACGCGATCCGAGAGCCGGCCGCCCCTCCGGCCGCGATCGCTTCAATCGCGCGGGCGGCCCTGCGCTTCCCCGCCCTGGTCCGGGCGCTGGAGCGGATGCAGGTCTCTGCCGCCATGACCGTGCGCGCCGTGGAGCGCGCGGCCCTGCTGTCGCGGTTGAGTCCAGACCGATTTCTTTTGGCGGCCGGGCAATTCCAGGCCGCGCTCGCCCTCGTCGAGCAGGCCTGGCTGGTGTCCAGCCTTTCCCGAGAAGAAGTGGAGGGTCTGACCGGCGCGCTGCTCGACGTCCGCCTGGACCCCGAGCGTCGATTCACCGGCGGGGTGCTCCACTGGATGGCGACGGCCCTGTTGCCCCTCGCGGCTCGGTACGCCGATGTGCCCGACTGCACGGCTCATTGCTCGTCTGACCCGCAGCTGGTGGCCCTCCTGACGGGGAGAGTCAAGGGACGCGACGCGCCCAGTTTCGAGTGGGATGGGTGGAAATACCAGGTCGATCTCCCCACGGTGCGATACAAGGAGGCGTTGCGGGCGCGTGCCGCCGCGCCTACGCTCACGGTGGATGCCGCCGTAGACCTTCTCGCCGTGGCCGAATCCGTCGGCCATGTCGATGGTCCAGCTGCTGCCAGGGCGGCGGCGGCGCAACTGCGCGCCGCAGCCGCCGCGCTGCCTTCAGCGCCTGGCGACGCCCCGCTTTGCGACCAGCTCCTGCCATCGAGCGAACTGGTATCCGCTGCGCGCCTGCTCGACCAGGTCCGAGCCGCGAAGAAGCTCGACGGCCGGGACCGTGCGGCTGCCCTGGCGCTCCGCACCCTCGATTGTGTGGGATTAGAAACGCTGCGGGCGCTCGTCTATCTCCCGCATGCGGCCGGACCGCGTGGCGGCGTGAGCGGAGCCGCCGATCTGGCGAGGCGTCACGATTTCGGGAGTGCGCTCGGCAACGAGCACGCGCGAGACCTCGTAGCCTGGGCGATGCCGAAGGCACGAGCCGGACTCGGCGTGCAGTGGCACGTCGAAGGCGCCTTCGTCGGGTTCGATCAGGCGGGCGCCAGCCTGGCGATGCTCGAGCCCCTCGACGGCCCACCGACGCCGGGTCAATTCGACGTATACGATCGAACGGTGCTCGTGCAGTCTGCGACGGCGGTGTCACTCGATCACCCGCCGGACGCCTCGTTCCTCGCCGCGCTCGGCGCGCAAATGGCGCAGGCCAGGGAACGCCTCGCGTCGGGCGTCCCGCCTCCGGACCCGCGAGCAGAATGGAGTCCCGTTGCCCGCGAATGGGCGATGGCACACGAGCCGGACGCCCTGCCGACGCTCTTTCGGCTGAACGATCTACTGACCCTGGGTGGGCCGAACACTCCGGACCTAACCTCGATCGGCACGCAGTTCGACCGCGTCACCGGCACGCTCAGATCGATCGCGCCTCCGCGGATCATCGAAGACATCGTCCCCGGCTACGTGGGCCGCGGGTATTACGCGGCGGGCACGCTCGATCTCAAGATTCGCGTGGCCGAGTTGATGACCCGCGGGGGGGTGCCGGCGGTGTTGTTTCGGACCCTCAGCGCCCGGGCCACCAGCCGGGTTTTGACGGACGCGTCGCCTGGAGCCGCCTTCGACTGGACGACCCTTCGGAGACGTATGGCAGATTTTTCGGCTGACGCTTTCGCCGCGGCGATAGCCGGTCTGGCGAGCGACGGTACGCTCGTCCTGGTCCCTTAGCGTTCCCATGGTTGCGCTCCTCCTGCTGTCGATCCTCGCGCAAGCGCCGTCACCGGCCGCACAAACGACCGTCCAACCCGCCGTGCACCTCGAGGCGGTCGAATACCTGACCGGCCCCGTCGCACTGGTGGCCACGATCGAACCGGTAGACACTCCTTTCGTCCGGGTGGACTTCGTAGTCGACGGCATCGCGCGCTGTCGCGTCACGGCGGCGCCGCTCAGATGCCATTACGATTTCGGCCCCACGCTGCGCCTTCACCGCGTCCAGATCGTCGTCACCACGGCGACCGGCGCGCGGTTGAGCGACGCCTTCGAATCGAAAGCCGTGACGCTCGACGAGGCCGTCAGCGTCCAGAGCGTCTTCCTTCCGGTCGTGGTGACTGATCGGCAAGGTCGATTCATCAACGGCCTGACGCAGCGCTCGTTCAAGGTCCTGGAGGACGACGTGCCGCAAGCCATCCAGTTCTTCGCGGCCGAGAACGCCCCTCTGGAGGTCGTGCTGGCGATCGACATCTCCGAGAGCATGGTGCCGTTGATCGGCTCCGTGCGACCAGCGGCCCAGGCATTCCTGGCGGGCCTGGCGCCGGCCGATCGCGTCACCCTCCTCGCCTTCAACGAACGCGTGTTCGTCGTCAGCGGCGCGGACGTGACAGACCGGGCCCAGAAGGCGGCCCTGATCGGTCAGCTCCGGCCGGGCGGCGGCACCGCACTCTTCGACGCCATCGCCAAGGGTGCCGAGAAGCTCGGCGGCGAGATGCGACGCCGCGCCATCATCGTGTTCACGGACGGGAACGATGAGCACAGCGTGTCGACGCTGGCGCAGATCGAGCAGGTCCTCGCCGTCAAGGATGCGGTGCTCTATGTGATCGCCTACGGACGCGACACCGGAAAGCAGCAGCAGCAACGGCTCAAGCTTTTCGAAGTCGCCGATCGGACCGCCGGCCACGGGTTCACGCTTACAGACATCAAGCAGGTGCAACACGCCTTCGACGACATCCTGGAGAGCCTCTCGCATCACTACCTGCTCGGATACACGCCGGCACGCACCGAGCTCGATGGCAAGTTCCGTCGCATCGCCGTGCAGCTGACCGATCGCAACGCCGACGACTATCGGGTGCGGGCTCGTGCGGGCTACCGGGCGGTCGCACGCACTGATCCCTAGGCGCGTCCTACCACCAGGACGGAGCCTGCAGGGCCACGATTCGCCAGTGATCGCCGTCGCGCTCGACGGTCACGATGGCGGCGCCAGAGTGGACTCGGTGTGAATCGTCGGGGAGCGTCACGTCGCGCTGGATGACGCAGTTGATGGCGACTCGCCCGGTGGACACGAGACGAAACCGCAGGTTCTGCAACTGAACGACGAACGCCTTGACGTCGAGAAACCGGCTCTCGTACAGCGCCAATTGGCGGTTGTCGAGCGAGGGCTGCAGGCGGCGCAGCTCGGGGGTGCTCTGGTTGGCAAACGCCGTTTCGAAGGCGTGCAGCAAGGCCCGAATCGCCGCTTCATCGCCATCGATCGGCGCTCCGCGTCGGAGCTCGCCCGTAGCCGGCCGGCTCGGTATCGCCTCGTCGTCCTGGACGCGCGACTCGGACGCATTCGTTGCAGCCTCCGTCGGCGCCGGAACGAGGAGAGTCGGTGTCGGTGTGGACGGCTGGGGCTGCGCAGCAGAAAGCTTTTCGCCCGCCGCGCCGGGCGACGACAGCCGCGCGGCAGCGGCGGCGTCGGGCCGCGTGCGCGGCGTCGACGTCGTCGACGGCTGCCGGCGAGCCGACTGAGGGTTCGTCGGGTCGGAGATCGGCCGTTCGGCCGCGATCGGCCGTTCGCCCGGTTGCTGCGGCGCGGCTGACGAACCCAAGAGCATCCGACCCGCTAGGAACGTGAAGCCCAGGGCGGAGGCGATCACGAGCGCTGCTAGGAGCTGGCTCGTCGTCGGCCACCCTCGCGCCTCGCCGTTGGCAGGCGCAGGCCCCAGCCCGGACGCTGCGCCCGCGGTTGCTTCAGTCGTCGGCGCCGCGGGAGCCACTCGGATCGTGCCGGCCTCACGGTCGACGCGTCGGGGCACGCTGCGGCCGTCCACCGCGCCTTCCAACGCCGATCGCATCTCGTCGACGGACGCAAAGCGCTCTGCGGGCTCCTTCGCCATCGCGCGCGCCACGAACGCGTCAATACCTGGATGCTCGTGACCCCATTCCGTGTTCACTTGCGGGACGGGCTGCGTGAGCACCTTGTAGACGATCGCAGCGAGCGTGTCGCCCGGCGCACCAAAGGGCCGACGCCCGGTGAACAGCTCGAAGGCGAGCACCCCGGCCGAGTAGATATCGGTCCTGTGGTCCGTGGCCGCCCCGGTCAGTTGCTCCGGCGACGCGTACTGCGGCGTTCCCATCGCCTCGCCCAGGCGGGTAAGCGGCTCGGCGTCGGCGAGCCGGGCCAGCCCGAAGTCGACCAGCTTGATGTTGCCGTCCGGCTGGGAGAGCACATTGCTCGGTTTGATGTCGCGATGGACGACACCCGCCGCGTGAGCATGCGCCAGCGCTTCGAGCACCTGCCCCAGGATGCGCAGCGCCGCCTCGGCACTCGGTGGACCTCGCCTGAGCTCGGCCTCGAGGCTCGTGCCCTTGAGGAACTCCATGGCGATGTAGAGACCGCCGTCCAGCTCGCTAGCTTCGAAGATCGTAACGATGCGCGGATGCTGCAACCGCGCGCAGGCCAGGGCTTCGCGCAGAAGCCGGTCGACGAACTCCGGCCGCGCCACATCCGTGCGCACGACCTTGAGCGCCACGTCGCGCTGCAGGACCGGGTCGTAGCCGCGATAGACCTCTCCCATGCCACCGCGTCCGATGAGGGCGTCGACGCGAAAGCGTCCGATCTGCCGCGGGGTCTGGCCGTGATCGCCGGAGACGCTCATGACTGATTCTGGGTCGAAGCCGACGCCACAGATGAGCCTACGCCTGTGCCCGACCGTACTGCTGCACGCGACGGAAAACGGCCGCGTCGCAGGCGGATGGCGAACGGCGTCGCGCCGGCCGATAAGCCGGCGAGTATGCCGCCGCCCGTTAGCCAGCACAGCATTTCGCGGGATTATACGACCGTAGCGCGTCGATTCTGGCGGTTATGGAATGGTCACGTTTATAAATTGGACTTCTGGCGACAGGCCCGTCCATAATCTCCCATGCTGATCGCCTTCCAGGGCGAGACGGGCGCGTACAGCGAGGCCGCGGGGGCGAAATACGACCCGTCCGCGACGTTTCTGCCCTGTCCGGCCTTCGAAGACGTCTTCGCCGCGGTCGAGGGAGGCCGGGCGGAGTGCGGCGTTCTGCCGGTCGAGAACTCGATCGGGGGCACCATCCACCGGAACTACGACCTCCTGGTCCAGCGCCCCCTGCCGATCGTCGCGGAGATCGAGCTGCCGGTCCGGCACAGCCTCCTGGCGCTGCCCGGCACACGGATCCAGGACCTGAAGCAGGTCTACTCCCACCCCCAGGCGCTCGCCCAGTGCGAGCGGTTCCTCCGGTCGCTGACCGGGGTCGAAATCGTGGCCTCCTACGACACCGCGGGCAGCGCCAAGATGATCCGGCAGCAACAGCTGTCCGGGGTCGGCGCCATCGCTTCCGAGCGGGCCGGCGCCGTCTTCGGCCTCGAGACCCTCAGGATGGGCGTTCAGGACCAGGACGACAACACGACCCGGTTCGTGGTCGTCACCCGCGAGGCCGACGCCGCGGCCCACATCGGCGACCGCCCGATCAACAAGACCACCATCGTCTTCTCGCTGCCAAACGTTCCGGGCGCGCTGTTCAAGGCGCTCAGCGTGTTCGCGCTGCGCGAGATCGACGTGACCAAGATCGAGTCGCGCCCGAGCGGCCGACCGTGGGAATACCTGTTCTACCTGGACCTCGCCATCGGGCAGCACGATGTCCGCTGCGGCCGCGCCCTCACGCACCTCGCGGAGTTCGCGCCGTCGCTGAAGGTGCTCGGCTCGTACCCGAGCGTGGTCCGTTCGGCGGAACCCGTGTCCGCTCCCGAGCAGGAGCAGGCACAGGACGCCCGCATGGCCGGAGGCCGTTGAGTTGAGCCTGGATCCCAAGCACAAGAGCAATGCCCTGACCGAGGGCCCCAGCCGCGCGCCGGCCCGCGCGATGCTGAAGGCCGTCGGCTTCTCGGACGCCGATCTCCACAAGCCGCTCGTCGGCATCGCCAACACGTGGACCGAGATCGGCCCGTGCAACTTCCACCTGCGCCGCCTCGCGGCCAAGGTCAAGGAAGGCGTGCGCGAGGCGGGCGGCACGCCGATGGAGTTCAACACGGTCGCGGTCTCGGACGGGATCACGATGGGCGCGGAAGGCATGCGCACGTCGCTCGTCAGCCGCGAGGTGATCGCCGACTCGATCGAGCTGGTCGTGCGCGGCCATCACCTGGACGCGGTGGTGATGCTCTGCGGCTGCGACAAGACCATCCCGGGCACCCTGATGGCGCTGGCGCGCCTCAACCTCCCCGGGGTCGTGCTCTACGGCGGATCGATCGCGCCGGGCACGTTCCAGGGCCGTGACGTCACGATCATGGACGTCTTCGAAGGCGTCGGCGCGCACGCCGCCGGCCGCATGAACGACGCCCAGCTCCGCGATCTCGAGGACCATGCCTGCCCCGGCGCCGGCGCGTGCGGCGGCCAGTTCACCGCCAACACGATGGCGATGGCGTGCGAGTTCCTCGGTGTGGCCCCGTTCGGCAGCGCGAGCGTCCCAGCGGTGCTCGACGTCAAGGACTCTGTGGCCAAGGCCTGCGGCACGCTGGTGATGGATCAGCTGAAGCGCGGCGTGCGGCCGCGCGACATCCTGACCCGCAAGTCGTTCGAGAACGCGATCGCCGGCGTCGTCGCCAGCGGCGGGTCCACCAACGCGGTGCTGCACCTCCTCGCGATCGCCAAGGAAGCCGGCGTCGCGCTCGAGATCGACGACTTCAACCGCATCTCCGACAAGACGCCGCTGATCGTCGACCTGAAGCCGGGCGGCCAGTACGTCGCGACCGATCTCTACAAGGCCGGCGGCATCCCGCTCGTGGCCAAACGCCTCGTCGAGGCGAACCTGTTCCACGGCGACGCGGCCACGGTGACCGGCAAGTCGATCGGCGACGAGGCGCGGGCCGCCCAGGAAACGCCGGGCCAGAAGGTCGTGCGCACCGCCGCGGATCCGATCAAGAAGACCGGCGGCCTCGTGATCCTGCACGGCAACCTCGCGCCCGAGGGCTGCGTGGTCAAGGTCGC
>Ga0075370_10001484_pt1 | contig 10221 bp, 8 predicted proteins | sample EndMethybrTD3035_FD_71398 | JGI IMG/M metagenome (GOLD analysis project Ga0075370, IMG submission 71398) | Populus endosphere microbial communities from Tennessee, USA - Endosphere MetaG P. TD hybrid TD303-5 | ecosystem: Host-associated > Plants > Roots > Endosphere | place: USA: Tennessee... | reverse complement strand
GGCCACTTCAAGCGCGATGCCTTCGGGCTCGACTACCAGCCGCAATGGGGCTTCAAGCCCGATGTCACGCTGCGCATCCAGGTCGAGGCCATCAAGGCCGAGTGACCGGCCGCGAATCGCTGTTCATGGCGTCGCCACTTCGCGCAGCGTGCCGGCCATGCGCACGAAGTCGTGCCCGGCCGTCGTGTAGTAGGAACGCGAGTGGCCCGCCGCGAAGTCGTCGACGTGCACCACCGTGCCCTTGTCGGCCTCCTGCCACGAGAGGGCATAGAGGCCGGGGCCGATCTCTTCGGCCTGGTAGCGCACCTCGGCCGTCGCGCCCTTGAAGGGGCCGGCCGTGACTTCGTAGCGCATCGTCTGGCCGTCGGCCGCGTAGATGTTCAGAGCCGTCATCGTCTCGCCGTACCGCACCTCGTAAGTGCGGCCGACGAACATCGGTGATGTCTTGTCGTTCATCGCGTGGCCCATCGATCAGTCCCACGCCGGCGACAGGCCGGCCGGGTCGGTGAGCCGCTCGCCGCGGTCGAGCGCCGCGATCTGCGCCATCTCGGCGTCCGTCAGCCGCAGCTGCTGCGCCTTCAGGTTGCTCTCAAGGTTCGCGCGCTTCGTCGACGACGGAATCACCGCATAGCCCAGCTGCATCGCCCAAGCCAGCACCACCTGCGCGGTGGTCGCGTCGTGCGCCTTCGCCATCGCCTCGATCACCGGATCGGCAATCACCTTGCCATACGCCAGCGTCATGTACGAGGTGATGTGGATGCCCTGGCTCTTTGCGAACGCCGCCACCTTGCGGTTCTGCAGGTACGGGTGCAGCTCGATCTGGTTGGTGGCGATGTTCTCCGCGCCCACGGCCGCGATGGCTTCCTTCATCAGCGCGATGTTGAAGTTCGACACGCCAATGTGCTTCGTGAGCCCCTGCGCCTTGGCCTCGGCCAGCGCGCCCATGAACTCGGCCACGGGCACCGCGTTGGCGGGCGAGGGCCAGTGGATCAGCGTCAGGTCCACTTGGGTGGTGCGCAGCTTGGCGAGGCTGTCTTTCAGGCTGGGCACCAGCTTGTCCTTGGCGTAGTTGTCGGTCCAGATCTTGGTCGTGATGAACAGGTCCTTGCGTGCCACGCCGCTTTCGGCAATCGCCTGGCCCACCTCGGCCTCGTTGCCGTAGATCTGCGCCGTGTCGACGACGCGGTAGCCCACGTCGAGGCCGTTCTTTACCGAGTCGATCACCACCTGGCCCTTGAGGCGGAAGGTGCCGAGGCCGAAGGCGGGAATGGTGTTGTTGGTTGTCATGGTGTTGTCCTTGTGCGTTCGAATAAACAAATGAATGGAGAGAGGCAAGAAAGAGGGCGCTCAGTGGCCGACCGGCACCGGCCCCGAGGCCCGCACCGGGATGCCGGCGCGGCGGTCCAGCGTGCCGCTCCACTGCGTGAGGGCCAGCGACACCAGCACCACGAGCGCGCCGATCCACGGCGTGTGCATCAGCCCAAGGTGCGTCACGATCAGGCCGCCGGCCCAGGCTGCGAGGGCAATGCCCAGATTGAAGGCCGCGATGTTCAGGCCCGAGGCCACGTCCACCGCCTGCGGCGTGAAGCGCTCGGCCTGCTTCACCACATACACCTGCAGGCCCGGCACGTTGCCGAAGGCGACTGCGCCCCACATCAGCACCGCCACCAGCGCCAGCCACTTGTGCGGCGCCGCGAAGTTGAAGACCAGCAGCACCGCGGCCAGCAGCGCGAAGATGATCTTCAGCGCCGGAATCGGCCCCATGCGGTCGGCCAGCTTGCCGCCCCAGATGTTGCCCACCGCCACCGACACGCCGTACACCAGCATCACCCAGCCCACCGCGCCGGCGCTGAAGCCCGACACGTCCGTGAGGATCGGCGCAAGAAAGGTGAAGGGAATGAACGAGCCGCCGTAGCCGATGGCCGTCTTGGCATACACCAGCAACAGGCGCGGCTCGGCCAGCACCTTGGCCTGCTGCGCGAGCGAGGCAGGCGGCGTGTGGCGGATGTTGTGGGGAATGAAGATCCAGCTGCCGATGAAGGCGACGACGCCCAGCGCGGACACGGCCAGGAAGGTCTCGCGCCAGCCGAAGTGCTGCCCGATGAACGTGCCCAGCGGCACACCCGTGACCAGCGCCACCGTGAGCCCGGTGAACATGATCGCGATGGCGCTGGCGGCCTTTTCCTTCGGCACCAGGCCGGTGGCGATGGTCGAGCCGATCGAGAAGAACACGCCGTGCGCCAGCCCCGTGAGCACGCGGGCGGCAATCAGCGATTCATAGCCCGGTGCCTTCCACGCCAGCAGATTGCCGAGCGTGAAGAGGGCCATCAGCCCGAGCAGCAGCGCCTTGCGCGGCAGCTTGCCCGTGAGGGCGGTGAGCACCGGCGCGCCGATGGCAACGCCCAGCGCGTAAAGGCTGACCAGCAGGCCGGCCGAGGGAAGGCCGATGCCGAGGTTGGCGGCGACCGTGGGAATGAGGCCAACGATGACGAACTCGGTCGTCCCGATGGCGAAGGCGCTGAGGGTCAGCGCGAGTAAGGCGATTGGCATGAGAGCACTCCTTCTTGGGTGTAGAGGAGTGTCTTGGGATTACCTTTGCGGATAAATAGGGAGTGGAGCAGAAGATTGTTGATTCGAAAGCAATTATTAAGATCCGTGTGCTATCGCGGTCCGGTGAGACGCACTCATCGCTAACCAGGCTTCGTCGAGGCGACGCCAAAGCATTTCAATACCGGGAACAACTACCACGCACCAGAGTGCTGAAGGTCAGATCTCAGGAGGAGGGGAGCGCAACCACGCTGGAGGTACGAGGGCCTTTGCCTTTCCTCGCCATTCTTCAACCGGATGAACATTGGACAATCCGCCCCAAACCTCTTCATCCGCGTGGTCGAGCACAATTACTTGTAAGCGACCTTGAGCTTGCTTCACCTCTGCATCTAACAGCGTGAATACTTTGCGGACTGCGGCCACATCTTCCATGCGCCAATCCAGATCTTCTGCTGGTTCATTTTCTCGTACTACTCGCTTGACTGGGAAGTAAACCTGACTCGGCTGATCGTAGATGAGTAATCCAGGTACTGGATGGTGGGGTATTTCGAGAAAAAATCTCTGCAGAGCGACTGTCACCGCAATGTGATAGGCCAACCAGTTTGCTCCACTCCCGACTTCCCAAAGATAAACGTCTTTCGCACCTCGAATGACCTTGATCGTTAGATCATTGACGATCAGTTTTATAGGGTCGTTGGGCCACTCGCCATCAAGTAAAGGTATCAGTTGGCCTGCAAATGCTTCTACGCGTCCCAACGCGTTTCGTAGTTTGCGCGCCGTCTCGTGCTCCGCGATAGTACGTAGCAATTTATTGATCTGGTCTTGCAGATCAGTTACCTCGCCTTTGAGTTGTAACGAGTGGTTTGCATTGTCATAGAGCTTCAATGCTTCTTCAAGCCGCCCAAGAAATCGCTCTAGTCGATCTTGCGAAGCAGCCGCATCTTGGGCCTTTCTTGATTGAATTTCTAGTAGCTGTGTCTCTCCACGTACGCCATTTAGTTGATCGAGAACAGTCTGGGTTGCTTGTCGCTGCCGGAGAGTCTCTCTTCCAACTGTCTCATTCAAACTCGGATGCGAGCGTAGTTGTACTTCGAGCCCGTAGAGCGCTTCGCAGAGGCGCGCTAGTTGCTCTCGCGCACTTCCAGTAAGGGCTAAAACCGCATCTTGCTCGACCTCTGACAGTTCACGCATCCATGTTGAAAGAGAAAGTCGATCACGCTGAGCACGCATCGCTGAGCCATATTCATCGCTGCTTTCTTCAAGGCGGCGAAGCTCCTGCAGTCTTTGTCTGTGTTCGGACAGCTGTATCGCAAGTGCTGCTTCTTCCTCACGTAATTCCGAGAGACGCTCTAAGACCCTATCGGTTCCCTCCAGCGTAGGCAATGCTCCTTTGGGGTCTGTTCTCACGACTTGTCGCAACGTGTCCACGATGCCGGGCCAGTCGACGGGAACAATCCGATCCGACGGCAAGAGACCATGTTCGATCGCTTGGCGAATCCACGCTTGCCCCTCGCGTTGCCAAGCTGAGCCGGCCGCCTCGAGCGCCTTCAGATCGGCCTCCTTTCGCTTTAGCAAGCGAGCCAAGTGATCAAGTTCATGCTTGGCTTCTAGGATTTCGGCCGTTACCGTGCCAAGAATGTAGGGGAAAATTGTCTTAAGCTTTTCTCGATGTTCTGTGGTGTCGGCCTTGAAGAACATTACATCCGGATTCGCGACTATGTTCTGTGGCTGAAATGTAAAAGCCATTAGATCGCGGAAGCTTGGTCTGCTCTTAAACCCAGTTTCTGCTCCAGGCTCAAAGCCAAGATTGGGTAGATTGGAGAGGCGATTTAATGCCGCCTTAACGATATCAACATTAGAGTTTTTATTATCAATTTGATCGGGTATCTCGATTAATGGTGCTTCGATGACAAACATGTCCCCTGTTGACTGAGCATCGCCCGGCTCTCGTCTTGCTAACATCTTTTGTCCGTCAATCGTGTTGATCAAAATCCCAAACCACGCGCACGACTCGCGAATGACGCCAACCGGAATTCCGCATCTGTCAGACCCTAAACAATAATCAATGATCGGAATAACAGCTGATTTTCCTGTTTTGGAAGCGCCGCTGATTACATTGACCTTGCCCTCTTCAAACTGGACGATGCGAGGTTTAAAGCCCTCACGGCGAGGCCATAGGATGACCTGGACAATTTGGAAGTACATCAGAAATCAATCTTGAGAGTTCGAGCAATTTGATGATCGGGAACCGCGGCGAACCAATGACCGAGCTTCTCGGTTGCAGCGTTGATCCACTTAATTTTCTCAGGTAGTTGAGGCCTTTTCGAGCGACCTTCGAGACTGTTTGCTCGCAGTCTGGCCGCGTCATAGTCGATCGTGAGTAGCCGCGTCGAGGCGCCAACGGCAATGGATTCAAGTGTCAGTTTTCTCAATTGAAACGCTCTGTGGTGCACTGCTAGAAGATTCTCCCGCCGCTCCCCGAGCTTTTCCGCAAACAACGCCAAACCTGAAGCCTTCAGGGTACTTCCAATAAGTTCTCTAGTCTCTTGATGTAGGACAAGGGGCAACACAATAAACGCCAAGGGAAGGGCTGGACGTTCGGCTTGCTCCGCTTGATACGAGAGCCCGAAGTTCCAGAGCGCGAACGCACCTAGCGCGGGGTTCTGAATAAGTGCAGCCTCACCTAACGGTCGCGAAACTTCTCTCATCATTAGCCTTCATCTCCGAGCAAATCTCGGTACTGGGGATGCCAGCCAATCAGTTTTTGGTCCGAAAGAACGTTGAAACTGCCGTGACAAAAGTGCACAGGCACCTCGCGCCCTTCCAGCGATTGATGTATCCGTGCGCATTGACTGTAGGTGATTCGCCCTTGAATGATTTCTGACTTTTCGCTGTGAACGTCAGCAACCTCTGAACGGATCGCAGCATGGTGTCTTATGAGGCCTTGGTCCCACTCATCAAAACTGCCTTCGTATACGGCCCCTCTAGTCGCCCATTCCGTTTTGGTAGCGCGGGTGCGGAGGTAATCGCTCACCGCGCGCATCTGTTGATCTGCAGGTATTGAAACGAGATCTAGTTGCTTGACGAAACAGGGTCTTAGATTGAGCAGGTAGTGGACTTCGGCAGGGGCTGGATCTGCTGTGAATGAAGTCAAAAGTCCAGGGAGGTTGTTTTTTTGTACGAACGCGTGAAATTGCTTTAGAAAATCCGCAGCAGACACCATGCCCTGCTTCTTTTGACGTAGCAGCCTATTCGCCTGTTCTTGGGCTATTCCGATCGCTGATGCGCAGATTTGGTCTAGGACATTTGCAGGGGTTGTTGGTTTAAGGAGTTCCCTGAGAGCGTCAATGGGGTCTTCGTGGATGCTTACGATCCGCATGTTGATCACAACGGCGCATCTGACTTCCTCGCTCGCATTCAAAAAAATATTTACATAGTCGACACAGTCAGGTGGAGACTTCTTCAACTTAAGCTTTTTTTTCACATCCGTGGTCAAAGAGGCTACGCTTGTAGCGTCTTTTGTATCGTGGAAACGTACGGATAGTTTTCCCAGTTTGACGGGGGTTACGTAGAGTTGATATTGCGTTTTTGAGCCATCCAACGTGCCGTTCTGGGTATCGATAATCCAGTTCGCCACGGTTTTCCAAAAATCCTTCGACCAGTCCGACAAAGCATTGTGGCTAAGTGCGCTCTTTGCTTGTTCGAGCAAAGTCGTTCCATTCTCGTAGTGCACTGCGATGTCATCGAGATGCTCTATCGATACCGAGGCCGTCTCTGGACAGGACAGCAGGTGATAACAGAGGCGAACCGGCTGCAGCGCAAAGCCCAAATACGGCCCTGGAGCGCTGTGTTTGACGCTATCAGTCATCTTGTGTAGGCAGAGGAGTAACAGATGGAAGGTGGCAACCAAGTGCTGATTGGTGGTGACCAGTTTGGGTTGTCTATCGAGCGATGCGAGCGGATCTTCAAGAGGATTCAAGCTTCCGTGAACTGTCGTCGGAGCTTTAACGCCTGCTCAAGAAGCTGCTCGACTTGTCTGCGCTGAATTGATCCATCGCTCTGATTTTTTGCTGCCCGCAAATCACCGATCGCGAGGTCCACTTCACGTATCGCGGAGTCATTGGAGATCGTCGAACGTGAGCGATAGGCCAGAGCGATGTGCACTTGTGCTCGGCGCTGGAACCATCGGCTTTCGTCGCCGACTTGGCTGTCGATAGCTTTGGTCACAACTTCTCTGGCGGACTCCAAACTGCCTCGCCCGTACTCAGCCTCGAACCACAGATCAAAGAGCAGAAGTTTCCGTTGCCCCAGTTGATAAGCCTGCTCAAATGCTTGACAGGCCTCATCTCGGTTTGGCGGGGAGAGTTTGAGATTAAAGCGACCGTTCGCGAGCTGTAGATCCACATGCGGGTTCTTGAGCTTCTTTGCCGCGTTTTGTATGACTTCCAGCGCACCCTTGCTATTTCCAGTTTTAGCTAGTGCGGTCGCCTGAGCGATGGCCAAGCCGACCATGCCGGATCGCTTCTGCGTGCTAAGGCCGATAGCGTCAGACCTAGCCCTTTTTGCTGTCGCGACTAGAGCGGCATGATCGATGTCCAACGTGGCAGCGAGTTCCATAACAAGCAGCCCGGTATTGGGTTCGACTGTGTAGCTGGACTGCCTCGCGATTGACGGTAAGCTGATAAGGAAAAGACTGGAGAGCTCTTGCAAAGCGTCGCCCAAGGTCTGTTCGGTGTAGTCAAGGATCTGCGTTAACTCGGCGTAGATGCATCTCCTTAGATAGCTAATGATGTAGAGCACACGCTTCGCCGGACGGCTGAGGTGTTGGACCTCTCGTTTCAGTGCAGCCTTCCGAGCCTCTAGCCCCATCTCACCTTTCCACTGGGCGATCGCCTTGTCTAGGGACATACCTCTGCGTTCGAGCCGTAGTAGAGAGTCGGTGAACAATGGTGATCCACCACTTACTTCCAACAGATGATCCACCTTTGAAGCCTTAAGCGGTTCAAGTGCATACCTTGCCCGCAGAACGTCAACATACTCTCTGAATTCCTCGAGTGGGAGGCCATTGAGTTTCAGCACATTGTCTGGAGAGTAGGAAAAATTCACTCGAGTTGTCAGAAGCATCTTTGTGCTCTGAGGCGTCCGCATTCCAAACTCGAGCGCGCGTTGTTGATCCGGCGGGGAAAGAGAGTCGACGTCATCTACGACTACAAAGCTCGGCATGGTCGCGCAGCTCTCTAGAGCGAGCTTCATCAACTGTCGTGGATCGAGCCCTTCGAAGTCGGTGTCTATGCAGCCGTGAGCTGACGCGATCGCCCGAAAAAGAGACTCTGCATCGTGAAAATCTGTATGCCCCGTTTCGCGATGGGTATCTTCCGCGGCGATGAACTGACGTTCTTTGGCCGTCAGCCATACGACTCTCTCAAAGGGGTTGACCGCTCTGGAAACCATCTCTTCGGAAAATCGATAGGCGAGACTGGTCTTGCCAAGTCCGCCTTCTCCAGCGATTAGACGCACCCGAGAGAAATCATCTGCGAGCCATTTCCAAAGGTCACCGATATCTGTCTTACGACCCACGAAACGTGAACAAACGAAGGCACGATCAGGCAAGTTGTGATCCAACGGTTCCCCGTTGGCAACGTCTTCCGCCGACAGTTCTAAGGATGGAGGGCGTCGTGCAGAGAAGAGGAAGTCGAAATCCTCAGGGGCTTGAGCAACGCCGTTGCTCTCAAGTCGTCGAAAGACGATTTCGTTCTTTCGAAAATAGGGTTTGCCGGGCTTCTCCTCAGGTCCGTTCTTTGCAAAGCGAATTGGATTTTCTCCAACGGGCCGCTTCACAACCCAAACCCCATCTAGATTACGCTCGTCAATGGTCATCCCGAACGGCGTGATACGTAGGTCCCTGCCGAGATAGCTGCGCGCGAGATCGCGAAGCTTCGCCACATTCAATTTCCCCTGTTCAACGCCGACTAGCTCGAATGATCGGTCCTTCTCGACCTCCCGAACACCAAAGACGAGGAAACCACCAAACGAGTTATGCAGAGCAACCAAGTCTCGTACGGTCTTCGCGTATTCGAAGTCGCCGTCGGGCAGCTGTTGCTTGAAGTCAAGGACTTCGCATTCGTGTACGGCCGAACCGTTGGCGTGCAACTCCTCCAAGATGGATTTTTCTAACTCGCCTACGGCAGCGCATCTGTGTATACGGGCAATTACCTCGTTCATGACTACTCCGGTAGTTTCCATGGTAATCATATGCTGCAATTAGTAACGTCGAATTCTCTATCGGAGCAAACGCTTTGGGGATGTCGCTAAAACTCGATTCACTGCCTAGGGAATTCCATGATTGCGTTTCTTTAATTTTTGTTTCGTTCTCGGTGTTTTTGCGCGCCACGACTACGTAAACAAGGAGCTAGTTGTGCGGGCCTCTTTGAGTCACTTGCGCGTTCAGATGACGTGAGATAGAGCTGAACGTCGTGAGTTGCGGTGGAGGATTACGATTCACCGAGTATTCAGGCGAGTGCGTCGATATACTGCATGCCGTCGCGTGTAATGCGCGATCGGGTTTGGAAGCCCGTCGAAACTCTGCGACGAAAGCCGCAGTCACCGCACAAGGTCTGCGGCTTTTTCGTTCGCGCGCCAGTTTTTGGCGGCTCGGACGGGAGGGCGCGAGCCCTGCCGGTTTCTTGCAAGAGTTTCCCGGTCTTCCAACCCGTTCGAGCTGCCGCCCTCGTTTGGAAGCGAGTGCGTCGGTTGTTGCAAACCGAAATTCTTGGAGGCCGTTCATGGCTGCATCCGCTCGCGCGCTCGCGCAATCTCCCTCTCACTCCGCGTATCCCGATCCTGAGTCGGTCGACCTAGACGCACTCGCCCTGCAAGCCTCCGACGACGCCGACACCCTCAACGACGTGATGCGCGCCTACACCGCGCTTGAAAAGCTCATCGACCCCAGCGCCCTGAATGACAGCGAAGCGCTCACCCCCAGCCGCACCGAACTGAGCGCCTTGCTGCGCCTGCTCAACGACGCACTGCGGGTTCGCATCGACACCGTCAACGCCGCCACCGGCGCAGTGCACGAAGCGCTGCAACGGAACTCCCTCAGCGCCCCATAACGCCAACAACAGCGCGCCCCGCCAGCGGGCACGCGCCGACCGGCTACCCTGCGCATCCCGCTTTTCTCTCCTCAACAAAGCCGATGCCAGCTTCGCCCGTTGCCGACAACAAGCCCGACGCAGCCGTTCCCGCCGCCTGGGCCCGCTTGCGCGACATGGTCGCAGCGCGAACCCCCGCAGACGGCCGCACCGACGCGCTGTACCCGGGCCTGCGCTGCTACCGCTTCTCGCACCCGATCCGCTACGAGAAAACCCAGCGCCTCGCGCCGGGCGTGGTGGTGGTCTTGCAGGGCCGCAAGACGGCGCACCTCGGTGGCGACCGTCGCTCGCTTGACTACGGCGCCACGCAGTGCCTGGTGCTCGGGGCCGAGGTCGCGTGCCTCGGCACGGTCGTCGAGGCGAGCGCCGAGGCGCCGTACCTCGCCATTCATCTCGACCTGCCGCCCGACGTGCTGGTCAAGTCTGTCGTCGCGCTGGCGGAAAGCGGCACGCTGCGGGCCGAGCCCGCCCGCGTGACCGAGAACTTCACGGCCCCGGTGGGGCCGGAGGTGGTCGAGGCCTTCGC
>Ga0075370_10001483_pt1 | contig 10223 bp, 8 predicted proteins | sample EndMethybrTD3035_FD_71398 | JGI IMG/M metagenome (GOLD analysis project Ga0075370, IMG submission 71398) | Populus endosphere microbial communities from Tennessee, USA - Endosphere MetaG P. TD hybrid TD303-5 | ecosystem: Host-associated > Plants > Roots > Endosphere | place: USA: Tennessee... | reverse complement strand
GTCGGCGCCGGACTCGACGATCTCGCGTTCACCACCGAGAACACTCACGACACCCCGCAACAGGTACTGCCGACCTACGCCGTGATCGCGTGTCTGCCGTTCGCGGCGGCCGCGATGATCGGCAGCTTCAACTTCGCCATGCTGCTGCACGGGTCCCAGGGCATCCGGCTGTTCAAACCCCTGCCGCCGGCGGGCAAGCTGAGCGTCGTTGCCGAAGTCGCCGACATTCAGGACAAGGGCGAAGGCAAGAACGCCGTCGTCATGCTCAAGGCGACGGGCTCCGATCCGGACTCCGGCGAGGTGATCGCCGAAACGCACACGACCGCGGTGATCCGCGGCGAGGGTGGATTCGGCGGCCAGCCGGGACAGCGTCCGTCGGCGCCGGAAATCCCTGACCGCGAACCGGATTCGACGATCGCGCTGCCCACCCGCGAGGACCAGGCCTTGATCTACCGGCTGTCCGGCGACCGCAACCCGCTGCACAGCGATCCGTGGTTCGCCCGCGAGTTGGCAGGCTTCCCGAAGCCGATCCTGCACGGTCTGTGCAGCTACGGTGTCGCGGGACGAGCGCTCGTCGCCGAGCTCGGTGGTGGCGACGCGACGAAGGTCAGCGCCGTTGCGGCCCGGTTCACGTCGCCGGTGTTTCCCGGCGAGACGCTCACGACGTCGATCTGGCGGACCGAGACCGGGCATGCGGTGTTCCGCACCGAGGCCGCCAATCCGGACGGCTCGAACGCGCGGTTGGTGCTCGAGGACGGCACCGCCGAATACAGCTCCTGACGCTGTGTCTCCGGGCAGGCCACCGGCCAATTTGTCGGAAGCACGGGTAACCGCGCTCCGGCGTTGACAGGATTCACCACACGACGTCCGTACACCGAAGTGCGAGATGGAGGGTGGTTCGGCTATGAAACTCATCGTTGGTTATCTGGCAACGCCGGGAGGCGCCGACGCCTTGGCGCTCGGAGTGCGGCTCTCCCGCACGCTCGGTGCCGAGCTTGGGGTGAGCATCATCTTGCCGCCGGATAGGGCGGTGCCCTCGCTGGTGCCGGTTGGAGGGTACGACGAGCACCTCGCCGAGCAGGCCGAGCACTGGCTTGCCGAAGCGCGGTCGATGATCCCCGCTGACGTCGTGGCGGGCACCCACGTCAGCTTCGACGACTCGTACGCCGACGGGCTGATCAAAGAGGCGGCCCGGGTGCAGGCCGATGTCATCGTCGTCGGAGGTTCCGGCGGTGGTCTGGCGGGCAGCTACTCGTTGGGTTCGGTCGTCAACGAGCTCCTGCATTCGGCGCCGGTGCCTGTCGCGGTGGCGCCGCGCGGCAGCCGCGATTGGTCAGAAGATCGGGTTCGCGAGGTGACGTGCGCGATCGGCGAACGCGCGGGTGCGGATCTGCTCCTCGACACCGCAGTGCGGTTCAGCCGCGCCGCGGGAACTCCGCTGCGACTGGTGTCGCTGGTTGCGCTGGACCCGATGTTCGGCACCCTGCGCGGCGACGACGATGCAGTGCGTGAGCGTGCGCTCGCACACGCCGAGCACACCCTCGAGACGGCGAAAAGCAAACTCCCCGCTGACTTTCCGGTGACGTCGACGATTGTCGACGGCCGCACCGTCGAGGAGGCGGTCAGCAAGCTCCAGTGGCACGACGGTGACCTGATCATGGTCGGATCGAGCCGGCTCAGCGCGCCCAGACGCCTGTTTCTGGGGTCCACGGCGGCGAAGATGCTGCGAGTGTTGGAGGTCCCGATGGTGGTGGTCCCGAGGGATCAGTTCGAAGCCGCGGACCTGCCGTGAGCGAGACCCAGGAGGAGACGGGCCTCGTATCCAAGGGCCTCGCCGCCGGAAAGGTAGGCACCTTCTCCGGTGCGGTGCTGGGTATTTCGTCGGTTGCGCCCGGATACACGCTGACGGCGAGCATCGGGCTGATCGTCGCGGCGGTAGGGCTGAAGATGCCTGCCATTCTCATCGCCGGATTCATTCCGATGTTCCTCACCGCCTACGCGTACCGCGAGCTGAACTCCCGGGCACCCGACTGCGGCGCGTCATTCACGTGGTCCACCAAGGCTTTCGGGCCCTATGTCGGGTGGATGTGCGGATGGGGCATGGTGATGGCCACCATCATCGTGCTGTCCAACCTCGCCGCGATCGCGGTCGAGTTCCTCTATCTATTCATTGCGCGGATCGTCAACAACCCCGATATCGCCGACCTGGCGGACAACAAGGCCATCAACATCGCGACGACACTGGCGTTCATCGCTGCCGCCACGTTCATCGCCAGCCGGGGGATCACCACCAGCGAGCGCGTGCAGTACATTCTGGTCGGTTTCCAGATGACGGTCCTGGTCGCTTTCGCCGTCGCCGCTTTCGTCCACGTCGGCCGCGGTGACGCGCCCGCCGGTCTCTCGTTCGACATCGACTGGTTCAACCCGTTCACCGGGCTTGCCATGAGCGCCTTCGTGATTGGCGTGACGGGATCGATCTTCGCGTTCTGGGGATGGGACACCTGTCTGACGCTCGGCGAGGAGTCCAAGGACCCCACGCGGGTCCCCGGTCGCGCCGGACTGCTGTGCGTGCTGTCGATCCTGGTGACCTACCTGCTGATCGCGGTCGCCGTGATGATGTACGCGGGCATCGGCGTGGAGGGCTTGGGCCTGGGCAACGAGGAGAATGCGGACAACGTATTCGGAGCGCTCGCCGATCCGGTGCTCGGGTGGGCGGGCCCGCTGCTGTTTCTCGCGGTGCTGGCGTCATCGGTGGCCAGCCTGCAGACGACATTCCTGCCCGCTGCGCGGGCGATGCTCGCGATGGGCGCCTACGGGGCGTTCCCAAAGCGGTTCGCCGACGTCAGCCCGCGGTACCTGGTGCCGGCGTATGCCACCGTCGTGGCCGGGATCGTGACGGGTGCGTTCTACACCGTCGTCAGCCTGCTTTCGGAACGTGTCCTGCTGGATACCATTGCCGCACTTGGCATCATGATCTGCTGGTACTACGGCATCACCGCGTTCGCATGCGTGTGGTTCTTCCGCAAAGAACTGTTCAGCAACGTGCACAACGTGGTCTTCAAGTTCCTCTTCCCGCTACTGGGTGGGATCATGCTCGCCACGGTCTTCGTGATCTCGGTGAAGGAGAGCATGAACCCGGAGAACGGCAGTGGGGCGTCGGTGGGCGGTATCGGGCTCGTGTTCTACATGGGGTTCGGCATCCTGTTGCTCGGCGCCGTGCTGATGGTCATCTCGCGATTCCGCAATCCGGCGTTCTTCGAGGGCCGCACCATGGCCGACAGCCAAAGTTAGAACGGGCACCGGGCGAGCACGAATGCACCACCGGAGCGGGTCGCGCCGCGGTTGACTTGGTTCATGCAGATGCGCGCCGCTCGGATGCACGACTACAACGAACCATTGCGAATCGAAGAAGTTCCGGTTCCCGACATCGGCCCGGCCGATGTGCTCGTCAAGGTGGCCGCGACCGGCATGTGCCGCAGCGACTGTCAGCTGATGGAGGGCTACTTCACCCAGGGTGCGCCACTGACGGCGCCGATCACTCCCGGGCACGAGGTGGCGGGACATATCGCCGCGGTGGGCGCCGACGTGCCCGCAGGTCTCTCCGAAGGCGATCTCGTCGTGGTCAACCCCAACTGGGGTGACGGAACGTGTCGGCAGTGTCGCGAAGGCAATGAACAGATCTGCGGCAACGGACAGATGGCGGGCTTCGGGCCACCGGGAGGTTTCGCGGAGTACATGCCGGTGCCCCATCGGCACGTCATCAAGGTGCCCGACGGTTTGGACTCCGCGCCCGAGACGTTGGCGCCGCTGACCGATGCGGGGCTCACGCCGTACCGCGGGATGAAGAAGCTGCGGCAGGCCGGAAAGCTCGGTGCGGGCCGCACGGTCGTCGTCAACGGCATCGGCGGTCTGGGCAGTTACGGGGTTCAGTACGCGCGCCTGCTGGGTGGCGGCGCGACCGTGGTGGCGTTCGCGCGGAGCGACGAAAAGCTCGCTCTGGCAAAGGAAAACGGTGCGCACCACACCGTCAACACCCGCGGCAAGACGCCGGAAGACGTTCAGGATGCCCTCGAAGACCTGACAGGCAGGCGGGAGGCTGACGCGATCCTCGACTGCGCCGGAGCCGAAGACGGCTTGCAACTCGGGGCAGCCGTCCTGGCCAGGGAAGGTGCGATCACCTGCGTCGGCCTCATGGGACAGAAAGTGGTGCTGCCGCTGCTGCCGTTCACAAACGGAGAGAGGTCGTACTTCGGCTCCTTCTGGGGGAACTACGACGATCTGGCCGAAGTGCTTTCGCTCGCGACCCAGGGACTCATCAAGCACAACATCACCACGGTCGCGCTCGATGACGTCAACGACAAGCTGGAGGCACTGGCGCGGGGCGACGTCGTCGGCCGCGCGGTCATTGTCTTCTAGGCCTGTCTTCTAGGCCTGTCCGCTAGCACGCGGCCCCGACATTTCGGCGGGGTTATCCCCAACCGCGGATTTATCCACAGGCTGTGCTCTAGGTGGTTCAGGGCGCCCGGTTGTGGTCGTAGGTGTCGATAGCGTTGTGGTATGGGCGAATTCATCACCGGATCGGTGGCACGCGAGCGATTCCGTGCGCTGCTGGATCAGGTGGATGACGCCTACGCCGAGATGCGAAAGTTGTGCTCCGACGAGGTGGGCAACGCGTTCCGGGTGGAGATGGCCGAGCGCCTCGAGACGCAGGAGCGCACCAACCGAGGGCTGATGTACCGGGTGTTCGGCCAGATCGCCGATCCGCCCGATGAGGTGGGGATGGTCAGCGGGCTGATCGACAGCCTCTGGGCGCGACTGCGCATACCGCGCAACGAGATCAAGCGCCGCATGAAGGTGGCCGAGCGCATCCGGCCCCGCCGCCAGCTCACTGGGCCGCCACTGCCACCGGAACTCCCTCTGGTCGCCGACGCCGTTGCGGCGGGTGCGGTCGGTGACGATCATCTGCGGGAGATCCGGAAGGCGATGGACAGATTGCCGTCCTGTGTGTCGGCCGAAGAACGGGTGGAGGTCGAGCGCAGCTTGGTCCGCGAGGCGGTCAAGAACGACGCCGAAATCGTGATGGCGGCCGGTCGCCGCATCGATGAGATCTTCAATCCCGACGGCGATTTCGACGAAGCCGATCGCGCGCGTCGGCGTGGCATGGTCCTGGGGCCCCAGGGGCCCGACGGGATGTCGCGATTGTCAGGGTGGATAGACCCCGAAGCCCGCTGCTACGTGGAGACCGTCACTGCGGCGGTGCGTCCGGGTCGGCATCTGTCCGACGGCACGCCGGCCGAGACGCGCGATGACCGCAGCCGCGCACAACGCTGTCACGACGGCATCAAACTCGGGCTCAAGGCGGGCATCGCGGCGGGCGACCTCGGGTCGCACCGGGGACTTGCCGTCACCGTGATCGCTCGCACCACGTTGGCCGAACTCAATCAGGCGGCCCACGCTGTGTTTGATCCCGACATCCCGATGCCGTCGCCGGCGCGTACTGGCGGGGACACCGCGCTGCCGATGCGCGACCTGGTCCGGATGGCCGCCGACGCCATCCACTACTTGGCTGTGTTCGAGGATCACAGCGAACGGCCGATCTATTTGGGCCGCCAGAAACGGGTCGCGACAGCCGATCAACGCATCATCTGCTATTCACGCGACGGTGGATGTACGCGGCCGAATTGTCTTGAGCCCGGGTATCACTCCGAGGTGCACCACAGCACCGACTGGGCCGCCGGCGGTGCCACCGACGCCGACATGCTGTTCTTCGCCTGCGGGCCGGACCATACGGAGGTCAGCAAGGGGCGATGGCAGACTACGGTCACCGAACGCGGTCGGCTGGCATGGACAGACGGAACTCGACCTCCTGAGATCAATCACGCCCACCATCCCGAGGAACTGCTGCGCGACGATCCTGACCCCTGACACGCAGGATTACCAGGTCTGCTCCGCGGCACGCACGAGGATCTCGTTGACGGCGACGCGTCGGTCGCGGGTAACCATGTAGACCACTGCGTCGGCAATGTCGGACGGCTCGAGCTTCACCATTCCGGCGTTACGCCGATCGAGTGCGGCGCGATCCTCCGGCGGGAGATGCGCGGTGATTTCGGTCTGCACGGTGCCTGGCTCGACAAGGCCGACTCGAACGCGCTGACCGAGCACCTCCTGGCGCACCGCTTCGGAGAAGGCTCCGATGCCGAACTTCGTCAGCGAGTACACCGCGGTGCCGGGCCGGGCGACCCGGCCGCCAGTCGAGCTGATGTTCACCACATCGGCCACGTGGCGAGGGGCGTCGGCCGCCGCCTGGATGAGGTGGGGCAGCGCGGCTCTGGTGACGTAAAGAAGTCCTTGCACGTTGACCGACAGCATTTGGTCCCAGTCGACGGGGTCGGCGTCGGCGACCGGTCCGATCCGCATCAGGCCGGCGTTGTTGACGACGATGTCGACCCGGCCAAGCTCGGAGACCGCACGCTGCACGGCCGCCTCGGCCTGATCGCGGTCGGCGATGTCGGCCTCGATCGCGACCGCGGAACCGCCCGACGCTGCGATGCGCTCGGCGAGTTCGTCGAGGCGGTCGCGACGGCGCGCGACGAGCGCAACCGCGGCTCCCGCCTCGGCCAATGCGACAGCCGTCGCCTCGCCGATCCCGCTGCTCGCGCCCGTGATCAGAGCGACCGTGCCATCCAGATGTGGGTCCATGAACCCATCTTCCGCTCGACTGGTGTCGGCGGCGGACTCGTTACGCCAGGCCGGTGGAGGACCGCCGCCTGCGGGAAATCGCATCCACGCTTGCCGCGAGGAGCAGCACGCCTCCCGTGACCAGGAAGTTGATATACGACGACTGATTGAGCAGGCCGAGTCCGTTGGCGATCGTCGCGACCACCACGCCACCGATCACGGCGTCGATGGCTCTGCCCTTGCCGCCGAACAGGCTGGTGCCGCCGATGACGGCCGCACCGACCGCATACAGCAGTACGTTGCCCGCGCCGGAGGCTGCTGACACCTTTCCTGCGTAGGACGCCGCGATGATTCCGCTCAACGCGGCCAACGACGAGCACACGATGAACACCGAAATCCGGATGCGGTCGACGGAGATGCCTGCGCGGCGCGCGGCCTCGGCGTTGCCGCCGACGGCGTAGATGTGCCTGCCGTATGACGTGCGCTTGAGCACCACGGTCATGACGATCAGCAGAACCAGGATCAAGGGCAGCACGTACGGGATGCCGCTGATCTCCACATTGCGGTTGACGCTGCGGTTGACACTGAGCACGAACGTGACACCCAGAACGACCGCGGCCACAGCGGAAAGTCGCGCGATGACCACGCCGAGTGGGGCGTGCGACAACTGCAGGGCCTTCTTGCGCCGGTATTGGTAGACCTCGAGGCCGGCGAAGCCGAGCACCACCATCAGCGCGATCGCCCAGCCGATGGAGACGGGCAGATTGCTGATCGTGAGGCCGCGAATGACTGGATCGTCGACCCGGACCGACCCACCCTCGCCAATGAGTTTCAGCGTCACGCCCTGTAGGCCGAGGAAGAACGCCAACGTGACCACGAACGACGGAATCCCGAGTTTGGCGCGCAGCAGGCCGATGGCGAGGCCGATCGATGCCCCGCAGGAAATGCCGACCAGGATCGCACCCCACCATGGCCAGCTCAGATTGACGACGATCAGCGCCGTCGCGCATGCCGATACCCCGCCTGCGACCCCTGCGGACAGGTCGATGTCACCGAGCAGCAGCACGAACACCAGCCCCATCGCCAGGACACAGATTGACCCGGCCTGGGTGACGAGGTTGGCCAGGTTCAATGCCGACAGGAAGCGGTCGTTGGCCAGACCGAACACCACGAAAAGCACGGCGAGGCCCAGGATCGCGGGCAGTGAACCCATGTCTCCGCCGCGGACGCGTTGCAGGTAACCGCGTAGCGCGTCACCGAACGTCTCGTTGGTGTGGACGTCGCCGGCGAAGTCGCCGTCGGCCAGGGTGACGTCGGATTGAGAACTGACAGTGGTCATTTCGCTGGCCATAGGCGGTTCCTTCACATCGACTCTGCGGCCTGCGCAGGAGCGAGGCCGAGGCTGCCGGAACGGCCTGCGGTGATGAGCTCCACAACCTGGCCGTGGGTGACGTCGGAGGCCTTGACGTCGGCGGCCACCCGCCCGAGGTACAGCGCGCAGATCCGGTCGGCGACCTCGAATACGTCAGCCAGGTTGTGGGATATCAGCACAACTCCCAGGCCTTGATCGGCGAGCCTGCGCACCAGGTCGATCACCTGACGCGTTTGCGCGACGCCGAGGGCCGCGGTGGGTTCGTCGAGCAGGACCACCTTCGAGTTCCACAGCACCGACTTCGCGATCGCCACCGTCTGGCGTTGGCCCCCGGACAGGCTCGCCACCGTCTGGCGCACGGACTTGACCGTGCGCACCGACAATGAGGTCAGGGCGTTCCGGGCCATCGTCTCCATTCGGGCCTCGTCGAGCAGCCCCCTGGCCGTGAGTTCCCGTCCCAGGAACATGTTCTCGACGATGTCGAGGTTGTCGCACAGCGCCAAGTCCTGATAGACGACTTCGATGCCAAGCGCCGACACCTCATTCGGGCTGTGCACGGTGACGGGCTTGCCCTCGAACAGATACGTGCCGGTGTCGATGGGGTGAATCCCGGCTATCGCCTTCACCAATGTCGATTTTCCGGCGCCGTTGTCCCCGACCAGGGCCGTCACCTGGCCGGGGTAAACGCGGAAGTCGACGTCATGGAGCACATGGACGACGCCGAAACTCTTGTTGACGCCCTGCAATTCAAGGATCGGCCCGGCCGGGACGGACACGGAGGTCATCGGCTGTCAGACTCCCGCGGCGGCGCACATGGGCGCGAACTGCCCGGTGCAGACCTCGTCCTTGGACTGTCCGCCGTCGTCGAAGACGACACCCACGGTGTCCTTTGTGATCGATTTCGGTGCCAGCAGCACCGACGGAACGTCGCGTCCGCCCGTGTCGTCGCGCGAGGTGCTGCTGGTCTTCGGCTCCTCGCCCTTGGACAGTGCTATCGCCACATCGGCCAGCGCATTGGCCTCTTCGGTGGCGGACTTGTAGACGGTCATGCATTGGGTCCCGGCGAGGATGTTCTGCAGGCCTTCGACGGTCGCGTCCTGACCGGTGACGGGCACCTGGCCGGCTCGCTTGTTCTTCTCCAGAATCGAGATGACCGACCCGGCCAAACCGTCATTGGCCGCGTACACGCCGTCGACACGTCCGTCGGCGGCGGTGTAGAGCTGCTCGAAGATGGTGACCGCTTGGTCGTTGTCCCAGTCCGGTACCGCCTGTTCGCCGACGTTGGTGATCGTCGGTGTCGCGTCGATCACCGAATGGGCGCCGTCGCTGAACAGTGTCGCGTTGTTGTCGGTGGGAGAGCCGTTGAGGAACACGACATTTGCCGGTTTGCCACCGAGGCAGTCGACGAGTCCCTGGCCCTGGAGTTCACCGACTTTGGTGTTGTCGAACGAGACGTAAACGTCGGCAGAACCGCCTAGCGTCAGGCGGTCGTAGTCGATCGTCTTGACGCCCTGGGCAGCCGCCTTTTCTTGAATCGAGGCACCGCTGTCTGAGTCGAGGTTGACGATCGCCAGTACGGTGACGCCGTCCGCGATCATTCCGTCGGCGATGGTGGCCATGGTGTCGGCTGATCCTTCGGCGTTCTGAATGGTGTAGTCGACGCCGGCGTTCTTGAACGCTTCCTCCAACGCGGGACGGTCCTTGGTCTCCCAACGGACAGACGACTTGGTGTCCGGCAGGATGACGCCGACCTTGCCACTTGCCGCCGTGGACGTCGTGCCTGAGCCTGAGTCCGATCCGCAGGCCGTCAGTGTCATGCCGACCCCGACAACTGCGGTGACGAGCAGGGTGCTGGTGCGTTTCACGAAGATTCCTCTTGGTCGGTCGTGGATTTCGTTGTCTGGCCGCGCCGTCATCACCTCGCGCCCATCAGGTGCTCGATCGCCAACTGGTTGAGAGCCACGAAGCCACAACCTTTTCCGCCGAAGTACGCATCGGTGTCGAACTGTTCGTAGGCGGTCGGGTCTGCCTGTAGATCGGCATAGGTCTCGCCGGCTCCCAGGGTGGGTTCGCGTAGTTCAGACACCTTGGCCGCCGCCATGGCCTCGCGAACGGCCGGGTCGGCGCGGAACGCCGCTGCGCGCTGGCGCAGCAACAGGTACATCCGCATGTT
>Ga0075370_10001480_pt1 | contig 10229 bp, 10 predicted proteins | sample EndMethybrTD3035_FD_71398 | JGI IMG/M metagenome (GOLD analysis project Ga0075370, IMG submission 71398) | Populus endosphere microbial communities from Tennessee, USA - Endosphere MetaG P. TD hybrid TD303-5 | ecosystem: Host-associated > Plants > Roots > Endosphere | place: USA: Tennessee... | reverse complement strand
ACGATCCTCACGGTGCGCTGCGCCTGTTGGCCGCCAGGCAACCGGCCGCCAAGCCAATCGCGAAGGCGCCGTACACCAGTGCCATGGCACCAGTGGACAGGCGATGCTCGAAGCCAGGGGTGAGCCGCTTCGGCGTGACCGTGTAGTCAACGGCGCAGGCCACGGCGGCGGCGGCCGTTGCGCCCGCCACGGCCTTCGGCAGCGTCTGCGCTTCGCGGCGATTGCCGTGCAGCCACGCATACAGCACGGCCCAGAAGGTGGAAGTGAGGTGGTGGATCGCATACCCGACAACCGTGTGGCGCAGCGTCGGGCGGTCCACCGCGAAGGCCTCGCCGCGCCACAGCCAATGGCTGATGGCGTTGGTCGGAGCGACGACACTGCCGGTCTCGCGCCGCCCGGCCAGGGCCAGCGCGAAGGTGGACACCACGCTGGCCATCGCGCCCGCGATCAGCCCGGTGCGTACAGCGGCGCGAATCGCTTCCGTACGCTGCTCAACCTGGTCCGGGCCGACTTGGCCCTTATCGGCCGGCGCGCGCGGCGTGACCCGGGCGGTGGAGACCGACACCGGGTCGCTGGCAGGAAAGGATTCCTCCACGCCGTGGTCGATCGCCTCCTCGCTCGGATGAGGCACGAAGGAGGGTGGCGCGCTTTCCGGCGGCCGATCGTGGTGATCGGCAGTCGGGAAGGGGAACGGCTCGGAAGGAGAGGACTGGACCATGGCGACGCTCCTGTTTCTTTGCTGCTTCTTTGCAGTTTCTTCAGCATGGCAAACCATGCATCGCGAATGGGCCTGCCTCGCGTGCGCGCGGATGTAGGAAGTACTCCATCCAGCGCCTCGGCGTGCATCCATCGTCGGGCGCGCCGCTTTTAAATGTCCTATTGACAGAACAATCGAACTGGCAAACCATCCGCTGCATGTCGCAGATGCCATTGCCGAAATACCATCAGATCTATCTGGTGCTGCGCGAGCAGCTCGACGAAGGGCGCTTTGCCGACAGCGGGCTGCCCGGTGAACTGGCATTGATGGCCCAGTTTGGCGTGGCGCGCGTCACCGTGCGCCGGGCATTGGAACAACTCGCGGGCGAAGGGCTGATCTCGCGGACGCCGGGGCGTCGCACCCGCCCCGTGGTGCCCGCGGCGGCGAACGACGCGCGCAGCGGCAACGGCGCCGACGGCATGGCGCGCGCCAACCTGCGCGGCCTGCTCGAGAACCTCGTCACGATGGGTCTGCGCACTTCCGTCAAGGTGCTCGACGTGGCGACCATCACTGCCTCGACCCAGGTCGCCGATGCGTTGCGGCTCACGCTGGGCGACCCGGTGCAAAAGGCCGTGCGCGTGCGCTCCACGCGCGAGGGGCCGCTCTCGCACATCACGACTTACGTTCCGGCCGACATCGCACGCGAGTTCGGCCGGCGCGAACTCGCGAAGAAGCCGATCCTGATGTTGCTGGAGGAGTCCGGCGTCAAGGTCGGTCGTGCGCACCAGACGATCTCGGCGCGCCTTGCCGACAACGTGCTGGCGCAGCACCTCGAAGTCGCTGTCGGATCGGCCTTGCTCGCGGTGCGCCGCCTGGTCTTCGATGACGCCGAGCGTCCCGTGCAATGGCTGCACGGCTTCTACCGGCCCGACCGCTACACCTACGAGATGCAACTGTCCCGCGTCGGCGAAATCGACGCCAAGGTGTGGGTCAGCAACGATCTGTCCGCCCAGTTCAACTGAAAGCCAAAAAGGAAAGTCCCATGCAAAACCGTCGCCGCTTCATGTCGAGTTCCGCTGCCGTGGCTTCCGCCGTGGCATTTCCGCTCGTGGCCGGGGCCCAGCCCAAGACCGTCAAGGTCGGCGTGCTGCACCCGGTGACCGGGGCGCTGGCCTATTCGGGCCAGCAGTGCCGCCTGGGCGCCCAAATGGCCATCGAGGACATCAACAAGGCCGGCGGCATCAAGTCGCTCGGCGGGGCGCAGCTGGAGGCGCTGCTCGGCGACGCCCAGTCGCAACCCCAGGCCGGCGCGGCCGAGGTCGAGAAGATGAACGAGGCCGGCGTGTCGGCGGTGGTCGGCGCCTTCGCGTCGGCGATCTGCCTGGCGACCACGCAGGCCGCGGCCAAGTACAACCTGCCGCACGTGGTGGACGTCGGCGTGGCCGACCAGATCGTCGAGCGCGGCCTGAAGAACACCTTCCGCTTTGGCGCCGGCTACAAGAAGTCGACCGAGGTGGCCATGGCCAACCTGCTGGTGCTCAACCGCGCCGCGGGCAACCCGGCCAAGACGGTGATGATCATCCACGAGGAGTCGCTGTTCGGCTCGGGCACGGCCGCCCTGCTGGCGCGCGAACTGCCGGGCTACGGCTTCGACGTGAAGGAAGTGGTCAAGCACGCCAACCCGACGCGCGACTTCAACAACATCGTGCTGCGCATGAAGTCGATCAACCCGGACATCGTGATCCCGGCCAACTACTACAACGAGTACGCACTGCTGGTGCGCACCATGCAGCAGCAGAAGGTGGCGCCCAAGGCGATCTTCTCGGTGCTCGGGGGCGCGGCCTCGAGCTACAAGTTCGTCAAGGAATTTCCCGACGCGGCCAACGGCATCATCGACTGCAACCACTGGTTCAACCCGAAGGACAGGCGCGCGCAGGACCTGAAGAAGCGGGTCGAGGCCAAGGGCCAGTTCTTCAGCTACGAGGTCTTCATGACCTACACCGCGATGGGCGTGCTGGCCGACGCGCTGGAGCGTGCCAAGTCGCCCGACCGGGCCGCCATCATCGATGCGCTGGCCTCGAGCACCTTCTCCGATCACATCATGCCGTACGGTCCGACCAAGTTCGTCAACGGCCAGAACCAGGGCGCGCAGCCGCTCATGACGCAGGTCGTCAGGAACGACATCAAGGTCATCGTCCCGCGCGACTACCGCGAGGTGGACCCGGTCTTCCCGCTCAAGGCCTGACCGGGCGCTGCGCGACACCGCATGTTCGACCCCGGTATCCTCTTTTCGTCGGTGCTCAACGGCCTGACGACCGGCGCGGTGTATGCGCTGATCGCGCTCGGGCTCACGCTCATCTACGGCGTGCTGCACATCATCAACTTCGCGCACGGCGCTTGTTTGATGCTGGCGCTGTACGCGGTGTACTTCCTGAAGGAGCGGCTGGGCATCGACCCGTATCTTGCGTTGCCGCTCGTGGTTGCGGCGATGTTCGTGTTCGGCTACGCGCTGCAGCGCATCGTGATCAACCGCGCGGGGCACGGTAAGGACGAGAACATCCTGCTGGCCACGCTCGGCATCGCAATCGTCCTGGAGAACCTGGCGCTGCTGTTCTTCAAGTCGGACACCCGCAACATCGACACCGCCTATTCGCTGAGCACGGTTGCCATCGGCCCCGCCATGATCGCGGTGCCCAAGCTGGTGGCGTTCGCGGGCGCGCTGGTGGTCTCGGCGCTGCTGTTCTGGGTGATGGGCCGCACCGATCTCGGCCGCGCAATCCGCGCCGTCGCCAAGGAGAAGGAGGGCGCCAAGCTCATGGGCATCGACGTCGACCATGTCTATGCGATGAGCTTTGGCATCGGCCTGGCCTGCCTGGGCGCGGCGGCGTGTTTCCTGCTGCCGGCCTACTACGTGAACCCGCAGGTCGGCAGCGGCTTCGTTCTGGTGGCGTTCACCATCGTCGTGCTCGGCGGGATGGGCAGCTTCGTCGGCGCGCTGGTCGGCGGCTTCCTGGTGGGCGTGGTCGAGTCGCTGGGCGGGTTGTACCTGGGCGAGTCGCTTGGCCAGATCGGCATCTTCGCGATCTTCATCGGGGTCGTGCTGTTCCGCCCGCAAGGGATGTTCGGAGCCCGGGCATGAGCGGCGCACGGCTGTCCGCCCAGGGTGCACGACAGCTGGCGGGCATCGCGCTGTTCGCGTTGGCAGTGGCCTGCCTGCCGCTGGTCACCACCTCGGGCGCGGCGCTCAACTTCGTGATGATGGCCCTCTATGCGACGCTGCTCGCGCAGGCCTGGAACATCCTTGGCGGTTTCGGCGGCCAGTTCTCGTTCGGGCACGCGCTGTTCTTCGGCACCGGCGCCTACATCCAGGCGATCGCGCAGTTGCAGGGCGGTTTCAACGCCTGGCTGGCGTTGCCGATGGCCGTCGGGGGCAGCGCGGCCGTCGGGCTCTTCGTTGGCGCGCTGAGCTTCCGCTACGGCCTCAAGGGCTCCTACTTTGCGCTGGTCACGCTGGCGTTTGCCGAGGTGTTCCGCATCGTCGCACTGTCGGTTTCGTTCACCGGCGGCGGTGTCGGCCTGATGGTGCCGTTGCGCGAGTCGGTCGCCAACATGCAGTTCGCCACCCGCGCGGGCTACCTCTGGCTGGTGCTCGCGTTCGTGGTTGCCGCGCTGCTGGTGACCTGGTGGCTGCGCAACAGCCGCTATGGCGCCTACCTTCAGGCCGTGCGCGACAACGAGGACGCGGCGCGCGCCGTCGGGGTCAACCCTTTTCGCATCAAGCTGGCGGCCATCGGCCTGTCGGGCGCGTTCATGGGCGCGGCCGGTGCGTTCTACGTGCAGGTGTTCCAGTACATCGATCCGGCCATCGCCTACGGCTCGGTCACCTCGGTGGAGGCGCTGGTCGCGGCCATCGTGGGCGGCATGGGCACGCTGTGGGGCCCGGTACTCGGCGCGGTGGTGCTGCACGTGCTGGCCGACCTCACGCGCAACCTGTTCGGCGAACTGCCGGGCATCAACATGGTGATCTACGGCGTGGTGCTGGTGCTGATCGTGATCTTCCTGCCGCGTGGCATTGGTGGCATCGGGTTGTCGGTGCGCGAGCTCTGGGCCGGCAAGGGCAGGCGCCATGACTGAAGCGCTGCTGGCCATCGACCGCCTGTCGCGATCCTTCGGCGGGCTCAAGGCGGTTCAGAACGTGAGCCTGTCGGTGCGCGAGGGCAGCCTCAGCGCGCTGATCGGCCCCAACGGCGCCGGCAAGACCACGCTGTTCGCATTGATGTCGGGTTTCCTCAAACCCGACAGCGGCAGCGTGCGGTTCGCCGGCCAGGACATCACGGGGCGCGAGCCGCACCGCAACGCGCTGCTGGGCATGACGCGCACCTTCCAGATCGTCAAACCGTTCGCCGCGCAAACCGTGCGCGAGAACATCGCGGTCGGCGTGCACCTGCACGAGCGCAGCCGCGGCGCCGCGCTGCAGCGCGCCGAGCAGGTGGCGCACCAGGTCGGCCTGGCGCCGCAGCTGGACAAGCCGGCTTCCGACCTCACCGTGGCCGGCCGCAAGCGGTTGGAACTGGCCCGTGCGCTGGCCGCGCAGCCGCGGCTGTTGCTGCTCGACGAAGTGCTGGCCGGCCTGAACCCGCAGGAGATCGCCGAGATGATGCCGGTGGTGCGCGGCATTGCCGACAGCGGTGTCACGGTGCTGATGATCGAGCACGTGATGCAGGCGGTGATGCACCTGGCCGAGCATGTCTGGGTGCTGGCGCAGGGCCAGCTGATCGCCCAGGGCAGCCCGGCCGAGGTCACCTCCAACGACAAGGTGGTCGAGGCGTATCTCGGCCACGGCACGGCGGCACGGCTGCGCAAGGCGGCCGCGCCATGACCGCGTTGCTGGAGATCACGGCGTTGCGCGGCGGCTATGGCCGCGTCGAGGTGCTGCGTGGCGTCGACCTGAACGTCAAGGCGGGCGAGATGGTCGCGCTGCTGGGCAGCAATGGCGCCGGCAAGTCGACCCTCAACAAGATGGTGTGCGGCCTCGCGCCGGCCTGGGGCGGCACCGTGCGCTTTAAGGGGCGCGACCTGAGTGGCGCGCACTACCGCGACGTGGTCAAGGCTGGTTTGATCCAGGTGCCGGAAGGCCGCAAGGTGTTTCCCAACCTGAGCGTGCGCGAGAACCTCGAGCTCGGCTCCTTCACGCGGGCCCGCGCGCGCCGCGCGGTCAATCTCGACAAGGTGTTCGGCATCTTTCCGCGCCTGAAGGAGCGGCTGCAGCAGCACGCAGGGACCATGAGCGGCGGCGAGCAGCAGATGCTCGCGATCGGTCGCGGGCTGATGGCCGAGCCGGTGCTGCTGATCCTGGACGAACCCTCGCTCGGCCTGTCGCCGCTGCTGGTCGAAGAGATGTTCACGCTGATCCGGCGCCTGCGCGACGAGGGCCTTGCGGTGCTGCTGGTCGAGCAGAACGTCGGGCAGTCGCTCGAGATCGCCGATCGCGCCTACGTGCTGGAGAACGGCAGTGTGCGCTTTACGGGCCTGCCCCAGGACCTGCTCGGCAGCGACGAACTGCGCCGGGCGTATCTCGGACTCTGAGAAGGAGACATGAAGATGAACAGGATGACGATGAGACGTCGCGAACTCGTGTTCGCATCGGCCGCCGCGGCCCTGGCCGGCGCGGCCGGCGCGCAGGTCGGCGCTGTGCCGGTGCGCATCCTCGTCGGCGCGCCGGCGGGCGGCTCCACCGACACGCTGGCGCGCACGCTGGGCGCCAGCATGGGCCCGCTGCTCGGGCGCGTGGTGGTGGTCGAGAACAGGCCCGGGGCCGGCGGCAACATCGCGGCCGATGCCGTGGCCAAGGCGCCGCCCGATGGCAACACGCTGCTGATGAGCTTCACCAGCCATGCGATCAACGCCACGCTGTACCCGACGTTGCCGTTCGACCCGGTGAAGGACTTCACGCCGCTCACCTGCGTGGCCACGTCGCCCTCGATCCTGGTCGCGCATCCGTCGGTGCCGGTGAAAGACGTGCGCGAGCTGATCGCGCTGGCCAAGGCCCAGCCGGGCCGGCTCAACTTCGCGATCGGCGCGCTCGGCTCATCGCTGCACATGGCGGGCGAAGCGTTCAAGATGCAGTCGGGCGTCTTCATCGTGAACATTCCGTACCGGGGCACCGCGCCGGCCGTGCAGGACGTGCTGGCCGGCGAGGTCCAGCTGATGTTCGCGGCCGTGGGCAACGTGCAGGGCCACATCAAGGCCGGCAAGCTCAAGGCCCTCGGCGTCACCAGCACGAAACGGCTGCCCGAGTTTCCCGATGTGCCGGCCATCGCCGAAGCCTTGCCGGGCTATGAATCGAGTGCATGGTTCGGCCTGTTCGGACCGGGTCGCATGCCGCCCGAGCTGGCCGCCCGCATCGGCGATGCCGCGCGCCAGGCCATTGCCCAGCCCGAGATGCGCAAACGTCTCGACACCGAAGGCGCAACACCGGTCGGCAACTCGCCCGCGCAGTTCGCTGCCTTCGTCGAGAGCGAGATCCAGCGCTGGGCGAAGGTGGTCAAGTTCTCCGGAGCCCGACCCGAATGAGCGCCGCCTTCGCCGCGCCGCAGACGCTGGCGCAGAAGCTGATCGCGCACGCCAGCGGCCGCGACCGCGTGGCGCTCGGAGAGATCGTCACCTGCCGGGTCGACCTGGCCATGTTCCATGATTCATCGGGCCCGCGCCGGCTGCAGCCGATGCTGGAAGCGTTGGGCGCGCAGATCTGGGACAAGTCCCGCGTGGTTCTCGTGATGGACCACTACGTGCCCGAGCGCGACGACGATGCACGCCGCATCGTGCGCATCGCGCGCGACTGGGCTCGCGCGCAGGACCTGCCCCACGTCTACGACAGCATGGGCATCTGCCATGTGGTGGTGCCGCAGCACGGCCATATCCGGCCCGGCATGCTGTGCGTGGGCGGCGATTCGCATTCGCCCACCGGGGGTGCCTTCGGCGCCTACATGTTCGGTGTCGGCAGCACGGAGATGCTCGGCGTTATGGTTACCGGCGAGATCTGGCTGCGCGTGCCCGAGACGATCCGCATGTGGTGGGACGGTGCGCTGCCGCGCGGCCTGACCGCCAAGGACATGATGCTGCACATGATCGGCCGCTTCGGCATGAACGGCGGCCGCTACCAGGCCGTGGAGTTTGCCGGGCCGGCCGTTGCCGCGCTGTCGATGCAGGAGCGCATGACGCTCTCCAACATGAGTGCGGAGCTCGGCGCGCAGGTCGGCCTGATCGCGCCGGATGCGACCACCGCGGCCTTCCTGGCCGCGGCCGGCGCGCCGGCGGTCGAGGCCGCGCCGTGGTTCACCGATGCCGGTGCCGCCCTGGTCGATCACCGGTTCGATGCCGCGACGCTCGAGCCGCATGTGGCCGCCCCGCACAGCCCGGCCAATTCGCGCGGCGTGAGCCACTACGCGGGCACGCCGATCGACGTGGCCTACATCGGTGCCTGCACCGGCGCCAAGCTGGACGACCTGCGCGCTGCTGCCCAAGTGCTGCGCGGCCACACGGTGCCCGCGGGCGTGCGCCTCATCGTCGCCCCCGCAAGCCTGCAGGACCAGGCGCAGGCACGCGACGAAGGCGTGCTGCAGGTGCTGCTCGACGCCGGTGCCGAACTGTTCCCGACCGCCTGCGGGGCGTGCGCCGGCTATGGCGACCCGATGGGAGACGACATCACGGTCATCTCGACCACCGCGCGCAACTTCAAGGGCCGGATGGGTTCGCCAAGCGCACAGGTCTACCTGGGCTCGCCCTATACCGTGGCGGCTGCGGCGCTGCGCGGCTGCGTCACCGATCCGCGCGAGGTGCTCGCATGATGGCCACCCACCGCGTCTGGCGGCTCGGCGCCGACATCGACACCGACCTGCTGGCACCTGGCCATGCGATGAAGCACGGTATCGAGACCATCGCCACGTTTTGCCTCGAGACCGTGCGGCCCGAGTTCGCGCGCGAGGTGCAGCCCGGCGACGTGATCGTGGCCGGCCCCAACTTCGGCATCGGCTCGTCGCGCGAGCAGGCCGCCGCGGCGCTGGTGCACCTCGGCGTGGCCGCGGTGATCGCACCCTCGTACAGCGGCCTGTACTTTCGCAATGCCTTCAACCTCGGGCTGCTGCTGCTGACCTGCGCCGAAGTCGATCGACTGGGCGAGAACGACCGCGTGACCCTGGACCTCGACACGCCGGCGGTGATCGCCGGCGACGGCACGCGCCTGCGGTGCGAGCCCATCCCCGGCTTTCTCATGGACATGGTGCGCGCCGGCGGCCTGATGAACCAGCTACGCCAGCGCGCTGGCAAGGAACCCCTGCATGCCTGATACCCCCGCCCCGCCGATGGACCCAGTCACGCTCGCGGTGCTGCGCGGCCGCCTCGAGCAGGTGGCCGACGAGATGGACGCAACGCTCTATCGCAGCGCCTTCAACCCGATCATCGCGGAGGCCCACGACGCCTGCCATGGCCTCTACGACGCCGACACCGGCGACACGCTGGTGCAGGGCAAGACCGGGCTGCCGGTGTTCGTGGGTGCAATGGCCTTCGCGGTGCGCGCCACCGCCAAGGCCGCCGCGCCGCGCGGCGGCATGCAGGACGGCGACATCTGGATCAGCAACGACGCCTACGACGGCGGCACCCACGCCAACGACTTCAAGCTGGTGCGCCCGTTCTTCCGCGCGGGCCGGCTGTATTGCTACATGGCCTCGGCCGCGCACTGGCACGACGTCGGCGGGGCGGTCCCCGGCAACTACAACCCGGCCGCAACCGAATGCTGGCAGGAGGCGGTGCAGATCCCGCCGGTGCGCATCGTGCGTGCCGGCGTGCTCGACGAGGACGTGCTGGCCATCCTGCGCGCCAACACGCGCCTGCCCGACAGCCTCTGGGGCGACCTCAACGGCCAGCTCGCGGCGCTGCAGCTCGGCACCCGGCGCCTGGCAGGCCTGCTTGACGAGTACGGCGATGGCCTCGTGCTGCAGGCCCTGGGCGAGCTGCGCAGCCGCGCGCTCAAGCTCATGCGCTCGCACATCGCCTCGCTGCCCGACGGCCGCTACAGCTTCGAGGACGTCCTCGACAACGACGGCATCGTCGATCTGCCGCTCACCATCGCACTCGACATGACGGTGGCCGGCGACCGGCTCACGCTCGACTTCTCGCGCACCTCGCCGCAGTGCGCCGGACCGGTGAACATCTCGCGCGCGACCTCGGTGGCCGCCTGCTACGTCGCGCTCAAGCACCTGTTCCCCGACGTGCCGGCCAACGCCGGTGTGCTCGACGCGGTCGATTTCGTTCTGCCCGAGCGGCTCGTGATCACCTGCGAGCGGCCGCGCCCGGTCGGCGGCTACACCGAGACCATCCTGCGCATGATCGACGTGATCTTCAGCGCCGCCGCGCAGGCCGACCCGACGCGCGCGGTGGCGCAGGCCTACGGCACGATCAATGCGCTGTCGATCGCGGGCCACCGCAGCGACAAGGGCCGCGAAGGCCAGCGCTGGGTGATGTTCAGCTTCTTCGG
>Ga0075370_10001478_pt1 | contig 10234 bp, 7 predicted proteins | sample EndMethybrTD3035_FD_71398 | JGI IMG/M metagenome (GOLD analysis project Ga0075370, IMG submission 71398) | Populus endosphere microbial communities from Tennessee, USA - Endosphere MetaG P. TD hybrid TD303-5 | ecosystem: Host-associated > Plants > Roots > Endosphere | place: USA: Tennessee... | reverse complement strand
CTCGGCCCGAAGGGCCGCAACGTGGTGCTCGAGCGCTCGTTCGGCGGCCCGACCGTCACGAAGGACGGTGTCTCGGTCGCCAAGGAGATCGAGCTGAAGGACAAGCTTCAGAACATGGGCGCCCAGATGGTCAAGGAAGTTGCTTCCAAGACCAGCGACATCGCCGGTGACGGCACCACCACCGCGACCGTGCTGGCACAGGCCATCGTTCGCGAAGGCATGAAGTACGTGGCCGCGGGCATGAACCCGATGGACCTGAAGCGCGGCATCGACAAGGCCGTGACCGCGCTCGTCGACCAGCTGAAGAAGCAGTCGAAGCCGACCACGACCAGCAAGGAAATCGCGCAAGTCGGCACCATCTCGGCCAACAGCGACGACGAAGTCGGCAAGATCATCGCCGACGCGATGGACAAGGTCGGCAAGGAAGGCGTCATCACCGTCGAAGACGGAAAGAGCCTGAACAGCGAGCTCGAAGTCGTCGAAGGCATGCAGTTCGACCGCGGCTACCTGTCGCCCTACTTCATCAACAACCCGGAAAAGCAGACGGCGGTTCTCGACAACCCGTTCGTGCTGCTGTTCGACAAGAAGATCAGCAACATCCGCGACCTGCTGCCGACGCTGGAGCAAGTGGCGAAGTCGGGCCGTCCGCTGCTGATCGTGGCTGAAGAAGTCGAAGGTGAAGCGCTCGCGACGCTGGTCGTCAACACCATCCGCGGCATCCTGAAGGTCGTCGCCGTCAAGGCGCCGGGCTTCGGCGACCGTCGCAAGGCGATGCTCGAAGACATCGCAATCCTGACCGGCGGCAAGGTCATCGCCGAAGAAGTCGGCCTGACGCTCGAGAAGGTGCAGCTGGCCGACCTGGGCCAAGCCAAGCGCGTCGAAGTGGGCAAGGAAAACACCACGATCATCGACGGCTCGGGCGCTGCTGCCGACATCGAAGCGCGCGTGAAGCAAGTGCGCGTCCAGATCGAGGAAGCCACGAGCGACTACGACCGTGAGAAGCTGCAAGAGCGCGTGGCCAAGCTGGCCGGCGGCGTGGCCGTGATCAAGGTCGGCGCTGCGACCGAAGTCGAGATGAAGGAAAAGAAGGCGCGTGTAGAAGATGCGCTGCACGCCACGCGTGCGGCCGTCGAAGAAGGCATCGTTGCCGGCGGCGGCGTGGCTCTGCTGCGTGCGAAGCAGGCGGCTGGCGTCATCAAGGGTGACAACCCTGACCAGGAAGCCGGCATCAAGCTGGTGCTGAAGGCCATCGAAGCGCCGTTGCGCGAGATCGTCTACAACGCCGGCGGCGAAGCCAGCGTCGTGGTCAACGCGGTCCTGGGCGGCAAGGGCAACTACGGCTTCAATGCCGCGAACGACACCTACGGCGACATGATCGAGATGGGCATTCTCGACCCGACCAAGGTGACCCGTACCGCGCTGCAGAACGCGGCCTCGGTCGCCTCGTTGATGCTGACCACCGAAGCGATGATCGCCGAAGCGCCGAAGGACGAAGCGCCCGCCGGCGGCATGCCTGGCGGCATGGGTGGCATGGGCGGCATGGGCGGTATGGACATGTAACGTCATGGCGGCAGCTTGCTGCCGCCGCGACCCGGCCGGCTCGAACGGCAGCGAGGCTGCCGTTCCAACCAGCCGTGACACATGCAGGGGCCACGACTCGTCGTGGCCCTTTTTCTTTGGGCAGAATGGTCATCGCCGCCCATGGCGAACACTGACCTTCTGATGGCGATAGCACCGAAGCTCCAACGGTTTGTCGACGACGAACTGTCCCGCGCGCCCGCGCTTATCGAGCGCTGCGTGGCCGGCACGCTGGCGCTGCTTCGCGACGGCAAGCACAGCGGCCTGAACGCAAGCGAACGCGCCCATCACTTTGCGCTCGTCGAGTTGCTTCAACGCAAGTCGGACACCTATCAGCACAGCTTCGCCGACTCGCTGCGCAAGCGTGTGCTCGACGAGCTTCACGAACAACAAGGCGATGCGGGTCTCGACGCCGGGCCTAGCTTGGCCAGTCTCGAGCTGATGGACGAGTCACGGGTCGAGGTCGACATCGAGATCTCGCGGGCGATGCAGCTGATCGATACGACCGCCGAGTGGGAGTTGCGGGAGCTGCAGACATTCACCTCCACATTGATCGGCCAGCCCCACGTCAGCGCGGAGTCGAACCCGTTTCGCCCGCTGGTCTACGCGAGCGCACTCTGGGACGCCGCCGCCGCCATCACGCCGGCGCAGGCCCAGCGTGCCAGCCTGCTGCGCGTTTCGGCGGGCGTCGCCGCCGGGCTGCTGAAAAACGCATGGGCTGCGGCGTCGACACGACTGGAATCGCAAGGAGTCGAGCCGGGCGTGTACAGAACCGTGCTGCTCGCGTCCGGCAGCGTGCCGAGCCGCCAGACCGCACCGCTGGAGGCTGAGACTCCCGGCACGATCGCCGCGTTGCTGGCCAGGCTGCCGAGTGCCGCTCCACGCCGCGGTACGGTGGTCCCGCGAGCGGAGCAAGTGGATCTCGACCTGGACGCCGCAGCGCCGACTGCCGAGCCGGATCGAAGCCCGATTGCCGAGCTGCTGCGACGTCTGTTCGATGCACTGCTGTCCGATTCGCAGCTGCCGGCGGCGTTTCACACACCCGTTGCGCGGTTTGAGGTGCCGGCAACGCGACTCGCACGTCGTGAACGCGAATTGCTCGAATCGACCCAGCACCCGCTGTGGCAGATGATCGACCGCATCGGCCTGCTCAGTGCCGCGCGACCGCAACCCGCGGACTCCCGCGGGCTCTTGCTGCTTGCGCACTGCACGGCGCTGGCTGACGAGCTGGCGCGGCTTCCCGCACCCGATTCAATGGCATGCCGGCGCGCACTCGATCGGCTCGATGGCTTCATCGCCGAGCAGTTGCGCACCCAGCAGACCGATTCGGCGAGCTCGATCGAAGGTCTGCAATTTTCCGAGCGCCGCGACCAGCTCGAGCACACCTTGGCGCTGCGCCTGGCCGACCAGTTGGCGCCGGTAAAGATCGCGCCGGTGATCCGCCGCTTCATGACCGGCGCCTGGGCCAAGGTGCTCGCCGAGTCGATGCTGCGCTTCGGCGAGCAGGCCGAGGCAACACGCGGCTATGTGAAGCTGGTCGACGAGCTGGCGTGGAGCGTGCAGTTGCCAGATCACCCGCAGAGCCGTCAACGCCTGCTGGGGTTGTTGCCCGGCCTGCTGCAGCGACTTCGTGCCGGCATGGCGCTCGTCGCGTTGCCGCAAATCGAGCAGCAAGCCGTTCTCGACGAATTGATGCGCGTGCACACCGAGGCACTGCGTCCGGGAACCCGCGGCCCGGCCGAGCCCACCGCCGAGCAGATCGTGCAGCGCATGCGCGACGAAGTGGTGCCCGAGCCGCTGGCGGCGCAAAGCTTCAGCGACTCCGTCATCGACCTCGCTTCAATGGAAACCGTGCCGGCCGAGCTGATGCACAACGACGCTGCGGCCCGCCCCGACGAGCCGGGCCACCGGGTCGAGGCATTGCGGGTCGGCGATTTCGAACGGCTGTTCGTGCAGGGCCGCTGGCAACGGGTGCAGCTGCTGTGGCGCAGCGAACAGGGATCATTCTTCCTGTTTGCGGGCGAGACCGCCGGCCGCACGCACTCGATCACCCGCCGCGCGCTCGAACGCCTGGCAGGCGCGGGATTGATCCAGCCGCTGCAGACGCGGCCGCTGGTGCAGCGCGCGATCGACCGACTGACCCGAGAGTTCGCACCGCCGTCCGGCTGAGCCGCGGTGCGTTCGGCGCGCCGCCTCTGTCAGCCGGCGAGTTCGCGCTCGATCTCGCCAGCCACCAATGCGGGCTGCTCGTGAACGATCCAGTGGGTCGCGCCCGGCACGCGTACCAGCCGCATGCGAGGGACGTATGCCTCCAGCCCGTCGACCAGCGTGGCCGGCAGCGCGCTGTCTTCCTCGGCCCAGATCACGAGCGTCGGCAGCTTGACGGTCACGAACTCAGGCGCGAATTCGAGCTTCATGACCGCGTCGTCGGGCGACGTCGGCGGACGCAGCGGCGACGCGCGGTAGTAGTTGCAGCCGCCAGTCAGACCAGCGTTCCAGACAGCTCGGTACTGGTCGCGGACCCGCGGGGTCAGCCACCCACCCCCCTTTCGCGCCGCGTCGGCCGCGCCCATGTTCGTGAACATCGGCCACATGCGACGGAAGTCGTCGGCCGCCAGCAGCGCCTCCGCATCCGGCCGGCAGAGGAAATTCATGTACGCGCTGGCCGCCTGCTGCAGCGGATTGGTCTTCAGTTCTCGCAGGAAAGTGGCAGGGTGCGGCGAGTTGATGATCACCAGACGCTTCAGCAATTGCGGGCGCTGCGCCGCGAGGGTCCAGGCGACGGCACCGCCCCAGTCGTGCGCGACCAGCGCCTCGAGCGGTGCGCCGCCCGCAGAGACCTGCGCAATCAGCGCCTCGACATCGGCCAAGAGGTGCTTGACCCGATACGCCTCGGGATCCTTCGGACTCGACGATTGCTCGAAGCCACGCAGGTTCGGGGCGATGCAGCGGTAGCGTGCACCGAAGCGTTCGAGCAACTCATCCCAGACGAACGCCGCCTCCGGAAAGCCATGCAGGAAGAGAAGCACCGGCGCGCCAACCGGCCCGCTCGCGCGGCAGCTCAACGTGACGCCATGCGGCAGCACCGCCTGAAAGGTCTCGATCATCATGCCTCCTTCGGCGGCTCGATCCACGATTGAAGCGCCCGTGCCGCATCGCCCACGCCGACCTTCTTCAGCGCCGAGAACAGCACGATACCGAGATCGGCGTCGTCGGTCGCGCGCTCGCCAAGCACGTTCTGAGCGGCCGCGAGCGCGGCATTCGACTCGCTGCGATTGAGCTTGTCGGACTTGGTCAGCAGCACCAGCAGCTTGACCAACCCGCCCGCCAGACGCGGCGTGACGAATTCGAGAAGTTGCTCGTCCAGTTCGGTGAATCCGAGGCGCGAATCGACCATCAGCACCACACCGACCAGGCTGCGCCGCACGGCGAGGTAGTCGGCCATCACACGCTGCCAGCGCATCTTTGCGCCGCGCTCGACCGCCGCATAGCCGTAACCCGGCAAGTCGGCAAACAGCGCGTTCGGCGCGAGCTTCGGTCCGAGCTCGAACAGATTGATGTGCTGGGTGCGGCCGGGCGTCTTCGAGGCAAAGGCGAGGCGCTTTTGCTGCGTCAGCGTGTTGATTGCAGTCGACTTGCCGGCATTCGAGCGGCCGACGAATGCAATCTCGGGAAGTTCGGTGACCGGCAGCTGGTCGAGCTGGCTCGCGGTCGTAAGAAAGCGCGCGGTGTGGGTCCAGGCCAGCGCGCGCTTGAGGTCGACGGCTTCGAGATCGCCAGCATCGACCGTTGCGAATTTGGAGACGGCCGCGGCCTTGTTTTGCTTGGAGTTTTGCTCGGCCATGAAGTCGCCCAAAGCGCTCATTGTAAAATCTCCGGGTTTTGCACAAGAAAACGCCGCACCCCATGAAGTTAGCCGCCCCCTTGCTGTCCTTCCTGCTGCTCGTCGCGGCGAGCGCCACGTTTGCTGCGGAGGAAGCCAAGCCGGCTGCGGCTGCGCCGGCGAAGCCTGATCTCGCAAAAGGCCAGGCCACCGCCACCAATGTTTGCGCGGCATGCCACACCAGCGACGGCTCGCGCGGCAGCCCGGCGAACCCGATCATCCAGGGCCAGCATCCCGAATACCTGGCCAAGCAGCTTGCCGAGTTCAAGGCCGGCAAGCGCACGAGTCCGATCATGCAAGGCATGGCAGCCCCGCTGAGCGATGCCGACATGAAGAACGTTGCCGCGTTTTACGCCGGCAAGCAGCCGAAGCCCGGTTTCGCGAAGAACAAGGATCTGGTCGCTCTCGGCGAGAAGATCTACCGCGGCGGCATCGCCGACCGCATGGTGCCCGCATGCGCGGGCTGCCACGGGCCCAACGGCGCCGGCATTCCGGCGCAGTATCCGCGGCTTTCAGGCCAGCATGCCGACTACACCGCAGCACAGCTGATCGCCTTCCGCAGCGGGGCACGCGCCAACAGCCCGCAGATGGAAGGTGTCGCCGGGAAGATGAACGACAAGGAAATCAAGGCAGTTGCCGACTACATCGCCGGGCTGCACTGAGCCGATCGCGGCGATCCCCAGCGACAAGGCCGGTCTTGGACCGGCCTTCGTCTTTCACCGAGCACCGAACGCGATAATTCACGCCGCATGAGCGTCACCACCACCGGCATCGAAGTTCGCGCGCGCTCGCGGTGGCTGCGCGACGGTGTCGAACTGCTGTCCTCGATGCGCTTTTCGATCTCGCTGCTGACGGTGATCTGCGTCGCGTCGGTGATCGGCACGATCGTCAGCCAACATGAGCCGTTCTCGAACTACGTCAACAAGTTCGGCCCGTTCTGGGCTCAGCTGTTCCTCGCGGTCGGTCTCGACACGGTGTACAGCGTCTGGTGGTTCCTGCTGATCCTCGCGTTCCTGGTCGTCTCGACTTCGTTGTGCATCGCACGCAACACGCCGAAGATCATCCACGATCTGCGCACCTACAAGGAAGGCATGCGCGAGCAGAGCCTGGTCGCGTTCCATCACAAGGGCTCGGTCGAACTGCCGCAAGACAGTGATGCCGTCTATGCACGCGTGTCGAAGCTGCTGGTCGGTGCCGGCTGGCGTGCGAAGGTCGAGCAGCGGCGTGACGGCAACGATCCGGACGGCCCCGTTCGCGGCACGATGATCGCGGCGCGCCGCGGCGCCGCGAACAAGCTCGGCTACATCGCCGCGCATTCGGCGATCGTGCTGGTCTGCATCGGAGGTCTGTTCGACGGCGATCTCGTCGTTCGTGCGCAGATGTGGCTCCAGGGCAAGACGCCCTACCTCGGCGCCGGCTTCATCAAGGACGTGCCGCCCCAGCACTGGCTGAGCGAGAGCAACCCGACCTTTCGCGGGCAGCTGCCGGTCGTCGAAGGCGCGCGTGTCGGCACTGCGCGGCTGACGCTCGGCGACGGGCTGCTGCTGCAGCCGCTGCCGTTCGACGTCGAGCTGAAGAAATTCATCGTCGACTACTACGCGACCGGCATGCCGAAGCTTTTCGCGAGCGAGATCGTGATCCACGATCACGAGACCGGCGCCGCGATTCCCGCGACCGTGAAGGTCAACGAACCGGTGTTCCATCGCGGCATCGCGATCTACCAGAGCAGCTTCGACGACGGCGGCTCGTCGCTGAAGCTGCGTGCAATTCCGATCGCAGCGAGCGGGCGGCCGTTCGAGGTCGAAGGCGTGGTCGGCGGCAGCACCGAGCTGTCGAACGGCGACAACAAGCTGACCCTCGAGTTCACCGGCCTGCGCGTGATCAACGTCGAGAACCTTGGCGGCGGCGATGGCGGTGGCGCCGGCGGCACCGATGTCCGCAAGGTCGATCTCGTCGGTTCTCTGGACGGCCATCTCGGCTCCGGTGCGAAGGTGCGCAACAAACGCGAACTGCGCAACGTCGGCCCGTCGGTCAGCTACAAACTGCGCGACGCAGCCGGTCAGGCGCGCGAATACAACAACTACATGCTGCCGATCGAGCTCGACGGCCAGCGTGTCTTTCTCGCCGGCACGCGCGACAAGCCTGAAGAATCGATGCGCTACCTGCGCATCCCGGCCGACGACAAGGACAGCATCGATGGCTGGGTCCGGCTGCGCGAAGCGCTGTTCGATCCCGCGATGCGCGAAAAGGCCGCAGCCCGCTACGTCGCGCTCGCCACTCCTGTCGACAAGCCGCAGATGGCACAACAGCTGCAGCTGACCGCGGTGCGTGCGCTTGCGTTGTTCGCGGGCGCCGAAGCGCCCAAGGGAGAGGCGAAGCCGCCGGGCGGCTTGCAGGCCATCTCGGACTTCATCGAATCCAGCGTTCCGCAGCCCGACCGCGCGCGCATTTCCGAAGTGTTGCTGCGCATCCTGAACGGCAGCCTGTTCGAGCTGCTGAACGCGACCCGCGAAAGCGCCGGTCTTGCAGCGCTGAAGCCAGACGAGAAGACGCAGGCCTTCATGACGCTTTCGGTGCTGTCGCTGTCGGACAGCTTCTTCTACCCAGCACCGGTACTCCTGGAGCTCACCGATTTCAAGCAGGTTCAGCAAAGCGTCTTCCAGGTGGCGCGCGCGCCCGGCAAGGTCCTGGTGTACATCGGCGCGGTGCTGCTGATCGTCGGCGTGTTCGCGATGCTCTACATTCGTGAGCGGCGGCTATGGGTCTGGATCGCCCCCTCGCAGCGTGGCGATACGCCAGCGGGAACCAAAGTCAGCATCGCGATGTCCACCACCCGCCGCACGATGGACGCCGATGCGGAATTCGAGCAGCTGAAGCGCTCGATTCTCGAAGGAGCCACGACATGAACACGACCACGATGACACTCGGCCGCACCGGCGGCCCGCTTGGCGCGTTCACCGGCCGAAGCTGGTACGACTGGCTGTTCGCCGCGCTCGTGCTCGCCGGCGGGGCCTTTGCGTTCACTCGTTACGCGGGCGCGATGGACGTGTACGAGAAGGCCATCCTGATCGGGGCGATGCCGGCGGCCATCTCGCTCGGCTGGTTCTGGGGCTCGCTGCGCACGCTGATGGTCGCGGTCGCGGCCGCCACGCTGCTCGCGATCGGCCTCTACAACACCCACCTCGACAGCTTCGGCGCCGACCTCGCGCAGGCCGACAACGTGTTCCTGCTGAAGTACTTCCTGTCGAGCCAGAGCGCGATCCTCTGGATGGGCGTGCTGTTCTTCATGGCAACCGCGTTCTACTGGATCGGCTTCGCCGCCAAGACAGAAAACAACGCCGCCGTGCGGATCGGTTCGCGGCTGGTATGGGTGGCCATCTTCATGGCGCTGACGGGCACGATGGTGCGCTGGTTCGAGAGCCATCAGATCGCGCCCGACATCGGCCACATTCCGGTCAGCAACCTGTACGAAGTGTTCGTGCTGTTCTGCTGGCTGACCTCGCTGTTCTACCTGTACTACGAGCAGCACTACGGCACCCGCGCGCTCGGTGCGTTCGTGATGCTGGTGGTCAGCGCGGCCGTGGGTTTCCTGCTCTGGTACACAGTGGCGCGCGAGGCGCAGGAGATCCAGCCGCTCGTGCCGGCGCTGCAGAGCTGGTGGATGAAGCTGCATGTGCCGGCGAACTTCATCGGCTACGGCAGCTTCTCTTTGTCTGCCATGGTGGCGTTCGCCTATCTGGTGAAGCGACACGCGGAACAGACGAGCTGGGTCAAGCTGGCGCCGCTGTTCCTGCTCGGCGTCGTGCTTTGCATCGAGCCCATCGTGTTCCGCAAGAACCCGATCCAGGCGATCAGCAGCTACTGGGCGGTGTACTTCGGCGTCTCGGCGCTGATCGTCGGCGCGATCCTGTTTGCGCGCCGTCGCATCGCCGAACGGCTGCCCGCCGCCGATGTGCTCGACGACGTGATGTACAAGTCGATCGCGGTCGGCTTCGCGTTCTTCACGATCGCCACCATCCTCGGCGCGTTCTGGGCCGCCGAAGCCTGGGGCGGCTACTGGAGCTGGGATCCGAAGGAGACCTGGGCGCTGATCGTCTGGCTGAACTACGCTGCCTGGCTGCACATGCGGCTGATGAAAGGGCTGCGCGGCACGGTGTCTGCGTGGTGGGCACTGACCGGCCTGGCGGTCACGACCTTCGCGTTCCTCGGCGTGAACATGTTCCTGTCGGGCCTGCACTCGTACGGACAGCTCTGACGGCACCGGCGGTTTCACGTAGAGTGCCGCCATGCCCTACGTCCGCCGCAACCCTTCGGGGCTGATCGACAGCCTGCATCGCCAGCCGCAAGGCGGCGACGAGTTCCTCGCCGATGACCATCCCGACGTGCAGGCTTTCGTCGGCAACGCCGGCAGCGCCCTGCCCGGCGGGAATCGCGAATTCGACCGGCTCGACGCCGACTTCGTGCGGGTGCTCGAGGATGTGATCGACACGCTGATCGTCAAGAACGTCCTGAACATCACCGATCTGCCGGAACAGGCGCAAGCCAAGCTGCTCGCGCGCAAGAGCTTTCGGGAACGCGTTTCGAAGAGCTCGCTCCAACTGTTCCAGCAGCCGACCGACTTCGGCGACGTGATCTGACGGAATCGGCTGCTGACCGGACGTAAGAAACGGCGCCTGCCGTGCGACCGAGTGAGAGCTCGCTCAACCCTTCGGACATCACCATGCATCTGCTCGAGAACCGTGGCTTCGTTCATCCCCGTGCGTCGGAAATCAC
>Ga0075370_10001477_pt1 | contig 10235 bp, 7 predicted proteins | sample EndMethybrTD3035_FD_71398 | JGI IMG/M metagenome (GOLD analysis project Ga0075370, IMG submission 71398) | Populus endosphere microbial communities from Tennessee, USA - Endosphere MetaG P. TD hybrid TD303-5 | ecosystem: Host-associated > Plants > Roots > Endosphere | place: USA: Tennessee... | reverse complement strand
GGCCAGGGCCGCTTCGCGCGCCGATTCGCTGGCCTTGCGATCGCTGATGTCGCGGGCCACGCCCACCGTGCCGAGCACGCTGCCGTCCTCGTCGATGACAGGCGCCTTGTAGGTCTCCAGCCATACCGTGGCCCCGCTGGCGGCCCACGGCTCTTCCTGGGACCTGCGTTCATGCGAGGCCATGACGCGAAGGTCGTCCTCGCGATAGGCCCGGGCGAGCTCGGGCGGCCAGAGCTCGTGGTCGCGCTTGCCGACCATCCCGTCGATCGTGAGGCCGCAGGCGTCGGCTGTCGCCCGGTTGACGGCCAGGTAGCGGCTGTCCGTGTCCTTGAACCAGGCCCACATCGGCAGCATGTCGATCAGCGTGCGCAGGTAGCGCGCCTGCTGGCGCAGCTCGGACGTGCGCTCGAGCACCGCCTGTTCCAGCCGGTCGCGGTGCTCGCGCAGGTCCTCGAGGGCCTGCTTGCGCGACGTGATGTCGGTCACCAGGCCTTCGAGCTCCGTGGCCTCCGGCGCAGCCACGTCGGCTTGAGAGCCCGACGCATCGCCCTCGCGCTTTCGCAACCGGGCGGTGATCTGGACCCAGATCGGGCGGCCGTCGGAGCGCACCAGCTCGAGCTCCACGCCGCCGATCTTCCCGTCGTCGTCGAGTGCCGCGAACAGCATCTCGCGCTGATCGCGGGTGAACGGCCCGGTCCTGCATGGCGCAGGTGAGGCGCAGTCGATGCTGCTGGCCTGCATCAGCTCGGCCGGCGACGCGTAGCCCAGCAGCCGTGCCAACGCCGGATTGCAGTGCCGGATGCGGCCCTCGCGGTCCATCTGGAAGATCCCCTCGAGCGCGTTCTCGAAGATCTCCCGGTACCTCGCTTCGCTCTCGCGCAGGCGCACAAGCGATTCGCGCAGCCGGCCGCCCATCGCATTGACGTGCAGGGCCAGCCGGCCGAGTTCGTCGCCGGATTGCACCGGGCAGTCGGCGTCGAGATCGCCCTGCGCGATGCGGTCCAGCGTTTCCTGCAGCCGGCGCACCGGCGTGCCGACGATGCGCCGCAGCACCACGTAGGTCGTCAGGTACAGCAAGGCCACCGTGCCCGCGACCAGCGCGACGATGGTTCGCTGCGCGTCGGCGATCGCCTGTTCGACGACGGCACGGGTCAGCACGACCTCGATCTCGCCGATCCGCGTCGTCTGCACGCCTGGCCGTGGCGCGAATTCGATGGGCCGCACGCGCACGGTTGTACCGGGCGAGGCAGCCGCCTGGCGTCGATTGACCTCTGCCACGATCCCTTGCCCGGGCGCCGTGACGCGGAACGACAGCACCTCCGGGTTGGGCGCGAGCGCGGCCAGCTGGTTGCCGATGGCCGCGCGATCGAGGTTCGACAGCGGCTGCGCCAGCGATCGGCTGTACAGCTCGGCGATGCGAGTGGCACGCCCCTCCAGCTCGGTCAGCCGCCGTTCACGCTCGCGCTCGACGAGCACGTAGGTCGAGGCCGATGCCAGAAGCACCACCACGAGGGCGAGCGCGAGCATCAGCTTCGCATGCAGGCCAACGGCGCGGTGGTTCAGCCGCATCGCCTGTCAGGGCGCCGTGGACGCCGCATCAAACGCCAGCACGCGTACTCGCGAACCATAGCGCGACACCTCTTGCTGCGCCCTGGCAGACCCACGCGGGTGCGGGCGCTGAAAGATCAGTATGGCACTTCGCCGCGCCGCCCGTGCGGAAGTGCCGCTCATTGCCGTCGCCGCAGCTCAAGCCGCGGCGCGCAATGGTCGACAACCCCGTGACGAGCCTGGGAAGGCCTCGCAAGAAGGGTGATGGGCATGTTCAGGCTTCTGCGCTATTTCTCCATGACCAGCCTGGTCTCGATCGTCGCGGTGGCGGCGGCGCTCGGCTGGTTCTACCGCGACACCGCGGTGCGTTCGCTCATCGCGATGGGCGAGTCGAACAACAAGGCCCTCACCGGCGTGCTGGCCAATTCGCTGTGGCCGCGGCTGCAGCCCTATCTGGCCGAGGCCGATGCCTTGCCGATCGGGCAGCTGAAGTCGCATCCGGGCCGCGCCGATCTCGCGGCTGCCCTGCGCGACCATGTCAAGGGCTTGTCGGTGGCCAAGGTCAAGGTCTACGACCTGCGCGGCCGCACCGTGTTCTCGAGCGAGGCGAAGCAGATCGGCGACGACAAGAGCGGCAACCCCGGCTTCCAGGGCGCACGCGACGGCAGCGTGACCAGCGAGCTCACGCACCGCAACCAGTTCAGCGCCTTCGATCGGGTGATCGAGGAGCGCGACCTGCTGTCGACCTACCTGCCGGTGCGGCACGTGGCCGATGGCCCCATCGTCGCGGTGTTCGAGGTCTACGACGACGTGACGCCGTTCCTGGCGCGCATCTCGCGGACGCAGCAGCGCATGATCGTCGGCGTCGCCGCCATCCTGTGCGTGCTGTACGGCGTGCTGTTCGTCATCGTGCGCCATGCCGACGGCGTGATCCGCCGTCAGTACCGCGAGCGCGATGCGGCCGAGGCCGCCTTGCGCGAGGCGCATGCCACGCTGGAGCGGCGCGTGCAGGAGCGCACCGCCGAGCTGGCGCACGCCAACGAGGGCCTCGAGGCGGAAATCGCCGAGCGGCGCATCGCCGACCAGCGCGTGACCCACATGGTGCATCACGACGTGCTCACCGGCCTGCCCAACCGCACGCTGCTGACCGATCGCGTCGAGCAGGCCATCGCCCGCGCGCTGCGCTCGGGCAACAAGCTGGCGCTGCTGTTTCTCGATCTCGATCGCTTCAAGAACGTCAACGACTCGCTCGGCCATGCCATCGGCGACCGCTTGCTGCAGGCGGTGTCGCAGCGCCTGTTGACCTGCCTGCGCCAGGAGGACACCGCGGCGCGGCTGGGCGGCGACGAGTTCATCATCAGCCTGGCGGACGTGGCCGACGGCGCCGAGGCCGCACGCGTGGCCGAGCGCATCCTGGCCGAGCTGGCCACGCCGTTCAGCGTGTCCGGTCATCTGCTGCCGGCCGAGGCGAGCATCGGCATCGCGCTGTACCCCGACGACGGCGACGACGCGCAGACGCTGCTGCGCAGCGCCGACACCGCGATGTACCACGCCAAGGAAACGGGCCGCGCGAACTACCAGTTCTTCAGCACGCAGATGACCGAGCGCGTGAGCCGGCGCCTGTCCACCGAGACGCGGCTGCGCCGCGCGCTCGAACAGGGAGAGTTCACGCTGCACTACCAGCCGCTGGTCGAGCTGGCGAGCGGCCGCATCGACGGCGCCGAGGCGCTGGCGCGCTGGCCGCATCCCGATCAGGGCCGCATGGTCTCGCCCGCGGAGTTCATCCCCGTGGCGGAGGACACCGGCCTGATCGTGCCGCTGGGCGAATGGGTGCTGCGCGAGGCTTGCCTGCAGGCGCGCGCGTGGCAGGCGCTGCAGCCGGGCACGCGCGTGGCCGTCAATCTGTCGCCGCGGCAGTTCCGCCAGAAGCAGCTCGTCGGCATGGTGGAGCACGCGCTGAGCGACAGCGGCATTGCCCCGTCGCTGCTCGAGCTGGAGCTCACCGAGGGCATGCTGATGCACCACGCCGACGAGACCGTGCAGACGCTGGCGCAGCTGCACGAGATGGGCGTGCGCCTGGCCATCGACGACTTCGGCACCGGCTATTCGAGCCTGTCCTACCTCAAGCGCTTCCCGATCCACACGCTGAAGATCGACCGCTCGTTCGTGCAGGATCTGAGCCACGACCCCGACGACGCGGCCATCGTCACCGCCATCGTCGCGATGGCGCGCGGGCTGGGCCTGAGCGTGACCGCCGAGGGCGTGGAGACCGAGGCGCAGGCTGCCTTCCTGCGCTCGCTGTCGTGCCGCATGGCGCAGGGCTTCCTGTTCGGCCGCCCGATGCCGGCGGACGAATTCAGGCAGCGGCTGGCGGCCGCACAGCCCGCGCCCGGCGCTGCGGTACGCCCGCCCGCGGGCTGGCTTGCGCCGGCTGCCTCGGCAGCGTGATCGCAGCACAGTCTGCAAGGGGACCTTCCGGTTATCGCGACAATCCGGCCGAACGCAACTGGCTCGGCACGGTATTCATGGATCGCCTCCCCGGACTCGACCTTCTCCGCGCCATCGCCATCGTCTGGGTGATGCTCTTCCATTCGTTCATCGTCGGCGGCCTGGGGCCCGACTTCGCGTGGCTCTCGCGCTTCGGCTGGGCCGGCGTCGACATCTTCTTCGTGCTCAGCGGCTTCCTGATCGGCACGCAGCTGCTGCGGCCGCTGCAGCGGGGCGAGCGCTTGTCGTTCGGCGCGTTCTACGCGCGACGTGCCTGGCGCATCTTGCCGGCCTTCGCCGTCGTGCTGGCGCTCTATGCGTGCTTTGCGTCGCTGCGCGAGGCGCCGGGGCTGCAGCCCTGGTGGCAGTTCGCCACGTTCACGGTGAACCTGCTGATCGACTACGACCGCAACCAGGCGTTCTCGCACGCGTGGTCGCTGTGCGTGGAGGAGCATTTCTATCTGGTGGTTCCGCTGCTCGCGTCGGGGCTGGCGCGCCGGCCGTCCACCTCTAGATTCATCGGCGCGTGCGCGGGTCTGGCGGTACTGGGCATCGCACTGCGCTGCGCGGTCTGGCTGCACGATGCAGCGCTGGATCCGCCGCGCAACTGGTTCATCGAAGACATCTACTACCCCTCGTGGATGCGCTTGGACGGCCTGCTGATGGGCGTGATGCTGGCGACCCTGCAGGTCTACCGGCCGCGGCTGTGGGCGCGGCTGCAGGTGCATTCGACGGCCTGTCTGCTCGGCGGCGTAGCCGTGTCGTGCCTCGCGTTCTGGCTGTTCCGCGACCGCACGGGCCTGCTTGCCAACACGATCGGCTGGCCGCTGTTGTCGTTCGGATTCGGGCTGCTGGTGTTTGCCGCCGCGGACACTCGCAGCGTCGTCGGCCGCTGGCGGGTGCCCGGCGTGGGATGGCTCGCCGCGATCTCGTACAGCCTCTACCTGAGTCACAAGATTGCCTTCCATCTCGTGCACCAGGCCATCGCGCCGTCGTTGCACGGCGTGGTCCGGTTCGCAGCGTATGCGCTGGCGTCCGTTGTGCTCGGCGCCGCGCTGCACTACCTGGTCGAGCGCCCGTTCCTGCGCTGGCGCGATCGCCGGGCGGCCGCATCACGGTTCGATCCGGAGCCCGTCACGGCGTGACGGGTCCCAGCGCCGGACGGCCGCGCACGAGAACCAGCGGTCGCGGCTACGGCACCAGGAAGTCGGGGTGGCTGCGGCGAATCTCGTCGACCCGGCTCAGCGTTCCCGACAGATGCTCGCGCACCGCTTCCTGCGCGCCGGGCGCATCGCCGGCCTCGATGGCGGCGACGATGCGGCGATGGTCGCGCAGGATGTTGCGCACCTTGCCGGCCGTCGGCAGATGCAGCAGCCGCAGCCGGTCGACGTGCCCGCTGCGCCGGCCGACGAGCTCGAACAGCTCGGGCACGCCGGCCGCCTCGTACATCAGGCGATGAAACGCGCGGTCGGCCTCGATGAACTCGCGGCGCGACGCCTCGCCGCTCAGCGAGGCCATCACGTCGATCTGCGAGCGCAGACTTGCGATCAGCTGCGGCGGGGCGGAGCCGGCCAGCGTGTGCGCGATTTCGGCTTCGATCGCGCGCCGCAGGAAGTGCGCCTGCGTCGCCGCGGCGACGTCGATGCGGCTCACGACGGTGGCGTGCTGCGCAAAGATGTCGACCAGCCCCTCCTCGCCGAGGCGCAGCAGCGCGTCGCGGATCGGCGTCTGGCTGACGTGGTAGGCCTGCGCCAGCGCGACACGCGACAGCACCGTGCCCGGCGCCAGCTCGAGCCCGACGATGCGTTCGCGCAGGTGCTCGAAGACCTGCGGCGCGGCCTGCCGCGATCGGTCCAGACGCAACGACGGAGCTGAAGGAGGCATGGGCCGATGTTACCCAGGAGATCGGCATTGACGTACTAATATATTAGTGCTTTACTGCCGCCGACGCGCCGCTGCATCCCGCGCGCGGCGCCCCCAACACTGACGGAGACAAACCATGCATCGTCGCGACGCGCTCAGCCTCGCCGCCGCCTTCCTCGCCGCACCGGCGGGCACGGCGTTCTCGCAGACGCCCGAGTGGCCGAAGGCCAAGCCGATCACCTATGTCGTGCCGTTCAGCGCCGGCGGGTCGACCGATGTCGTCGGCCGCACGATCGGCGAGAAGCTGCAGGCCGCGCTCGGCCAGACCGTCGTCGTCGACAACAAGCCGGGGCAGGGCGGCGCCATCGGGGCCGCGTTCGTCGCCAAGGCCGCGCCCGACGGCTACACGTTGTTCGGCGGCACGATCAGCACGCACGCGATCAACGCGAGCCTGTACAAGCACCTGAGCTACGACCCGGTCAAGGACTTCGAGCCGGTCGCGCTGGTCGCCACCTTGCCGAACGTGCTGCTGGTCGACCCGAACCTCGGCGTCAACAGCGTGGCGGACCTGATCGCGCTGCTGAAGAAGGACGAGAAGAAGCGCACCTTCGCGTCGTCCGGCGCCGGCACGTCGGCGCACCTGGCCGGCGAGCTGTTCGCCGAGCTGATCGGCGTGCCGCTGGCGCACGTGCCGTACAAGGGCACGCCGCCGGCGATGGTCGATGTCTCGTCGGGCCAGGTGACCTTCATGTTCGACCAGATGACCGCGGCGCTGCCGCTGCTGCAAGGCGGCAAGCTGAAGCTGCTCGCCGTGACCACGGCCAAGCGCATCGCGCTCGCGCCGAACACGCCGACGATGATCGAGGCCGGTCTGCCCGACTTCGAGATGTCGTCGTGGCAGGCGATCTACGCGCCCAAGGGCACGCCCAAGGCGATCGTCGAGCGGCTGCACGCCGAGATCGCGAAGGCGCTGCGGCAGCCCGATGTGCAGGCCAAGCTCGGCGGGCAGCTCGGCATGGAGCTCGTCGGCGGCACGCCGCAGCAGCTGTCGGCGTTGATGGCCCGCGAGATCCCGCGCTGGGCCGCACTGGTGAAGAAGTCCGGCGCGAGCGCGAACTGAGCGGCACACGAAAGCACACGAAAGCACACGATGGCACGAGACATTCGCATCGCCGCGGTCCGCGTCACGCCGATCGCATTCCGCGACCCGCCGCTGCTCAACGCGGCGGGCATCCACGAGCCGTGGGCGCTGCGCGCGATCGTCGAGCTCGAGACGAGCGACGGCCGCATCGGCATCGCCGAGACCTATGGCGATGCGCCTATGCTCGCGGCGCTCGATCCCGCGTGCGCGGCGCTGCAGGGGCTGTCGCCGTTCGCGCTGAACGAGATGGAGCAGCGCGTGCAGGCCGTGGTGCGCCCCGGCCCCGGGGCGGTCGAGTTCGAGCTGGCGCCCGGTTCGCACAGCGCGAAGAACGCCGCCAAGGTCACGAGCGCGTTCGAGGTCGCGATGCTGGACCTTCAGGGGCAGATCATCGGCGCGCCGATCGTGGACCTGCTCGGCGGCAAGGTGCGCGATGCCGTCCCCTACAGCGCCTACCTGTTCTTCAAGTACGCCCGGCACGTCGACGAGCCGTATGCGCCGGATGCCTGGGGCGAGGGAATCGCGCCCGAGCAGATCGTCGCGCAGGCGAAACGGATGGTCGCGCTCTACGGCTTTCGCAGCCTCAAGCTGAAGGGCGGCGTGTTCGCGCCGGCGCACGAGATCGCCTGCATCCGTGCGCTGCACGAGGCGCTGCCCGGCCTGCCGCTGCGTCTCGACCCGAACGCGAACTGGTCGCTCGAGACCAGTCTCGCCGCCGCGGTGGAGCTCGATCGGCTGCTCGAGTACTACGAGGATCCCACGCCCGGCCTGTCCGGCATGGCGGCACTCGCCGAGCGCACGTCGCTGCCGCTGGCGACCAACATGGTGATCACGACACTGGACGAGTTCCGCCGCGGCGCCGGGAGCGGCGCGGTCAGGGTGCTGCTATCGGACCATCACTACTGGGGCGGCCTGCGCGTGACGCAGACGCTCGCGCGCATGTGCGCGCTGTGGGGCCTGGGCATGTCGATGCACTCGAACTCCCACCTCGGCATCAGCCTGATGGCGATGACGCATGTGGCGGCGAGCATTCCGAACCTGACCTATGCCTGCGACACGCACTATCCGTGGCAGGAGGAGGAAGTCATCGAAGGCGGCCGCATCGCCTTCCACGATGGCGCCGTGCGAGTGCCTGACCTTCCAGGGCTGGGCGTGCGGCTCGATCGGTCCCGGCTGGCGGCGCTGCACGAGCAGTACCTCGCCTGCGGCGTACGCCAGCGCGACGACCTCGCGCAGATGCGCAAGTACGACCCGTCGTTCAGCGGGAAAGTGCCGCGCTTCTAGAGAAGAGAAGACACATGATGAACAGCGCGGCGCGTTGCGTTCGCCGCGCGGTGTCGTGGTCTCACTTGGCGAACAGCATCGCGATGTCGGCAAAGGCCTTGATCTCCAGCGCGTTGCCGGAAGGATCGAGGAAGAACATCGTGGCCTGTTCGCCGCTCTGGCCCTTGAAGCGCGTGTACGGCTCGATGATGAACGCTATCCCCTGAGCCTTCAGGCGTTGCGCCACGGCTTCCCATTCGGCCATCGGCAGCACGATGCCGAAGTGGCGCACCGGCACGCCGTGTCCGTCGACCGCGTTGCGCTGCGCAGACCCGGTCTCGCCGGGCGCGAGGTGCGCGACGATCTGGTGGCCGTAGAAGTTGAAGTCGACCCAGTCGTCCGCGCTGCGGCCTTCGGGGCAACCGAGGGTCTCGCCGTAGAACCGGCGCGCGAGCGCGAGGTCATGCACGGGAAACGCGAGGTGGAACGGGGAGATCAGCGCGGGGTTCGTGGTGGGTGTCTGCATGGGGCAATCGTAGGCGTCGCCAGCCAAAAGAGAAATCAATATATATTTGAATCGAGCCCAAACAGAATTTGTGAATGATCCGCGAGCTGAAGACCCTCATTGCCGTGGCCCGCGAAGGAACATTCGCCGCGGCCGCCGACAAGATCGGCCTGACGCAGGCGGCCGTCAGCGCGCAGATGCAGCGGCTGGAAGCCGATCTCGGCTTCGCGCTGTTCGACCGCACCGGCCGCGCCGCGCGCCTGAATCCGATGGGGCAGCAAACCCTCGCGCGGGCGCAGGAGCTGATGGGTCTGTACGACAAGCTGGGCGCGCGCGACGTCGGGCACCCGGCAACGGCTTTCGTCGGCATCGGCGCGATCGCATCGGTGCAGCGGTCGCTGCTGCCCGATGTGCTGGCGAAGTTCCACAGGCAGTGCCGAGGCTGCCGCACGCGCGTGGTTCCGGGCTTGTCGATGGAACTGGTGAATCGGGTCGACGCCGGCGAGATCGACATGGCGGCGGTCATCCGCCCGCCCTTCTCGCTGCAGAGCGATCTGCGCTGGACCACGCTGGCGCGCGAGCCCTTCCGGCTGCTGGTGCCGCGCGACGTGGAGGGCGACGACTGGGCCGAGGTTCTGTCCGCGCACCCGTTCGTTCGCTATGACCGTTCGTCGTTCGGCGGCCGGCAGGTCGATCGCTTCCTGCGCGCCGCGCACGTGAACGTGCAGGAACTGTGCGAGGTGGACGAGCTGGAGGCGATCGTGCGGCTCGTGGCCAACGGCGTTGGGGTCGCGCTGGTGCCGCAGACCGCTACGCATCGCCGCTGGCCTGCGGCGGTGCGCGCGATCGACCTCGGGCCACACACGTTCCATCGCGACATCGGGCTGGTCCATCGGGCGAGCCGCAGCCTCAGCGAGCCTGCGCGGCTGCTCGCGCAACTCGTGGGCGACGCATACGACGGCCTGGGGCCAGAGCAGTGACCCGCGAAACCGGTCAACTCCATAATGACCGCTCGCAAAAAACCAAGGTGGTGCGCCATGAATCCAGACTTCGAAGCGACCTGGCTCCCTCGCGCGGTGGCGGTTCTGCGGATCGTCTCGGGCTACATGTTCCTGCAGCATGGAATGGCCAAGCTGCTGCACTTCCCGCACGTGGCGATGTTCGACACGTTGCAGCCGCTGTCGCTGCTCGGCTTCGCCGGCATGCTGGAGCTGGTCGGCGGCACGCTGCTCGTGCTGGGCTGGTTCACGCGCCCGGTGGCGTTCGTGCTGTCGGGGGAGATGGCGGCTGCCTACTTCATCGGCCACGCCCAACACGGCACGTTCTTCTCGCCGATGCTGAACGAGGGAGAAGCGGCCGTGCTGTACTGTTTCGTCTTCCTGCTGCTGGCCGCGTCGGGTGCCGGCACCTGGAGCATCGACAAGACGA
>Ga0075370_10001474_pt1 | contig 10246 bp, 9 predicted proteins | sample EndMethybrTD3035_FD_71398 | JGI IMG/M metagenome (GOLD analysis project Ga0075370, IMG submission 71398) | Populus endosphere microbial communities from Tennessee, USA - Endosphere MetaG P. TD hybrid TD303-5 | ecosystem: Host-associated > Plants > Roots > Endosphere | place: USA: Tennessee... | reverse complement strand
TTCTGGCCCGGCCCGCCGCGCGCCTGCTGAACGGTGGCGCAGCCGCCGAGCACGAGGCTCGCGGCAACAACGGCCAGGGCCAGGAACCGACGCTGACGACGGAACTGCTTCACTTCTTCGCTCCAGAGGGAGCCGGCGGAGCATTTGCGGCGGCCGGCGCGCTCGGCCCGCCGGCATCGGCGGCCTTGTTGAACAGGAACTGGCTGATCAGGCTTTCGAGCACGACCGCCGACTGGGTCGACTTGATCGTGTCGCCGGGCGCGAACATCTTCTCGTCGCCGCCCGCCTCGAGCCCGATGTACTGATCGCCCAGCAGGCCGGACGTCAGAATGCGGGCCGACGAATCGGTCGGGAACTGAACGCTCTTCTCGATGTCGAGCTTCGCGACACCCTGATAGCTCTTCGGGTCGAGCGCGATCGACGTGACGCGCCCGACCACGACGCCCGCGCTACGCACCGGCGAACGCACCTTCAGACCACCGATGTTGTCGAACTTGGCGGTCAGCGTGTAGGTGTCTGCGCCGTTGAAGCTGCTCAGGTTGGCAGCGCGCAGCGCCAGGAACACCAGCGCGGCAATCCCCAGCAATACGAACAGCCCGACGAGGATCTCGGTACCTCGTTTGCTCATGATGCCCATCCATGTCTTGATTTCATCCCGGCCTCTCTTACTCGTTTCTTTCTCGACGTTGCGACTCAACGTGCCGAGAACATCAATGCAGTCAGCACGAAGTCCATCGCCAGCACCGTGAGCGACGAGATCACGACGGTGCGTGTGGTGGCGCGCGCCACGCCCTCGGGCGTGGCCTTCGCTTCGAAGCCCTGATAGACCGCCACGAAGCTGCAGATCACACCGAACACGATGCTCTTGATGATGCCGTTGCCGAGGTCGCGCCGCACGTCGACGCCGCTTTCCATGATCGACCAGAAGTTGCCTGGGTCGAGCCCGATCAGCAGCACCGCGACGACGTATGCGCCAAGTATGCCGATCGCCGAGAACAGCAGCGCGAGGATCGGCATCGCAACAACGCCACCGACGAAGCGCGGCGCGAGCACGCGGCTCTTCGGATCGACCGCCATCAATTCCATCGCCGAGAGCTGCTCGCCGGCCTTCATCAGCCCGATCTCGGCCGTCAGCGACGTCCCGGCGCGGCCAGCGAACAGCAGTGCCGTGACGACCGGGCCGAGCTCGCGCACCAGCGACAGGTTGACCACGAGGCCGACCGAATCGGCCGCGCCGTAGGTTGCGAGCGCGTAGTACGTCTGCAGCGCGAGCACGAAGCCCACCGCAAGACCCGACGACAGGATCACCAGCAGCGACAGGTTGCCCAGCGCGTGCACCTGCGCGACCGCGAACGACGGCCGGCGCAGCGACACCGGCAGCGTGCGCAGCAGCTCCCAGAAGAACGCGGCGTGATGGCCGAGCGAGCGCAGGATGTCGAGCGCGAAGCGGCCGAGCGCCGCAATCCATTCCATCAGCGGCCTCCGCTCAGGCCGAGGTCCTGCGCCAACGGCGGCGCCGGGTAATGAAACTTCACCGGGCCATCCGGCTCGCCGCGAATGAACTGGCGCACCTGCGGATCTTCACTCGCGTTCAGCTCCTCGGGCCGGCCGTGCGCGATCACGACACCGGGGGCGGCCATGATGTAGGCATAGTCGCAGATCTCGAAGCACTCCTGCACATCGTGCGAGACGACCAGCGAGGTAGCGCCGGTCGCGTCGTTGAGCTTGCGGATCAGGTTCGCGGTGACACCCATCGCGATCGGGTCGAGGCCAGTGAAAGGCTCGTCATACAGGAGCAGTTCCGGGTCGAGCGCGATCGCGCGAGCAAGCGCAACCCGCCGCGCCATGCCGCCGGAAATCTGCGAGATGCGCAAGGGCGCCGCACCTCGAAGGCCTACAGCGTTCAGCTTCATCAGCACGATGTCGCGGATCATCGTCTCGTCCAGATCGGTGTGCTCGCGCAACGGAAATGCGACGTTCTCGAACACGCTGAGGTCAGTGAACAACGCACCGAACTGGAACAGCATGCCGAGGCGGCGGCGCAGCTTGTAGAGCTGCTCGGCGTTGCGTGTGTCGATCGCCTCGCCGTCGATGCGCACGGCGCCCTGGCGCACGGGATGGACGCCCCCGATCAGGCGCAGCAGGGTCGTCTTGCCACAGCCGGAGCCGCCGAGGATCGCCGTGACCTTGCCGCGCTGGAATGACGCCGAGATGTCGCGCAGGACCGTACTCGTCGGGTCGTAGCCAAAGCTGACGTGGTCGAACTCGATCAGGGTGTCTGGTTTCACGAAGGGTGTGGACTCGGAATCGAAGGGCCGCTGAACGCGCACGGACGGCGCCGGTCCAAATAGCGCACGAATTGTCTCACGCAGCAGCAGAGGGCGTTGTTGGGCGCGGTTGGCTCGGATTTGCGACTGTATGCGAGCCTACAACAGGATCGCGATTGCAAACAATGTTTGCATCGAGCCCGCCTATCGGCACGGCGCGACCGCCGGTCACCGAACGCCGGATTGGAGCAGTTCGCCCTCGATCCGATGGGCTTCGCACCGCTAGTCTGAGTGCACTCAGATCAGCCGCGTGCTTCCTGTCGCGATCGAAATTCATGGACTCTCCTCCGTTCAGTGGCACACGCGAACCCCGGCCAGGCGCCACCGGATTCACCTTGATCGAACTGATGGTCACGCTGGTCGTGCTGGCGATCCTGCTCGCGTTGGCTATCCCCTCGTTCGTGCGCTTGCTTGCAGCGAATCGCCTGTCTACAGAAGCAAGCGAGCTCATCGCCAGCCTGAATCTGGCGCGCAGCGAGGCGGTCCGCCGCGGGCAGAGCGTCGCGTTGAGAGCCATCGACGCCAGCAACTACTCAAAGGGCTGGACTGTATTCGCCGACCTGAATCGCAACGGCGCGCAGGCCAGCACGACGGACGACACCGACGGCAAACCGCTGCGCGAGGTCGGCGGATTCAGCGGAACAACCACGATACGCCGGGTGACCCGCAGCGCGCCTCCGGGTGCGTTCACCTACACCGACGTCGACGCGTCGGATGCAGCGCGCACCTATGTCGTCTTCACCGCACGCGGGGCGATCACCGCGAATCCGCAAGCGTTCTTTCGCATCTGCGACGGCGCACACCCCACGCTGCAAGGCCGGATCGTCCAGGTCAACGCGGTCGGGAAGGTCACGCTGGACAGCGTCGACGCAACCTGCTCTTCATGACGATCGGCCGAACCATGTTGCGCTATCCCTTCTCTCCCGCCCGTCGGCATCGCGGCGTCAGCCTGATCGAGCTGCTCGTCGCGATCCTCATCTTCGCGTTCGGCATGCTCGGGCTGGCCGGACTGCAGAACCGCACGTTGGGCTTCTCTCAAGTGTCGTTGTACCGGTCCCAGGCCACGGCGCTCAGCGACGACGTCCTCGACCGGATGCGCGCGGACCGGGCAAGCGCGAAAGCCGGTAGGTGGAACACGGCGTTGGAGACGAAAGCCTCGGATATCTCCGGGACAACGTTTGCGGAGCGCGACCTGAAGGAGTGGAAAGCGGAGGTCGAGAGCCTGCTGCCGGAAGGCCGGGCCCTGGTCAAGTACGAGGCTGGTCAAGGCGGCCGCGTCACGGTCGACATTCACTGGGACGAACGCGGCGCCGAGCAGAAGAACTGGGTCACATACACCGCCCTCTGACACCACGCCGAGTCACACCGCCATGAACGCACAACACCCCATTCATCTGCGCCGAGGGTTCTCGCTGGTCGAACTGCTGGTCGCGGTCGCGCTCGGCATGCTCCTCGTGATCGCAATGACCTATGCGTACCTCAGCAGCAAGACCGCCTTCTCGCGCCAGCAACAACTCAGCTCGATACAGCAGAGCGTGCGCGTCGCCTTCGACTATCTGTCGGGCGATGCACGAATGGTCGGACACATGGGCTGCTTCTCCGGACAGGCAACGCCGTCCACCTGTTCCGGCACGTTCTGCAACCCCCTCTCCGCCAGCGACCTCGCAACGAATTTCGCAGTCGGCATCGAGGGCTACGAGTACAAGAACGACGAGGCCGACAAGTACACGCTGTCGGCCAAGGTGCCCGCAGACGTCACCGAACCACTCAAGTGGGAGACCAACGTGGGCGGGGGGATCAACGCGATTCCCCTGGCAACGATCGCCGGCATCGGCAACGGCCTGACGCCGGGCAGCGACGTGCTGGTGATTCGAACGACGGAGGGCCGGCCGGTACGGCTGACGGATAGCGCGAACACGGGCAGCGGGCAGAAGACGTTCACGATCGAGTCCGACTCGCAAGCGGCTGAGTTGTGTGCGGACCGTTCCACGACGAAGGTCTCCGGCTTCTGTGCCGGCAGCTATGGGTTGATCGCGAGTTGCTCGCAGGCACGGGTCTTCAAGGTGGGGACCATCGCCGGGACGTCGCCATCGACGATCACGCTCGCAGACGGCGCGTCGCTCGGCAACGACCCTGTCTACAAGCCGGCGGCGTCGGAGGTCTTCACGATGCGGACGCTTGTCTACTACGTCAAGCGTTCGTCCAGCGGCAGGACGACGTCGCTGTACCGACGCGTCTTCGACGGCAACAGTGCCGATGGCATCGAGCAGGAATTGATCGAGGGCGTCGAGAACCTGCAAGTTCGGTATGGAGTTGACACCTTGCCCGCAGGCACCCCGGACGGAGCGGTCGATCTCTATGTTCCGGCCAAAGGCGCGAAGGGCGACGCCACCGACAGCGTGACCGACTGGTCGAAGGTGGTTGCCATCCGCGTCGCACTGTTGCTCCGGTCGATCGATCCGGTCGAGCCAGGCCTGACGGTCCGTACGTCGAGTGTCGTCAACGGCGTCACGATCACCTACCCAAGTTCCAGCCCGCAGTACGACCGGCGTGTGTTCACGACGACGGTCGCACTGCGCAACAGGATCGCCTACTTCTGAGCAGCACAACCATGAAGGCACACCTGGCCTCATCCCGAAACACGCAGAGCGGCGCCACGTTGATCGTCGCCCTCGTGATGCTGGTACTCGTCACGCTGGTCGGAATCGCGATGATCCGATCGACCACGATGGACGAGAAGATGGCCGGCAACTCACGCGACCGCGACAAGGCGTTTCAGGCCGCCGAAGCCGCCGTCCAGAAGTGCCTGGTCATGCTGCAGAAGAGCACCAGCGGCCTGACCCTGCTCAGCCCCGCGACCAGCGGCAGCCCGAACTGGGAAGGGACGTGGAGCAACGCGAACTCGCTGGAGGTCACGCTGCCCATCGAGAACGATGCAACCGGCGCGAGGCTCGCCGAACAGCCTCGCTGCATGTTCGAGACGCTGGGCACCGGCAGCGGCAACTACCGCGTCACCGGACGAGCCCGCGGCGGCTCGTCGCTGACCGAAGTGATGCTGCAGGCAACGTACACGAACGATTGATGTGCAGCGAACGGCGCGCGTGCGCCGGCCGAACGACGACAGGGAGAGAAGAAGATGATGTTCTCGACTCAACGCCCCGACGCAAGACGCCGGGCCGCGATGTGTGCTGTGGCACTGCTGCTGTTGCAGACCATTGCACCAGCGTACGCGACGATGTCCCAGATGCCCGGCCTCTACGTCACGCCTCCGGACCCCAACGTGATGTTCACGCTCGACGACTCGCTGTCGATGCTGTCCGACACGATTCCCGACATCGCGCGATCCGACCAGGACGGCTTGCCGAACTACGATGGCCTGACTCGCGACAGCGACGCGCTGCGCGGCTGGAACATCACGGTCTACGCGCAGTTTCCAGGGATGTGGCAGAAGGACTCGGAATACTGGAGCGCCAAGTGGTACAGCAACACAAACCCGGCAGCCGTATACCTGCGCTCGTCGGCGGGGAATCCGCTGTACTACAACCCGCAAATTACGTACGCACCATGGCCGAAGGACAGCAGCAATTCCGAGCCTAACGCCAAAGCCAATGTCGTCGCGGTCAACATTCACGCCTCCGACCCGTTCAACAGCAGCTTCACTCGCGACCTGACTACCCAGGTGACGGATGGGAAGAAGGGGGCGACGTTCTGGCCCGCGACCTACTACGTCTACAAGAGCACGGCGCCGGCGTTGCCTCAGGGCAAGCCGAACTCATCTGTCGTGGACGTCAACAACTTCACGCAGGTGGTCGTGAAGGGTACTGGCACCGACACCTATGACCGGGACAAAGGGCGAACCGATTGCACGGGCGAGATAGGCGTCGGCAAAGGAGGATGCAGCCGGGCCGAGGAGCTGCAGAACTTCGCCAATTGGCTGCAGTACTACCGCAGCCGCATGCTGATGGCCAAGGGAGCGGTCGCCGGTGCGTTCGCGCAGCAGCAAACGAACCTACGGGTCGGGCTCGCTAGCCTCAATGCGTCACCGTCGACCGTGCGCCGCATCATCAAGCCGTTCGAAGGAACCCCGAGGACCGAGTTCTTCACCCAGCTGTACGGCGTGCAACCGAGTGGCGGCGGCACGCCGTTGCGCCGCGCGATGGACGACGTTGGCCAGTACTTCGCGACGACCGGGGGCGCTGGCGGCCCGTGGGCTGACAGCAAGGTGACCTGCCGCAACAACAAGGACTGCACGTGCCGCAGAACCTTCCACCTACTTAGCACGGATGGTTTCTGGAATGGTGCCGCTGCTGCGGACGTTCGCCGGGGTGACATGGACAACTTCTCCGGCACAACAGCCCCGAAGCCCGGAAAGACGGTGGGCTACACATTCAACAACACGCCGCCGAACCCGAACGACATCGATCCGTTGACGAACCGATTCGGCATCGACCCGTTCACGGACGGTCTGTCCGATACGCTTGCCGACGTAGCCGCGTACTACTGGAGAACAGACTTACGCCCCGACCTCGACAACGAAGTCCCGACGTCGGTTCGAGACCCCGCGTACTGGCAACACATCACCACCTACACGTTCGGCCTCGGCATCAACGGAACCGGCAAGGTCACCCGTTCCGACGGGTCCACCAAAGTTCCGACAGGGTCGACCGACCCGTTTCTGGCCGCAAACGCCGGCAAGGGCTGGCTCGAGACGCAGGAGCTTCGCGACTATCTGGTCGACAACAAGTTCGCATTGAAGTGGACCAACCCAACCGTCGGCGCTGAGCCGCCCGAGACAGGCGACGATCTGATTCATGCAGCGATGAACGGCCGCGGCAGGTACTTCGGCGCTTCGGATCCAATTTCAGTGCGCAACGGCATTGCCGCCGCGCTCGCCGAGGCGGCCGGTCCCCCAGGCAGCATGACGAACATCGCAGCGCAGGGTGCGAATGTTGCCGAAGGAACCGAGGTTTACCAGGCCACGTACAACCCGAGCCAGTGGGCCGGGCGGCTGTACGCGTTCAGCCAGTCGGCCTCCGGCGTGGTCGACGCCGATCCTGCCAAGGCCAAGTGGGAGGCATCAGCCAAGATGCCCGCGCCACAGGATCGGAAGATCTACACCTGGAAACCAGGGACAGTTCCAGCGGCGGTCTCTTTCGACTGGGACCTCCTCGCGAGCACCCAGCAAGCGAACCTGGCGGGCGACAAGACCCTGCTCGAGTACCTGCGTGGCAGTGTCGCGAAGGAACTGTCGAAAGGCGGGACATTCCGCGATCGCGCCCGGGCATCGGTATCGGCCGGGGTTCTCGGCGACATCGTCAACGGTTCACCAATCAAGGGCTCCAACGACGGTGCCGGCTACAACCGCCTGCCGGTTGGGTCACCTGGCCAGGCCGAATACAGCGCGTTTCGCTCGCCCGACGTCGCAACGCTCGCCAACATGCGCAACACGATCTTCGTCGGCGCGAATGACGGCATGTTGCACGCGTTCAATCGAGTCGACGGGAGGGAACGGTTCGCCTATGTGCCGAACTCGGCATTTAGCGTACGCGCTCCATCCGGCTCGGCGTCCTCACCCGAACTCAAACTGAAGATGCTGTCAGATCCGGGTTACACACACCGCTACACGGTTGACGGGCCTCCACAACTCGGCGACGCGTACATCGGCGGAACGGGCGTCGACGGCTGGCGCACGGTGCTTGTCGGGTCGACAGGTGCAGGGGCCCGATCAGTCTTCGCGATCGACGTGACCCAGCCCGATCCCAACGCCGGTACGAGTCCGTTCGCTGCGAGCAAGGTGCTGTGGGAGTTCGCCGAAGCAAAGTACGCGAGCAACAAGCCGAACAACATGGGATTCGTGCTCGGCTATCCGCATATCGCGCGCATGCAGTTCACGATCGATGGTCAGAGCCAAGGCCGGTGGGTCGCCATCTTCGGGAACGGCTACGACAGCGAGGAGCGCGTGGCCAAGCTATTCATCGTGGACCTGCGCACAGGTGAGGTGCTATGGGATCCGGAAGTGGGGCCCAAAGGCGCGAACGGGTTGAGTCAGCCCAATTTTGTACTGAACGACAAGCGCGAGGTGACGGCCATTTACGCTGGCGACCTGCTAGGCAACCTGTGGAAGTTCGACGTCAACAGCCCCGACAAGGCAAAGTGGCGCGTCGCGTTCGGTACCGTGGACAACCCGCTTCCGCTGTTCACGACCGAGGCCAATCAGCCGATCACGGTAATGCCCGAAATCACTTTTCATCCGAACTCCGGAGTCCTTCTGAGCTTCGGGACTGGCAAGCTCTTCGAGGTCGAAGACACGAAGGCCACGACACCTCCCAACATCAATCTAAATCCGCAGGCAATCTACGGCGTTTGGGACAAGCCACTCGAGACGTCGGGCTTCGCGGGGACATCGCAGTTGGTCGAGCGCGGTGCAAACGACAACGTGGCAAGCGTGAAGGACAAAGACGGGAACATCCTGAGCGGCAGCACGCCGACAACCGACACCAACGACGTGGACTGGCAGACCAAACGAGGCTGGTACATCCGCCTTCAATCCGGCGGAGAACGCGTGACGGTGTACCCGCAGCAGGCAAAGTCAGTCTTGCTGGTCGCGACCAATCGGCCCGATCTGGGTGACCCGTGCGGCAGCACCGGCTCCTCTCGGACTTTTGTCCTCGATCCGCTCAGCGGTCGGGCGCCGAAGTTCGCAGTGCTCGATTCGAACGACGATGGGCGTATTGACGATGCCGATCGTGGATACAACGTCAAGGCGTTCCCGTTTGCGATCGTCACGCTACCGATGCTTCAGTCGAAGAGGCCTGGCGCGAACACAGTCACCACCGAAAGCGAAAACTCGCGTGGTCAGACGGGTGTGCGACTCGGCGGCGTCGAAGAAGGGAAGCCGACGCCACCGCCGTCCGACTGCAAGCAGTGGGTCCTGGCCGGCAAATCAGACGCGACGATCGCAGGCTTCGACATCGCGTTGTGCGCCGGTGGCAAGCCGCGAATCGCCTGGCGTCAGCTCAAGTGATACATGCCAGACACATGCCCCTCAGATTCACTTCCAAGCCGGCCGTCATGAAAACTCGGAGCCTCGTGCGAGGTTTTACCTTGATCGAACTGATGATCACAGTCGCGATCGTGGCCATCCTTGCTGCAGTTGCGTACCCCAGCTATGCGGAGTATGTGGCGCGTGGAAAGCGCTCCGATGCGCAGGCTGCGCTGCTGGAGACGTCGCAGTGGCTCGAACGCCAGTACACGGTCAGCAACGCCTACAACAAGAAGGGCGATGGCACGACGATCGACGACGCCGCGCTTCCGCCATTGAAGGAAAAGACCGCAGACGTCTACACGCTGAAATTCGGCGACAAGAACACGGCAGCCAATGCCACGGCAACTCCGAGTAGCGCGGAATACAGCCTACGCATGATCCCCATGGGCTCGATGGCAAACGATCGCTGCGGGACGTTCACGCTGTCGAGCACGGGGGGCAAGGATGTGAGCGGCAGCGCCGGCAAGAGCGCTTGCTGGGATCGCTGAACGTTCAGCGCGGCAACGCGCTCGATCCCATCAGGTATTCATCGACCGCCCGCGCCGCCTGCCGCCCTTCGCGAATCGCCCACACCACGAGCGACTGCCCGCGCCGCATGTCCCCCGCCGCGAAGACACTCTGCACATTGGTCGCGTAGCCGCCAACCGCATCGGTCGTAGCGCGTGCATTGCCGCGCGCGTCCTTTTCGACCCCGAACGCCTCGAGCACGCTCGCCACAGGGCTGACGAAGCCCATCGCGAGCAGCACCAGGTCGGCCGGCACGATCTGCTCGCTGCCCGGCACCTCGACCATCTTGCCGCCCTGCCACTCGACGCGCACCGACTTCAGCGCCTTGACCTTGCCCTTGTCCTTGCCCTCGCCGCCGATGAACTCC
>Ga0075370_10001473_pt1 | contig 10252 bp, 10 predicted proteins | sample EndMethybrTD3035_FD_71398 | JGI IMG/M metagenome (GOLD analysis project Ga0075370, IMG submission 71398) | Populus endosphere microbial communities from Tennessee, USA - Endosphere MetaG P. TD hybrid TD303-5 | ecosystem: Host-associated > Plants > Roots > Endosphere | place: USA: Tennessee... | reverse complement strand
GAGCTCTACGGCGCCGTCATCACCGTGCCGGCCTACTTCGACGAAGGCCAGCGCCAGGCCACCAAGGACGCCGCGCAGCTCGCCGGCCTCAACGTGCTGCGCCTGATCAGCGAGCCCACGGCCGCAGCCATCGCCTACGGCCTGGACAACGCGAGCGAAGGCGTCTATGCGGTCTACGACCTGGGCGGCGGAACCTTCGACATCTCGATCCTGCGGCTCACCCAAGGCGTGTTCGAGGTCATCGCCACCGGCGGCGATTCGGCCCTGGGAGGCGACGACTACGACCACGCGCTCGCCGACTTCGTGCTCGCGCAAACCGGCTCGCAGGCCGGCAGCGACGGCGACAAGGCCGCGGTGCTCGTGGCGGCCCGTGCGGCGAAGGAGGCCCTGACCGATTCGGACACCGTGGCGTTCCACGCCGACGTGGCCGGCGGCGCGGCCCGATTCGACCTGACGCGCGCGCATTTCGACGCGGCAACGAAGCCGCTCACCGACCGTACCATTGCCGCCGTCCGCAAGGCGCTGCGCGACGCGAAGCTCAAGGCGGACGACCTGCAGGGCATCGTTCTCGTCGGCGGCTCCACCCGCATGCCGCAGATCCGCAGCGCCGTTGCCGAGTTTTTCGGCCGCGAGCCGCTGGTCGACCTGAACCCCGACGAAGTCGTGGCGCTCGGCGCCGCGATCCAGGCCAACCAGCTCGCCGGCAACAACGGCGCAGGCGAACTGCTGCTGCTCGACGTGATCCCGCTGTCGCTGGGCATCGAAACCATGGGCGGCCTGGTCGAGCGCATCGTGCCGCGCAACCAGACCATCCCCACCGCGATGGCCCAGGATTTCACGACCTACCAGGACGGCCAGACCGCCCTCGCGCTGCACGTGGTGCAAGGCGAGCGCGACCTGGTGGCCGACTGCCGCAGCCTCGCGCGATTCACGCTGCGGGGCATCCCGCCGATGGCGGCCGGTGCGGCGCGCATCCGCGTGACCTTCACCGTCGATGCCGACGGCCTGCTCAGCGTCAGCGCCAAGGAGCAGGGCAGCGGCGTCGAAGCCAGCGTCGCGGTCAAGCCGTCGTACGGCCTCTCGGACGACCAGATTGCGACCATGCTGCAGGAGAGCTTCTCCACCGCCCAGCAGGACATGCAGGCCCGGGCGCTCGTCGAAGCGCGTGTCGACGCCGAGCGCATGCTGCTCGCTACGCAAAGCGCGCTCGACGCCGACGGCGACCTGCTGAACGACGAAGAGCGCGCGGTCATCGACGCGTCGATGACGCAGCTGCGCGAAGCCGCCATGGGCAGCGAGGCGGCCGCCATCGAGGCGGCCACCAAGTCGCTCGCCAACGACACCGAGGCCTTCGCCGCCCAGCGCATGAATGCGGGCATTGCGCGTGCACTCGCCGGCCGCAAGGTCGAATCCCTCTAGAACGACAACATGCCCACGATCAAGATCTACCCGCATCCCGAGTACTGCCCGCAAGGCGCCGAAATCACCGCGCCCGCTGGTACCTCGATTTGCGAGGCGCTGCTCGACAACCACATCAACATCGAGCACGCCTGCGAGATGAGCTGCGCCTGCACCACCTGCCACGTGATCGTGCGCGAGGGCTTCAACTCGCTCAACGAAGCGGAAGAGGGCGAAGAAGACCTGCTCGACCGCGCCTGGGGCCTCGAGCCGCAATCGCGCCTCAGTTGCCAATCGATCCTGGCGCAGGAGAATGTGACGATCGAGATTCCCAAGTACTCGATCAACCACGCCAAAGAGAATCACTGAAAGAGCCACCGTATGTCACGCCAGATCGTCCTCGATACCGAAACCACCGGCCTGTCCGCCGAGAACGGCGACCGCGTGATCGAGCTCGGCTGCGTCGAGCTGTTTGCCCGCAAGCTCACCGGCAACGACCTGCACATCTATTTCAACCCCGAGCGCGAGAGCCATGAAGACGCGCTCAAGGTGCACGGCCTGACGACCGACTTCCTGCGCGACAAGCCGAAGTTCGCCACGCTGGGCAACGACATCGTCGAGTACCTGCGCGGCGCCGAGCTGATCATCCACAACGCGGCCTTCGACGTCGGCTTCCTCAACAAGGAGCTCGAGATGGCCGGGCTGCCGCCGCTGCGCAGCTTCGTGAGCGAAGTGACCGACACGCTCGCCATGGCGAAGCAGGTCTACCCGGGCAAGCGCAACTCGCTCGATGCGCTGTGCGACCGTTTCGGCGTCGACCGTTCGAACCGCACCTTCCACGGCGCCAAGCTCGATGCGCAGCTGCTGGCCGACGTCTACATCAACCTCACGCGCGGCCAGGATGCGCTGCTGATCGACGTCGCGTCGAACGAGCCAGCGCAGGGCACCACCGTGGTGGCCATCGACCTGAGCCAGTTCGACCTGCCGGTGATCGCGGCGGGCGAGCAGGAGCTTGCCGCGCACGAGGCGCTGTTGTCCCAACTCGACAAATCCAGCGGCGGACGCACCGTGTTTCGTCAAAACGCAGGAAATCCTGTGGCATAATCGAAGGCTTCGCACAACGCGATTAATTCCACGGCACTGCACTCGCGGCGCCGAAGAGTTGAAAGGGCGGTTAGCTCAGGGGTAGAGCACAGCATTCACACTGCTGGGGTCGGAGGTTCGAAGCCTCCACCGCCCACCATCAATTCCGCGACACGGCACCTTCGGGTGCCGTTTTCGTTTGGCCCGCGCAAACCGGTTTCGAGTTGGCGGCCGCCCTTGCTGTTTCCCCCCCCGAGTTGGATATCGGTGTCGCAGAGAATATGCGGTGCTGGTGATGACGGCGCCCGGCGCCGACGCCCGCGGAAAAAAGTCTAAAGAAAGCGAGGGTGGAAATGAATCGATTGTTCTGGAGAGTCGCGCCCGTAATTCTGGCCACTGCACTTGCGTCATGCGGCGGCGGCGGCGGCGGAGGTGGTGCCAGCGGTTTGCCGATTGGGCAGTCATCGGCGTCAAAGGCCGTCGCAGCTCAAGGCAAGGATGCGGCGCCGGAACTGGGCGAGGCGACCGCGGTTCAAGGCCTGTCGGCCCAGCAGGCGGATCAGGAAGGGGGTTTTGCTTCGCCGCGTGCCCTCGGGACAGAAGCTCTCGAATTACTCGAGATGCGCATCGCCGCTTATCGAAGGGGATTTGCGTACCTTCCCGCATTGGGCAAGGTCGCATCATTTCAGAATAAAAATCCCGCACCGGGCGAAAATGTCGCGGTCGATTTGATCAGGCCTTACGTAATCGGCGCCGGAGGAATAAAGCATTCATTATTTGCCGGCAATGTCGCCTATGACGCAAAACGCGATCGGCTGTACATCCCGATCATCAACGGAGGACTCGGTCTTATTCGGAATGCCAGCGCCGCAAGGGGCGAAGTTTTGGTTTCGTCTTTTATCGTGCCAACCCCCATGGACACATATGCCTCGGTGATTCTGGATATGGAAAACGATGTGCTTTGGATGGTCAGTTCGACCGATTCGAAGATGCACTATGTTTCCATTGCAAAAATAAAAAGCATAAGCACCCTCGAAAAATCGAACAGTACCCTGTACATCGGGGGTTCAATATTACTGAATGCAGAAAACGTGACCGTCTGGCACGCCTTCTCCAGCACATTCACCGGTGGATTCGCGATCGACGCCAAGCGATCGACGATCTATATGGAAAACGGGGACGTCTTCGATCTTGCTGCAATCGCGCCGACGCTGGGAGTTCCCGACTATCCGGGCTCTCCTTACTATAGATTTCCGGTCGATACCATCAAAGCGTGGAATACCGTGCCGGGACGGCGATTTTTCGATAACCCGAGATTCCTCACGAGCGTTGCACTGGATATGACTCGAGATCGACTGTATTTTATCGATGGATTTAAAAAACAATTGGTAATCGTCAATGGTGCGAGCTATGCCACCGGCGCAGTCACGCCCATCGTGATTGATTTTCCTGGGCTTTTTGCCGCGCGTTCAGCTTTGACGATCGATTCAAAAAATGACCGGCTCTATATTGGCGGTGCAGTCAATGACGCATACGTCATCAATAACGCAAGTGCAATCGGTGCCGGCTCGGTAATTCCAGCTTCCTACGTCTTCGCCGCTCAAAGTGGTGCCGTGGAGAAAAGCGAAGTCTGGGGAATTGCAATTCCCCAGTAGGCCCGAATACGCCGCAAATTCGGCGGGGGCGCTCCGATCGCTGAGCCGGTCACCGATTCGGTATGCGCCAAGGCAGCGCGCTCGGCATCGGTGAAATAGGGCGTGTCGCGCCATGCTGCCATGGTGAAGATGCGTTCGTGACCTGAGCGGGCTGCTCGCCGTGCTCGATCCGTACGTGGTGTTCCGCGCCGATGCGGCCGCCATGCGGGCTGGCGTGCAGAGCGAGGTTCGTGGCCACGGCTGCCGCGGCGAAGACCTTTGTGAGCCGCGCGCAGGGCGCTCGCGCAGCATTGGTCGACGGTGCGTCGGTGTCGTAGTGGCGCCGCGTGACTTGAAGCATTCGTCGACGGAACTGTCGGCCCGCGCTGACGCCAAGAGCGGCTGCGTACTGGCTGAAGATCTGCGGCGGCGACCTACAACGGGGAAAAGGAGGCGACCATGGCCACCCATCCCGATCTTCCGACCCCCGTCACGCCGGACCTGCCCGTCGAGCCCGACGAAGGGCCGAGCACGCCGCCCGACGAGCCCACCGATCCCGAGCCGCCACCCACGGTATCGTGAATGCCGTGGGCGAGCGCGCTAAGCTCGCGCCATGGACGAACTCGATTGCGCCGTCATCGGCGGTGGTGTGGTGGGGCTGGCAGTGGCGCGCGCCTTGGCGCTCGCGGGCCGGGAGGTGCTGGTGCTCGAAGCCGAAGGTGCCATCGGCACCGGGACCAGTTCGCGCAACAGCGAAGTCATTCACGCGGGCATCTACTACCCGCAGGGTTCGCTGAAGGCGCGCCTGTGCGTCGAGGGGCGGCATGCGCTCTATGCGTATGCCGCGGCGCGCGGTGTGCCGCACCGGCGCTGCGGCAAGCTCATCGTGGCGACAACGCCCGAGCAGGTGGGCCAGCTCGAAGTCATCCGGGCGAAGGCCGCGGCCAATGGCGTCGATGACCTGGAACAGATCACTGCGCAGCAGGCGGCGGCGATGGAGTCGCAGTTGCATTGCACGGCCGCGCTGCATTCGCCGAGCACCGGCATCGTCGACAGCCACGCGCTCATGCTGAGCCTGCTCGGCGACCTGGAGAACGCGGGCGGGATGCTGGCACTGAAATCGCCCATCGCGCGTGCCGAATGTGAGGGTGGCGCTATCGTCTTGATAGCGGAGGACGGAACCTCGCTGCGCTGCCGCAGCGTGGTCAATGCGGCGGGCCTGGGGGCACCGGCGCTGGCCCGGCGGTTCGAGGGACTGCCCGCGACGGCGGTTCCGACGGAGCACTTTGCCAAGGGCAACTACTTCACCCTGTCGGGTCGCGCGCCCTTCAGCCGGCTCATCTACCCGGTGCCCGAGCCCGGCGGGCTCGGCGTGCACCTGACGATCGATCTCGGTGGCCAGGCCAAGTTCGGACCCGACGTTCAATGGGTCGGATCGGCCGACGACCTGGTGGTGGACCCCACGCGCGGCGACGGTTTCTATGCCGAGGTGCGCAAGTACTGGCCAGCCTTGCCCGACGGCGGGTTGATCCCGGGCTATGCCGGCATGCGGCCCAAGATCTCGGGCCCGGGCGAGCCGGCCGCCGACTTCGTGATCGATGGCCCCGCATCGCACGGCGTGCCCGGGCTGGTCAATCTCTTCGGCATCGAATCGCCGGGGCTCACCAGCAGCCTCGCGATCGGATCGCATGTCGCACGGTTGCTGGCCGATGCCTGAGAACGTGCACAAGTCTGCACATCTGCCGCGCATGAGGGGCTTTCGAGCCTGTAACATGACACCACGCCATTTGCTGGCGTGAAGCCGCCGGCGCGGTGCCGGTGTCATCACGGAGGAAAGATTCCAATGAGTGCATCCAACAATCTTGAAGCAGCAGCCGAAGACATCGCAAGCGACGTGCGTGGCGTGCTGGCCAGCAAGGACCTGGATTCGGTTCCCCACATCAAGGCGCTGCGCCAGCGCATCGACACCAAGCTCGCCATCGCGCGCGAACTCGCCGCCGAGAAAAGCAAGCTCGCCGCCAAGAAGGCGCGCGACGCGGCCTCCGCCACCAACGCCTACGCCCACGACGAACCTTGGCAGATCGCAGGCGCCGCACTGGCCGTCGGCGTGCTGGTGGGTCTGTTGCTTGGCCGCCGCTGATCGCCCTGACCTGAGCGCGCACGGCCGGACTGTTCGCTGCCGCTCGCTGAGCGGGGTGGGGGCCTGCGCATGAGGCTGCTCTCCCTGCTCGGGGTGGGCGCCCGGATACGCCGGCTGCGCATTGCCGCCGCCGAAGGCGCGCTGGCGGCCGAAGACCGCGTGCAGCTGCTGCACATGGCCTGGGAAGACGAGAAGCAGCGCCTGAAGCTGTTGCTCATCCTCGTCGTGGCCGTGCTGGGGCTGACCACCGTGACGGTGGCCTTGCTGTCGGTGGCGGTGGTGGTGCATTTCTGGGAAACGCCGCACCGCATCACGGCCGCGTGGTCCGTGGCCGGCGTGTGGATCGCGCTCTGGCTGGGTGCTGCCGCCGGGCTGCTGCTGACCCTGCGCAACGCCTCCAACAGCTTCGCTCCGGCCCGCCGGGAGTTCGAACGCGACTGGGCCTGGGTCCAGGACAGCTTCGGCCTGGGCAGAGATCCGGAACAGGACGACGAGGCGCCGCGTCCCCCGCGGCCGGCCACGCGCGAGGCGCTGCTGGCCCGCATGGAGCGTCAGCGCGAGCGCATTGCAACCCTGCAGGGGGGGCGCGAAACGCAGCCGGCAGGCGAGGAAGGCCCTCCGCCCAATGAAACGGCTGCTGCAGCCGCGCTGCGCATTGCACGCGCGCATCCGGTGGCCACCGGCGTCGTCGCCGCGGCCGCCGTGGTGGTGATCCGGCCCAGGCGCCTGCTGCGCTGGGCGGCGGTCATTGCGCCCATTCTCTGGCGCATGCGCTGAAAGAAGAAAGAGAGAGAGGGTCTCAGGCCTTGCTGCGATCGCGCAGCAGCGCCTGGGCCGCCTCCCGGACCAGCGCCGGGCCGCGGTAAATCAGGCCGGTGTAGATCTGCACCACGTCCGCGCCCGCGGCGATCTTGGCCTTGGCATCGGCCGCGCTCAGGATGCCGCCGACCCCGATGATCGGGAAGCTCTTTCCCAAGGCCGCGCGCAGCTGCGCAACCACACGGTTGCTGGCCTCGCGCACCGGCGCGCCCGACAGCCCGCCCGCCTCCTCGGCATGCGGCAGGCCGGCCACCGCATCGCGCGCCAGCGTGGTGTTGGTGGCGATCACCCCGTCCATGCGGTGACGCTGCAGCGTGGCGGCAATGACCGCGACCTGCGTTTCATCGAGATCGGGCGCGATCTTCACGAACAGCGGCGAGCGCTTGTTATGGCGCGTGGCCAGCGCTTCGCGCCGTTCGGCCACCGCACCGAGCAGCGCGTCGAGCGCCTCGTCGCTCTGGAGCGTCCGCAGGTTGGCCGTGTTCGGGCTCGAGATGTTGATCGTCACGTAGTCGGCATGCGGGTACACGCCGTCGAGGCAGGCGAGGTAGTCGTCCACCGCGCGCTCGATCGGCGTGGCGGCGTTCTTGCCGATGTTGAGGCCCAGCAGCATGGGCGTCTTGCCGCCGCCGCCCTTGCGAAAGCGCGCCTTCTGCACATTGGCCAGAAAGGCGTCGAGCCCCTCGTTGTTGAAGCCGAGCCGGTTGATCAGCGCGTCGCGCTGCGGCAAGCGGAACATGCGCGGCTTGGGGTTGCCCGGCTGCGCCTTGGGCGTCACCGTGCCGACTTCGACGAACCCGAAGCCCATGGCCGCGAAGGCGTCGATGCAGCGGGCGTTCTTGTCGAGCCCGGCTGCCAGTCCCACGCGATTCGGAAACGTCAGCCCGGCCAGCGTGACCGGGTCGTCCACGCGCGAGGCCGCGTAGGCGCAGGCCAGCGGCGTGTTCTGCGTGCGCGCGAGCCCGTCGAGGGTCAGTTCATGGGCGTGCTCGGGGTCGAAACCGAACAGAAAAGGGCGGGCCAGGCCATAGAGCGAGGAGGGAAACAGCAGGGGCATCGGATAATTCTCGGCTTCAATGAGCCAAGGATTCTCCGCGATGACCGCACCTGCCTCCCCATCTCCCGCTCCTGCTGCCCTTTCCCAGGACGAACTCAAGGCCCAGGTCGGCCGCGCCGCACTCGCCTACGTGGTCAAGGGCGAGATCGTCGGTGTCGGCACCGGCTCGACGGTCAACAAGTTCATCGACGCGCTGGCCACGATCAAGGACGACATCAAGGGCGCCGTCTCGAGCTCGGTCGCATCCACGGAACGCCTTCGCGCGCTCGGCATCCCGGTCTTCGACAGCAACGAGGTGGAGGAGCTGGCCGTCTACATCGACGGGGCCGACGAAATCGACCACCAGGGCTTCATGGTGAAGGGCGGTGGTGCGGCACTCACGCGCGAGAAGATCGTCGCGGCGCAGTCGAAGCGCTTCGTCTGCATTGCCGATGCGTCCAAACTGGTCGAGACGCTGGGCGCCTTTCCGCTGCCGGTGGAAGTCATCCCGATGGCGGCGCGCCGCGTCATGCGCCAGTTTGCCAGCCTGGGCGGAATTGCCCAGGTGCGCGAGAAGGACGGTCTGCCGCTGGTCACCGACAACGGCCAGCACATCATCGACGTGACGGGCTTGCGGATCACCGATCCGCTCACCTTCGAGTCCGAGGTGAGCCAGTGGCCCGGCGTGGTGACGGTGGGGGTCTTCGCTCATCAAAAGGCCGATGTGTGCCTGCTCGGCACCGCGGCCGGCGTGAAGACGATGCAGTTCGCTTGAAATGAAACTCCCCCAGGCTTCGCGCACTTCGTGTCGCTTCGCCCACCCCCTCGCCGGGGGCGACACCGGCGGCCCGGCAGAGCCGGTTCCGCGGTGTCCCGCGAATGGGCCGCGCCGGTTTCAGGGGCTGCGGGTGGCGCTTGGCGCCGTTGAAAACTAAGAAGAGAAAGCGAATCGCTCGCCCGGCTCAGAACTTGATGCCGGCCGGGTTGCCGGGGCCCGGATCGCTCGGGGCGGGCGCCGGCGCTGCAGGTTGCGCTGCGGGTGCCGCTGCGGCGCGCGGCGCCGGGGCCGCCTGCTGCGCGATCATGGGCCGGGCCGGCGCATTCCGGTAGCCGGCGGGCAGGCTGTTGCTCTTGGGGTAGCCTGCCGCATCGAGGTATTGCGACCATTCGGCGTCCGAGTAGCCCTTGAGCTGCTGCGAGCCGATGGTGAGCAGCGGCAGCGAGTTCTGGTTGCTCATGCGTTTGAACGCCTCGATATCTTCATTGCTCTTGACGGTGCGCTCCTCGAACGGAATGCCGCGCGTGGTGAGCAGGGTGCGGGCCGCGTTGCAGGGTGTGCACTCTTCACCGGTGTACAGCGTGACGGGGTAGCGTTGTGCCACTTGCCGCAACTCGTAGGGGAGCCCTGCATTGGCAGCTGGCGTGGCGGCGCCGGCTTGTGGCGCTGCCGCCGGTTCGGTGCTGGCGGTCGGAGCCCGGTCCGAGAAGGTGACCTTGCCGTTCTTGTCGACGTTGCGATAGATCGGCTGGGCCACGGCGCCTGCGGCGACGAACAGCAGGGCGAGGCCGGTCAGGCGATGCAAGGAAGTTTTCTGTTGGATCGAATGCATCGCCCGAGTATCGCAAGCTTCAGCGCCGCATCAAGCGGGCTGGGCTTCCGCCATGCCCTGGTGTCGCAGCAGCGCATCAAGCTGCGGCTCGCGTCCGCGGAAGGCCTTGAACGAATCCATGGCGCTGCGGCTGCCGCCGGCCTCCAGGATGGCCTGGCGGTACCTGCGGCCCGTCTCGACGTTCGGCTCGCCGTCGGCGCCCACGGTTTCCTCGAAAGCCGCGTAGGCGTCGGCGCTCAGCACCTCGGCCCACTTGTAGCTGTAGTAGCCGGCCGCGTAGCCGCCCGAGAAAATGTGGCTGAAAGTATTCGGTGTACGGCTGAAGGCCGGCGAGGGCATGACGGCCACTTCGGCGCGCACCTTGCCGAGCAGCGCCATCACGTCGCCCGGCTTCGCTGTGGCCGCTCGGTACTCGGTGTGCAGCAGCATGTCGAACAGCGAGAACTCGATCTGGCGCAGCGTCTGCAGGCCGCTCTGGAAGTTCTTGGCGGCGGTCATCTTGTCGAACAGCGCGCGCGGCAGCGGCTCGCCG
>Ga0075370_10001472_pt1 | contig 10252 bp, 9 predicted proteins | sample EndMethybrTD3035_FD_71398 | JGI IMG/M metagenome (GOLD analysis project Ga0075370, IMG submission 71398) | Populus endosphere microbial communities from Tennessee, USA - Endosphere MetaG P. TD hybrid TD303-5 | ecosystem: Host-associated > Plants > Roots > Endosphere | place: USA: Tennessee... | reverse complement strand
GCGCGGCAGCGCTGAAGCAGCGTGCGCACCGATTCGCCGCCGCCCGCGTGGTGGTCCGCGAAATCTTCGCTCCAGGCCTCGAGTTCATCGGGCGCCAGTCCGGCCCATGGCTGGCCGTCCCAGGCGCCGAAGTCGAACTCGTCGAGCTGCGCGTCGACCGTGTGCCGCCAACCCCAGTGCGCCAGCACGCGGCCGACCGCTGCACTGCGCTGCAGCCGCGAGGTCACCACATGGCGAGCAAGCAAGTGGCGTCGCGCGTGGGCGCGGATGCGATGCGCGAGCCGCTTCGCCTTGCGGCGATCGACCGGCAAGTCGGTGCGGCCCAGGCACAACCCGAGCGCGCCAATCGGCTTCGGATGGCGCCAGACGTGCAGGCTCACGACAGACCGATGCGCCCTGCCGCCGACACGCCGAGCAGCAAGGCCAGCTCGGAGATCTGCTGCGTTGCGCCGAGCGTGTCGCCGGTGAAGCCGCCCAGCCGGTGGCGCAGCCAGCGCGCGCAAGCCATTGCCGCCAGCGTCGCGCTCGCCAACGCAAAGCCGAGCCCCGGGGCCGCGATCACGCCGAGCCCCCACAGGCCGAGGCTCACCAAGCCAAGCCAGAGCGCAGCCCCGACGCCCTCAGCCGCCCCCACCTGCTGAGCGAGCGGCTTCGCCTTCGCCTGTGCGGCGTCGCCGGCATACGGCAGCAGCAGCATCAGCGCGGTCGCCGCCGCGCGGCTCGCGGTATGGCCGAGCACCAGGGCCGGCAGCGCCGTTGCGAGCGGCAGGGTCGCGAGCGTTGCCGCTTTCAGGCCCAGCATCATCGCGATGCCGATCGCGCCGTAGGCGCCGATGCGCGAGTCCTTCATGATCTCGAGCGCGCGCTCGCGGCTGACCGCACCGCCCAGCCCGTCGCAGGTGTCGGCGAAGCCGTCTTCGTGAAACGCCCCGGTCAACCACAGCGTTGCCGCCATCGACAGCCCGACCGCGACCGGCATCGGCCACCACCGGCTCGCAGCCCACAACACCGCCGCACCGATCCCGCCGACCAGCAGGCCGACGCCGGCGAAGTGTCGCGCACTGCGGTTCAGCCAATCGGCCTCGAAACCGACCCAGCGCGGCACCGGCACGCGCGTCATGAACTGCAGCGCGATCAGGAACAGGCGCAGTTCGCGGATCACCCGTCGCTCCGCTGCGACACGCCGGCCGAATCGAAGCTCGCCATGCGGTCGAGCAGCCGCCATGCGCTGTCGATCAGCGGCCACGCGAGTGCGGCACCCGAGCCCTCGCCGAGCCGCAGCCCGAGGTCGAGCAGCGGCTCGGCCTTCAGATGGTCGAGCAGCAGCGCATGGCCCGCCTCGTTCGAGCGGTGCGCGAACACACAATAGCCGAGCATGGCCGGCGCGAGCGCAGCCGCGACCAGAACCGCCGCACCGCTGATGAAACCGTCGACGACGACCAGGCGCCGCAGCGCCGCCGCCTGCAGCGCCGCGCCGGCCATCATCGCGATCTCGAACCCGCCGAACGCAGCCAGCGCCGCCAGCGGGCTGACGGCCGATTCGTGGCGCGCGAGCACACGGCGCAACACGTCGAGCTTGCGCTGCAGTCCCGCATCATCGAGCCCGGTGCCTCGCCCCGTGCATTCGGCGATGTCGCGCCCGCTGAGCCGCGCCAGCAGCAATGCCGCAGCCGAGGTGTTGCCGATGCCCATCTCGCCGAGCAGCACCACGTTGCCCGGCCGTGCGGCGACGATCTCGCGGCCGGCCTCGATCGCCCGCTCGCACTGCTCGGCCGACATCGCAGGGCCCAGCGAAGAATCCGCCGTGCCGTCGCCGATCTTGCGCACGATCAGGCGTGGCCGCGGCTCGAAGCGGTGGCGCACGCCGGCGTCAACGACGTGCAGCGCAAGCCCGTGCTGCTCGGCCAGCACGCTGATCGCGGCGCCGCCGCCCAGGAAGTTCTCGACCATCTGCCAGGTCACGTCGCTCGGATATGCCGACACGCCCTGCGCTGCCAGGCCATGGTCGGCGGCGAACACGAGCATCTGCGGCGCAGCGAGACGCGGACGCTCGCTGCGCTGGACGAGCCCGATCTGCACGGCAAGCGCTTCGATGCGGCCGAGCGAGCCGACCGGCTTGGTCAGCCGGTCGACACGCTGCTGCAACCTGTCTGCGAGTGCGGCATCGGCGATCAGGTCTATGGTCGGAAGTTGGATCATCGGTGTGATTCAGGTCAGCAAGGAGGGCAAGGCGCCGGGCACGAAGTGTCGGTCGACGAAGTCGGCGAGCCCGTCGAATACGGCGTCGAGGCTGCGCGCCTCGGCGCCGAACAACGCGCGCATCACGGCGGGCGACTCGAACAGGCCGTGAACATACAGCCCGAGCACGCTGCCTTGCTGCCAGCCGACCGCCGCGCCGCGCGAATCGAACAGCACGGCGCGCGCGGTGTGCGGCGCCACGCCGAGGGTACGACCGTGGTGGATCTCGTAGCCGTCGAACACGACACCCGCCAGCGCCGACCACACGCCGTCGACGCCGCGAAAGCTCGCGCTCGTCCTGCGCAAGAGCTTGTCGCGCTCGAAGCGCGTCGCGAGCGGCAGCAGGCCGAGCCCGACGGCGCCTGTGTCCACGCCGTGCGGGTCGTCGAGCATCTCGCCGAGCATCTGCAGTCCGCCGCACACCGCGAGCACCGGCTTGCCGCTCTTCGCGTGCCGTTCGATCGCAGCCGCAATGCCGGCCTCGCGCATCCAGGCCAGATCGCTGCCCGTGTGCTTGGAGCCGGGCAGCACGATCCAGTCCGCGTCGTGCAGCGCCGCCGCGGATCGTGCCCAGCGCAGCTGCACGCGCCCGCTCTGGCGCAAGGACTGGAATTCATCGAGGTTGCTGATGCGCGGCGCTGCGACGACCGCGATGCGCGGCGCCGAGGCGGCGGCGCCGCTGCTTCGCTCGTCGAACACGGCGTCTTCCTCGGGCAGGCCGTGCTCGCGCCACAGCGGCAGCACCGCCAGCGTCGGCACCGAGGTGAGCCGCTCCAATTGCTGCGGGCCTGGGGCCAGCAGGTCGGGGTCGCCGCGAAACCGGTTCAGCACGAAGCCGCGGATCAGCGCCCGATCCGCCGTATCGATCAGCTGATGCGTACCGTACAGGTGAGCGAACGCGCCGCCGCGATCGATGTCGCTGACCAGCAGGCACGCGGCACGCGCTTCGCGCGCGGTGCGCAGGTTGACGAAATCGCTGGCCATCAGATTGACCTCGGCAGGCGAGCCCGCGCCTTCGATCACGACCACATCGTTCTCGGCCATCAGCGCGTGCAGCGCGTCGCGCGCAAACGGCCAGAGCCGTTCGCTGCGCTCGCGCCATGGCACGGCGGTCAGATCGGCGCGCACCTCGCCGAGCACGATGACCTGGCTGCACGTGTCGGACTCGGGCTTCAGCAGCACCGGATTCATGCGAGCCTCGGGCTCGGCACGTGCGGCCAGCGCCTGGAAGTACTGCGCGCTGCCGATCTCGCCGGGGGCACCGCCCGGCCCGACCACGACACGGGCGTTGTTGCTCATGTTCTGCGCCTTGAACGGCGCCACCTTCAGGCCCTGGCGCGCGTACCAGCGGCACAGCGCAGTCGCGAGCCAGCTCTTGCCGGCCGCGCTGGTCGTGCCGAGCACCATCACCGCCTTGGCCGTCATCGGGCCAGCTCCCGTGCGGCACAGGCAAGCACAGCGAGCACGATGCCGATCCAGGCGGCCCGCGTCGCGACCCGCAATGCGTGCTCGAGGTCGGGAGCGTCCGGCGAGCGTGCCTGCCGGTTCAGGGCGTACACGCCCGGCTTGCGCAAGCGCACGCCGAGGCGCAGCGCCATTGCGCCCATCGGCCAGCCGCCATTGGGCGACGGTGTGCTCGCGGCTTCGTTCGCGAGCGTGCGCCACGCCGCCGGCTGCGGCAGCAGGAGTGCCGCGGTCAAGCGGGCCGGCAGCCACGACAGCACATCGTCGCCACGTGCGCTCCATTTGCCGGCCCACTCCCAGGCGCCGCGGTAGCCCCACATCGCATCGAGCGTGTTCGCGACGCGGTAGACCACGGCCCCAGGCAGGCCGAACAGCGCGAACCAGAACAGCGGTGCGATCAACGAGTCGTTGAGATTCTCGGCCAGTGTCTCGATCGCCGATTCGCGGACGATCTGCGCGTCGAGCTGGGTCACGTCGCGGCTGACGAGGCGGCCCAGCCGTTCGCGCCCGGCGTCGAGGCCGTTCGCGAGCGCGGTGCCTACCGCTCCCACCTCGTCGCGCAGCATGCGCCACGCAAAACACGGCTTCAGCACGAGCGCGATCGCCGGAGCGGCCGCCCAGACCGGCCAGCGCCGCACTTGCGCTTCGAGCAGCCAGGCTGCCGCGCCCAGCAGCAGCGCGCAGGCCGACCACGCGAGTGCACCTGCGACAAACGCCAGCGCGGCTTGCAGGCCGCGCAGCCATGCTCCGACAGGCCTCAGCGCCCGACCGAACCACGCCACCGGATGCCAGGCATCGCTCGGCTCGCCGAACCAGTGGTCCCACGCGACGGCGAGCAGCAGCGCCAATGCGAGAGTGGCGCCATTCACGCTCAGCGCTCCAGGTTCGCAACCGGCACCCAGCGCGCGCCGACCCGCTCGATCCGGATCGCGCCGCCGAACACGGCGATCAGCGCGCCATGCAGGGCCGGATCGTCGCTGTGCCCGACCGCGCGCAGACGGCCGCGCTCGAGCACGATCAGCCGGTCCGCCAGCAGCGCCAGCGCCAGGTCGTGCAAGACGCTGACCACCGTGACGCCGGCGGCCGCGCGACGCCGCAGCAGTTGCACGAGTGCGATCTGGTGCGGCGGATCGAGGTGGGTCGTCGGCTCGTCGAGCAGCAGGATCCCCGCATCGACCGCCAGCGCTCGTGCAATCAGCACCCGCTGCCGCTCGCCACCCGAGAGCTCGTGCAGCCGCCGCGTCTGCCAGGCGGAACACTCGGTCTCGTGCATTGCGGCATCGACGACCGACTCGTCCCGAGCGGTCGGCGCACCGAAGAGGCCGTGGTGCGGCAAGCGCCCCAGTTGCACGACCTCGCGCACCGTCAGCTCGCCGGTCGTCTCGGCCTGCTGCCCGAGCCAGGCGATGCGTGTTGCGCGCTCCCGATCGGTCCATGCCGGCAAGGCTTGCCCGTGCAGGTGAACACCGCCTGAGCGCAGCCCCTGCAGGCCGGCCAGCGCGCGCAACAGCGTCGATTTGCCGGCGCCATTCGGCCCGACGATCGCGGTCCAGCCCGGTTCGAACTCGATCGACACGTCGTCGAGCGCGCGCGTGCTGCCCAACGAGACGCCGAGCGAATCGGCCCGCAGCGGCACGACGGCGCTCATGCGATCCGCCGCCGATGCAGCAGCCACAGCAAATAGGCACCGCCGAGCAGCGCCGTCAGCACGCCGACCGGCACTTCCTGCGGCGCGATCAGCGAGCGCGCAAGCACATCGGCCGCGAGCAGCAGCGTGCCGCCGGTCGCCGCGCTCGCGAGCACCGTGTAGCCGTGCGGCGCGGGCGCGAAGCGGCGGACCAGGTGCGGCGAAACCAGCCCGACGAACGCGATCAGCCCGGTCTGCGACACCGCGACGCCAATCGCCAGCGCCAGCGCGCCAACCAGCGCGGCGCGCAGGCGCGCCAGCGAGAGGCCGAGGCTGCGCGCCGCGTCTTCGCCGAGCGTCAGCGCATCGAGCGCGCGCGCGAGCCGCCATGCGGGCGGCAGCGCGATCAACAGTCCGGCGGCAAGCACGGCGCAGGCGCTCCAGCTGAGAAACCCGGTGCTCCCGAGCATGAACGCTTGCTTGCCGCGCAGCGCGTCGGGCGCCGCACTAGTCACCAGATCGCTCGCCGCCCCGAGCAGCACGCCGACAACGACGCCCGCCAGCAGCAGCCGGGTCGTCTGCTCGGCCCCGCGCGCCAGCACCAGCGTCAGGCTGATGCCGAGCAGCGCGCCGGCGAACGCGGCACCCACCAAGCCGAGCCGCGCGACGGCGCCCGCCGTCGCGAGCGCGATGCCGTGGCCGGTCAGCGACGAGGCGGCCAGCACCAGCACGACCGCAAGCGATGCGCCGGAGGCCGAGCCGAGCAGGTAGGGGTCGGCCAGCGGGTTGCGAAAGAGGCCTTGCGCCACGGCGCCCGACAGGCCGAGCAGCGCGCCGGCGAGCCAGGCCCCCAGCGTCCTCGGTGCACGGATCTGGCCGACGATCAGGGCCGCATCGCCATGCTGCAGCATCTCCCACAGCTCGCGCATCGACCAGCCATCGCTGCCCGCCGCGAGGCCGGCGGCCAACAGCACGAGGCTCAGCGCCGCGAGGCGCGTGCCAAGACGCGAGCGACGTTGCTGGTCGGGTGTGCGCATCAGCGCCTCGCCCCGGCCGGCGCCGGCAGTGCAGCCAGGCACGCCGCGAGCGATTGGGCCGCCTCGCCCATGCGTGGCCCGGGGCGGATCAGCAACTCGTAGGCGGCCGGCTCGAAGCCGCAGGTCGAACCGCTGCGCAGTGCGCGCAGGCCCGTCCAGCCGGGACGCCTCGGCATCTCCGCGAGGTTCGTGTGCTGCGCGATCACGAGGTCGGGCTGGGCCCGCACGACGAACTCGGGGTTCAGCTTCGGGAACGGCCCCAGCTCATTCGGCACGATGTTCACGAGACCGAGCTGCGCGAGCGTCTCGCCGATGAACGAGCTCGCGCCGGCAGCGTACGGTGTCGCGTCGACCTCGAAGTAGACGTGCCGGCCGCGCCAGTGCGCGGGCACGCGCTCGACGGCGAGCCGTTCGTCGCGCTCGATCCTCGACCACACGGCAGCGGCCTGCGCGGCCGCACCGAGCACACGGGCCAGCGTGTTCAACGTTCGCTTCACGTCGGCTCGATCGCGCGACTCGAGCACGAGCACCTTCAGGCCCAGCTGCTCGAAGCGCTCGATCGCGCGCGCGCTGGGCGCCGCGAGCACGAGGTCGGGCTTGAGCGCGACCACGCGTTCGACTTGCGCATCTTCGAGGCCACCGAGCTGCGGCAGCGCACGCACGCTCCCGGGCCAGTTCGAGAACCGGTCGACGCCGACGAGGCGCGCACAGGCGTCGAGCGCACAGACACTTTCGGTCAGCGACGGCAGCAGGCTGACGATGCGCTGCGGGGGGGCCGCCAGCGCAACGTCGATGCCACGATCGTCGCGCACGACGATCGGCTGCGCCAAGGCCGCGCCGCTCGATGCGGCCAGCGCGCACAACACGATCGCGCATGCCCAGCGCCGCATTGCGCCGCTCATCGGCCCGGCCCCTTCACCGCCACTTCGATGCCGGCGACCATCAGCGTCACGCGCGGGCACAGCTCGGCGACCGCCTGGTGCAGGCGCCCGAGCTCGTCGACGAAACGGCGCGTTTCGACACCGAGCGGCGTGACGCCGAGGCCGATCTCGTTCGAGACCAGCACGACCGGTTCGGTCGCTCCACGCAATGCATCGAGCAGCGTGCCGCGCGCGGCTGCGAGTGCCGCGTCGTCGAGCGGCTCGGCCCGCTGCGGCATCACGAGGTTCGTGAGCCACAGCGTCAGGCAGTCGACGACGATCATCCGCTGCGCCTTGGCGTGCGCGCGCAGCGCCTCACCCAGCGCAACCGGCTCTTCGAGCGTCACCATCGCCGGCACGCGCGCGCCACGGTCGAGGCGATGGCGGGCGATGCGCGCGCGCATCTCGTCGTCGTGCGCCCGCGCAGTGGCGATGAACAGCGCCGATCGGCCTGCGTCGCCGGCGAGCCAGGCCTGGGCGCGCGCCTCGGCGCAGCGCGACTTGCCGCTGCGCTGGCCGCCGAGGATCAGCTCGTGCTGCACGCGCGCCCCGTCAGAAGTGCAGCCGCACCGATGCGGTGACGGCGCGCCCGGCCTCGGGGTAGATCGAGTTCACCACCCCCGCGCTGCACGAGAAGGCCTGCGTGTAGTACTTGGCATCGGTCAGGTTCGACACGCCCAGGGCGAACTCGGCCTGGTTCCACTGGTAGGCGTAGCGCAGGTCGGCCGTCGTGTAGCTCGGCATCCGACACGCGTTGTCGAAGTCCGGGCTTTGCGAAGACACGACATTGATGCCGCCATCGATCCGATGCCCGGCAGCGGGCGACCAGTCGGCGCGCACCGACAGCGTGTGGCGCGGCGTCAGCGGCACGTCCTTGCCCTCGTAGGCGCCGGCCCTGAAGCGGGCGCGCCGGGTCGCAGCATTGACGCGCAGGTTCGCCGTCGAGCTCAAAGCCTGCATGACTTCGAGCTCCACCCCTTCGCGCCGCGTCGGGTCGTAGTTGACATTGGCACCGTTGAAGCCGAACGCGCTGTTCGGGCCGATCGCGTTGGGGTCATAGCCGATCTCGTTCGTCAACGCGCTTCGGTACAGGCGCAGCTCGGCGCGTCCGCCCGAATACGCCCAGCGGGCGCCGAGCTCGGCATCGCGCGAGGTCTGCGTCTTCAGCGTCACGCCCGGGGTCGTAAAGCCGAACTCGTCGACATTGGCGAGCCGGAAGCTGCGTCCATAACGACCATACACCGACACGCCCGCCGCCACCGGCTGGACGACGCCGAGCTCCCACGCGTTCGGGCGTTCGTCGATGCGCTCGGTTGCGCTGCTGTTGTCCTTCTTCACGCTCTCGGTGCGCCAGCCCGCGCTGAGGCGCGTGCCGCTGGGCAGCGTGAGTTCGTCCTTCGCGTAGACCGCAGACGAACGCTGGTTCGCCTCGGAACCGAAGGAGCCGAGCACGGTGCGCTTCCATTCGCCGCGATCGAAGCCCGCAATGAAGCTGTTGGCGTACCCGCCGAACTTGGCGGCGTGCCGGGCGCGCAGCGCGTAGGTGCTGGCATCGACGTCGTACGCGTAGACGAATCCGCTGCTGTTGCTGTTCAGGGATTTGCTGCGCCAGCCCGCATCGGCTCCGATCTGCCAGTCGCCGACCAGGGCTTCGCCGAACACGCTGCTGCGGGTGTTGCGGATGCTCGCCGAGTCCAGCGGGCTGTTGGTCTGGTGCGGGTCAGCCTCATACTGGGCCGCGCTCAGCGAACCCGGCAGGCCGGTGTCGAGATGATCGTAGGCGTAGCGGGCGCCTGCACGCAGCCAGTCGTTGCTCCACTGCCCCGCAACCGAGGCGCCGTCGGTCTTGGAACGGAAGTTGGCGCGGTCGTTGTCGGTGTCGCGCTTGTTCGCCGAGGCGTCGAACGAGAACTCGCCTGCCACCAGCGTGCCTCGCGCGCGTGCCTCGCGCAGCCCGAAGCCGCCGGCGGCGGCGTACACGTCGGCCTGGTTCTGCCGGGCCGTGCCGCGGCCGGCCTTGGTGGTGATGACGATCGCGCCACCGGTGGCGCCTTCGCCGTACAGCACGGCGCTGCTGCCTCGGATGACTTCGATGCGCTCGACCGAATCAATGGCGATGCCGGCCAGCCGCGTTCCGCCGAGGTCCGCTTCGTTGATGCGGATGCCGTCGACGATCACGACCTGGTTGTTGTCGGCCGTGGTGCCGAAGCCGCGCAGGTCGAGCGAGTAGTCGCCGCCGCCGTACAGATCGATCCGGCCGGGAACACCGAGCAGCTTCATGATGGCGTCATTCACCGTCGTGGCGCCGGACGCCTTGATGTCGTCGGCGGTCAGCACGCTGACGCCGAACGGCAGGTCGGCCGCTGCCTCGGCAAAGCGCGTGGCGGTGACGGTGACGGGCGGCAGGCTGGTCTGCGCAAACGCGCCGACACAGACCGCACCGATCACCGACATGGTCAAGCGCGGCAGGGCCATGCGCGCACGCGCGCTGCGAGGTGCATCGTGCACCGGAGAGAACTGGGACATGAGAGGAACTCACTGGAACGTTGTTGCGCGCCCCTGCTTCCCCGCAGGTCCACGCCCTTGACGCGCCGCTCACGCCGCACGCCTCCTCGTTGGCCGGTATCCGGGCTGGCGGAGCAACGCCTGCGTTCCTTCCCAAAGGCTGTCGCCTCCAGTGGTGTGTGCGCAGTCGCCGAAGCATTCGATCGATCGAGACCGAGCGCTTCGTCCGCCGTACCGTTGCGGGGGCAGCGCAGGTTCGGTTGCCACGCGTCGGGCGTGACTTCCTTCTGCTTCCCGTTTAACTGTGCCGGCTGAACGCCGGCACGGGCACCAACGGGCGACATTGTATGCAGGTGTGACGCCTACAATGCGCCGGTCACCCCTCTTCACGCGCCATGGCCACGATTCAAGACCTCGCCGATCGGGTTGAACGCCTGCTCTTGCGTCATGACGAACTGCAG
>Ga0075370_10001470_pt1 | contig 10255 bp, 7 predicted proteins | sample EndMethybrTD3035_FD_71398 | JGI IMG/M metagenome (GOLD analysis project Ga0075370, IMG submission 71398) | Populus endosphere microbial communities from Tennessee, USA - Endosphere MetaG P. TD hybrid TD303-5 | ecosystem: Host-associated > Plants > Roots > Endosphere | place: USA: Tennessee... | reverse complement strand
TGATCGGCCCCACGCTCGGCGCATCGCTTCAGCCGATCGAACTTGCGAGAGGAACAGCCGATGGCGTGGTTGGCTGGGGCGACAAGCCGCTTGCACGCATCGCCCGCCGCTACGCGCACATGCGCAAGCTTCCCTACTGGACCTTGGAAGACGGCTTCCTGCGCTCCGTCGGTCTCGGCAAGGCTGGAGCCCCCTCGGTCTCCCTGATCGCGGATGATCTTGGCATTCATTTCTCGGCTCACACGGCGTCCCGGCTGGAGACATTGCTGCAGAACGGGACGCCCGGCACCGATCTGGCACGGGCAAAAAAACTGCGTGAATGGATCGTCCATGAGCGGCTTTCCAAATACAACCATCTGCCCGAAGGGAACATCTCGCTTCGGCCCACGCGCCGCAAGCGCATCCTGCTGGTGGACCAGGTCGTCGGTGACCGTTCCATCGCCGGCTCAGGTGCCGATGCCAAAACATTCCTGAGGATGTGGAATGCCGCACGCGCCGAGAGCAACGCGGACATCATCGTCAAGAGCCACCCCGATGTCGTGGCCGGCCGTGCGCGCGGCTATCTGGCGTCGCATACGCGAGATAGCCGTATCCAGCTCATCGACAGCGCCGTTTCTCCCCATTCGATCCTTGATATCGTCGATGAAGTCTGGACGGTCTCCAGCCAGCTCGGTCTGGATGCGCTGCTGCGCGGCATGACCGTCGTAACATTCGGCATGCCGGCCTATGCCGGATGGGGCCTGACACAGGACCGTGCCGACAGCATTGTCGCGACCGCTGCGCGTGCCCGCCGGACCCGCCGCGTCGGTATCGACGAACTCGCCCATGCGATGCTTCTTCAATATAGTCTGTATGTCGACCCGGTAACGCGCCAGCCAGTCCAAGCAGAACAGGCTGTCGAGCGGCTGCTGGAATGGCGCCGGCGCGCATCTTCGCTGTCCGGTCGCTATCTCTGCCTCAATTTCGCGCTGCATAAGCGCTCGGTCCTGCGCCGTTACCTGACGAGCCCATCGTCGCAGGTGCAGTTCACGAACCGGCCTACGGTTGCCCAGATCCAGGCGGCGGACAAGATCGTATTGTGGGGCAACAGCGCTCCGCCTGAGGAAAGCACCTTATGGACGCAGGGAAGACGGCGGCCGATTATTCGGGTGGAAGACGGCTTTATCCGCTCCGCCGGGCTCGGAACATCGCTCGTCCCGCCCTCCTCGCTCTGCTTCGATGCCGAGGGCATTTATTTCGATGCGTCCAAGCCGAGCAGGCTCGAAACCATTCTGAGCACCGCGGACTTCGACAACGCTCTCCTCGAGCGCGCGAGAAGGCTTCGTTGCGCCATCGTTTCGACAGGGATCACCAAGTATAACTTACCGGCGCAGCCCTCCCCCGACTACCGCGAGCAAGCCAAGGGACGATCTATCGTTCTCGTGGCCGGACAGGTACCGAACGACGCCTCGCTGCAGCTCGGCATGGCAAGCCATGATTCCGATACCGAGCTTCTGAGAGCCGTCCGGCGCGCACGCCCCGATGCATTCATCGTTTACAAACAGCATCCGGATCTCCTCGCTGAACCGTTCATGCATCCGGGCCGAAGCCGGCCGCCGCACGACATCGCCGACCTGGTCGTCGGCAATGTCGATCTGAACGGCCTGCTGCACGCGGCCGCTGAAGTCCATGCCGCGACTTCGCAGATCGGCTTCGAAGCGCTTCTGCGGGAACGGTCGGTATGGTGCTACGGCCTGCCTTTCTACGCCGGCTGGGGTCTGACCAACGATGCCGTCGTCTCGCTTCGACGCAAGCGGACCTTGAGCCTCGATGCGCTCGTGGCCGGTACGCTTATCCTCTACCCGCACTATTGGTCGAATATCGCCGACCTGCCTTGCGAGGTGGAAGATGTCATTGCCGAATTGTACCGCGCCCGCCAGGGCACCGCGCCTGACCCCTCAAGGCGCCGATGGCTGGCCCATATGATCCACATATCCGGAGTAAGAAGGCTGCGATGAAATCTGTCGTCATGGATATTTCCCGGCTCATTGAGCGGGCGCATTGCCCGACGCCGACCGGTATTGATCGTTACGAACTCCACTATGCGCTCTGGCTTAACGAGCGCCGCAAACAAGCTGCGCCATCGAATGACATCCAGCTTTCGCAGGCACCATCATTCATCGAAACCGGTTATCATGGGGCAATATCCGTTGGAGCCGGGCGGGCGGATAGCCTGATCTCCACCCTCAACGACCGCTGGGCCACCACCGAGCTCTCATCCTCCCAGACTGCTCTTTTGGAGAAAATCTTCGCCGCGATCGACGGCAAGATTTCCTGGCAACCGGCGACTGCGCCGAAGGGGATCGACGCCCCTTCCCGCAAATTGCGCAAGCTTGCGCGCATGGTCACCACCCATTTCTCCCATGGCCTGCCGGTGCCCCGCGACGCCTCATTCATGCATGTCTCCCACAGTCGCCTCGAGCGAACCTCCGCTTTTTCCTGGCTCAGGGAAACGGGCCGCAATGGCATATTCTATGTGCATGACCTCATTCCCTTGTCCCATCCTGAGTTTGTCCGGCCAGAAGAACCGGAACGGCATCGCCGCAGGATGGACACGGTATTGCAGCATGCCGCGCTCGTCCTCTGCAACTCACAGGTCACTGCCCGCGCGCTACGCACCTATGCTCAGGAAAGCAATCGGAAATTGCCCTCGATCGCCGTTCTGCCGCCGGGCGTCGAACAGTGCTTCCTGAAGCCGCCGCAAGATATCGAGCGCCCTCAAAATCCCTATTTCGTCACGCTTGGAACAATCGAACCGCGCAAGAACCATATGTTGTTGCTCAGCCTCTGGCAGTACCTTGCCGAGCGCGACGGTCCCAAAGCGCCGCGCCTGGTGATCGTTGGGAAAAGAGGGTGGGAGAACAGCCACATCCTCGCAATGCTCGAACGTTGCCCTGCCTTGCCAGGCCTCGTGATCGAGGTGCCGGGACTGGAAGACGCCGCATTGGCACGGCTCGTTTCCGGCGCCGCCGCGCTACTCGCGCCATCCTTCGCGGAAGGATACGGCATGCCGATCACCGAAGCGCTGGCACTGCGCACACCGGTCATCGCTTCCAATATTGCATCGCATCGCGAGGCCGCCGGCATCGACGAGGCGATCTTCCTGAACCCGCTCGACGGTCTCAATTGGCGCGCGGCGGTGGATGCGATCGCAGCCTCGCCGCTGCGCCGGACGAGAGCAAGCGCCGCGAATCGATGGGATATGCATTTCGCCGACCTAGAAACCCTCATCGAAAGTGACGTCGCGGCGCGCCGCTATTCCGCACAGCGCGCGCCGCAGCGTTCGCCCGCGATGTCATTTGGAGCGTTGTCATGAACATCAAGATGAATTCAGCAAGGGGCGATAGCCGCATCAAAAAGGAACGGGACATTTTCACGTCGCCAGCAGGAGGAAGGGCCAGCACTGTGACCAGCTACTACGATATTGAAAACTGCTACAAATTCATCCTCGGTCGTCCGCTCAACGAAGACGAAAGGGATGCCATAGCCAAAAATCTCCTACAGCTCACCGATATTCCGCTGGAGGAGCATCGCAAACGCTTTTTGTCCTCGGGCGAGTTTCACCATCGGCATGGCGAGTTGCTTTTCAACAATTTCATTCCGAAATCGATCTTCGTGCTCTTCGAGACGAAGTACAATTTCAAATTGTATCTCGACCTCCGGCAGTACCATATTTCCTTCGGGATCATGAGCGGCGAGTATGAGAAATTCGACGTCGACCTGATCAAGGCGATCGTGCCAGATGATGGACACTTCGTCGATGTCGGCGGCAATGTCGGTTATTATTCGCTCTCCGTGGCCGCACGCCCGGGGTTCAGAGGCAAAATACTTGCCTTCGAGCCGCTGCCGAAGCTGTGGGAGCTCTTCAATCGCTCTATCCGGGAGAATGGATTCGCCGACCGAGTCAGCGTCCGTCAGCAGGCTCTTGCCGACGGGCCGGGAGAAATGCGGCTCAGCAATGCCGAGGATACAAGTAACGCCGGTGCGACGAGGTTGGTTGCCGACAGCGACACCGCGAAAACCAACCGGTCGGTCGAAGTGGAGACGCTCGACCGGGTGATCGGCGGTATGCGACCAGACGCTATGAAAGTGGACATCGAGGGAGCCGAAGGCCTTTTCCTCGATGGCGCAAAACGCACGCTCACCGCGCATAAGCCGACGCTGTTGATGGAGATCAATCGCGACATGCTCGCAGTCTTGTCGAAAACAACGCCGGGCTCGATTCACCGGCGCCTGTCTGAACTGGGCTACAGCACCTGGAGCAGTGCCCGGGAGCAGGTGACGCAGGTAGAGACAGCCACTGAACTCGACCTGGAGTTCTCGATCGGCAAGGTGGGGAATATTCTGGCCATTCACGAGGATCGTATGGACCAGGTGCGTGAACGCCTTCTGCCTTTCGGCGTGAACCTGGCGGTGAAACCGGGAGTGCCGACAGAGCCCAGGACGGCTGACAATTCAGTGAAGGCGATGAAGCCGAAGGCCAAGCGAAGCCGCGTAAAGGAGGCTGCGCTCTAACCAGCTGCCGCGTCCGGGTTCGTCGGGGATGCCGGATCGTCGGTGCTTGATATGGGGGAAATACAATGAACGGGTCAATCGCATGAGCGTCATCGCCTATTATGGCTCATGTCCCAGCGAGGAATTTGTAAAATATACCTTTCCGGAAAGCAGGCTTGGTTTCTTCTGCTATGGAATAAACGTTGCCAGCTTCATGGATGACAGGAAAGCCAGCATCAAGGGCATTGAGGAATGGCCTGAGCAAATCAAGAAGAAGCTGCTGTACGAGGCAAAGAAGGGCTTTCGCGACAGGCTGAAGGAGGCCGCTCCACAAACGCTTATCGTGGATTTTTCCCGCGCATCGCGAGCCTCGATCATGCGTTACAAAAATAGCGTTCTGACAGTTCCCTACGAACTACTCGAAGCCGGCCCTCATCAACAACTCGAAGCGTTCAGCCTTTTCAAGATCATGCCTTTTGGCAGTCGTGAATTCTGGACGCTCGTGACCGGCGCAATGCAGAAATTCTGCGACTTCCTGAGCGCCGAACTGCCGGAGACGGAGGTCATCTTTCTCGACGTCCCGCCCACGGCCGACTACCGCGGGACACTGACCGACAGCAACACCTACATGACGGATTTCTGCCGGTGGCAGATGCGTTATCCGATCTGCCGCATGCTGATCGACTTCTGCCTGGCGCGGATCAAGAACAGCCGCGTCCTGACGCCGCCGGTCCCGCTCTACTCCGACGACGCCGCGCTTTATGGACCAGCGCCGATGCATTACGCGGCGGAAGTCTGGATGGAGACAGCTGAAATCTATCACGCCAATGGTGGCTTTAGCGGGCTGGGGCGTTCGTGCGACCTGGTGTCGACGCTCACCAACTATTCCGGCTTGATGGACGCCTTCTCCAAAACCGCCTTATCGAAGCCGGACCTGCAAAGGTTCGGTCTCGATATCCTGCACGGCGCACTGCCCTACCTGTTTGCGAAAATCCAAAGCCCCGCTCCCAGCCATTTTGTCGAGCCTATCGAATCGCACGACGTCGTCGCAGCTTTTCGCTGGATCCTGGGACGTGAGCCGGAATCGGCCCTGACCTTCCTCAATCACTATGCCCTCGCCAATCGCAAGGAGTTGCGAGACACGCTGCTACGTTCGTTCGAGTTCCAGAACCAGGTAAAATACTATGCCAAGCAGTGAAGCCATCGGGCATGTGACCAACGACGTTCTATTCGAACTTCACATGATGGCGCGCCCAGTTGACGAGAAAGAGGCCAACGGCGGTGGTGAACAGGCAGCATTTGAAAATGTAGCCGACATCATAAAAGGATTTCACGGTATCGCCAAATACGCCGGCGCGAAACATTTCGAAGCAGTGGACGAGCGGAACATAGAGTGCAAGCTTCTGCACCCCACTCGGCAGCCAGGCGACCATGAAAAACATGCCGGAAATCGGCAGCGTAAGATATTGCATCGGCTGGACGAACTTTTCCACGAACTCGAATCTTTCCGATGCGGCGGCGAAAATCAACCCGACGGCAAATGCAAACCACGCCATGAACAGCCAACCCGCCAGGAGCAATCCGAGGTTCTCGTAGGGTGGCATGAACCCAGCCAGCCGAACCACGGTATAGACAACGACCAGCGCCGTCGTTGTGCCCGCGATTTCCAGAAGCCCTCTGGAAAGAAGGGCATCCGGCAGGCGGATCTGGCGGTGATACATCAATGGCAGGTTCTGGCGCAGACACGAGACGGCATGACCCGTCACATGACGCCAGAGGGTCAACGGCATGTAGCCGCTGAGAACGAAGGCGACGACCGCAAGTCCATGCGCCTCGTGCCTCAAGAGCGTCCACATGATCATCACACCACCCGTGAGGATCATCGGTTCCAGCATCAGCCAGAGAAAGCCGATGTTTTCGCGACCGTAGCGGGACACCACTTCACGCATGATCATGGCGCCGAGAACACGGGCCTGAATTTTCAATCCTCTGATGAACTGCCCGCGACTGTGAGCTTCACCATATGTCGGGTCCATGCGGGCGTCTCCTTTTCCTCGCCCATGCGTTGTCGATGGGTCGTCCCACGATACCGGCGAAGGCTCCCCGCTCAATGTTCTTTGCGTCAGCTTTGGACAATTACGGTACGTGACGCGCGGATGTCTCGATATGTCCGCAAACAATCAATTGGAAAGGTGCTGCCATGGTTCTCATAACCTCCGAGGCTAAGGACAAGCTGCCTGACGAGAAGCAACGCCCGCAGCCATTCGATTACAGGGCTCCGTCTCCGGCTTTCAGGCCGGCGAAAGCCAGCAAACGTCGAAAGAGGTCCAAGCGGCAGTATATATTCCTGCTTGTCGTCCTCATTCCCACGCTGGCCGTCAGCGTCTACTACGCCTTCTTTGCGGCGCCGATCTTCGTGTCGGAAGCTTCGTTTGTCGTGCGTATGGCTGCACCGCCATCCTCCAGCGCCTTCGGCAACCTGCTGCAGAACAGCGGCATAACACGCTCGCAGGACGACACTTTCTCCGTTCAGGAATACATACGCTCGCGCGAAGCCCTGAAAGAACTTGGGCAGGAAATGCCCGTGCGCGCAATCTTCGGAAGTCCGCAGGCCGACTGGCTGATGCGTTATCCACGCTTCTGGGAGAACAATAGTGAGGAGGAACTCTATCAGTATTACTCGGATCGCGTCGAAGTCATCCACAATGATACGACCGGCATTACGGTGTTGCGCACCACCGCCTTTCACGCGCACGACGCCTACGACTTGAACAATACTCTGCTCGCGCTTGGCGGCAAGCTGCTGCTGCGCATGAACGATCGTGCGCGGGGTGACGCCGTCCGCTTCGCCGATAATGAAGTGAAGGAGGCGGAGCAGCAGGTTATCGACGCGCAGAAAAACATCACGATCTTCCGCAACAAGGAGCTGATGATCGACCCGAATGCCAGCTCCACCTCCATGGTCGAACTCATCGGTCAACTCTCCGTCCAGTTGGCCAACGCGCGAGCCCGCCTCGCCGAGATGGGCAAGACAGCGCCGGACAGCAACGCTGTGCCGTTCGTGACGAGCCAGATCGCAGCGCTCGAAAAACAGATCGAAACAGAGCGCGGCAAGATGGTCGGCAATGATAGCTCCCTTGCTCCTAAAATCGCGGATTATGAGAGCCTGGTTCTGATGCGGGAATTCGCCAACAAGGCAATGGTCACCGCTCTCGATGCACTCGAAGCGGCAAGAGCCGACGCGCGCCGACAGCAACTCTATCTGGAAGTGGTGGTCCCGCCGCATCTGCCTGATGAGGCCGAGTTGCCGCTGGCCCTCAAGAACATTCTGATCGTATTCCTGACCACAAGCCTCGCCTACTTGCTCGGCTGGCTCCTGCTGACCGCGATCCGGGATCACGACAGCGGCTGAGCATGATGCAACATGGCCGGCCTCGGCCGGCCATGTCAGTCCGCCTGCCAGAAGCAGGTATAGATTTCTCCCATGCACGAACGGATTTCGCGCTCGCAGATGGAATTGGGGGCAACGTGACCATACAGGCGAAATTCGGCATCACGAGCACGAATATAGTGTTGCAAGGCAGCGCCTATGTCACGCTTGGCCTTGTTGAGGTGCCCGAGCTGGATCTCGACGTCGCTTAGCGCGGTCGGCTGGTTGGTCTTCGCATACTCGCGATACGCTTCGTAAAGCTGTAGCGCGTCCTCGAAATCACCGGCCTCCTTGGTCACATTCGCATAGACGGCGATCAGATCGAACTCCCCGTCGACCGTGACCAGGCTCCGCAACTGCTCGCGCGCCTGCTGCCATTGCCCCGATTGCACAAGATCCAGAGCCCTCTGGCGTCTGCGCTCTATACCGGAACGAGACAGTCGCAGACCTGCCGTATCGACATGCCGCGCGATTTCGGGGTCATTTGGAGCCAGGGCACTCGCGCGGCTATACCATTCGAGCGCCGTTTCCAGATCGTTCATCCGGTTGTGGAGATGGCCGAGCTGCAGATGAATGTCGGCATCGTGCGGCTCCTTGTCGAGGAATCGCCGATAGGCCTCCAGTGCAGCGTCAAAGTCCCCGAGTTCCTTGTAGGCATGGCCGAGCTGGACGAACAGGTCTATCCGCGTCGGGTTCCGCTGCAGCGCCTCATGATAGTGGAATGCCGCGTTTGCCCAGTCGTGCCGGTCGCGGGCGATATCAGCCTCTGCCAATGGATTGACTGATGTACCAGCCTCTGCCTTGTCACCCGCCGTGTGGCCGGCGCGCAGGAATGTGGATGCGATGCGAAGCTCTCGTCTCATGGTACCTGCCGCATGGAAATGTTGCGAGGACGCAGCCAGGAATCTTCCGGGCTGCGCTCATGGACGCGTATGCGCAATTCGACGAAACGATGGTCCCGCCGGATGGCGATGCACAAGGTTCCAGAAAACGAGCCGGTCAATGTTATGCTTTGAAGAAAGTCCAGGCCCGAGTTTGCGACGATTTCAACATCCAGCCTGGCGTTCGGCGGCTGGATCAGGTCGAGATCGAGCAGCCAGGTTCCCTCTGCAAAACTGCGCTTGGGGCCAGTCAGCAGCCAACCGGGCTGAACTTTCCAGTTCCCTTCGTTGATCTGCAGTGGTTGGCACAGATGGTCGGGGGCAATCATCCAGCCGACATTCTCGACTTCGCGCACAAAGACAGCCGTGGCTTGGCCCTCCATATCGACGAGCAGACTCGCCGGTGAGACGCGGGCATTGGACGGATCGGAGTCTGCTTGAACCTCGCTTTCGCTTCCGGGCAGCAGGGTATCCCAGAAAGCCGTCTGACCATCCCGACGCGCAATGGCAACGATCTTCTTCACGACCGCTGCCCGGGTAGTCACGTCGCGTCTAAGATCGAACTCCAGTCCAAGTCGTTCGGCCGATGTCGGATCGCGGCCGCAAATCCGCGAGAAAGCATAGCGGAGGAACGTCGGATCGTCGCCCGGTGCGAAGCGGGTGAAGTTTTCCAGGATGGCATAGTGGTCCGGCTCACGCCGGATCGCGTGAATGCCGGATCGTTCGCTGAGCGCCTGCGGGAGGGGGCGTCGCGCCTTGATCGCGTCGACGACGCGCAACCGGTTGGTTCCACCGCGAATGGCGTTTGCCAGGGCGAGCCTGTCATCCTGAGTCAGATCGATTTCCGTCAGATCCAATGCCGCTGCCCAGGCATCGACAAAGGATTCTGCCGGCAAGGTGAATATGTCCTTCGGAACGACATCCACGGGCTGTTTTCTATGCAACTCGGCGACGGTCAATATTGCCCCCTAACATTTGTTCGATTGCTATGACGTGCCGCGCGGCAGTGCGCGGATAGGAATACCAATGAGCCGCCTGAATGCGTTCGTTATCGTGCATTTTCAGCAATAGCGGGTTTTGGGCGAGACTGAGGAGCGCCTCGGCGATGCACTCGATTTCCGTGCTTTTGACCACATGGCTGATCGGCCACATGTCGCGCAGAACCGGCGAGCGGGAACATAGCAGCGGGCGGTTTGCGCTCATTGCAATGCGCGCGGCCCCTGTCGCCGTCTCCGTGGAGTGACCGTAAAGGAAGGAAAGCAGGTCGCAGGTCATAAGTTCGCGACGCAACTCCTCCTCGGGCACGAAATCGAAGCGCGCGGTTACATGTTCCGAAAGATCCAGATATTCGATCAGGTTCTCGATGGCGGCCCGCGCGGCGCGCGACTCGTCATTCAGAACCATGCAGTTC
>Ga0075370_10001468_pt1 | contig 10255 bp, 8 predicted proteins | sample EndMethybrTD3035_FD_71398 | JGI IMG/M metagenome (GOLD analysis project Ga0075370, IMG submission 71398) | Populus endosphere microbial communities from Tennessee, USA - Endosphere MetaG P. TD hybrid TD303-5 | ecosystem: Host-associated > Plants > Roots > Endosphere | place: USA: Tennessee... | reverse complement strand
GCGTGGCCAGGGCCATGATGCGTTCCTGGGTGGCCTCGGCGGCGGGAATCTCGCCGGTGACCCGGCCCTCGCACATCACCAGGATCCGGTGGGCCAGCCCCAGGACCTCCGGCAGCTCCGACGAGATGACGATGAGCGCCTTGCCCTCGGCCGCCAGCGCGCGCATCAGCTTGTGGATCTCGGCCTTGGCGCCGACGTCGATGCCGCGCGTCGGCTCGTCGAAGATGAGGATGTCGCAGTCGCGCAGCAGCCACTTGGCGATGACCACTTTCTGCTGGTTGCCGCCCGAAAGCAGCTTCACGGTCTGCTGCGTCGACGGGGTCTTGATCTGCAGCTGGCGCACGAGGCGCGCAGCGGTGTCCTGCGTGGCGCTGTCGTCGACCAGGCCGAGGCGGCCGGTGAATCGCGGCAGGCTGGCCAGCACGATGTTGGCCTGCACGTCCAGGCCGGTCGCCAGGCCGAAGTGCTTGCGGTCCTCGGACAGGTAGCCGATGCCGTGGCGCACCGCGTCCACCGGCGTGCGTATCGCCGCGGCGCGGCCGTGCACTTCGATGTCACCGGCCTCGCGCTCGTCGGCGCCGAAGACGAGCCGCGCGACCTCCGTGCGGCCGGCGCCCATCAGGCCGGCAAAGCCGAGGATCTCGCCGCGGCGAAGCTCGAAGGACACGTCGCGCACGGCGTGGCCCCGCCTGAGGCCGCGCACGCGCAGCGCGACAGGCGCGTGCGAGGTGTCCGGCACGGTGACCGCCTCGTGCACCAGCGCACGCCCGACCATGAGCGAGATGATGGTGTCGACCGAGGTGCCCGCCATAGGCAGCGTGGCCATGCTGCGGCCATCGCGCATCACGGTCACTCGTTCGGCGATGCGTTGCAGCTCGTCCATCTTGTGCGAGATGTAGACGATGCCCACGCCCTCGGCCTGCAGCTGGCGGATGACGCGGAAGAGGTCCGCGACCTCCGCATCGTTCAGCGCGGCGGTGGGCTCGTCCATGATCAGCACGCGCGAATGCAGGCTGATGGCCTTGGCGATCTCGACCATCTGCTGGCGCGCCACGGTGAGCTCGCCCACCGGCGTGCGCGGGTCCAGCCGCAGGTTCAGGCGCTGGAACACGGCCTCGGCCTCGGTGTCCAGGCGCTCTTCGTCGAGCAGCAGGCCGCCGAAGCGGCGGGGCTCGCGGCCCATGAACAGGTTCTGCGCCGCCGTCAGGTGCGGCATCAGCTGCAGCTCCTGGTGGATGATGGCGATGCCGAGCGCCTGGGCATCGCGCGGGCTGGCGAGCGCGGCGGGCCGGCCATCGACCAGCACCTCGCCCTGGTCCTTCTCGTAGACGCCGGCGAGGATCTTCATCAGCGTCGACTTGCCGGCGCCGTTCTCTCCCATCAGCGCATGCACCTCGCCGGCCCTGAGGTCGAAGTCCACGCCTTCGAGCACCGGCACGCCGGAGAAGGCCTTGTGCAGGCCCCGGATCTCGATCAGCGTGACCGGCCCGGCGGTCATGAAGGACGCCCCAGTTGGTAGAAGGCCTCGGCGGTACCGCCCCACACCGCCTGCCGATCAGGCAACGGCAGCAAATCGATGAAGCGCCCGGCGATGTCGGCCCAGCGGCCGTAGTCGGCCGCGAGGTTCAGCACCGGCCAGTCGCTGCCCCACATCAGGCGCTCGGGGCCGAATTGCCGCAGCAGCTCTTCCCACACGGGCGTGATGAGGTCCTGGGCGGCTCCGGGCGAGGGGATCTGCTCCGGCGCGGCCTCGGTCAGCAGGCCCGAGAACTTGCAGCACACCTGCGGATGGGCGGCGAGTTCGGCGAGGCCCGTGCGCCACGGGGCGACCCAGGCCGCTTGCCATCCCTCGCGCAGCGCGGGCTTGGCGGCGTGGTCGATCACCACCTTCAGCTCCGGCCAGCGCTCGACGAAGCGGGTGAGCGCGGCCAGGTGCGGGGGCTTGACCAGCGCATCCAGGCGCAGGCCCCGCTCGATCAGCGCCTGGACCATGGCCGGATGCGGGCCGTGGACGATCCACTCGGTGTCGGGCAGGTCCTGCAGCATGGGCCGCACGCCCTTGAAGGCGGGATGCAGCGCCCAGCGCTCGAGCACCGGGAGCCGGCCGGGATCCGACAGGTCGATCCAGCCGACCACGCCGGCAATCTCCGGGTGACCATCGGCCAGCGCCAGCAGGTGCTCGGTCTCCTCCATCGTGGCCGCGGCCTGGACGAGCACGGTCCGGCCGATGCCGTTCGCGCGGCGCAACGGCGCGAGGTCGTCGGGCTCGAAATCGCGGGCCAGCGGCGCGAGCGCCGGGTCGCCCTGGTCCAGCCAGTCATAGTCGCCTCGCGCGAGGCGCCAGAAGTGCTGGTGGGCGTCAACGCGGCCGGGATGCATGGGAACCGGGCAGCTCAGATGGTGACGCCGCCGTCGACCAGCACGGCCTGGCCGGTGATGAAGCGCGAGGCGTCGGACAGCAGGAAGACGACCATCGGCGCGATGTCGTCCACCGTGGCCAGGCGGCCCATGGGCTGGCGGGCGATGAAGTCCTTCTCCGCCTGGACCGGATCGGCCGCGGCGGCGATGCGGCCGCGCAGCGAAGGCGTGTCCACCGTGCCCGGGCACAGGGCATTGCAACGCAACCCCTGCTTGACGAAGTCGGCCGCCACGGCCTTGGTGAAGCCGATGACGGCCGCCTTGCTCGCGCCATAGACGAAGCGGTTCGGAAAGCCCTTGATCGAGGAGGCCATGGAAGCCATGTTCAGCACCGAGGGGCTGCTGCCCTCTTGCTGGCCCTGCGCCAGCATGCCGGGCAGGAAGGCCCGCACTGTCCTCAGCATGCTCTTGACGTTGAGGTCCATGCTGAAGTCCCAGGCGTCCTCGTCGCAGTCCAGCACCGTGCCGTGGTGGACGAAGCCGGCGCAGTTGAAAAGGCCGTGCAGCGGCGGCAGCTCCGCAGCCAGGGCCTGCACCGCGGACGTGTCTCGCACATCGAGCAAGGCGGTGCGCAGGCTGGCGTTGTCGCCGACCTCTTTCGCGAGGCTGGCCAGGGCTTCGGTCTGGATGTCGGTCGCCACGACGCTGGCCCCGGCGCGCAGGCAGGCCAGCGCACTGGCCCGGCCGATGCCCTGGGCCGCCGCAGTGATCAGCACGGTCTTGCCGGCAAGGCTGGCGGGCGGTGAGGGAACCATGGTGAATCCTGTCGCGGTCAGGCCAATGAAGAAAAAAGCCCGAATCGAACGGGCTTGGTCAGGCCAGTCTAGCGCTTGGGGCCAGAGTGGTCTGACCGGGAAAACCCCGACAGCCGGACGGGCCTAGAATTGGTCAGGCCACGGGAGGCACCTCGCCATGATCGAGCAGTTGAAGCCGGCGGACAGCCGGCGCCTGTACCAGCAGATCGCCGAGCAGATCCGCGAACTGATCCGCCATGGGCACTTCGTTCCCGGCACCCGGCTGCCGCCCGAGCGCGAGCTGGCGCAGCAGCTGGGCGTGTCCCGTCCTTCGGTGCGCGAGGCCCTGATCGCGCTGGAGATCGCCGGCAGCGTCGAGGTCCGGATGGGTGCCGGCATCTATGTGCGCGGCACCGGTGACCATGCGACGGCGGGTCTCGGCGAGAGCCCGCTGGAACTGATGCAGGCCCGCATCGTGCTGGAGGGTGGCCTGGTGGCGCAGGCCTGCGCCCGCGCGACGGCCGAGGGGATGGCGGCGGTGCGCGAGGCGGTCGCCGCCATGCGCGAGGCGGTGGCCGCCGGGCGCACGGCGCTGGACGCCGACCGCCGCTTCCACCTGGCCGTGGCCGCCATGGCCGGCAATGCGGTGCTGGAACGCCTGGTGGGAGAGCTGTTCAGCGAACGCTACAGCCCGATGTCCATGCTGCTGAGCGCCCATGCCGACTCGCGCCAGACCTGGGAGCAGGCGCTGCGCGAGCACGAGCGCATCCTGCAAGCCCTGGAGCAGCGCGACGCGCTCGCGGCCGAGACGGCCATGCGGACCCACCTGATGGCTGCCCAGGAGCGCTGGGCCGGCAACACCCTGCCCGGCTCGGGGAACTGATCAGCCCTTGAGCGTCTGCTCCAGCACGTGCAGCTGCTGGTTGAGCTCGGTGTTCTTGTGGCGCTCGCCGCCGATCTTGCGCACCGCGTGCAGCACGGTGGTGTGATCGCGGCCGCCGAACAGCTCGCCGATCTCGGGCAGGCTCTTCTGCGTCAGCTCCTTGGCCAGGTACATCGCGATCTGGCGCGGGCGGGCGATCGAGGCCGGCCGCTTCTTGGAGTACATGTCGGCGATCTTGATCTTGTAGAAGTCGGCCACCGTCTTCTGGATGTTCTCGACCGAGATCTGCCGGTTCTGGATCGACAGCAGGTCCTTCAGCGCCTCGCGCGCCAGGTTGATCGAGATGTCCTTGTGGCTGAACTTGGCGTAGGCCAGCACCTTGCGCAGCGCGCCTTCGAGCTCGCGCACGTTGGCACGGACGTTCTTGGCGACGAAGAAGGCGACGTCCTCCGGCATCACCGTGCCTTCGGCGCGTGACTTGGTCAGCAGGATCGCGACCCGCATCTCCAGCTCGGGCGGCTCGATGGCCACCGTCAGGCCGGAGTCGAAGCGCGAGGTCAGGCGCTCGTCGATGTCCACCAGCCCCTTGGGGTAGGTGTCGCTGGTCATGATGATGTGCGCCCGCTTGGCCAGCAGCGCCTCGAAGGCGTTGAAGAACTCCTCCTGCGTGCGCTCCTTGCCGGCGAAGAACTGCACGTCGTCGATCAGCAGCAGGTCGAGCTGGTGGTACTTGGCCTTGAGCTCGTCGAAGGTCTTGCGCTGGTAGTTCTTGACGACGTCGGAGATGAACTGCTCGGCGTGCAGGTACAGCACGCGGGCGTTCGGGTTGTCGGCGAGAAGCGCATTGCCCACGGCGTGCACCAGGTGGGTCTTGCCCAGGCCGACGCCGCCGTAGATGAACAGCGGGTTGTACATCTGGCCCGGCGCGCCGGCGACGTGCAACGCGGCGGTGCGGGCCATCTGGTTGGCGCGACCGGCGACCAGGCTGTCGAAGGTCAGTGCGGTGTTCAGGCGGTGCCGGTTGGCGGCAGGAGGCAGCGAGGCGACGCCCGTGAAGGCGGGCGCGGCCGGGCGCGGCGGGGGGGCGAAGTGCGCCTCGGGCACCTCGTGGACATCCCCGGCCAGCACCGGCTCCCGTTGGGGCAGCATGGCCGTGGCGAGGAAGTGGCCGGCACGAACAGGCTGCTGCGCACGGGCCACGAAGGTCGGGCCGCCGTTCAGGCCGGCCCCCATCGGGCTGCGGGTGGCGGAGCCGTAGGCCGCGGGAAGCGGCTCGCGCGGTGCCAGGCTCAACTCCAGCCGCACGGGCTTGCCGGCGAGCTCGCTCAGCACCGTCTCGATGCGGGCGCTGTACTGCGAGCGGATCCAGTCCAGCTTGAAGCGATTGGGCACGCGCAGCGAGGCCACCGCACCAGCGTCGCCGGCATCGGTGATGTCGGCCGGCGGCAGCGGGCGGATCCAGGTGGCGAATTGCTGTTCGGGCAGTTCGGTCGCGAGTCGTTCGCAACCACGCTGCCAGAGATCGAAGCTCATTGTGGACAAGTTGTTTTCGAGCGGCCGGATTCTACGCACGGATCAATCGTCGAAGGCGGTGGTTATCCACAGTTTCTGGAGCAGGGTCAAGGGCCGCGCCAAGCCGCAATCTGCCGTGCAAGTGTTTGACCCGACAAGCGTTTTTTGCTCTAATAGTGGGTTTCCCGAATCGGGCCGGCGGAAGCGCGAACGCGGCACGGGCAGGAGCCAACCCAGCCCTGCTGCGACGCACGACTTTGACGGCGCCGTCCACGCCGCAAGGCGCTTTTGAAGCGTTTTTGCGACTCCAGGCGGGTTCTTCGATCCGGCCTTTCAGGCGCCCTCAGGCCCATCCAACCAGCTAGCACCATGAAGCGCACCTATCAGCCTTCCAAAGTCCGCCGCGCCCGTACGCATGGCTTTCTCGTTCGCATGAAGTCGCGCGGCGGCCGGGCCGTCATCAATGCGCGCCGCGCCAAGGGCCGCAAGAAGCTGTCCCAGGTCTGACCCACGCGTCATGATCGGCCGCATCGTGAGACCGGCCGATTTCGAACGCGTGCTCGCGACGGTGCCTTGTTCGCGAAGTGCTCACTTCGCCGTTCACCATGTGTCCGGCGAGCCCTCGCGTGGCCGGGCGTCTGTGCCCAAGGCTTCCGCCAAGGCGGTTGTCCCGCCTGTTTCACCAGACTTATCCACAGCCCCGGCCGGCTCCGGCCAGGCGCTTGTGGATGAATCCGCGGTGCCAGTGGCCGCGAGTGCTCCGGCCGGGCACTGGCTGGGCCTGGTCGTTCCCAAGCGGCACGCCAAGCGAGCAGTCACTCGCAACCTGATCAAACGCCAGCTTCGCGCGGCCATGGCGCGCCACGCCGGCCGGCTGCCCCCGGGCCTGTGGGTGGTGCGGCTGAGGCAGGGCTTCGACCGGCAAGCCTTCCCGAGCCCGGCGTCCGAGCCGCTGCGCGAAACCGCGCACGCGGAGATCGAGGTGCTGTTCAGCCGCGCGGCCAGGCCGCCCGCCCGTCCGCGATGAGTCCTGCCGATCAGCCTGCGGTGAGCCGCTGGAGCCAGCTCCCGCGCCGGGTGCTGGTGGCCCTGTTGCGGGCTTATCGGCTGCTGCTGAGCCCTTCGCTCGGCAACCAGTGCCGCTTCGCGCCGACCTGCTCGATCTACGGCATCGAGGCGCTGCAGCGCCACGGAGCGCTGGCCGGCTCCTACCTCACCGTGGCCCGCGTCCTGCGCTGCCACCCCTGGTGCGCAGGTGGCTGCGATCCGGTGCCCCTCGAGCGTCCGCGGCTGTTCAGCCGACTGCTGCCCGGCGCCACGCGGCCCCCCTCTTCGACCCTTCAGATTTCTTCCAGGCCCCATCCATGACCGATATGCGCCGCACCCTGCTGTGGGTGGTGTTCATCATGTCGCTCGTCTTCCTCTACGACGGGTGGAACAAGCACAACGGGCGTCCGACGCTGTTCGGCGCGCCGATCTCCGAACCGGTCGCTTCGGCGCCGGCCGCGGGCTCCAGCGCGGCGGCCAGCGCGGGCGTTCCTGCCGCGGCCAGCGGGATGGCCGGCGCGACCGCCCTGCCCGCAGCGCCTGCGGCGGCGGCCAGCGCCGCGAGCGGCGAGGCCGTGAACGTCGAGACCGACCTGTTCAAGGCCACCATCGACAGCACCGGTGCCACCCTCACCCACCTGGAGCTCAAGACCTATCCGGACGCCATCGATCCGGACAAGCCGGTGGTGCTGTTCGACCAGAGCGCCGCGCGCCACTACCTGGCGCAGACCGGCTTCATCAACCCGGCCCCCGGCGCCGCGCCACTGCCGCGACACCTGAGCCCGTTCAGCGTCCAGCCCGGCGAGCGCAGCCTCAAGGACGGTGCCAACGAGGTGGTGGTGCGCTTCGAGTCGCCGGAGATCGGCGGCGCGAAGCTGGTCAAGACCTACACCTTCAAGCGCGGCGACTACATCATCGGCGTGCGGCATGAGCTGACGAATGTCTCGGGCGCACCGATGACGCCGCAGGTCTACCTGCAGCTGCTGCGCGACGGCCGGCCGCCCGAGGGCCAGTCGACCTCGATGTTCTCGTCGACCGGCTTCACCTACACCGGCCCGGCCCTGTACAACGACGCGACCAAGTTCAAGAAGATCGAGCCGGCGGAAATCGACAAGCGAGGCGCGAGCCCCTACAAGGTCGAAGGTGCCGCGAGCGACGGCTGGATCGCCATGATCCAGCACCACTTCGTCAGCGCGTGGCTGGTCCCGGCGGGCAAGCCGCGCGACTTCGTCACCAACAAGGTCGACAACGACTACACGGTGGCCATGGTGCAGTCGCTGGGGACGCTCGAGCCGGGCGCCACGACGGCGTTCCAGACCTCGCTCTACGCCGGGCCGCAGGACGAGAAGAAGCTCGGCGCCCTGGAGCCGGGTCTCGAACTGGTCAAGGACTACGGGCGTGTCACCGTCCTGGCCAAGCCGATGTTCTGGCTGCTCGACCAGCTGCACAGCCTGCTCGGCAACTGGGGCTGGGCCATCATCGCCCTGGTGGTGCTGCTGAAGATCGCCTTCTACTGGCTCAACGCCAGCGCCTATCGCTCCCAGGCCAAGATGCGCGCGGTCAACCCGCGCATCATGGAGATGCGCGAGCGGATGAAGGACAAGCCCCAGGAGATGCAGCAGGAGATGATGCGCATCTACCGCGAGGAGAAGATCAACCCGCTGGGCGGCTGCCTGCCCATCGTGGTGCAGATGCCCTTCTTCATCGCGCTGTACTGGGTGTTGCTGGCGTCGGTGGAAATGCGCGGCGCGCCGTGGATGGGCTGGGTCACCGACCTGTCCAAGCCGGACAGCCTCTTCGGCCTGGTGCCCTACTTCCACATGCCGGTCGGACCGCTGCCGATCCTGATGACGCTCAGCTCCGTCCTGCAGGTGGCCCTGGGCCCGAAGGCGCCCGACCCGGTGCAGGCCCGGATGATGTGGATCATGCCGCTGGCCTTCAGCTTCATGTTCTTCTACTTCCCGTCGGGCCTGGTGCTGTACTGGCTGACCAACAACCTGCTGTCGATCGCCCAGCAGTGGTTCATCAACAAGCGGCTTGGCGTGAGCTGAGTCGGCGCGCGCCGCGTCGACCGGGGCGCTGTCCCGTGACGCATGCCACGGTCGTTACCGCGGCGCGACTTTTGTTGATCGTTCGGGCCTTCAGCGGCCCGCTCCCGCAGACGATCATGCAGCCGCGGGGCCAACCCAGTTCTTCGGGAAGCGAGTGATCGTTCGGGGCCGGTGACGGCTGGCGAACGACGCTCCCCCCGCGCCAATTCCTCCCTTCGCAGCGCGCTGCTTCGCGAGGGGACAATCGCCGGCACCTTGCAGCTCGGCCACCATCAGGATCCCATCGTCGCCATCGCCACGGCCCCCGGCCGCGGCGCGGTCGGCATCGTGCGGGTGTCCGGCGCCGGCCTGGCGCCGCTGGCCACACGGCTGACCGGCGCGACGCTCGCGCCGCGCCGCGCGCACTACGGTCCTTTCCTCGATGCCCAGGGCCAGCCCATCGACCAGGGCCTGGCGCTTTACTTTCCCGCGCCCCACTCCTACACCGGCGAAGACGTGCTCGAGCTGCAGGCCCACGGCGGCCCCGTCGTGCTGCAGCTCCTGCTGGCCCGCTGCCTGGAGCTCGCGCCCGAGGCGGGCCTTTCCCGCATGCGCGTGGCCGAGCCGGGCGAATTCACCCAGCGCGCCTTCCTCAACGACAAGCTGGACCTCGCCCAGGCGGAGGCCGTGGCGGACCTCATCGATGCGAGCACCGAGGCGGCGGCCCGCTCGGCCAGCCGCTCGCTGGCCGGGGCCTTCTCGGCCCAGGTCGATGCACTGGCCGAGGGCATCGTGCGGCTGCGCATGCTGGTCGAGGCGACGCTGGACTTCCCTGAAGAGGAGATCGACTTCCTCGAGAAGGCCGACGCACGCGGCCAACTCGCCGGCCTGCAAGCGCGCCTGGACGAGCTGCTCACCCGCACGCGCCAGGGCGCGCTGCTGCGCGAGGGCCTGCGCGTGGTGCTGGCCGGCCAGCCCAACGTGGGCAAGAGCTCGCTGCTCAATGCTTTGGCGGGAGCGGAGCTGGCCATCGTGACTCCCATCGCCGGCACCACCCGCGACCGTGTCAGCGAGACCATCCAGATCCACGGCGTGCCCGTCCATGTGACCGACACCGCCGGCCTGCGCGCCGACACCGACACCGGCCCCGACGAGGTCGAACGCATTGGCATCGCGCGCAGCTGGGAGGCCATAGGCGGCGCGGATGCGGTGCTCTTCCTGCACGACCTGACGCGTGTCGACGAGCCCGCCTACCAGGGCGCCGATGCGGGGATCGCGGAGCGCCTGCACAGCGTGGAGCCGGCGCGCCTCCTGCACGTGTTCAACAAGGCGGACCTCGCCGGCAGCACATCACCCGGCGCCTTCGAGCTCGCCCGCCCGGGCCTGCGTCTGTCGGCCCGCAGCGGAACCGGCCTGGACGCCTTGCGCGAAACCCTGCTGGAACGAGCCGGGGGCGTCGCCTCGGCCGAGGGCTTGTTCATCGCGCGAACCCGCCATGTCCAGGCCCTGCGCGAAGCCGAAGGCCATCTCGCCTGGGCCGCCGAGCACGCCGGACAGGCCGACGCGTCGCTCGACCTCTTCGCCGAGGAACTCCGCCTCGCCCACGAGGCCTTGCAGCGCATCACGGGTGC
>Ga0075370_10001465_pt1 | contig 10263 bp, 9 predicted proteins | sample EndMethybrTD3035_FD_71398 | JGI IMG/M metagenome (GOLD analysis project Ga0075370, IMG submission 71398) | Populus endosphere microbial communities from Tennessee, USA - Endosphere MetaG P. TD hybrid TD303-5 | ecosystem: Host-associated > Plants > Roots > Endosphere | place: USA: Tennessee... | reverse complement strand
CCCCTGGTTCCACCCCCTGGAGGATTCATGAACGACAACCTGCAAGCCGCCTACGGCGACTACATCGGCTCGGTTCCGAGCGCTGAACAGCGCAACCGGGTTCTCCGCAACACTTACTGGATGCTGGCACTGTCGATGGTGCCGACCGTCATCGGCGCCTGGGCCGGCATGGCCTTCGGCTTCGCCGATGTCGCGCGTGCCAGCCCGTTCATGACGCTGGCGCTGTTCTTCGGCGGCGCGATCGCGTTCTTCTTCGCGATCGACAAGACCAAGAATTCGCCGACCGGCGTCGTGCTGCTGCTGGCCTTCACGTTCTTCATGGGCGTGATGCTGTCACTGACGATCGGGCGCGTGCTCGGCAGCTACAAGAACGGCGGCCAGCTGATCATGATGGCCTTCGGCGGCACCTCGGTGGTGTTCATCTCGATGGCGACGCTGGCCACGACGATCAAGCGTGACATCTCCAGCTGGGGCAAGTTCCTGATGGTCGGCGTGATCGGCCTGATCGTCGCGAGCATCGCCAACATCTGGCTGCAGATGCCGGCGCTGTCGCTGACCGTGTCGGCCCTCGCGGTCGTGATCTTCTCGGCCTTCATGCTGTACGACCTGAAGCGCGTGGTCGACGGCGGCGAGACGAACTACGTGACCGCGACGCTCGCGATCTACCTGGATGTCTACAACGTCTTCGTCAGCCTGCTGAACATCCTCGGCATCTTCGGCGGCGACCGCGAATAAGCGCATCCGCTGACCGCGCAAGAAAAAGGGCCCTCCGGGGCCCTTTCGCTTTTTGGTGCTGCCGATCAGCCCCGCTCGAACACCGCCATGCTCTCCACATGCGCCGTGTGCGGGAACATGTTCACCGCGCCGGCCGCCGTGCAGCGGTAGCCCGCCTGGTGCACCAGCAGCCCGGCATCGCGCGCCAGCGTCGCCGGGTTGCAGCTCACGTAGACGATGCGCTGCGGCGGCACGAATCCGGGCGCCAGCGCCGGATCCGCATGCAGGTCGGCCAGCGCCTTCGCGAGCGCGAACGCCCCTTCGCGCGGCGGATCGACCAGCCATTTCTGCGCATTGCCATACCCGGCCAGTTCGGCCGGCGTGATCTCGAACAGGTTGCGCGCGACGAACGAGGTCTTGTGCGCGAGCCGGTTCACCTGCGCGTTCTCGCGCGAGCGCGCCACCAGCGATTCGCTGCCTTCGATGCCGAGCACCTCGCGCGCCTGCGTCGCGATCGGCAGCGTGAAATTGCCGAGCCCGCAGAACCAGTCGATCACCCGCTCGTCGGCCCCGGCCGCGAGCAGCTTCAGCGCGCGCGACACCAGCACCTGGTTGATCTGGTGGTTGACCTGCGTGAAGTCGGTCGGCTTGAACGGCATCGTGATGCCGAACTCCGGCAGGTCGTAGGCGAGTGGCGGGCCGTCCGCATCGAGCAGTTGAACCGTGTCCGGCCCCTTGGGCTGCAGCCACCACTGGATGCCATGCGCCGCCGCGAACTCGCGCAGGCGCTGCAGGTCGCCGCCGCTCAGCGGCTCGAGGTGCCGCAGCACCAGCGCCGTGACCTCGCTGCCGATCGCCACCTCGATCTGCGGCAGCCGATCACGCTGGTCCATCGCGCCGACCAGCGCACGCAGCGGCAGCAGCAGCGCGCTCAGGTGCGGCGGCAGCACCTCGCAGCTGTCCATGTCGGCCACATAGCTGGACTTGCGCTCGTGGAAGCCCACCAGCACCGTGCCCTTCTTGACGACGTGGCGCACCGACAGGCGCGCCCGGTAGCGGTAGCCCCAGGCCGGCCCCTCGATCGGCCGCAGCACGCGTTCGGCCTTCGTCTTGCCGAGGTGCCACAGCGCGTCTTCGAGCGCCCGCTGCTTGGTCGCGACCTGCGCGCCCACATGGAAGTGCTGCATCTTGCAGCCGCCGCAGGTGCCGAAATGCCGGCAGGCCGGCGTCACGCGCTGCGAGCTCTCGCGGCGCAGCGCCGTCATCGTCGCCTGCTCCCAGTTGTTCTTGCGGCGCCCCACGCTGACCTGGACCTGCTCACCGGGCAATGCGCCCTCGATGAACACCACCTTGCCTTCCGCGTTGTGCGCCACGCCTTGCGCTTCGAGGTCGAGGGACTCGACCGTCAGCCATTCATCGCTTGCTGTCATTCCGCGATTGTCTCAGCACCGCAGGGGTGCCTAGAAAATCGAGTCGCGATCGATCCCGCTGCGCGCCATGCGGCGCTTGAGCTTCACCAGCGCCTCCTGCTGGATCTGCCGGATGCGCTCGCGCGTCAGGCCCAGCCGCTCGGCCAGCACCTCCAGCGTCTCGGGTTCGCGGTCGCGCAGGCCGTAGCGGCCCGACAGCACCTCGCGCTCGCGTTCGTTCAGCTCGTCCAGGCCGTGCTGCAGCAGCACATCGATCTCGTGGTTCAGCGTGGTCGACAGCGGATCGCTCGCGCCTTCGTCGGCCACGCTGTCGATCATCGATTCGGAGTTCTCGCGGTCGATCGGCGCATCGAGCGAGGCCGGCAGCTCGGCGAACTTCAGCAGCTCGCTCACCTCCTGCACCGGCCGGCCGACGCGCTGCGCGATGTCCTCGACCCGCACCGGCTTGTCGGTGCCGTCGCCATGCGTGCCGTCGGCCTCAAGCGCGCGGCGCGCCTTCAGCACATGATTGAGCTCGCGCACCACGTGCACCGGCAGCCGCACCAGCCGGGCCTGGTGCATGATCGCGCGCTCGATGCTCTGGCGGATCCACCATGAGGAGTAGGTCGAGAAGCGGAAGCCCCTCTCCGGCTCGAACTTGCTGATCGCATGCATCAGCCCGAGGTTGCCCTCCTCGATCAGGTCGGTCATCGGCAGGCCGCGCCCGAGGTAGTTCTTCGCGATGCTGACCACCAGCCGCAGGTTGCGCTCGATCATCGACTGGCGCGCACTGAAATCGCCGGCGCGGGCCCGCGTCGCGGTGTCGAATTCTTCCTGCGGCGTCAGCAGCGGCGCGCGGCGGATGTCGCGCAGGTAGGTCTGCAGCGTGTTGCCGACCTCGCCCTCGCCCGCCGCGATCTCGATCACCGGACGCACGTCGTCGGACGGCAGCTCGGCGTGGTCGTGTGGATCACCCTGCGGATCGGCCTCGGCTGCGGATTCCACCGGCTCGGCCTGCGCCGCGTCCACCTTCAGCACCGGCAGCGGCGGCCGCGCACCGGTGTCATGGCCCAGCGCATGCCCGTTCAGTGTGCTGCGCTTCTTGACCATGCTGTTGCCCGGGCTGGTGGAAGGTGGGCCGCGCCTCAGCGTGGCGGCAGGAGCTTGGCGGGATCGATCGGCCTGCCGAGCTTGCGGATCTCGAAGTGCAGCGCCACCCGGTCGGAATCGGTGGCGCCCATCTCGGCGATCTTCTGGCCGCGGCGCACGGTCTGGTCTTCCTTGACCAGCAGCGCCTGGTTGTGCGCGTAGGCCGTCAGGAAGGTGTTGTTGTGCTTCAGGATCACGAGGTTGCCGTAGCCGCGCAGGCCGGAGCCGGCGTAGACGACGCGGCCATCGGCCGCTGCCAGCACCGGGTCGCCGGCCTTGCCGGAGATCGACAGGCCCTTGCTGCGCACGTCGTCGAAGCCGGCCACCACCGAACCGGTGGCGGGCCACTGCCAGTTGATGTCGTCGTCATCGCGCGAAGCGGGCGGCGTGGCGGCCGGGGCCGTGGCAATCGCGACCGGCGTCGTGGCGGCCGAAGCCCCCGACGCGGGCCGCGGCGCATCGAGCGGCTTCACGTCGACCTTTGCAGCCGTCACGCCGCGCGTGGCCACCGCATTCGGGTCGGCACCCGGCGGCACGACGCGCAGCACCTGGCCGACCTCGATGACGTTCGGGTTGTCGAGGTTGTTCCACTTGATCAGGTCTTTCCAGTTCTGGCCGGTCTCGAGCCCGATGCGGATCATCGTGTCGCCCGGCTTCACCGAATAGAAGCCCGGCTTGCCGGCGTTCTCGGCGCCGGGCAGCGGCTTCACGGCCTCCGGTGTGCCGACCACCGGTGCCGGTGTCGCGACCGCCGTACCGCCGGCCGTCGTGACCGGCGCCCGCGTGCCACCGCGATCCTCGACCGGCGCGTGGTACTTCGGCGACGAACAGGCCGCGAGGGCAAGCGCCGCCAGCACGATCGCGATCGCTCGGGGGCCGGTCGAATGGCGGCGCGCGGCCGCGGGAGTCGAGGTGCTTGCCATCACTGCCACTGTCATCAATCCGTTCCTGATTTTAGGGGGACGAACAGCACGGCCTCATGAACCGCGCGCTCGTATCCACCCTCTGTTCTGTCGACCACCACCAGCACCTGGCCCTGCCCTGCAGCCCGCTGCACCGGGGCCACCAGACGGCCGCCGACGGCCAGTTGATCGAGCCAGGCCTGCGGCAGATTGTCGCCGCCGGCCGCCGAGATGATGCTGTCGTACGGCGCGTTCGGCGGGTGGCCCCGCATCCCGTCACCATACACCAGCCGGATGTCCGTCAAGCGCAACGGCGCCAGCAACTCGCGCGCCTTGTCGTGCAGCGGCTTGAGCCGCTCCACCGACAGCACCTGCCGCGACAGCTGCGCGAGCACCGCCGCCTGGTAGCCGCAGCCGGTGCCGATCTCGAGCGTGCGGCCCAGCGTGCGCCGCGTGCGTGCGGCGGGGCTCGCCATCAGCAGCTCGATCATGCGCGCCACCACCGAGGGCTTGGAGATGGTCTGCCCGAGGCCGATCGGCAGGCTGGTGTCTTCATAGGCCTGGTTGACCAGCGCCGTGTCGACGAAGGCATGGCGCGGCACGCGGGCCATCGCGCCGAGCACCAGCTCGTCGCGCACGCCGCCACCGCGCAGCCGGTCGACCATGCGCTGGCGCACGCCGGCCGAATCGAGGCCGAGGCCGGTCGGCACCGCGCGCTGCGTGGCGGCTGCCGCCGCCTGCTGCACCGGCCGCTGCGGCCGCAGCACCTCGCGGCCCTTGGCCGGCGGCGCGAGCCGATCGAGTTGCAGCGGAAACTTCGGTCGCTTCGGGGCTTCGCTCATGAACCCACCGCCTGCGACCACTGCCGCCACGCGGGCAGCCGGGCGTGATCGGTCAGGTCGACCTGCAGCGGCGTGATCGACACGCAGCCGTTCGCGGTGGCGTGGAAATCGGTCCCCTCGCCGGCCTCGCGCGCATCGCCGGCCGGCCCGATCCAGTAGATCGGCTCGCCGCGCGGGTTCTGCTGGCAGATCACCGGCTCGCTCGCATGCCGGCGGCCCAGCCGCGTGATGCGGCGCGGCAGCTCGATCGCATCGGGCCGGTTCGGGATGTTGACGTTGAGCAGCCACGCGCCCGGTGCCGGCGGGTTCGCGAGCACCTGCTCGACCAGCGAGCGCGCGAGCCGCGCGGCGGCATCGACCTGCGCCCAGCCTTTCTCGACCTGCGAGAACGCGATCGCCGGGATGCCGAACAGGAAGCCTTCCATCGCGGCCGCCACCGTGCCCGAATAGAGCGTGTCGTCGCCCATGTTGGCGCCGTTGTTGATGCCCGAGAGCACCAGGTCGGGCCGGCGCGGCAGCAGCCCGGTCAGCGCGACGTGGACGCAGTCGGACGGCGTGCCGTTGATGTAGCGGAAGCCGTTGGCGGCGGTGAAGGCCGACAGCGGCCGGTGCAGCGTCAGCGAGTTCGAGGTGCCGCTCGCGTTCTGCTCCGGTGCCACCACGTCGATCTCGCCGAGCCCTTCGCAGGCTTTCACCAGGGCCGCAAGGCCGGGGGCGAGGTAGCCGTCGTCGTTGGCGATCAGAATGCGCATCGGGCGATTGTAGGGATGTGGGAAGCCGTCACCTGCGCGACGCACGCCGGCGAGCGGCCTGCCTATCATCCGGCGCTCCATTCCACGGCACTCAAGGAGACGACCCCATGCAAGCCTGGCTGTGCGAGAACCCCATCGGCCCCGAAGCGCTGACCTGGAAGGAACTGCCCACGCCGCAGCCCGCGGCCGGCGAGGTGCGCGTCGCGATCCGCGCCGCGAGCCTGAACTTCCCGGACCTGCTGATCGTCCAGAACAAGTACCAGATCAAGCCGCCGCTGCCCTTCGTGCCCGGTGCCGAATACGCCGGCGTGGTCGATGCGGTCGGCGAAGGCGTCAAGCACCTGAAGGTCGGCGATGCGGTCGCCGCGTTCGCCGGCACCGGTGGTTTCGCGACGCATGCCTGCGTGAACGCCGCGCTGCTGATGCCGCTGCCACCGGGCTTCGCGTTCGAGGACGCGGCCGCCTTCCTGTGCACCTACGGCACCACGCACCATGCGCTGATGGACCGCGCGGCGCTGCAGCCGGGCGAGACCGTGCTGGTGCTCGGCGCGGCCGGCGGCGTCGGCAGCGCGGCGATCCAGATCGCGAAGGCAGCGGGCGCACGCGTGATCGCCGCCGCGTCCAGCGACGAGAAGTGCGCCTTCTGCAAGCAGCTCGGCGCCGACGAGACCATCAACTACAGCCGCGGCCAGCTGCGCGAGGAGCTGAAGGCGCTGACGCAAGGCAAGGGCCCCGACGTGGTCTACGATCCCGTAGGCGGCGACCTGGCCGAACCGGTGTTCCGCTCGATCGCCTGGCGCGGCCGCTACCTGGTGATCGGCTTCGCGCAGGGCGGCATCCCGGCGCTGCCGCTGAACCTGGCGCTGCTGAAGGGTGCGTCCATCGTCGGCGTGTTCTGGGGCGAGTTCGCGCGCCGCGAGCCGAAGAACAACGCCCGCGCGCTGGCCGAGCTGGCCGGCTGGTATGCGCAGGGCAGGATCAAGCCGGCGATCGATCGCACGCTGCCGATGAGCGCGCTGTCGGATGCGTTCACCCGCATGGGCAGCCGGCAGGTGCAGGGCAAGATCGTGCTGGTGACATGACCGCCCCTCGGTCAACGGGTACGTCGACCGATCCCCCGGGGGGATGCGGGCCGGCTTGGGGCGGCCCGGCGCTCGGCCCGCCGCTCCGACCATCGCCCCCCTTCACCCGAGGGGGGATCGAGCCGCGCAGAACACCGCTGGACACAGCTTGTTGCAGGGGGAGTGCGCTACGATCGCAGGTCGCGCACGCTCCCGGCACATGGCATGGCAATCAAGGTCCTGATCGTTGAAGACAACCCGGTCGCCCGCAGCTTCCTGTGCCGCGTGGTGCGCGAAAGCTTCAGCGACACGATCGCCATCACCGAAGCCGGCGACCTCGAGAGCGCGCGCCGCCACATCGGCCTGCCCGACCGGCAGAAGGTCGAGGCCGCCACCGACCCGTTCAAGCTGATCCTGGTCGACCTGGAGCTGCCCGACGGCAACGGCATGGAGCTGCTGGCCGAGCTGGCCCGCTACCCGGCCACCAAGATCGTCACCACGCTGTACTCCGACGACGACCACCTGTTCCCCGCGCTGCAATGCGGTGCCGACGGCTACCTGCTGAAGGAAGACCGCTTCGAGGTGCTGGTCGAGGAGCTGCAGAAGATCGTGCGCGGCCAGCCGCCGCTGTCACCGGCCATCGCGCGCCGGTTGCTCGGCCACTTCCGCCAGGGGCCCGGCGGCATGGGCGGGCTGTCCGAGCCGGCACCGTCGGGCTTCCAGAGCAGCCGCCCGATGCCGCTCGGCCGCGGCGCGCCGCTCGACCATGAACGCCTGACCCCGCGCGAGAGCGAGGTGCTGACCTACCTCAGCAAGGGCTTCACGATCAAGGAGATCGCGAACCTGATGGGCATCAAGTGGTTCACGGTCAACGACCACATCAAGTCGATCTACAAGAAGCTCAACGTGTCCAGCCGCGCCGAAGCGGCCGTGCTGGCCAGCAAGCAGGGCCTGGTCTAGAACCGCAGCCCGCCGGGGCTGACCACCGCGCATGGACAACCCCGCGACGCGGCCGGCGAGCCTGCACCCCGACTCCGTACTCGATTCCGGGCTGATCGACCCTGCGCTCGGCGACGACCAGCGCCTGTCGCGCTGGATGGGCTGGCGGCTGCGCCTGCTGGTGGTGGCCGCGCTGCTCGGCTGCGTGGCCCTCGCGATGACGGCCCGCTGGCTGGCCGCGCAGCCGCACCTGCCGGCCGACTGGCGCGTCGGCGCGCAAGGCGAGGTCGAGCTCGTGCACACCGACGACGCCGCGCTGAAGCCGCTCGAAGGCCGCGCACTCGTCGGCCTGCTGAACGACAACGGCCAGGTCGCGATCGTCGACGGCCTGGCGCTGCAGCGCTCGCCGCGCTGGATCATGAGCGACACGCAGCGCGAACGCCAGTTCGACCAGCACCAGCAGGTTGCCGCGGTGATGGGCGGCAGCAGCGTGCGGGTCTTCTTCATCGGCGGACGGCAGGTGGAGCTCGCGCTGCAGCCACGCGGGCTGCTGCGGCTGGGCTCGATGTTCTGGGTGCTGTCGGCGCTGAGCCTGACGCTGTACCTGGTCGCGATGGTGGTGCTGCTGGCCAAGCCGTCGATGCGCAACCTGCTGTATGCCGTGGCCTCGCTGTGCCAGGCCGGCAGCCTCGCCTGCATGGCCGTCGAGTCGACGCTGCAGCTCGGCCTGCCGCTCGGCTTCCTGCGCTGGGACATGCCGCTGCGCCTGGCGTTCGACCTGCTCACCGCCGCGGCACTGGTGCACGCCGCCTACCCGGCGCATCAGCAGCCGCTCGGCGGCCGGCGCATCGCGTGGCTCGGCTGGGGCAGCGCGCTGCTGCTGGCGGCGCTGTGCGCCGGCGGATCGTTGCGCGGCGCCTGGTGGTGGGCGCAGGGCGGCGTCACGCTGCTGGGGCTGGCAGCGCTCGCGCTGCTGAGCTGGTGGTACCGGCGCGAGCCGCACCCGTTCGCGGTCGTGATGCGCCGCTTCGGCGTGATGGCGATCAGCACCTGGGTGCTGCTGACCATCGCCATCGCCGCCGGCCACCGGCTGCCGGCGGTGCAGCAGCAGATGGTCAACATCGGCCCGGCGATCTGGTACGTGTTCTTCGCGTCGCTGCTGCTGCTGGTGCCGTTCCTGTCGAAATCGCAGCAGGTGATGCGCGAGTTCTCGCTGCTGGCGGCGGTCAGCACGATCGCGACCTCGCTCGACCTGCTGTTCGTCGCGGTGTTCTCGCTCGGCCAGTTCGCCTCGGTGACGCTGGCGCTGTTCCTGTCGCTCGGCATCTATGCCGGGGCGCGGCAGTGGATCCTGAACCAGCTGCTCGGCAGCAGCGTGCTGACGACCGAGCGGATGTTCGAGAAGCTCTACCGCATGGCGCGCGAGGTGGAGACGCACCCCGAGCGCGCCTCCGGCATGCTGATGCAGCTGCTGCGCGAGCTGTTCGACCCGATGGAGGCGGTGGTGGTCGAGAAGACGACCCGCAGTGCCCGCGTGGCCGGCGACGGCTCGACGCTGGTGGTGCCGGTGCCGCAGCTGCCCGGCGTCGGCGACGGGCTGCCTGGCTCGGTGGTGCTGCGCTTCGCGCACCGCGGGCGCAGGCTCTTCACCTCGGAAGACGCGCGGCTGGCCGAACGCATTCTCGAGCAGCTGCGCCGCGCGATCGCGTTCGACAAGGCGGTGGAGCAAGGCCGCAGCGAAGAGCGGCTGCGCCTGGCGCAGGACCTGCACGACGACATCGGCGCGCGGCTGCTGACGCTGATGTACAAGGCGCAGTCGCCCGAGATGGAAGAGTACGTGCGGCACACGCTGCAGGACCTGAAGACGCTGACGCGCGGGCTCGCCGCACCGAACCACCCGCTGTCGCACGCCGCCGCCGAATGGAAGGCCGACCTGACGCAGCGGCTCACCGCGGCGCACATCGAGCTCGGCTGGAACCTCACCTTCGACCGCGACATCTCGCTGACCGTCGTGCAGTGGTCGGCGCTGACGCGCGTGATGCGCGAGCTGGTGAGCAACGCGATCGCGCATGCGAAGGCGCGCCGCGTCGACATCGAGTTCCACCTGCTGCAGGACCGGCTGGAGCTGACGATCACCGACAACGGCATCGGCCACAGCCCGCAGGCCTGGGCCCACGGGCTCGGGCTGGGTGGCGTGCGCAAGCGGGTGAAGCAGCTGGGCGGCGAGGTCGAGTGGAAGGAAGCCGGGGCGGTCGGGATCCGCTGCCGGGTGACGATCAGGCAGCTGTCGGAGCGGCGCTGACACGGCCTCTCGCAGGGGCGATATAATCGTTACATGAATCGTTTCATAGAAGACGACGATTCACGCAATCCTGCCTATGGGAAATCACGTTTTCATCTGAAAAGTATCGTTTCACGATGACGATCGCCGACCGCCTCATCTCCACGCTGCGCACCTGGCAGCGGATGCCGGCCGGCCGCCTGCTGGAGCTGCT